>Ga0272441_10002252_pt1 | contig 39500 bp, 35 predicted proteins | sample SSMProp6N_FD_193582 | JGI IMG/M metagenome (GOLD analysis project Ga0272441, IMG submission 193582) | Marine sediment archaeal communities from Little Sippewissett salt marsh, Falmouth, MA, United States - SSM-Prop-6N | ecosystem: Environmental > Aquatic > Marine > Wetlands > Sediment ... | reverse complement strand
ATTCGAATGCTTGTTGTAGGACCTATAACTCTTAACTCATAACCTCTATCTATTTTCTTTACAACCGGACCTGCGTGAAAGATTACTCCTCCGTTTAAATCTACCGGCAATTTTTCTCCCTCTTCCACAACTTCTTTCATTTTCAAATGTCCCATATCACGAGAAGTACAAATATATCCGCTGATGTATACGACATCTCCAATCTTTAAATCCCGAACGTCTTCTTCCTTTAATGGAGTTTTTAACTTTACTTCTTTCATTGATTAATGTCCTCCTACAAATAATCTTTCTTTTCTGCCATCGGGATAAATCCGGATACCTCCCCGACGTGCCGGCCAACAATGAAAAGATATACCAACTGGTAAAATAGCAGTGTGCGTACTCACCATTTCTATTTTAACCGCCAAACAGGAAGTATCGCCACCGGTACCAGCAGCACCTATTTTCAGAGAATTTATTTTCTCACATAATTCAACTTCTAATTCTTTCATCAGAGGATCAGGATTAGAATCTCTCCAATCACGAATACTTACCGCCTGTCGCGCAAGTTTACATGCTATATCCATTTGACCGCCAATTCCTACACCAATGACATAAGGCGGGCAAGGTTTTCCACCCGCAGCCAGCGCTGTTTCAATGACGAACTTTTTAAAGCCTACATAATTTTTACCTAACATTGCGGTGGTCATGATTTTCATTGCATTTCCTAATTCTGCGCCACATCCTTTAAAACTAAGAATATGTTCGACATATTCCTGTTCAGGTTTATAGATAAACTCAAAATTTGGAACACCGATACCAGAATTATCTCCAGGATTTTTTCTCGTTAACGGGTGTACCATGCTGGGACGTAAAAATCCATTTTTTGTAGCTTCAATAATTGCCTGACTGTAAATTTCCTTAATGTCTTTTAACAGTGCAGTATCACTAAAAGAAACATATACTGTACCGAATCCGGGAGATTGACATACAGGTTTATTTAATTTCTTAGCCATATCTACATCATCCAACATAGTTTGCAGCATGCTTTTTGCAGTTTCATTTGTTTCCTTTTTAAGAGACTGCTGCAATAGATCTTTTGCATCAGGAGAAATACTTAAACAAGTATCGACAATTAAATTGTAAATCTCCTCATATAACTTTTCTCTTGTCCAAACCATATTTTACCTTCCTTTCTTTTTTTTTAATAATTTTAAAATGATTGGTAAACATTCATCACCTCAAAGATTCATTCTCTTATATCTTTTTCTCTTCATGAGAAGATAGAATATTTTTCAATTCATTTGCAATGTGTTTTTTGCTTAAATCATCTGCTTTGTCTGCGTCTTTTTGTTTAATTGCTTCTGCAATTTCTTTATGCTCCTTTAGTGCAGTTTCAAGCCGTCCGGGAATATGCAAGGATATATTCCGAAATTGATAGATTTGATTTTCCAGATTTTTTCGAATATGAACTAAACGGTCATTTCCGCATTTACTTAAAATTAATTCATGAAACCTATTTGATTCTTTACTAAAATCTGTTATATTATTTTCACTAAGAAATCTCTCCATGTTCTCATTGCAATTTTCCAATGCAGCAATATCTTCCTCAGTGATAAAGGTGATAGCTAAACGAGCTGCTAATCCTTCTAATACCCCACGGATTTGTATAACTTCCTGAAGGTCTTTTTTGGAAATTTCAGCTACAATGATTGCTTGATTTGGACTCATCTTTGCAAATCCTGCTGAAGCCAATAGACGTAAAGCTTCTCTAACGGGAGTTCTGCTTACTCCTAATTGCTTGGCAATTCTACTTTCCAATAATTTTTCACCGGGCTTGAAAAAACCTTCTAAGATTCTAGATTTTAAGATTCGATAAACTTTTTTACTTAATAATTCATAATCGTGGATTTCGAACAATTTGTCCATTTTAAAAACATAAGTCCTTTTCTATTTGATTAATTTAATGTAGAATACTGTATACACTATACAGCACACAGTTTAAGTATAATACGTTTTTTAAAAAATTCAACCCTTTTTTAGAAAATATTTCAAATTTTTCAATGTATTTTTCGCTTCTTCGAAAAAAATATAATTTCCCTTTTATTTTTTTAGATAGTTTATGTATATAATTAAGAAATTAATAAATTTTTAATAATATAGGGTTGTCCGAAATATTTATATATTGGATAAAGATTAAAAAAATTTAGATGATACAAATATGGAGAATATGACTACTTCCTATAACTAAGAGAACGGAATTACTTCGTCATAAAAATTAAGAAGATATTTATTTCGTGAGTTTCTTTTATATTTCAAAAAAAGAAAAACCATTGAAAAATTAATAATAATATTATCAAATTATAGGCAATTATCAATAATAGAAAACACCGATAAGTTTATTAATTATCTTCCATAAAGATAATTACATGGTTAATTTAAGAAATTTGTACATGGAAATTTAATTGTCCCAGCTTTATACACAAGAATAATCATCCATACAATAGACAATCGAAACTTATAAGTATTTTATATTTAATGTAACTTATGCCTTTTTTAATATGTATGTCCCAGCTTTGAATGCAGTATCAAATAATGCACATATATTTTCCGGTGGAACATCGTATTGAATATTGTGAATCGAGGCAAAGATAAAACCTCCGCCCGGAGCTAAATCACTTATTCTCTTTTTTGCTTCCTTTTCTACTTCAAATTTTGATCCATATGGTAAAATAGTTTGAGTATCGCAACCACCACCCCAAAAACTCAGCTTATCTCCAAATTCATTTTTTAATTTTAAGGAGTCCATATTTTTTGCTGATACCTGAACCGGATTAATAACATCAATACCAATTTCCATTAAATCTGGAATTATTTCGTAAATAGAGCCACAAGAATGTATAAGCAGTTTTGCATTCGTTCTTGCTTTGAGAAAAGAATAAAATTGCTTTTGTCTGGGTTTTATGAATTTTTGATATAATTGAGGAGAAATTAACAATCCTTTTTGCATTCCCAAATCGTCGGCTACTCGAACTACTTGAATATATTCTCCAATTAATTCTAAAACAATCTCTGCTAAATTTTTCCAATAATTTAGTAGTTTATCGAGTAATTTATTGACGAATTCAGGATTTAGCAATAAATCCATATAAAATTGCTGATGCCCTCTTAACCATGAAGGCAAGCCAAAAAAAGTCTCTGAAAAACCATTTAACACCAATGCAAAGGAGGTTGTTTCATAGAGTTTTTTCGTTTCATCTTTTAATCCTTCTACCCTTATTGTATCAGTTGGATCGGGCCAATTAAATTTTTCCAAGTCATCTGTAGTTGCCTTTGCCAGAGGATGTTCTACCATGTCAAAATAATGGCTGCTTTTTGGTTTTGCTGTTCTTATTCCCCATTCATCTTCATAAATCAGATTATTTATTTTTTTAGTTTTTTTTGCAGGCTTGATAAAAACATGCCGTGTGTCACTATGAAACCTTTGTAAAATATCCTCTTCAGCTTTTACTGTCTGCATTACGTGATCAATAATTTTTACCTCATTTAAGGGAAGACCTAAATATTTCCTTAAATTCATATAAGATTCGAGATGAAAGGAAGTAACGGGTGAACCAATATCTATTGGAATTCGATCAGGTTCTTCATGATTTAAAGTTTTAATGACTCTTTCTCTTGAATTCATTCTCAAAACTCCTTTATTTCTATTATCTATATAAATTAGGGAAAAACATAATCAGTTTTGGACAGTAAGTTACAATAAATAAAGTAACTAAAATGGATAATATCATTGGCACTATTGCCCTTGCTAAATTAAAGAGTTTAATCTTTCCTATAGAAGAACACACATAAAGGACAGTTCCAACCGGCGGTGTTATTAATCCCAAACATAAATTGCACACCACAATGGCACCAAAATGGATAGGATCTATTCCAATTTTAAATGCAAGTGGTGCCATAATCGGAACTAAGATTAATAAAGCAGGCACTAAATCAATGACACAACCCACAACTAAAAGAAAAATATTGATTCCTAATAGAATCAATATTTTTGAAGAAGATAATTCAAAAACATAATTTGCAATGCTTTGGGGAACCATGCTTATTGTGAGCAACCAGGTTACAATTGATGCACTTCCGCAAATCAGCATAACAATTGCAGTATTCTTTGCCGCCTGAATAAATGACCAATAAACATCAATCATTTTCATTTTATATAAAAATACAGCAACAATAAAAGCGTAAAAAGCTGCGACAGATGCTGCTTCAGTAGGGGTAAATATTCCGCTTAAGATACCGCCTAAAATAATTAATGGTAATACTAAAATAGGAATTGCCTTTATAAAAAGTTTAATGATATTTTTTATAGAAATTTTTTTTCCCTTAGGGTAATTATATTTTTTTGCATAATAGAAATTTAAGACACTTAATGATATAGCAATCAATAGACCTGGAATAATCCCGGCTAAAAACAATTTTGCAATAGAAACACCCGCAATCATTCCGTAAATGATCATGGGAATACTCGGTGGAATGATTGGACCCATTACCGATGAAGCCGATGTAAGTGCACAGGCATAATTTTTCTGATATCCTGCTTCAGTCATCATTGGAATCTCAAGTATTCCTAGAGCGGATGTATCAGCCACCGCTGAACCGGTTACTCCTGCAAACAACATGCTCGCCAATATATTTACATAACCAAGTCCACCTTTTAATCTCCCTACCAAAGCATCCGTTACTTTGATTAAATCTCTTACAATTCCCGCACGATTCATAATTTCACCTGAAAGCATAAAAAAAGGAATGGCCATTAAAATAAAACTATCAATACCTGAAATAATTCTTCTAGCTACAATCATTGAATCCAAATTTCCCGAAGAAATCATTAATATTAATCCGCTAATTCCCAAACAAAAACCGATAGGTAATCCAATAATAATTGTAAAAAAAAGTGAACCCAAAAAAAGGAGGATTGTTTCCATTAGTTATGATCCTCCTGTTTATTTTTAATAATAAAAAAAAGATTACGCAAACAAAGTACAAACATAAAAATTGCCATAATAGGTGCAATGACATATATATATCCACACGGTATCGCTAAATAGGGTGTTAATTGTATTGTAGTCAGTAAAAACAAACGCCTTCCTCCTAAAAAAAGATATATTGTGAAAATAATCTGCAAAATAACACCAATAAATAATGCAATTCTACCTATTGTTGGATTCATTTTGTGGAAGATATTACCCAATCCAATATGCCCTTTTTCCCACATAACGACAACAATCCCAATAAACGCTAACCAGATAAATGCAGCTCTAGATAATTCATCAACCCAATTTAGAGAAGTGGATAAAAAATAACGTGAGACTACATTTGCAAAAACTGTACCAACCATTATTAAAAGCAAAAAAAATAAAAGAAAATGCAAAATTGATTTTATTTTATTAGATAGATCTTTTGCTTTAAAACCTATTAACCATTTTTCCAGGTCCATTTTTACCACCAGCCTTTTTTATTGTATACACCGGTAGCAGGATTCCATAAAATTATGGAATCCTGCTAAACACAGATTATTTTGTTACTTCACATTATCAATGGCTTTGAATAATTCAGGAGCCCATGGATACTCTTTACTAAAATCATCCAAGACTACTTTTGTCGCTTCTCTGAAAGGCTGCTTTTCTTCATCGGTAAGTGTAATGGTTTCAATTCCAAATTCATCTTCTAATATTTTTTCAGTTTCAGCTTCTTTTTCTGCTAAAATTTTCATGGTATATTCTGCAGATTCTACAGCACTTTCTTTCAAAGCAGTCTGGTATTCTTCCGGTAAGCTTTCAAAGAATTTTTTATTAATAACATAATAATTGGGTAAAACCATAACGGTCATTTTGGTGATATATTTTAGCTGATCAGCCCAACCCATATTTTTATAATTCAATATTGTATTTGGGACTCCTTCAACAATTCCTTGTTGTAATGAAGTATACACTTCTGTTAAAGCCATAGCAGTTGGGGCAATTCCAATAGCCTTCATGGTTTCTATAATTGATTTTCCCTCCCAAACACGCATTCTGATTCCTTTAGCGTCTTCCAGGGTCCGAATCATCTTTTTATTATTTGCCAGATGGACTTCACCTTGTGTAAAACCAGCCAAAGGTAAAACACCTACATCTGCAAATCCACCCAGTAACTTCTCTCCTACTTCTCCATTTAAAACTTTTAGAAGATGGTCAGCGCCTCTAAAAGCAAATGGCTGTTGTAAAATCTTTAGTTGAGGAACCGTATTCTCTAACATATTACCGAAAATTGCCATCTCAATTGAGCCCCCTCTTACGCTTTCGGTAAATTCAATTTCTGCACCGAGTTGGCAATTATCAAAAATATTTACTTTTACATTACCATTAGTTTTCTCTTCTACTAATGGTTTAAATACATCATTTAAAGCAATAATTGCAGCATGGTCTGAAGCAAAATAAGTTGCAAGCCTAATATTGTAAGTTTTTTCTGCTGCGATGACGCTACCAGTCAATGTAATCATCAAAAAAACAACGCAAACAATAACAATAAACAGTTTAGATTTAAAATTCATTTTACTCTCCTTTTAATTTTAATTAAAAATTAATAAGAAACATTTACTATAGATTGCTTTGCATCTCCTTCCACAAAAATCTAATGCACTTATTTTACGAGGTTGCATTGACTTTTATTTTTATTTTGTCCCTCCTCACTGTAAAAACTTGTATATTTTTTAATTTAAAACTTTTGTTGTTTTATACAGTATACATTATACCATATTAAGTTAACATTTTTCAATTTTCAAAATACTTTTTAAACCTATTTCTACTATTTTTAAACACTTTTTAAAATGAAAACTTTTTTTGAATTTAAAACTCTATTTTCAACAATTTAAAAAGAACAAATAATAAGGGATGGTGTATTTTTTTCATTTACACCATCCCTATCAAAATGATCACCACTATAAATGATCAGTTAATTTGTAAACCATATTTTATTCATTAGATAAAATTGTTTTTATGTATGTGTAAAGGTAATTAAACTTAGTTTAAAAACAATATTTTCGGGATTAATAAAAAATGGTTATTGTCTAATTTTTTAGTAATTTTTCCTATACGACAAAAATTATTTTGTGTCTATTAGTTGTTATTTTTGTTACTAATGCACGGGTACTTCTACTCTTCTATCATCTGCCCGTAGTTTCAAAGCCAAAGCTAAGATAATCATTAATCCTTTTATAAATGTTCGAACATGCCATGAAAATCCAAGCAAGATTAATCCATTATCCAAAAGTCCTATAAATAATACGCCAAAGAAAGTCCCGATCATCGTTACATCGGCTGCTGATTTTGCTTTTTTAGAGCTTAAAGCCTGGCCTAAGAAAATTGCCGCAATGCCATCCATTAAAAGATGAGGACCTTCGGATGCGCTAGCACCTTTTAAAGTAGCAGTCAATAAAATGCCTGCAAGACCTGCACAAGTCCCACTGATGATATAAGCCATCCATTTCCAATATACTTTATTTATTCCGGACATAAATGCGGTTCCCGGACTACCGCCAACCGCCTGCATGTATTTACCCATTTTTGTGAAATTCATAAAAATAATAAAGCCTGCAAATAACGCGAGCATGATAATTGCCGGAATGGGAATTGACAAAATAGAACCTCTTCCCAAATATGTAAAGGCAGCTGTAATTCCTTCATAGATGGCATATCCTCGACTGTAGGTAAAAGAAATACCATTTGCAATAAAACCTGTACTTAATGTAGTTACCATATCTATTAAACCGACTTTAGTTGCAATAAAACCATTTAGAATCCCAAAAAGCATTCCTGTTACCAAGCCAATCAAAAGAACGACTATTATCGGCTGTCCTGCACGCAAGGCACCGGCAACAAACATACTTGACAAGCCGGCAACATAACCAAAAGAAATATCAAATTCTCCTACAAGAGTACAAAAAGTAACACCAAAAGCAACTATGGCTAGAACGGAAATATTACGTAATACATTGGTAATATTATACATAGATAAAAAGGGTGGAGATAAAATTGAAAAAATTACAATCATCAATATAAACACGATAATTCCAGCATTACTGGTTACCTTGCCCCTTGAAAATAAAATTCGATTTCTAAAATCTCCTAGATTACTATTATTCATTTTTCGCTCCTTCAACTCTTTTAATTAATTCCAAAATTGATTTTATGATTTAAATCTTCTTAAATATACACTTACCGAGACAGTCGCTAAAATTAATCCCCCGATGATCAAATCTTGGATGTATATTGAAAGACCAATCATCACAAAACCATTCGTAATTAACGAAAGCATAAGAACAGCAAGGACAGTTCCCAATAAATTGGGTTCCCCTCGCTTAAACATGGTCATACCGATGAAAACCGATGCAATCGTCATAATGGTAAAAGATGATCCAACATCAGGATTGGCTCCCCGAATCCTGGCTAATACTATAAGCGCACTGATTGCACCCATGATTCCGGATATAATAAAAGCAATTGTTTGATAAAGTTTAACATTTAAACCCGCTTCTTCTGCTGCCAATTCAGTTCCTCCCATCATATAGAGTCGATTACCAAAACTGCTCTTGTAAAGAAGGAAGTAAAGTATAATGATCAGAAAAAAGAGTATCACCACCGGTACGGGAATGCCTAATAATTTTCCTTCTGCTAGCAAAGCAATGCTATCCATTTTCCCGATAATATAAATAGCTCGATTTTTAGTATACCATCTACCTATCCCCATTAGAGATACTCCGAATGCCAGAGTAGCCAGTAAACTCGGTAAACGTAAATAAGTTACTGCTAATGCTTTTACCAATCCGACCATAACTCCAATTAATAACATTGCAAGTATTGCTCCGGGAACGGTTGTTACAATCTCATTTCTAATTAATCCGGCTCCCATTGCAGAGATAAAAAATATCATTTCCGTACCTGTTAGATCGAATGCGCCGGTTATCATAGGAAACAAAATCCCAATTGCCAATATAGCAATAAAAGAAAATTGTAGTGATACATTTAAGATATTGTTAATAGATATAAATTTCGGATTTATTAAAGTAAAGAATACAGCCATGACAATAATGGCAGTTAAAGTACCATATTTTTGCAGATAATTTATGAAATCAAAAGAACTGGAATTATTTCTATTAGCCATCTCTTATTTTCCTCCCTTTACAATTGTTAAGATTTTTTCGACATCCTCCGTTTGTTGACCCAATAATTCTTGAACAATTTCTCCACTTCGCATGATTAATATTCGATCACACATACCTGCAATTTCTTCTAAAGCAGTAGAAATCAAAATGACTCCTCGTCCTTCTTTTGCTAATTGATTGACCAATTTAAATATTTCTACTTTTGCTCCAACATCTACTCCCATTGTAGGTTCATCAAGCAGAAAAACCTTTCCTTCGCTGACCAGCCACTTTGCAAGCACAACCTTTTGCTGATTTCCACCACTGAGATTTTCCACTCTTTGATGAATGCTTGGTGTTTTAATATTAAGTTTCTGTACCATCTGGGTACTAACTTTCTTTATTTCTTTCGCCTTAATCATATTTGCACTGCAAAAACTTTCAATACTGGGTAAAACTATATTGTCTTTCACGTCTAACTTTTTAACAATTCCCTCAGTTCCTCTGTTTTCGGGAACTAAAACAACACCATTCTTGATTGCTTCATAGGGTGAAGAAAAATTAACTGCTTTATCACTTAATAATACTTCTCCCGAATCTCTCTTGTCTGCACCAAAAATAATCCGCGCAATTTCAGTTCTTCCAGCCCCAACCAAACCAGCTAATCCGAGTATTTCCCCGGAATGAAGATCAAAAGAAATATTTTTTACCTTTTGACCTTTATTGAGGTTTTTTACAGATAGGATAACTTTTTCATGTTTTTTTAGTTTTTCGGGATATCTTTTCCCTTTTTCCAAACCGGTCATTAATTTTACCAGCTCATCCATTGAAATATCGCTTGGTTTACTTGTGCTAACCTTTTTTCCATTTCTAAAAACAGTTACCCGGTCACAAATCTCAAATATTTCCTCTAATCGATGTGAAATATAAATAATTGTGACCCCCTGTTTTTTTAACTTCTTAATCGTTTCAAACAATTTATTGACTTCATGCTCGCTCAATGAAGCAGTAGGTTCGTCAAAGACAATCATCTTTGCATCTCGAATCATTGCGCGTCCAATTGCAATCATTTGTCTTTGTGGAACATTTAAGTTTCTTATTAATTCCGTATGATCAATATCGATATCGAGAGAATTAAATATCTCGTTAGTTCTCTTTTGAACTTCATTCCAGTCAACAATTTTTAAAATACCCCGAGTTGGTTCAACTCCCGCAAACATAGTTTCTCCAACAGATAAATAGTCTACAAAACGGGGAATTTGATGAATACATTCAATGCCTAAATCATGTGCACTTGAAGTAGTATGATTTTTTATTAAATGACCATTAAAAAATATTTCACCTGAATCTGCAATATAAATACCATGTAATATTTTAATCAAAGTGCTTTTTCCAGCGCCATTTTCCCCGACAACACCATGCACATCACCTTTTTTTACGATAAAATCAATATTCTCTAAAGCTTTTACTCCTGGAAATTTTTTGTTTATGTTTTTCATCTCCAGTAAATTTTTTTCAATATCTTTTATTTTTGTAGCTACCAAATCATTCACATCCTTTTATTCTATTCTTTCTAAGCATAATATAACCAGTTATTGATTTGTACTTTTTAAAGCTTTTATAGTATAATTATTTACTGCCAATACCGCTTAAGATCATCCATAATATCTTGTAGAAGCAAAAAATTAAATCAAGATAATTTGGCACAAACTGTAATACTTCATTTAAAAAATTACAGTTTGTGCCTTTTTAAATTTTCAAAGCTAATACATTGAATTCAATATTATTTACAAAATGCTGCTGTCTTTTCTATTTCTGTCTAGCTTCTTGGAGTAATTTATAAATCTCTTCTGCATTGTCTCTGTCAATTAAAAGAGGATCAATATAAACTACCGGTTCTACTTCTTCGCCATTAGCTAATTTAACAGCACTTCTTATCGCGGTTCTACCCATTAATTCCGCATCCTGTAGATAGCTGGCCTGGAATGCTGAACCTTCTTTAATCAAGTTAACAGCTTCACTTAAACCATCCACCGCGATAACCGGAACTTCTGATAATCCAGCTTCATCCAAAGCTTGAGCTGCTCCTAACACTCTTCCATCTGATGCACCCCAAACAGCATCAATTTTTCCACCATATTTTAAAATAACAGCTTCCATAATTGATTTTGCTGAAGAAATGGCTCCTTTATAGTCAAAATCATGCTCTTCGATGATTTCAATACCAGGATATTTAGCAAGCACTTCTTTCATGCCCATTTCACGTTCATGGGTACAAGTAACTGTTGGATGTACCATCGCAACCATTTTTCCTTTTCCACCTAATTTCGCTGCTAACCATTCACCAGTTAAACGACCAATACTTACATTATTTGAACTAATATTTTGTGCGACTCCATCTGCTTCTAATCCTCCATCTATAAATATCAAAGGGATACCTGCATCTTTACATTTTTTAACCAATGGAATCATAGATTCTTTTTCACCCAATAAACTAATAATAACATCAACATTATTTCCAATTAAATTTTCAATGCCTTCTGCATGTTTCAATACATCCTGATAGGTCATGACTTCCAATAATTCAACACCCAGTTTTGCAGATTCATCTCTCATGCCCCTAATATTATCTAATGACCAGTCATGTGAGCTATAATAGGCAGCCAATCCAATTTTTACTTTATCGGCAGCGAATGAAACATTGCCTATTGTCATTATTAAAACAACTACTAAAATTAAAATTATATTAATTTTTTTCATATAAATTTCTCCTTTAATTTTTTTGTTTATAGATATTTTCTTAACAAATCATTTTTGCTATAAATTTTACCTCCTATATATTAAATTTTTAAGCAATGTTGTATATATTGTCACATTACGATTGCTTAAATTTTCAAAGAAAAAACGAATATTTATTTATAAAAGTTGTGAATATTTTTTGATTTAAATGCTATTAAAGATATATATCATCACCGCTATTGCCATCCAAAGCCGGATGACAATCGAATCTGACTACTCCTATCTTTGCATTCCCTTGAACCGCTTTTACTATCTTTGCTACACCCTGGTGACCAAAACCTCCACATAGCTCAATTATGTTAGTTCCGCCCGCAACCAATTTCTTAACGACCTCTTCTGCTTGTTTAATATCTTTCACTGCAACGATATTCATCTCGATATGCTCCGGTGATGGGACAACCATACTGTGTTTTTCGGGATTTCCATTTTTAGTGACATACATAAATGTTACTTTTCTTTTCCCCATTTTTTGTTCCTCCTTAACTACATAATAGATTTACTATTCAAAACAAGTGACCTGAAAGAGCCATTGATGAATTTTATCCACATATGGAGATGAAATTTTAAAGCTACCGCATTTATAGGGCAGTAAACTGCTGATGATATTGCTATTCAAGTCAATAATAAGACCATCTTCATCTAAAAAAATGCCGTCAATCCTGACATTGTTCAGGAAGTTATCACTGTTATTCATCAAAATGCCTTCAACTGCTAAATATTCCCGAAATTTTGTTTTATATTTATATTTTTTATTTGTTGATATACTAATTCTTGCATTGCAAACATTTTCCGTAAGGACCGAAAAATCTGTAATTTCAACGGCACTATGTTCGGTGCCCATATTTTTTGGAGACATTTTTTTGAAATAGCGATTCTCCTTTGCTAATATATATGGGACCACAATTTTTTCCTGAGAAATTATTTGATTATTTTTATCATAAAGGTTTACAAGAATAGTAATATCTTTATAATTTTTATCTCCTGTATTCGCTAGTTTACCAACAATGCTTACATAATCTCCGGAATAAGCATAAATAAAATCATAGAATTCTACTTTCAAATCAACCGGCTGTGAAAAGGTGCTGGCAGATATCACTAAAATGAAAAAAACTATTAATGGAAGGAAAATATTTTTTACATTCATTTTATGCTTCCTTATCTTCCCTCTTAATTAATTCCTCAACATATTTAGGTGCTAAACCGAGATAAGTAGAAGGATCCATCAAATCATCGATTTCCCTTTCGCTTAATACTTTTTTTACTCTATGATCTTTTTTAAGGATTTGAGCAAAAGCTATATTTTCTTCAAAAGCCCGCTTTGCGTTTTTGTGAAGTAGATCGTGAGCTGTTTGTCTGCCAAGTTTTTCCGCTAATTTCATCATAACACGTTCAGACATGATGAGTCCCTTTAAAATACCCAAATTTTGCTGCATCTTTTTTTTATTGACTTTTAAGTGATTTAATTCCAAGATCATTATTTCAAGCAATGCGGAAGTATGTAAAAAACTCTCTTCAATCAATTTCATTTCAGAACCCCAGGTACGCCAATCACGTTCATGTTCCCCTAAAAGGTTTTCCAGCATGGCATTGGCATTATTACGAATAAACCGATCAAGCACCACCACATGTTCAAACTGCATGGGATTTCGTTTGTGAGGCATAGTACTACTTCCTATACGTCCAACCTGAGATTGTTCTACCTCAGCGATCTCTGTCCGCTGTAAGGCAATAACCTCATTCGCTATCTTTGCACAAGTTCCGCTGATATAGGCGAGAATAGAGCATATCTCAACCAGATGATCTCGGGAAACATGCCATGGCAGAGAAGGAACTTCGAGTGAAAGCTCTTTGGCTAATTCCTTTTGTAAGGCATAAGCTTTTTCCTGGTCTATTGTTGCCAGTGTTCCAGTTGCACCGGCAAATTCCAAGATAAACAACCTTGGCTTGCATTGCTGTAAACGTTCAAGATGACGTTTGATTTCTTCCGCCCAAATAGCTGTTTTGTAGCCAAACGTAATGGGAACAGCCTGTTGACCGTGGGTTCGCCCTGATAGTAAGGTATTTTTATGTTTTCTTGCCAGATTTAAACAAATCACTCGAAGTTTGTTTGTGGCTTCTTCTATAGCAGGAAGCGCATCGCGTATCTGCAAAATACAACCCGTATCCATAATATCCTGAGTAGTAGCTCCCCAGTGAACATATTCTCCCCAAGTTTTAACGCATGCCTTCTTAAGCGTATAGATAATCGGCATGATTGGATGGCCGGATTTTTCGTAAATTTCCTGCATCTCTTTAAAATCCAGATTTTTATAATGCGCTTTAGAATTAATTTCCCTGGCAGCTTCTTCGGGAATAATCCCGAGTTTTGCCTGAGCCCTTGCAAGGGCTGCTTCGACATCAAGCCAGGATTGTATGCGATTGCTATCGTTAAAACATTGACGCATTTTCTCCGCACCATAAGCATTTTTAAAAATAACTGAGTCTATTAAGCTCGAATTCATTATATTTACTCCATAAAATGATGTTTTCGGTTTATCTCTTAAATGAAACTAATTTTTGCAATTTAAGAATCTCTATTACTATTTATTTCTATTTAAGCTTTTCCACTTCTTCAACCAACCAGTCTAAACCCAGGTCAATCAGTTTTCCTTTGGTGGGGATACTGGTCTTTTCATCCCAGCCCATGATACTGTAGCGGGTCTTAATGGCTTTTTCAAAATCCTTCTTATCCATAGCACCGGTATTATCCAGTTTTCCACCTTTGAAATTTTCATAAAAGACATCCGGCATGGTATCGTCTTTTGCAGTTAAGCCTTCTCTCAGATTAAAAATTCTTGCCATATTGGTAGACCTTTCGGCAACCTGCATCAATTCATACCAGGAAGTCCGCCATCCGGTAATGGCATTAACAACATCGATCAACTCTTCCAGAGAACCCATCCCTCTGGGTACCCATCCGAAGAAACATCCGCCTAACACATCAATCAAGGAACAGAATATTTCCAATCTTTTAAAGAGCTTGACCTTTTCATCACCGATATCGGTTGAAGGAACCGGTTCATAGATTCCCAAGCCGCTCATCTCTTTGATCCCCCAAGCCTCTTTGCTTGCAAAAAATGGATCATGAGCAGCCTTGATATGGTCTGCGCCGTAATCAGCTAAAGCATATTGTAGGCCAAGGCCGGATTTTACCCGAGGATCATGCATGGGTATTTCCTGTTTTTTACCGACTCTTAATAATTTTTCGGCACCTTTTCCTATTTGTTCAGCTGCTCTCTGGCTGCCATCTGCCAATAAATTACCAAATCCCTCTCTACATGCAATCTTCTCTAATAAGGTCAACATTGCTTCCTTATTACCGAATTTCAATTCAAGACCATCAGTATCATCCTTGTTAATTATTCCTTCTTCAAAGCAATGCATCGCAAAAGCGATAGTTGCACCCGCAGAAATAGTATCTATTGAATAACGGTTACAAAGTTCATGGGCTTTACAGACATAAGTTAAATCTTCAACACCACAAAGAGAACCAAAACCGACCGCAGTTTCGTATTCAGGACCTCCGTAGATGCCATCGACTTTTAACTTTCCATCATCAAGCTCAACGACTCGTTTACAAGCTATGGGACAAGCATAACAGCTCTCTACCTTTTTTAAGTATTCTTTATTGAAAGTTTCAATGTTATATCTTTCATCTTTTTCAAAACCACCCTGTGTCCAGTTTCTTGTAGGCAACCAACCTGCCTGATTTCCTCCAGATATAAAACCAATCGTACCGTTTACCCTTAATCCTTTAGAGAGAGGATTTTCCATGACTCTTTTCGCATAAGCTTTAGCCACTTCTTTAATTTTTTCCGGATCAACCATGTTAATCGGTTTAGTCCCTCGAACCGCTATGGCTTTCAATCTTTTTGAACCCATGACCGCACCCATACCATTTCTTCCGTTGGCATGAGATAAATCATTTAAAATAGCGGCATAACGGACTAAATTTTCACCACCTTTTCCAATGAGGGCGACACGGATTTTAGAGTCATCCAATTCTTCACGTATAAGAGATTGCGCTTCTCCGGTATCTTTCCCCCATATCTTGGAGGCATCCTTTATCTCAACCTGTCCGTCCTTTATCCAAAGGTATACCGGTTTTTCCGAGCATCCGCGGATGATGATGGCATCAAATCCCGCCATTTTTAATTCGGGGGCCCAAAATCCCCCTGCTTCCGATTCCCCCTCTGCTCCGGTCAAAGGTGATTTTGCACAAACTGTATAACGATTGATAGCTGGTGCCTTAGAACCAACGGTTACGCTGGTAGCAAAAATAAGTAAATTTTCAGGAGACAAAGCATCAGTGTTTGGTTTCATTTCTTTTAACATATAGTAGAGAGCAAGGGCTCTTCCTCCCAAATATTTACGATAAAATTCTTCAGTCGGATGCTCTATCCAAGTTTCCTTTGTTGATAAATTTACATGTAAGATATTTCCGGTATAACCGTATGACATAATTCTTACTCCTTCCTTTCTGTTTGTTATAATATTTTATTTTAATATTTTGAATATTTTTGTTCTCTTGGTGGAGAAATGTTTAAGTCCAAACCTAAATTTTCTCCTTCTTTTTTATACTTTGGTTTAAGAGTATACTCCTCTTTCATTTCCATTTTTATAGGAAGACCCCATTCTTTTTTTTGTAAATATTTTATTCCTTGAATAAAATCAGGTAATAGATCAGACGGTATGGTGAATATTATTTCATCATCCTGGGCCAATGCTACACGACGATCTCCCTGGCAAGGTAAGGCCAAATGGCATCTTTTATTTAAAATTGAAGGCACAATAGCATACACACAGGCAGCATGACCTGATATCTGACATTGTATATCCTTTCCGTCAATCCAATTTTTGATAATCATTAACATGGTAGCCATTAAGCCATTAACATGCATTACTATAATATCCGGAACAAATTTGCATTTATTGGTAGGAGCTAATGTAATGCCTTTATATTCTCCAAATGGAAGTCTGGGCATATTTTTTCCCCATTCTGCAGCTGCCTTTAAGTTTCTAACGCTATCTGGATAACGATGGTTGCCGTCTTTAAAATTTTGAGGATATTCTACCAATCCCAAACCGACAACCGGTTCAAAACACCAATGATCATTAATCAACATAGTTATCGTTTCTTCGTTTCTCTGGGCACGTGCAATAGCTTGACATAACGCATATTTATGTTTCCAATCGCGAGTAGGCACTATTGTCTCTGTTGGTATTTCATCATCTTTTTTTAACATTTTAACGGCAACAGGATGAAATCGCATTCTAAGCCAATTTTCTAATTCTATCGCCAAGTTATTAAATTCTGATATCTTCATTTACGAATTCCCTCTTTTTATTATTTGAAATATCTGCTTATTTTTATACAAATTAGATATAGCGAAATGATTCTCATTTTTATCCTATCATAATTATTATCACATATCAGATGAATGTGATTTTCGCGATATCAGGATGTAAAGCTTTTGCAATATACTTTGATATTATTTTTGTTGATAATTTGTTAGTATATTAAGTAGTGATAATTCCCTTGATATAATTTGGATTACCAGAAGTTAACACTTCAAATCCTTCATTAATATTATCCAGGGAAAATTCATGTGTAATAAGTTCATTTACAGGTAAAATACCTTTTTCAAATGAACGTGCCGCAAGAAGCATATCCCTGTCATAATCATCCGAATAAAACGGATGTGCAGAAATAATCGTAGGAGCTTTTAACATTAAATAAAAACCTGAATTCATGACTTCCGGCTTTCCATACAATGAAGGAATCAAGATTTTACCTCTGCTCTTCACAATTTGTGCTGCCGTATCAAATCCTGCCATTCTGCCGGAAATTTCAATGACCACATCAGCCCCTTTTCCTCCTGTAATTTCTTGTATGGCATTAGCAACATTTTCTTTCCTGGCATTTAATGTATGGGTAGCACCATATTTTTTAGCCAATTCTAATCTGTTATCCTCTAAGTCGATAGCAATTTTATCAAATGCACCACCTTTACCAAGACCTATTAATGTTAATAAACCCATGAATCCACAACCAATAATTGCAACCGAATCTCCAAACAATGGATTTGCAGCTCTTAAAATATTAACGATGCAAGCTAATGGCTCTATCAAACATTTCTTTTTCTCCTCGGCATTCGAATTAATCTTTACCAGCTTCGTTGTATCCGTAATCAGGTAATCCGTAAAACACTGTCTTTTCCATCCGCTAACAAAATCACCAATTTTAAAATCCTTTACATCTTTACCGACATCTTCTACAACTGCAACCGGTTCATGGCCCAATAATACTGGAAAATCAATTTTAGTAACAACTTCGAAAGCAGTACCTCCTTTTTTAACCTGTCCAACCAACTGTCGTTCGCCCAAATAGACCGGCACTTCCGAATGGCACAAACCGCATGAAATCATTTTTAAAAGAATTTCGTCATCTTTTAAAATTCCTAAATTTTCTTCAAAAATTTCAAACTTTTTAGGTGACACTAATTTTGCAATTTTTCTTTTCATCATTAGTACTCCTTTTATATGATTGCTTGACCTTGTCATATCATTTTAGCCGAGGCCAAGTAATTCTTTGCCTCAATATTTTTATAATCATATTAGGATAATTTTCAATTATTTTATAGTGATAAATACCGATAAATAAATTGAAGCAAACAAATTATCCTGATTTAATTAAAATCCTGCAACGACGTCGTACAATTTACCTTTTTTAATAATTGATACTACACCAACCGCAATCAACAGAACGACTCCTGTCACAACATCTTTCCAATAAAATCTTAAACCCATCATAACAAAAGCATTGCTTAGTATGGTAATTACTCCCGCAGCAGTTAGGGAACCTAAAATATTTGGAACTCCCTCTTTATAAGCAATACATCCTAAAAACATGGAAGTGATTGCCGGCATTAAATAACCTTCGCCCATTTCAGGACTGGCAGCTCCCAGTTGAGAAATCAGCGTGATTGAAGCTATTCCGCAAAGAATTCCACTAATTGCCCAGGTAATATATCTTGTCTTATCCGTTTTAATTCCCACATGTCTTGCAGCTTCTTCATTACCACCCGTGGCATAAGTATATCGGCCTAACCGAGTACGTTCCATTAAATTCACCGCAATAATTCCCGCAATGAACAGTATAAAAACTTGGATAGGAATTGGTCCAATTTGTCCTCTTCCCATAAAAGAAAATCCCGGTGGCCAGGAAGCTGCAAAAAAAGTAGTTCCACCAGTCATCAACCTGGAAAATCCCATGCAAACAGTACCAACTGCTAAAGTGGCAATAAAAGAAGGCATTTTTAGCTTAACCACAACAAATCCTTTAATAGCAGCCAGTGCTAAATTAAAAAGAAAAACAATTAAAAACGCCGGAATAACTGCCCATGCAAAATTTTTAATTAACACTAAACCTATAATACCTGCTACTGTTGCACCGGAAGCAAAAGCCAAATCAAAACCACCGGCAATGACCACCGCTGTTAATGCCATGGTAAATAAACTCAAAATACACATCTCACGAAGAATATTAACTGCATTACGTGCAGACAAAAACCCAGGTGCAATAAAAGAAAACAAAATTAGCAACAGCACAAGCGCACTTAATAATCCATATCGTAAAAGAAATTTCCTACCTTTCATTTTATATAAATTCTCCTTTATTTTATTTTTTTTAAATGATTAATATATCAAAAATATTTTATATTTATAGTGCCATAGACACAATTTTTTCCTGATTAAATTCGTTTCTTGGAAGTTCACCAGAAATCTTACCCTCTTTGAAGACCACAATTCTGTCACATATACCCATTACTTCCGGTAATTCTGAAGAAATAAATATAATTGAAAGTCCTTCTTCTTCTACCAGCCGGCGGAATAGAAGATAAAGTTCATATTTTGTTCCAACATCAATGCCTTGAGTAGGTTCATCCATGACCATAATCTTCCTCTCAGGTCGGCTTAACCACCTGGCAAGTAAAACTTTCTGTCTATTTCCTCCACTTAATTCATCAATGGATTGTTCAATATCGGTATATTTAGTTTGGACTGCATCTACTGCTTTACTTGCTTGGTCCTTTTCCGCTGAATTGGGCAATATTCCCACCATTGGTGTTGCTAAATAATCAAGATGTCCAATGGCTACATTTTTATAAAGATTGAATATTTCATAGAATAATCCCTTTTTTCTTCTATCTTCCGGTGTTAACAATATTCCATTTTTAATTCTATCTATTGTAGACATATTTTTATTTAATTCTTCTCCATTAAATATGATTTTTCCTTTTACATAAGGGCGAAGTCCAAAAATTGCTTCTGCCAGCTCTGTTCTACCAGAGCCAATTAATCCATATACCCCTAAAAGCTCATTTTCATGCAAGTCAAGGCTAACTTTTTTTACTCTTTCATCTGTATCACTTAAATTGACCACCTCTAATATTTTTTCTTTTTTAGCTTGAACTTTTACAGGCGGATACATATCCTTAAGTTCTCTATTGGCAATGCATTGCACACAGTACATTTGATCAAGGTCTTTTGCATCTTTCGTAATTATTTTTTTACCATCTCTCATAATGGTAACCCGGTCACATAACTCTAATACTTCTTCTAATTTATGTGAAATATATATCACTGTAATGCCTTGTTTTTTTAGATTTTTAATCAGTTTAAAAAGTCCTTCGGCATCTCCCTCGGTAAGACTGGAGGTTGGTTCATCTAATATCAATATTTTAGGTTTACGAAAAACGCCACGTAATATTTCTATCATTTGCTGCCATGAAGCACTTAAATAAGCTACAGGAATATCCAGTCTTATCTTTACATCAAATTCTTTCATTAATTTTTTAGCCATTTCCAGAATCTTATCCTCATCTAGAAAAAGACCTGGTGGTTCTTCCCCTAAACAGATATTTTGAGCTCCAGATAGATATGGAACGATATTTCTTTCCTGGTAAACCATCCTAATGCCCTTATGGAGTGCATCACTGGGATGTGTAAATCTTACCTTTTCACCCAGATAAAATATCTCTCCCTTGTCCGGAGATAATATTCCCGTCAGCAGGTTACACAGGGTACTTTTCCCTGCACCATTTTCACCGACAATACCATGAATTTCTCCTTCAGCGATTTCCAAATCAACCTGGTCTATGGCTAAAACACCAGGGAAGCTTTTGGTTACTCCTTTGATTTCAAATATATTTTTATTATTTGCCATTTTTTCTCATCCTTTTTAAGAATTTTGTAGAAGTGGGGATATAATTATATCCCCACTTAGCTATTCTTTACTTAACTTTTGTATGGTTCGGGTTCTACATTTTTATGCCAGTTTATCCATGCATCTGCATCTTCCGGATCTTCGCCATACCAGCCATGTACTTCATAGTAAGTACTTCCTGCAGCAGGAACATTATATGGAGTAACCACAATTCCGTCTAAGAATACATTTCCGGTTTCCGGATTAGCGCCGACCTTTGCCAAAGCTTCTTCAATGGCCATTCCCTCGACTTGAACGAGATTAATGACCTCACAGGTAGTATGCGTATAAAGCTCAAAAGGCTGAGAGAAAGACATCTTAAACGGATTATCCGCATTTCTGATAGCGGCTAATGCTTGTTGTCCGCCATCAATTCCGCCCATGATAACATCTTTTGATGAAAAACCTGCAGCTTCAAAAGCACGTGCAGCAAAAATAGAAGGAATATCAAATCCTGCAAATACGGCTTTCATGTCTGTACCATATTTCTGAGCCCAGGTAGTTGCGATATTGTAAGCTTGAACATCATAGCCGGGGTAGGTAATATCCTGGTAGTCAATATTTACCCCTTTCTTTTCATACCAACGGGCGATAGATTCTGCTGCAGTTGTCCTTCTGTCTACTCCTTCATGCATATGATAAGCAAGCATTCCTACTGTTCCTTTATTGCCGATAGCATCAATCAGTTGAGCCATTAACCTTGCACCGGCTGCTCCATCAAATTGACGTGAACATACAATGACACCAGGCTTTATTTCTGTATCAATGGAATAAACACCAATGCCTTTTTCCCTGGCCATCTTTATTTCATCCAGCCAATAGTCAAAATAGCTATAGGAACATACGATAGCATCAACATTCTTTTCAATCAATGCACGAACTGCATCAGATGTTTTTTCTAAAGCAGTGGTAACTTCAACAATTTCCCATCCTCTGTGGGCACATTCAATCTTAAACTGATGATAATTTCTCTGAGTTGCCTCTGACTCAAATCCTTTTGTCACAAAAGCAACGACCAAAGAACCATCCTCAACTACTCTTGGGGCAGGTAATTCGCCAACCATAGGTTGAGCAAATGAGACAATGGTTGCAATTAACATAATTACTCCTATTAAAAGAGCAATCGATTTTATTTTCGTAATTTTCATTTAAAGAACCTCCTTTTATTTTTAAAAAAATAATTAATGTTTTCCAGTATAGCAATTCAAATTCTTTTCCATCTCACCTCCTGTTATGTTATTTTAGTTAAACTTAAGTAGAACAACGGAGTTTTTACATTTAACTAATTCCTTATTTAATTTTTATCCCATTGAAAATATGAAATTAGGGATAAAGTAAAATCTTCAAAGCATCTATTTCATGCTGATGAATCTTTTGCATTGAATCCTGTATATTTTCAAAAGTAAGTTTGTGGGTTATAATGGACTTTAGGTCAATTTGGTGATTATCGATTAAGCGGACAGCTTTTTCGACATCTTCTTTTTCGTAAATTAAAATACCTCTGATGGTAGCTTCTTTATACAGTATAGCTAACAGATCTACTTCAGCATATTCCTTATACATTCCTACGATAACAATATCGCCCCTGTATCTCACTAAATTGACCAGTTGGCGAGATGTGCTTTTTAATCCTACTGTATCGAAGACCACATCGGCTTCCATTTTATTCAGTGGAATATCCGGACTATCTTTGTCTTTTGATGAATCGATGACCGAAAATCCCATGTTTCTTGCCTTGTCCATACGAAAAGGATTAATTTCAAAGATATTGATTCTTGTTGCCCCGGATATTTTTAATATTGCAGCAATTAAAAGACCAATGGGACCACCACCCAGAATATTCACGCTGTCACCCACTTTAAAATTAGAACGTCTAATAGCATGGAGGGCAACCGATAAAGGTTCTACAAGTGCAAGTTCATCATAATCTACCCGGTTATAGGTCTTAACTACATTTTCTTTTTTCACCTTGACAAGCTCTGCAAATCCACCGTCTGCATCGATCCCGTAGAGTCCAAAACTGCGGCAAAGATGAAAGAGACCCCGTTGACAGTTGTCACAAACACCACAATAAAAATTAGGTCTTACCGCTACCTGGTCACCTATCTGTAAATTACTTTCTTCACCATTTTCTTTGATATCCACTATCTTTCCGGAGAATTCATGACCGAGAATGGTATTAGACTTGATTCTTTGATGTTTCCCCAACCAGATGAATAGATCTGAACCACAAATCCCTGCAAATTTTACTTCAATCAATACTTCACCTTTTTCTAATACTGGCTTAGGGACATTCTCTAAAACGAAATTCTTTTTTCCTTTATATAGAATTGCTTTCATGTACTTTCTCCTTATTTAATTTCTCAATTTATAGATCAACCAAGATTTGTAGATATCCACATTAATAGCTGCGATATTCCAATTTAAAATTAATAATTTTACTATTTTAACATATAATATATTACTTTAGTAATATTAATCTAAAATTTCCTTAGCTTTTTTTACAATATTTGATGAAGAAATACCAAAGTAATTACAAAGCTCATCAGCAGAATGACCAATTACACTAAAGCGGTCATTGGGAATGCCGATTTTTTTAACAAATTTTGGGTTTTTATCACAAACAATATCATTAACAGCAGAACCCAGGCCGCCTGAAACATTGGCTTCTTCTATGGTAACAAAACCTTGAGTTTCCTGTGCAGCTTTCAAGATGGCTACTTCATCAATCGGTTTAATGGTATGTATATTTAGCACCCTTGCACTGATTCCTTCTGAGGATAATGCATCTGCTGCCTGCAAAGCAGCTTTCACCGGTCTTCCTCCTGTAGCAACTAAAGTAATGTCTTTACCTTGTCTTAAGGTTACCGCTTTACCAATTTCAAAATTTAATTCGCCTTCTTTATAAATCTCTTCCCGCATTGTTCTACTAAGTCTTAAATATACTGCTCCTTCATGTATCAAGATAGCTTTGAAGCAAGCAGCGATAGTTTCTAAGGGTGAAGCAGGTTGTATGATAGTAATGTCCGGAAAATTACGTAGAATGGAGATGTCCTCGATGGCATGATGGGTAAAGCCACCGGCACACATATCAAAGCCACTGGCTGTGCTCATTAATTTCACGGGATTATGATTATAACAAACATCTAATTTTATTTGTTCAGCGGTACGGGTAATCAGAAAGCCAAAGGTGCCGCAAATAGTTATCTTACCCTGTTTGGCTAATCCTGCTGCTGCTGAGACCATGTTGGGCTCTGCTATGCCAAAATCAAAGGTCCTTTGAGGAAATTTATCGCGAAATGCTTTGCCTCCGCAGGAAGCTATTGCATCCGCTCCCACTAAGACAATATCCTCATTCTGTTCTCCCATATCCGTTAATAATTTCCCGGTGATTTCCCTATCCACTAATCCTTTATAACTATCTAAATCGATTGAATAATTTTTTTCTTTAATTATCATCTAAAATTTCTCCTATTCGCATATATTTTTTTCTAAGCAGGCGACACAGGTATCATAGTCTTTATCGTTTACCTTGGCATGATGGAAATTAAATTTTCCTTCCATAAAATCAATACCTTTGCCTTTAACGGTTTTAGCGATAATACAGGAAGGCTTCCCATTTTCAAATGGAACGGAACTTAGAGTCTCATAAAGTTCGCTAACATTATGTCCATCCACGGTTTTTGCCGACCAGCCAAAGCTTCTCCATTTATCTTCCAAGGGTTCCAAAGGCATAATGTCTTCGGTATTTCCTTCCATGTTGCACATATTTCTATCAATCACGGTAATAAGATTATCTAACTTGTATTTTCCTGCAGACATGGCAGCTTCCCAAACAGGACCGGCATTGATTTCTCCATCCCCCTGCAATACAAAAACCCGCGATGTTTTACGAGATAATTTCTTTTCCAGGGCAATTCCAAGGGAAAAACTCAAACCATGGCCAAGTGAACCGGCTGCGAGTTCTACACCGGGAATTTTTAGAGTAGTATGCATGCCATAAGCACTATCCAATTGGTCATATTTCATTAAATCTTCTTCCTTAATAAAACCCCTAAAAGCCAACACAGAAGCTAACATGGCAGCGACATGACCTTTACTTAAAATGAAATGGTCTCTTCCTTCCCAATTGGGATTTTTTGGGTCAACCTGTAGTATACCATTGTAGAGCACAGTAAAAATCTCAGCAGATGAAAAGGAGCCTCCGTAATGGCCTCCCATTCCACTTTCGTGAAATGCCTTGGCAGTAAGTATCCTACTTTTATTTGCCAAATCCTTTAATTTCTTTTCTTGATCTTTATTCAATTGCATGTTTTCCTCCTTCAATTTTAAATAAATTGAGTTATTGTTTTTAAAATATAATATCTGATAAATAGTGATTATTTATCCTTAAAATTTTTTATGTTTGTTCCACCCCTCCCCATTCTCGTTTTTTGTAAATTTATACTGAAGTAATCATGATTCAATAAAATATATTATATAGTGTGTTGACTTTAGCTAAATACTAATTTTAAAACTTTACTACCCTATTTTATGATTACATGCTTCAGTATATTAACAGACAAAAAAATCTCTTTATTTTATCTTCATTTGAACATTATCCCTAATGTTAAATCTCCTCCTTCTTGTAATTTTTTCGATATCGACTAAATGGATATCTTTTTTTGGACTGTGTTTAGTTCAGATTAAAAATTAAATTATAGTTTTCTAAAAAAATAAATCATATTACAAATGGTTAATTCGATAAAACACTTTATTTTACATTTTTGTTCAGGCAATTTTATTTTTTAAAATACAGGAATTTCTGATTAATGCTTAACCCTTCTTAAAAAAACCATATTTTTTAAGAATCTAACCTAAAATTAAATTCGGAAACCAGAGACTGATTTGAGGGATAAAAGTGATCAATAACAAAGCTATGATTAACATAAATAAAAAAGGTATAACGCTTTTTGCCAAGCGCATAATTGGTAATCCCGAAACTGATGAAACAGCATATAAACAAGTTCCTACCGGTGGAGTAATCGTGCCTATCATGGAATTAATTGAAATAATAATTCCAAAGTGAATTAAATCTATTTGTAATGAGTTTAACAATGGCAGAAGAACTGGAACTAATAAAATAATCAATGGAGCAGCATCTATAAAACAACCCAGAATAAGAACAGTTAAATTGATCAATAATAAAATAATAATTTTATTCGTAGTTAATGAACTGATTAACTGAACAAGTTGACGAGGTATTCCTTCTATGGTAATAATCCAAGAAAAAATCCCGCTTACCCCAATAATGATGCCTATTAAAGCCGTAGTCATAGCAGTGGTCACAAGTGCAGATTTAAAATTTTTCCAATTAATTTGCTTAAAAACAAATATTCCTAACAAAAGTGTATACAATGCAGCAACTGCTCCGGCTTCTGTTGGTGTAAAAATACCGCTTACAATGCCTACAATGATAATTATCGGCGTTAACAGAGGAAGCAGTGCGCTAAAAAGGCTCTTAAATATTTTTTTCCAACCTACCCAATTGTCATGGGGATAATTTCTGTTCAATGCCATAAAATACACCATCACCATTAAACACAAACCCATGACTATTCCGGGAAACAATCCTCCTAATAGCATTCTACCGATTGAAACTGACGCGACCATGCCATAAATAACCATAATGATACTGGGAGGAATAATTGGCCCAATAATTGAGGAAGCTAAAGTGATAGAAGCGCTAAAATCTTCATCATATCCGCTTTTTCTCATCATCTCAATTTCTACCGCACCCAATCCTGCCGCATCAGCAATAGCCGAACCAGAAAGTCCCGCAAAAATCATACTAGCTACAACATTGGCATGTCCTAAACCGCCTTTTATGTGCCCAACCATACTTCTAGCTAAATTTAGAATTCTATGTGTAACTCCGGACGCATTCATCAAGTTGCCCACTAATAAAAAAAATGGTATGGCTAAAAATGTAAATTTATCAGTTGATACAAAAATTCTTTGGGGAATAATAATTGTATCAATGTTTACCAGCATGCAATAAATCAAACTTCCAAAACCAAAACTAAATGCAATAGGAATTCCTAACAACACTAAAAGGAAAATAAAAATAATAATATAAAATACCATATCAAATCTTCCTTCCCTTTATTCCCTCATAGAATTGAATTAACAGATGAAACAACATTAATACAGTTGCTACAGGAATTGCCAGATAAGCATAATATTGTGGAATTCCTAAAGCAGGGGATGTTACGCCTTGAGCGTTAATACAAAGCATTACTCCCTTGTAAGCTAGAAAAAATAAAAACACTCCTGTGATAAGATTGCCAATATAAAAAATTATCATTTGCAGGTTTTTATGTAATGATTTTGCAAAAAAATCGACTTTAAAATGAATCTTTTTTTCAATCCCCACTATGCATCCAAACATAATTAACCAAACAAACGAATATCGTGCAATTTCCTCCGACCAATATAATGGGAATCCTAAAAACCTGAAAATGACTTCTATAATAACAACACTAAAAGTAATTAATAGCAAAAATATTACAGTTGCAATTTCAATTTGCAAAAATTTATCTTTTATTTTGTAAATAGTATTCATTTTTCAATTGCCTCAATTTTGTTTTTTTATTTTAGATATAAAAATAGATTGACCGTAAACTTTAATAAATTTTTAGAAGAAAATCAAATCAATACATTGAAATAATTATTATTGTTATACGATAGTCCAGCCGCCATCAATAATGACATCTTCTCCGGTTACAAAACTGGATGCATCTGAGGCTAGATATATTGCCAAACCCATTAATTCATCTGGCATTCCGGCACGTTTCATGGGGCTTACCATTTCGATCCATTTTTTATTCTTTGGATCATCAATATAATGAATGGCAAGTTCTGTTCTCATGTAACCTGGGGAAATGGAGTTAATCCTGATATTGTATCTTGCCCACTGTTCAGCTAATTGTTTGGAAAGCATCTTAACACCACCCTTAGAAGCACAATAAGAAGCATTAAAACTGTCTTTATTGGTAATACTTCCTGACATAGATGCAATGTTGATAATGCTGCCTTTTTGTTGTTTCACCATATATTTTCCAACTGCCCTACAACAGAAAAATGTACCATTCAAGTTTATTTTTACCACGCTTTCCCAATCTTCATCTGACATTTCATGAGCAGGAACATGATTGGAAATTCCCGCACTATTGACAAGAATGTCTATTTTTTCAAATTTAGCAATCACTTTTTCAACCATATTATCAACTATTTTTGAATTGGTGACATCTACTTCCAAAGCAATACTTTCTCGTCCTAAAGCTGTTATTTCTTTACTAACTGCATTAGCTGCTTGAACTTTTATATCAGCAATAGCAACATCAGCTCCCGCCTTAGCAATTCCTAAAGCCATGGCTTTTCCAAGTTCGCCGCCTCCACCCACAACAAGGGCAACCTTATTTTTCAAGCCAAATATGTTTTCCAAAAAATTACTTGACATTTTTTCCTCCTAATTACATTTATTATTCCAAATTGTATTCGAGTAAAATTTTTGTAGTGCTTGATTTTATGCCAATATTTGCTCTACTTTTTGAACCACATTTTCTACAGTAATTCCAAAGTACTCATTCAAAGAACTGACTGAGGGTCCAATAACAGAAAATTTATCATCAGGAAAGGCAACATTTTTTACCTTCACTGGATTATTCTGGCAGACAACAGTGCATACAGCAGCCCCCAGGCTACCGGATGCATTTGAATCTTCTATTGTTACAATCCCTTTGGTCTCTTCAGCTGCTTTTATAATCGCCTCTTTATCAATAGGCTTAATAGTATGCATATTTACCAATCGAGCACTTATGCCTTTGTTTTTTAAAGCATCAACTGCTTCTACTGCAATATGTACTGAATTGCCGGTCGCTATCAAGGTAACATCATTTCCCTCTTTTACGGTAATGGCTTTACCTATTTTGAATTCATAATCTTCCGGTGAATATAATTCATCTTTTAAAGTACGGGAAAAACGCAGATAAATGGGTCCTTCATATTCTAAAATTCCGTGATAGGCAGCTGCTGCTGCTTCAAGTGGGGTTGCGGGCTGTACAATAACCATATTTGGTAAATTATTCAAGAGAGACATATCTTCTACCGCATGATGGGTTACCCCTCCGGATGCTAAATCAAAAGTAACGGTTTGAGAAATTATTTTTGCATTTTTTTGGTTATAACACAAATCATCTCTTATCTGTTCATATGCTCTGGCAACAACAAAACCATACACTATAGAAATGGGTATTTTGCCCAGCATGGCAAAACCAGCTGCAGCACCGAGCATATTCGGTTCAGCAATACCAAAATTAAAAGTTCTTTCCGGAAATTTATCTCTAAAGAGCTGCCCACCAGCCGATCCAAGGGAATCAGCACCTAAAAGAACAGTTTTTGGTTCTACCTTGCCAATATCAAGTAAAACCTGGTTGGTAATATCCCTTCCGGTCAATCCTACATATTTTTTTAAATCTATTTTATTCATATTAAATCTACTCCTTTTACAATATTCATAATTATCATTAATTACATTTGCATTTTTCTATAAGTTTGTAATATTCTTCAAAATCTTTGTCATTGACTTTGGCATAATGATATTGCCACACCCCTTCCATACAGGGAATACCTTTTCCTTTTATTGTTTTTACAATAATGCAGGTAGGTTTATTCTTCTTCAAAGGTAAAGAGCTCAAAGTAGTATATAATTCTGAAATATTGTGACCGTCTACCGTTTTTACTGCCCATCCAAAGCTTTTCCATTTATCCTCTAATGGTTCCAATGGCATAATAGATTCTGTTTCGCCTTCATAATTCAGCATATTCCGGTCAATTGTTGCAATCAGATTATCTAATTTGTACTTATTTGCAGACATGGCAGCTTCCCAAACAGACCCTTCATTGATTTCCCCATCTCCCATATGTACAAATACCCTGGAAGATTTCTTGTCTAACTTTTTTGCTAAGGCAGCACCAACGCCTGCTGATAAACCATGGCCTAATGAGCCGGCTGCAAATTCACATCCGGGGATTTTAAGAGTGGTGTGCATTCCGATAGAACTGTTGATTTCATCATAAGTAGCAAGAACTTTTTCATCTAAAAAACCCTTTAACGCAAGCACTGCGACGAATAGCCCGCATACGTGGCCCTTGCTTAAGATAAAATGATCTCTATCCTCCCATTTAGGATTTTTAGGGTCAACCTTTAAAATTCCATTGTACATGACTGTCAGAAACTCCGCAGACGAAAAAGAGCCACCATAATGCCCTCCCTGGCCACTGTCATGAAACATCTTCATCGTTAAGAGTTTGCTGTCAATAGTCAAGTTTTTCAATTTTTTTTCTAATTCTAAATCGATTGTCATTTTCTCCTCCTTATGATTTTTGAATGGTTTATTTAATATAATACAAAATGAAAAATAATGCAAGTATTTTGTATACATTATTATATATACTATGTGTTCCTTTTTTAGGCTGCTAACCAACCTCCATCAACCACTAATATGTGTCCATTTACAAAGTTGGAAGCATTTGATGCTAAAAAAATAACCGGTCCTAAAATATCTTCCGGTTTCCCCAGTCTTTTCATTGGTATTCGACTAATTGCCCAGGAATAATTCTTTTTATCCTTCAAAAAAGCTTCAGAAATCGCAGTAGGTGTAAAAGCTGGTGCTATGGCATTTACATTAATGCCCCGGCTACCCCACTCTATTGCCAATGATCTGGTAAGCTGATTTACAGCTCCTTTGCTCGGTGCGTATGCCAAATCTTTTAATCGACCTTGAAATCCTCGAACCGATGAAACATTAATAATTTTCCCTTTTTTGTTATCTAACATTACCTTTCCGACATGTTTACAACAGAGAAATACAGATTTGATATTAACGTCCATTACTTTCTGCCATTGACTTGTCTTGAACTCAATAGCATCTTGAAGATAATTCATTCCCTGACTATTTACTAAAATATCAATGTTGCCAAATTTATTCATTAGAAAATTCACCATATCTTCAACTTGTTTTTCTACTGTAACATCGGCAGAAAAATAAATACCTCTCTGTCCTAGCGAATTTACAGCTTCTGCTGTTTCCGCAAGACCGTCAGGTCCTCTTCCGGCAACACATACATTAGCCCCCGCACCTGCTAAAGCTAAAGTCATGGCTTGCCCTAAACCCTTATTTCCTCCGACAACAAGCGCGACTTTTTTCTTAAGACAAAATGAATTCAGAATACTTGAAGATAAAGATTTTATTTTTTCGGTACCAGGCATGTTACAATCCTCCTATTAAAATTATCCACCTAAATATAGTTTTTTTACTTTGTCATCAGTTCGAATCATCTCAGCAGGACCTTCATATTTATTTAATCCTTCTTCCAAGACATAAGCATAATGCGAAATTCTTAGACTTTGTTCAGCGTTTTGTTCAACCATTAAGATTGCAGTATGATTGTGCTTATTAATCTTTACAATTAATGAGAAAATTTCCCTGGCTAGAAGCGGAGATAATCCTAGTGATGGCTCATCCAGTAAGATAAGTTTTGGATCTAATAGAAGGGCTCTTCCCATCTCTAGCATTTGCATTTCACCTCCGCTTAAACTTCCGGCTTTTTGATTTTTACGGCTTTCCAATCTTGGAAAAATTGAATAGATATAATCAATTTTATTTTTTATTTCTTTTGAATTTTTTTTAATATAGGCACCTAATTCCAAATTCTCAGCAACTGTCATTAATGGAAAAACATTTCTACCTTGCGGTACAAAAGATATACCTTTTTGTAATAATAGATTAGGAGAATAATGGGTTATTTCTTCACCAGCATAATAAATACTCCCCTTTTTTATCCTGGTAATTCCAAAAATTGTTTTAAATATTGTCGATTTCCCTGCACCATTAGGTCCAATAATCGATGTAATTTGGCTTTCACTCACTTTCAATGAAACACCTTTTAAAATATCCAGCTCTTTTGAATAGCCTGCAACAATTTCCTTTAATTCCAATAATGACATATTATTAAATTAAGCTCCGAAATAAGCTTTTATAACCTCCTTGTTCGATTTAATTTCCTCGGGTTTTCCTTCAGCTAATTTTTTTCCTTCATTTAGAATAATTATTCTTGAACAAATATCTAACATGATTTTAGCATTATGTTCAATAATGATTACGGTGCAAGATTTTTTCTTGACCAATTTCAGGATGAATTCTATAATCTCTTTACCTAAGGTTAAATTGACACCGGCAAGGGGTTCGTCTAAAAGGATCAGAGAGGGATCTGCTATTAATGCCATACCTAAATCTAAAAGCTTCTGCTGTCCATAGGAAAGATTTTTAGCATTTTCATTTTTTAGATGGCTAATTTTTAAAAAATCCAGCATCCCCATTGCTTTTTCCTTTTCTTTACTCTCATTAACCTGAAAAAGCCTCTGTAGCATATTTCCATTACTTTCTTGCAGAGCTCCTAAAATATTATCTAAAACACACATATCCGGAAAAATTTGAACCATCTGAAATGTACGCGCAATTCCAATTTTAAAAATAGAACTTGAATTCCATCCGGTAATATCTTTATCTCTAAAAAAGACCTTGCCATCCGTATTGGGAAATATACCAGTAATGCAATTCAAAAGAGTCGATTTCCCAGAACCATTTGGACCCATGATTCCTAATAATTCTCCTTCATTCACATTCATGTTAATTCCATTTAGAGCTCTAAATCCATAAAAAGTTTTATGTAAATTGCTAATCTTTAGAATTTTTTTCCGCATAAATTTTCTTTCTTTCCTTTCGTTCAAAGCCATAAATAAAATGAAAATTCAAATATAAATTATTTTGTTAGAGAAGGAAACTTTTTCCCGGTAAATAATTTATAAGCAATATCCACCAGTGAAGACGCGCCTTCAGGAACCAATACAATAACAATGATTGCAATGATTGAAAAAATTAATAGATTTAGTTGTTCAGTAATTCGTAAAATTTCCGGCAATAGAATGACAATCGATACACCTAATATTGGTCCCACAAATCGTCCTCTACCTCCAATTAGAACCATCAATAAGAAATCAAAAGAAATGACAAATTCAAAAAGGGTAGGTTCAATATAACCAAATAATGGTGGTAATAGACCTCCGGCTATTCCTGCATATGCAGAACCGATGGCAAATGCAACTAGTTTGTATGAACGTAAATCCACACCTACAACTTCCGCTCTTACTTCATTTTCCCGTATCATCTTAAAAGCTCTGCCCCACTTGGTATTTAGCAAATAATACATTAGAAAAACCATAAGTAGAGAAATAATGAGAACTAAATGAGCAAATGACAAGTCACTCTCAAAACTGATAAAACCTAAGGTCGGCCTAGGTATGTTCATTATTCCGTAAGGTCCACCCGTAATTTGTTCCTCATTCATTAGGATTTTATAAATAATAAAATTAAAACCAATGGTAACCATTGCTAAATAGTGATGTTTCACTTTAAGTGACGGAAAACCTAAAATAATACCAACTAAAAAACTAAGTAATCCAGCGAGAGGAAAAGCTATCCAAAATGAATAATCCAATTTAGTTAAAATTGCAACCACATATGCACCTATTCCCATAAAAGCTGCTTGAGCCAGGGAAATTTGTCCAGCATAACCTAAGATCAAATTTAATCCATATGCAGCAATAATATATATCAATAACCAGGTAAAAACATACACCGTATAAAGGTTCAGAAAATAAGGAATAATCCATAAAATCACAAAAAATGAAAAAATCAGCAATGTGCTGAAATTAACTAGCTCTTTTCTATTTTTACTTTCTACTGGTGTCAAAATTTATAGCTCCTTAGACCAAATTTCTTTCGTACCCCAGATTCCTTCTGGTTTTAATAAAATAACAGCAATGACAATTAATAAAATAACAGCCTCACTATACTCTGCAGTAATATATCCCGTTGTTAGAACTTCAATATAACCAATAAGTAAACCACCCAATAAAGCTCCTCTCATCTGATTAAATCCGCCAATTATTGCTGCATAAAATGCTCTTAAACCGAGCGCTGAACCCATATTATATTTCGCGGCATAGATGGGGGAAACTAAAATTGCTGCAAACACAGAAAGAACTGCATTAATAATAAATGCAAGCATAATCATTTTGGGAACATCTATTCCTAAGATATTTGCAGTTTCTCTGTTTTGGGCAACTGCCTTTAAAGCTTTTCCAATTTTTGTTTTTTGAAGAAAAAGTTGAAGAATTACAATAATAATTATTGCAAAAAAAATGTTAAAAATATCTAAAAAAGATAAATTCGCGTTGAAAATGGAAATAGTACCTTCACGTATTAAGGAGGGGAAATTCTGTGATTCAGGGCTATAGAAGATAATGCTGTTTTGAATGAGAAGACTCATTGCTATGGTAGCACAAATAATCGACATAAGCCCTTTTTCCAAGATCCTTTGAACAATTAATTTTTTAAAAATAAAACCTAGAATAAATGCTGCCACAATCAAGGTTAAAATTAACGAAAGCAAATAGGGAAAATGAAACATCGAGTAGGATATTAGCATAATAAAAGCGGATGCTGCCACAAAATCACCTTGAGCAAAATTGATGGTTTGCGAAGTTTGCCATAGTAAAGAAAATCCCATGGCAATTAACGAATATAATATGCCGCTAGCAGTTCCTCCTATAATAAGTTGAAATAACATGCTTTCTTCCCCTCATCATTCTAATTAGCGATTGAGGATACTTTTAGAGAATAACAAAACTTCCTCAACCGCTAATTTTGAATACACAAACTAAAATTATTCAGAACATCCTTCAAAATTTTCCGGATGAACCGGTGATAAAACACTGTTTACTACTTGATCGCCATTTTTAACCATTAACTCATAACTTTCTCTATCCAATATTCCATTTTCGTCATAATGAACATCGACTGGGAGCCAACGGTAATCTTTCGCACATAAAGTCCGATTGTGAAGGAAATCTTTAATTCCTTGCTGATCAAAACTACCAATCGCTTCGGTAGCAGATGCCACAATCATTACACTGAGATATTGTTTAATTGGATCGTGGGCTGGAAATTCTCCAAATCTCATTTTGTACGCTACTGCCATGGGCCACATTGAAGGATCTTTATAAGTTAAATCTGAAATTGCTGCGGCTCCTTCCGCACATTCTCCTGCCAATCTACATGTATCAGGTCCTATCAATGTTTCTGTTCCGATAATTCTTGCTTTTTCGGTTAATCCAAGCTTGCCTGCTTGTTTTAAAATTCTGGCAATTTCGTCACATCTTTGTATAATATATATTGTATCTGCGCCTGAATTATCGATTCTAACTAATTCACCGGTATAATCAGTTTGGCCAACATCAGTTGCTAATTCTTCAATAACCTGTGTTTCTGTTCCACTTAAAGAACTAATTAGATTATCTCTCATTGCCTTACCATATTCATCAGAAACATATATCACTGCAAGCTTTCTTGCGGCTACTACATCTACAATCCAATCCTTAGATTTATTCGCTAAATTTTCTGCATTTAAACATGCCATAAAAATATTTTTATTACCTTGTTGTGTGATATTAGGAGAAGTTGATCCTGAAAATTGAGGTATACCAGCTTTTTCAAGAATTTCCATATTAATAATAGTAGAGCCACTCATGTTTGTGCCAAAAACTACATAAGGTTTTAATCCAACTGCCTTTTTCATAGCAGCTACAGAAACGGCTGCTTTACCCTGGTTATCCAATACAACCAACTCCAAAGTTCTTCCTAAAAGACCTCCAGCTGCATTTATCTGTTCAACAGCAAGTCTTACTCCTTCAACTGCTAAAACACCCCAGGTTGCACAAGAACCTGTTTGCGGAAAACAAGCAACGACCTTGACAGGTTCATTTTCATTAGCAAAACCCAATAGAGAACCACCAATCAGTATAGTTAAAATAAGTAGCGTTAAAAATAGCAATTTAAATACTTTAAACATTTTATAACCTCCTTTGATAATACCGACTAAAACACCAAAATATTTTTTGTTTTTATCGCCCACTTTCTTTTGAATATTTCATCCAGTAATATTTCTTGGGTTATTTTTTTTATTAAATATTATGACGAATTTCATCTACTCTCTTCTTGTCATTTATAACAAAATATTAAATAATAGATTGATATTATTATCTTTTTAGAAAATTAAGGAGGTAATCGTTTAATATTTAATGAGAAACTTCAGTTAGTTATTCAAGGTTTTAAATACAATAAATTGTACCTTAATTGGCAAATTCATTAGCTGCTTCAATAAATTTCGTTGCAAAATCTTCGCCAAGTTTTTTAATCCATTTATCATATACCGGTTTCATAGCTTCCTTAAAAGCTCCTTTGTTGACTAAATTGACATACACACCATTACTGGTTCCCCATTCAATGACTTCGGTCTGCCGGGCATCACTGAGATCATTTTGAAATTTTTCAGTGTCTTTTAAAGCTTTTGTGATAATTTCCTGGTGTTCTTCAGAAAGTCCGTTAAACCATTTTGCGTTTACTACAACTGCTTTTAGGCCAGTTACATGGTCTAAGAGAGAGTAATACTTTGCTACTTCATAAAATTTTTGTGCACTGTAACTGTCAATTGGTGAATCTGCAAAATCTACTAATTTCGTTGCTAATGCTGTATATACTTCAGGATAAGGTAAGGGTGTAGGTAGAGCACCTACTCCTAGTTCACCAAACATATCTCGATATAATTCGCTCTCCATAATCCTGATTTTTCTTCCTTTCATCTGTTCTGGTTCGTAGATAGGACCTTTGTTGTTATATAATCCACGCGGTGCTTCAGTAAAGTATATTGCCATGCTCATGCCACTGGCTTCTTCGAATTGTTTGTTCAATTCTTGGCCTATCGGACTTTCTGCCACTCTTTTTGCATGGGCAAAATCTTTGAATAGAAATGGCATCTGGTACAATCCGATTGGTGCATAATTGAGTGTCAACAAAGCAATATTCGGATGGCTCATATGAATGGTCCCTAATTTTAGAGATTCTATCATGTCTCTCTCGCCGCCCAGTTGACCGGAAGGAAATACTTCGCAGGTAATCTCTCCGTTAGAATACTCTTTTACCTTATCGGCGAAAAATAACGGAGCGTCATAAGCAGCCATTCCGGGATTATTAATATGAGCCCACTTTATTACGACTTTATCGGCAGCCAGATTTACTGCTGAAAATAGACAACATATCAATATAACAATGGTAACAAAAAGTGTAACTTTCCTCATCATAATTCTCCTCCAAATCTTTATTTTATTTTTTTAAGATTACCTCCTTAATTTTTCTAAATGATTCCTTGATGGTTAACTTTTAATTCAATTAACTCTAAAAGAAAAATTCCAACGCATATTTTTCAATGATTTGTAGAAAAGGTTGAAAATATTTTTTTTAGAAACTTTTTACGATGATGACAATAATACATCCTGTTATTTAATCATTATCTCTGTATAATGATAATAATTATATAAAATATATTATACCGTAAGATAAAAAATTAAACACCTAAATTCAGCATAATTATTTTAATTTTTTCTTTAACAAAAATTAGCATAGATATAATGGCATCATAATTTCTTTTTAAAGAACCTCTTTTTCTTTGACGTAATTTTACAGACCACCTGTGTAAATGATTTCACGAATAAAGCCAGGAAAAGGTGTGATTTTATGTATCTTATTTTTTAATTTTTTGCACCTCCAAAATAATTACTATATTTTTTGTGAAATGAGAAATTAGATTCACATTAAATTTTTACTCTATATTTTTCTTTCCTACTACATTTTCTAAAATATTTTTTAGTGCACTTTCTATATGTTTTCTTCCCATTCTATCAGCCCTTCCAGGATCTTTTTCCTTGATAGCTTCTATTATTTTCCAATGTTCTTTTAGTGATTTATGAAGTCTTCCGGGAATGCGTAATGAACTAATCCGGTATCTCAAAGATTGTGAGCTAATATTTTTTCGAAGGTTGATTAATTGATTATTCTTACAAATACTGGCTATAAATCCGTGAAAAGCAATATCTTCTTCACTAAAATTAAGGACATCATTTTGATTTGCGAAGCTTTTCATCTTTGTATTATAATTTTCCAATTCTTTAATTTCTTTTTCTGTAACAACATATGCTGCCAATCGAGCGGCTAAACCATCCAATACACTTCGAATTTGTAAAATTTCCTTTATGCTCTCTGGAGAAATATTTCTGACGATTACACCTTGATTAGGATTCAGAGTAACAAATCCTTCGGCTGCCAGTTCGCGCAAGGCTTCTCTAACGGGTGTTCTGCTTATTCCCATTTGCTCAGCAATCTTTGCTTCAAACATTTTAAATCCCGGTTTAAATGATCCTTTTATTATTTCTTTTTTTAAAATACGATAAACCTTTTTACTTAAAAGATCATATCCTTTTATTTTTAGCATATTTTTCATCTTTTTTGCCTCAAAGCTTTTCTCTGGTCAGAAAAAAATTATAAATATTATAAATAGATTTGTATACATTATATCTTATACTTTATAATATACTACTACACTTATTTTAAAAATCCTTCTTTTTTTTTAAAAAATTTAATAAAATATTTTTTATTATACTTTTCAATAATCTTGAGTAAAACTTTTTTTAAAAATGTGAATGGAACAATCCTTTTGGTCAATTTTAAAAATGAGCTTTATTAATTCGAAGAAATGGAATGTATTTTTTAGAAAAAGTCTAAAAATTTTATGAAGGTTTTTGTGCCGGGCTTTGTGTTAGTGACAATAAATTCCAAAAATGATATGTCGAATTGAAAGTTTTTTGAACGTGCATGGAGGCTTTATATCTTTCGCCAATTATTTAATGATATTATCCCTTTGGAAAGGAAATAAATAGTCTAAGCAACCTACTTTTTAAGATAATAATATTTTTAATTTTGTAATATACAGAATTGTTAAGAAATAGTTAAAAAAATTCTTAATTTTTATAAAGATGATTGGATTTTAAGCTAAGCTAGGCCCATTACTTTCTTTTTCTATTACCTTTTTTAAAATATTTTTTAGGGCACTTTGAATATGCTTCTGACTCATTCTGTCAGCTTTATTGGAATCTCTTTCTTTAAAAGCTTCAAAAATTTTCCGATGTTCAGCAAATGATTCTCTGAGTCTTTTTGCAACTCGCAGCGAACTTATACG
>Ga0272441_10002251_pt1 | contig 39508 bp, 28 predicted proteins | sample SSMProp6N_FD_193582 | JGI IMG/M metagenome (GOLD analysis project Ga0272441, IMG submission 193582) | Marine sediment archaeal communities from Little Sippewissett salt marsh, Falmouth, MA, United States - SSM-Prop-6N | ecosystem: Environmental > Aquatic > Marine > Wetlands > Sediment ... | reverse complement strand
CGCTGTACCCCCAGGAGCGGATGACCATCCAGGTCGACGGCTCGCGGTTGGCCGGGTTGTCGGGGATGGCGGCTGCTGAAGCCGTTCCGTCAGTGAGTGCATCGACGTAGGCGCGATCGGGGTTCAGTCGGCACCATAGGCCGGCGGTGCGGTGGAACCCGTCGTATGCTTGATGGATATGCGGCTTGTCGATCGCGGTTTGGACATGGTCGGCGGCGGCGAAGACGAGCATGACCTTGAGGTCGGGCAGTACGTGGCCGAGGCGGGGGTAGTTCCGAACCGTCTCACGGAACGGCCAGTTCGCCGCAGCCTCCTCCGGTGTCGCGAGCGTCTCCGGCCAGCTCTCTCGGGTCAGGCTGCCGTTGTCGAGCAGCGCCTGTAGAAGGTCGGTCGACCAGTAATCTTTCCCATACATCTGCGGGTGCTTGAACGAGCAGACGAAGCTGGCCCCGCCATCCACCGCAAACGTGGGGCGGCCGTGCTCGGCTGACCAGCAAACCGTCGAATAGTCGATTTCGATCGACGTTGGCGCGTAGCCGGCTGGATCGTAGAACGGGTTGTGCACCGGCCGGCCGGAACCCTCGTCCCAGTACCCGGGCTCAAGAGGGTAGAGCGCGTCGATCGTCGGGTTCTCGCGGCCAACGAAGAAATCCACCGCCTGCAGATCCTCGCCGTGAAGGGCGAGCAGGTTTGTCGCGGCGATCCCCGAATGGGAGAAGGCGTACAGTCCGGCCACGTCGTAGAGCACCGGCACGTCGACGTAGGCGTCGAGCGTGTGGCCGTGGACATCAACGGTCTCGCCGCAGGCGAAGCGGACGACATCGCGCAACGCCGCGAGGCTGTCCGGCCCGCCGTAATCGTACGTCCCTTCGCTCGAAATGCCGGTTCGCGCGTCGATCTTCCCCGGCCAGAGGTAGGTGACGTACGCCGCCCCGAGCGTGTCGGGGTCGAGTTCGTACTTGAAGCCGGAGGAGGAGGTGAAGAAGCCGGAGACGTTGACGATGACCGGTGCGCCACCGGTGTAGCGTGGCTCGCTTGGGGAGCGGACCGCGACGGCGATCCGCCCGATCCCTTCGGATGTGATATACGTTACGTTCATTCCGTCGGACAGCGTGGTGGTCGGCGGTGCGTCCTGAGTAAGCCCGACGGGAACGCCCGCCGGTTCCAGCGAGCTCAGATTGTAGACCCTGTCGGCCATCTGGTAGATCGCAGCGAGCTCGTAGAGCGGCTTCGGGATGTCGACCGGGATCGCGTAGCTCAACGGGTCGCTCCAATCGGGCGGTGCGGTGTTCGGCGACAGATCCGGCAGCGGCCGGTCGGCGAGGCGGGGATCGACGGCGGCAAGATGCTCCGGGCTCGGGTTGATCCGGACCCAGGCCCCATGATCGTTCCAGCTATCGAACGCCTGATGGATGTGCGGCTTGTCCGGCATCGCCTGGACGTGATCCCGGGCGCCGCAGAGGACCATCGCCGCGAGATCCGGGATCTTCTCGACCGCGGCGGCGGCGAGCCGGACCGACTCGCGAAGATCCCAGTACGCCTCGGCCTCTTCGAGTGAGACGAATTCGTCCGGCCAGCGGCCACCGAAGAGGTTGCGCCCGGCGAGTTCGTGCATCACCGGCCGCGAGTACGTGACGCGCCGATCGTCGACCGGGTAGCTGTCGAGCGGGAAGTCCTCGTGGCGGTCGAGGACACCGTCGCCGTTCAGGTCGGGGATCGGGACGTTCCGGTTCGGATCCTGCACAGTCGTGTAGCTTCCATCCCCGGTGCCGTCATGGACGAGCGGGTAGGTGTCCTGCATTCGGTCGAACGCGAGATCGCTGTAGTCGACCGGGAGAACGAGCGGATCATAGCCGAGGACGCGCGGGTTCCAGTAGTCGCCTTGGCCGGTCCCCGGCTTCAGCCAAACGCGCCCGAGGTCGCGGGTGGCGATCTGGCTCGACACTGGCGTCTCCCACTGGATCAGGTAGCGCAGGTGGTCGGCCAGCAGCTGCCCATGAAGCGCCGCAACGGCAGGCAGAATATTGCCGCCGTTTGACTCGCCGATCATCCCGAGGTTGTCATGGAGCACCGGGACCGGAACGATCTCATCGATCGTCCGGCCGTCTGCATCTCGGAGTTTCCCGGCGGCGTACAGCAAGACATCGCGCAGCGCGGCGATGCAGTCTGTCCCGCGATAGTCGTACGCGCCATCGGAGGCCAAGCCGCTGTACGGATCCCCGCCGCCCGGGAAGATGAATGTAATGCAGATCACATCATCGGCCTCCGGCGGGAGACCGTGGTCGATCCCCTTGACCTCGAACCCGCCGCGAACCCAAACGAGGACCGGCGCACCGGTCGGGTAGCGAACGTTCTCGACGGTTGGGGAATGCACGCGGACTGCCAGCGTTCCGCTCGGGGTCCCGGTACTTTGCGAGGGGAGCCGCACGTCGAGGGGAACCAGCGGGCTCGGCGGGACAGGTTGTGCGACGGCCACGGCGATCGCTGTGCAGAGGATTGCGATGGCCGTGACCGCGATGCCGATGGCAAGAATGCCTGATGCTCTGTGGTTCGATCCGGTGTTCACGCCGACCTCCTTGGGGATCTGGGCTTTCCCCAATCTACCACGGAATGTCGGCGCTGTTCCGCCGGGCGGCTCGCTACCGTCCGAGCACTGCACCCTCGGCGGCCGGGCGAACGGCTGCGGCGTACCGAACGAGGAAGCCGACAGACACACGCGGAGCCGGTGGCGCCCAGCTGGCGCGTCGCTTCTCCAGTACGTCCGGTGCGACATCGAGCACGAGCGTGCGGTTGGGGATGTCGATTTCGATCGGGTCGCCCTCCTCGATGAGGGCGATCGGTCCGCCGTCGACAGCCTCGGGTCCGATGTGTCCGATGGCCGCGCCGCGTGTAGCGCCGGAGAAGCGGCCGTCGGTCAGCAGAGCGACCCGATCGTCGAGACCCTGGCCGGCAATCGCGGCGGTGGCAAGCAGCATCTCGGGCATCCCAGGGCCACCGCGTGGACCTTCATGGCGGATGACGACCACGTCGCCGGGCGCGATGCCGCCGCCGAGGATCGTATCGAGCGCCGCGGCTTCGCCATCGAAGACGCGGGCCGGTCCACGATGACGTAGCATCCTCTCAACCACGGCGCTTGCTTTCACAACGCCGCCGTCCGGCGCCAGATTGCCTCGGAGGATCGCGATTCCGCCTTCGGGATGGTACGGTTCGTCCGTTGCCCGGATGACGGTGCCTTGTCGCGCCGCTGCACCGACAACGTCGGCGATCGTTCTTCCTGCGACGGTTCGAGCCGTCCCATCGGCAAGACCGGCACGGAGCAGCTCGGCCAGAACCGCCGAGATGCCGCCGGCCTCATCGAGATCCTGAAGATGATGCGGGCCGACCGGGCTGAGCTTGACTAGCGACGGCGTCCGGCGGCTGATCTCATCGAACCGATCCAGCGTCAACCGGATGCCCGCTTCGTGTGCGATGGCAGGAAGATGCAACGCGGTGTTCGTGGAACCGCCGATCGCCATGTCGACAGCGATGGCGTTGCGAAACGCGGTCTCGGTCAAGATGTCGCGCGGCGTCGTCTCCTGCTCGATCAAGCGAAGAACGGCGGTGCCGGCCTGCTTGGCAAGGCGCACTCGCGCGGCGCTGACGGCGGGGATTGTGCCGTTGCCCGGCAGCGCCATGCCGAGCGCTTCGGCGAGGCAGTTCATCGAATTGGCGGTGAACAGTCCGGAGCAGGAGCCGCATCCGGGGCATGCGGCGAGTTCGAGTTCTGCCAACTCGTCCTCGCTGAGCGTCCCGGCGTGAACGGAGCCGGTCGCTTCGAACATCGTCTTCACATCGATCGATTCGCCGTTGTGCCGACCGGCGAGCATCGGTCCGCCTGAGACGAGAATCGCCGGAATGTCGAGACGGGCGGCTGCCATCAGCATACCTGGAACGATCTTGTCGCAGTTGGGCAACAGCACAAGCCCGTCGAGCCGGTGGGCGTTGACCATCGCCTCGACCGAGTCGGCGATCAGTTCGCGGCTCGGCAGGGCGTAGCGCATCCCCTCGTGTCCCATCGCGATGCCGTCACAGATGCCGATGGTGTTGAACTCGAACGGGGTCCCCCCCGCGCTTCGGACGCCGGCCTTGACGGCATCGGCGATCCGATCGAGATGCACGTGTCCGGGGACGATCTCGTTGTATGCGTTGGCAATCCCGATCAACGGCCGATCGAGCTCCTCGGGCGTGAGACCCGTGGCGTAGAACAGACTTCGGTGGGCGGCTCGCCCGATCCCTTGCTTGACGCGATCGCTTCTCATGCTGAATCCTCCTGGCCTTTCGGGCTTCGTCGCGCGGTGTCTCGAACGGCCGCTGCGATTCGATCTCCCATCTCGATCGTTCCGACCGTCGCCTCCGACGGCTGGGCCAGATCGGCGGTCCGCGCGCCCTCGGCGAGGACCCGGTCGACGGCCGATTCGACCGCGGCGGCCTCATCGTGAAGGTCGAACGAGTGCCGCAGCAACAATGCGGTGCTCAGGATCGTGCCGATCGGATTCGCGATCCGTTGGCCGGCGATGTCTGGTGCGCTGCCGTGTACCGGCTCGTAGACGCCGAGCTTCCCGGCCCCGAGCGAGGCGGACGGAAGCATCCCGAGCGATCCAGTGAGCATCGAGGCCTCATCGCTCAGGATGTCGCCGAACATGTTCGGCGTCAACATCACATCGAAACTGGATGCGCGCCGGAGCAGATGCATCGCGGCGGCATCGACGAGGAGATGATCGAGCCCGACGTCGGTGTACGTCTTCGCGACGTCGGTCACCACCTGGCGCCACAGGCGGCCGGAGGCGAGAACGTTCGCCTTGTCGATTGACGTCACCATCCCGCGGCGTGTCCGGGCGAGGTCGAACGCGATGCGAGCGATCCGAACGATTTCGGACTCGGTGTAGCGCATCGTGTCAAACGCGACCCCAGCGGCAGTCGGCTCTTGTTTCGCTCCGAAGTAGATGCCGCCGGTCAGCTCTCGAACGACCATGAGATCGGTTCCCTCGATCCGATCCGGCCGAAGTGGCGAGGCCGCGAGCAGTGCGGGGGAGAGTCGAACTGGCCGAAGATTGGCGTACAGCTCGAGCCCCTGGCGGAGCCCGAGCAGCCCCTGTTCGGGACGCACGGCCGCGGTGGGATCGGACCACTTCGGTCCGCCGATTGCGCCGAGCAGCACGGCGTCGGCGTCGCGGCAGGCCGCAAGCGTCTCCTCCGGAAGCGGTGATCCTGTCATGTCGATCGCCATTCCACCGACCGGATACTCGGTGAACTCGAACCGATGACCGAACGTCTCGGCGACGGCATGGAGGAGCTTGATCCCCTCCTGAACGACTTCCGGGCCGACCCCGTCGCCGGGGAGGCTGACGATGTGCTTGTTCATGATCGTTGTCCTTTGATTGAGAGTGGAATGGGCGCAGGCGCCGGGCATAGCGCGTACTCGAACGCGTCGACCAGCGCGATCCAGCTTGCTTCGATGATGTTGTCCGAACAGCCGACCGTGCTCCACGAGCGCGTTCCGTCACTCGATGTGATCAACACGCGGGTCTGGGCCGCCGTGCCGGCCTTGCCGTCGAGGATGCGCACCTTGTAGTCGGTTAGATGCACCGAAGCCAGCTTCGGATGCGCCGGTAGCAACGCCTTGCGCATAGCGGCGTCGAGTGCATTGACCGGTCCGTTCCCATCGGCGGCGGTGTGCATCGTCTGTTCGCCGACCCGAACCTTGATCGTCGCCTCGGCGGCCATGGTGCCGTCGTCGCCGTTGCGGATCAGGACGTGGAAGTCCAGAAGCTCGAACGGCGGGCGGTACGCATCGTCGGTCCGTCGGATCATCAGCTCGACCGATCCCTCTGCACCTTCGAATTGGAAACCGCGTCCCTCGAGCTCCTTGATCTTCGACAGCACGGCGGATGCAGCATCGCTGCATCCGAGCTTCAGCCCGAACTGCTCTGCCTTGTGGACGACATTGCTTCGACCGGCGAGCTCCGAGATGACGATGCGGCTCCGATTGCCGACCCGGCTCGGATCGATGTGCTGATACGTCTTGGCCTGCTTGCGCAGCGCGTTGACATGCACCCCGGCCTTGTGGGCGAACGCGCTTGAGCCGACATACGCGAGGTGCGGATCGGGTCGCTGATTGGCGAGCTCGCTGATTGCATGCGCTGTCTCGCTCAAGCGGGACAGCTGTTCATTTCGGATGCAGCGATGCCCGAGTTTCAGTTGCAGCGTCGGAATGATCGAGCAGAGGTTCGCATTGCCGCACCGCTCGCCGTAGCCGTTGATCGTTCCCTGAACCTGCAGTACACCGGCTTCGACAGCGGCAATCGTTCCGGCCACGGCCATCTCGATATCGTTGTGGGCATGGATGCCCAGCGGTACGGCGAGGATCTGCTCGACCGCGGCAACCGTCGCACCGATCTGCGCCGGCAGCGTCCCGCCGTTCGTGTCGCAGAGCACAACAACCTCGGCCCCGGCGTCGGCCGCTGCGTGCAGCGTCTCCAAGGCGTACGGTGCGTCGTCGCGATACCCGTCGAAGAAGTGCTCGGCGTCATAGATCACGCGCCGCCCGCCTTCGCGCAAGAACCGGACGGTATCGCCGATCATCCGCAAGTTCTCCTCCGGCATCGTGCCGAGGACCTCGCGAACGTGCAGCTGCCAGCTCTTCCCGAAGATCGTGACGATCGGCGTGTTCGCGGCGAGCAACGTTGCCAGGTGAGGATCGTCTTCAACTGCCGTGTCGGCGCGGCGTGTACTGCCAAATGCGGCGATCTGCGCGTGGGCCAACCGAAGATCGGCGACACGTTCGAAGTACTCCTGATCCTTCGGGTTTGAGCCGGGCCAGCCGCCCTCGATGCAGTCGATCCCAAGGCGGTCGAGCCACTCGGTGATCTTCAGCTTGTCGGCGAGCGAGAACGACAACCCCTCGCGTTGCGAGCCGTCGCGAAGCGTCGTGTCGTACAGCGAGATTGTCCGGTTCATCGCTTGGTCCTATCCCGTGGTAGGTCGCCGGCCGCGATGCGGTCGCGGGTGTATGCTGTGAGGCCGCCGGCGCGGAGAATTCCCATCATGAACGGAGGGAAAGGCTCGAACGTCCTCTCCGTTCCGAGCGTCAGATTGCGAACCACCCCGTCTTCCAGATCGACCGCCCACTGTTGCCCGTCCTGCACGTCGGTTAGCGACATGTTAGGGCAAACAACGATCGGGAGCCCGATGTTGATCGCGTTGCGGTAGAAGATCCGAGCGAAACTGGTGGCGATCACACAGGAGACACCGGCTGCCTTGATCGCCAGCGGCGCATGCTCGCGCGACGAGCCACAACCGAAGTTGTCGTCGGCGACGATCAGATCGCCCGACTCGACGGCGTCGGGAAAATCCGCATCGAGACCTTCCATACAGTGCCGTGCCAGTTCGGCTGGGTCGGAGCTGTGCAGGTACCGTGCCGGGATGATCGCGTCGGTGTCAACGTTCTTGCCGAAGACCCAGATTCGTCCGGAACTCGTCATGTGAGAACCTCCTCGGGATGTGCGAGACGGCCGGCGATCGCCGAGGCAGCGGCCACGGCGGGTCCGGCGAGGACAACCTCACTGTCAAGCGATCCCATCCGCCCGCGGAAGTTGCGGTTTGTCGTGCTGACGGCGCGCTCTCCCGCTGCCAAGACGCCCATGTGTCCACCGAGACACGGCCCACACGTTGGCGTACTGACCGCGGCGCCGGCTTCGAGGAACACCTCGACCAGCCCTTCCCGAACGGCATCGAGCTGAACCCTCGGACTCCCGGGGATCACAATGCAGCGCACATCGGGATGCACACGACGCCCGCGGAGGATCTCGGCCGCAATCCGCAGATCCTCGATCCGTCCGTTGGTACAAGAGCCGATCACCGCTTGGTCGACCGGGACCGATCCGGCTTCGCGGACCGGGCAGACGTTCTCGGGAAGATGCGGCATCGCCACGAGCGGTTCGATCGATGGGACATCGATGTGGAGTGTCCGGGCATACGTTGCGCCTTCATCGGCGGCGATGCGTTCTATGGCGCGTTCCGTTCGCTCTTTGAGATACGTGAGTGCCGTCTCATCGGCGGGGAACAGGCCAGCCTTGCCGCCGGCTTCGATCGCCATGTTGGCGATGGTGAACCGGTCGGCAAGGGACAGCGAGTCCAACGCGGATCCCCCGAATTCGAGCGCCGCATACGTTGCGCCGCTGACCCCAGTGCGGGAGATCGTCTCGAGGATCAGATCCTTGCCGCTGACCCACCGGGACGGCGGGCCGCACAAGTCGACGCGAATCGTCTCGGGAACGCGCATCCAAACGGAGCCGGTTGCCATCGCGACGGCAATGTCGGTTGAGCCCATTCCGGTGGCGAAGGCGCCCAGTGCTCCCGCGGTGCACGTGTGCGAGTCGGCGCCGACGATCACGTCGCCGGGGATCACGAGGCCGAGTTCATGAAGCAACACGTGTTCGATGCCGACACGACCGACATCGTAGTGATGCACGATCGATTGGCGTTTGGCGAACTCCCGCATGAGCGAGGCCTGCCCGGCGGACGCGATGTCCTTGTTTGGCGTGAAGTGGTCGGCGATGAGCACGATGGCTTCCGGATCGAACACGCTGTCCACGCCGAGGGCGGCGAACTCGCGGATTGCGATCGGAGCGGTGATGTCGTTGGCGAGGACGACGTTCACGTCGACCTCGATCAGATCCCCAGGTCGGACCGTATGGCCCTTGGCTTCTGCTGTGGCGCAGCGTGAGGAGAGGATCTTCTCGGCCAGGGTCAGCTTCGTCATGATACGCCTACCGATCGGCTTCGGTCTGTCTCAAGCTGCGCATCTTTCGTGCCATGTTCACCTTGCGCAGCGCAGTGGTATCCCATCTCAGTGCCCATCCTTTGATCTCCGTCGTTTCATCTTCCGATCGGTCCGGCCACGTCTCCTTGCGGACCGTGGCGTTCTCTGCAACCCCGTTTTCGGGGACCTGTTCGGTGTGCTGGGTCATCGGTTTCTCCTTTGATTCAACCTGGAACGTGTTGCGCCAACGGGCTTTTTGCTTCGTCGGCGCCGGACGAAGCAGCCTGTCGTTCGATCAGTCGGTTCAACGCGTTGATGTAGGCGTGCGCGCTGGCTACGAGGATGTCGGTATCGGCACCATAGCCGCCGATTCGCATCGGTCCCCCGTGAGAGCTGATACGTACACTGACCGCGCCCTGTGCATCGATTCCCTCGGTCACCGCATGGATCCGAAACTCCTCCAGGCGGTTGGGTACGCCGACGATCTCGCAGATCGCACGGTAGATGGCATCGACCGGCCCGGTGCCGACACTGGCCTGCACGTGTTCTTCCTCATCCGGCCCGAGCAGACGAGCTGTCGCGGTCGAAAGGCCGTGACGCCCTGCGACGACTTGGAGGTCCACCAACCGGTAGGCGTCATCGGATCGATGAACCAGGTCGGCAATCAGCGCTTCGACGTCGGCATCGTTGACCTCGCGCTTCTTCCCTGCCAGTTCCTTGAACCGATGGAACGCCGCTTCCAACTGGGTTGGATCCAACTCATAGCCGAGCTCGCCGATATGTTCCGCGAACGCGTGCCGGCCCGAGTGTTTCCCGAGGACGAGGTTCGAGTCCGCCAGGCCGATCGTCTCGGGGCGGATGATCTCATACGTGGCCTGATGCTTGAGAATGCCATCTTGATGGATCCCCGATTCGTGGGCGAACGCGTTGGCGCCGACAATGGCCTTGTTCGGCTGGACCGGCAGGCCGGTGTAGTGGCTGACTATCCGGCTTGCGTGAGCGATCCGTGTCGTGTCGATGTTGGTGTGCAATTCATAGCGGCCCTGACGTGTGTGCAGTGCCATCACGACTTCTTCAAGCGCCGTGTTTCCGGCGCGTTCGCCGATCCCATTGATCGTGACCTCGGCTTGCCGCGCCCCGGCGCGAAGTCCGGACAGTGTGTTCGCGGTGGCCATTCCGAGGTCGTCATGGCAATGGACAGATACGACGACGCTTCCATCGTTCGGAACCGCCCCCACGATCTGCTCGATCAGCGCGCCGAATTCGTCTGGCGTGCCGTATCCGACGGTGTCGGGGATGTTGATTGTCGTGGCTCCGGCCTCAATGGCCGCAGCGACCATCTCGTGCAGGAATCCAGGATCTGCGCGACTTGCGTCCTCGGGGGAGAACTGAACGGACTCGCAGTATGACTTCGCGCGGGCCACGGCATTGCGCGTGCGCTCAATCGCCTCGTCATGCGTCATCCGCAGCTTGTGCTCAAGATGGATCTCCGATGCGGCGAGGAACGTATGGATCCGCGGATGTGAGGCGGCTTGGACGGCCTCCCATGCGATATCGATATCGGCATCGGTGGCTCGAGCTAGCGCACAGATCGTCGGCGCTGGTAGGCTGCCGTCGCTCCCGGCTTCGTGGGCCACCCGCTCGACGGCAAGGCGATCCTCGGGCGAGGCGGCGGGGAATCCGGCTTCGATGACGCGAACACCCATTCGAGCCAGCAGCCGCGCGATCTCCACCTTCTCCACCGCGCTCAGGTTGACGCCTGGGGACTGCTCCCCATCTCGCAGTGTCGTATCGAAAATCTGGACCTCATTGATTCCGTTGCGTATCACGTTTGTTCTCCCCTGCTTCGTCAGACGGAAGGCTTGCTGTTCTCCGGTCGCAGCGATCGAACGGCTGCTCCCGCTTGCCACATCTCCGACTCCCTCATCTGGCGTAGCTCTTCGTCTAGGTGGGTCTGATAGTCAGGGGCTCCATTGGCTTCAAGAACGACGCGGGTTTCCTCTCCGCTGACGACGCTGTTGTAGAGCTCGTCGAACACCGGGGCTACTGCTGCCTTGAACCGGGGTCGCCAATCGAGTGCGCCTCGTTGCGCGGTGGCGCTGCAATTCGCGTACATCCAGTCCATCCCGTTCTGGCCGACCAGGCGGATCAGGCTTTGGGTCAACTCTTCGACCGTCTCGTTGAACGCCTCGCTCGGGCTATGACCGTGTGCTCGCAGCGTGTCGTACTGCGCTTCCATCACACCGGCAAGTGCCCCCATTAAGATGCCTCGTTCGCCGGTCAGATCGCTATAGACCTCGTTCTCGAACGTTGTCGGGAACAGGAAACCGGAGCCGATCCCGATGCCGAGTGCCAGCGTTCGCTCGGTTGCGCGGCCGGTGAAATCTTGACGGACCGCGTAGCTGCTATTGATCCCGCTGCCCGCGAGGTAGTTCGCACGGACGCTGGTTCCCGATCCCTTCGGGGCAACGAGGATGACGTCGACGCACGGCGGAGGCACCACGCCGGTCTGGTCGCTGTACGTCGCCGAGAAGCCGTGCGAGAAGTAGATCGCATTGCCCTCGCTCAAGTGTGGCTCGATCGACGGCCACAGCGCCCGCTGGCCGGCATCGGAGACCAAGAAGAGGACGATGGTTGCATCGGCCACCGCCTCGGCCAACGGAAGCAACGTCTCACCTGGAACCCAGCCATCACCGACGGCCTTCTCCCATGATCGTCTGCGCTCTGGGGGGAGTCCGACCCGGACGTTGAAGCCGTTGTCGCGGAGGTTCAGCCCCTGTGCGGGCCCCTGAACGCCATAGCCCACGACAACGATCCGTTCCTCACGCAACGTTTCTCGAGCGTGATCCAGACTGTATTCCTCACGAGTCACGACGTCTTCCACGACGCCGCCGAAGTCAATCTTCGCCATCAACTGCCTCCTTGTGCTGCATGCTTCGTGTGTTCGCCGACGAGCGCTACTTCCGCTTCGGCGGTTGTTTCACCGCGGACCATGGCTACACAGCCGGTCCGCACCATCTCAAGAATCCCATGAGACCGAAGCGCTTCGACCACGGTATCGATGGTCGATTCGCTTCCGGTGACCTCGACGATCGCTGTCTGCGGGCACATGTCGACAAGCTTCGCCTGGAAGCTGTCGGCGATCCGGAGGATCTCCGATCGTGCAGCCTTGTCCGGAATCCGAACCTTGATTAGCGCAAGGTCATGAAGGATCGCCGGACGATCGGTGATGTCTTCGACATCGAGCACATCGACGAGCTTCTCCAGATGCTGGGCGACCTTCTCGGTATCGGTCCGTCGGCTGTCGACGACGATCGTCATCCGCGAGATCCCTTCTTGCTCCGTGTGACCGACGGTCAGGCTCTCGATATTGAACGCCCGGCGGCGGAACATACTCGCCACCCGGTTCAGCACACCGGGGCGATCGGCAACGGTTGCAATCAACGTACGGCTCACGAACGCCCCCCTGCAATGCTTCCCGCGGAGACCGGGGAACGGTCGATCATCGCGTCGAGCGCTGCACCGGATGGAACCATTGGGTACACGTGAGATGGCTCCCCTTCTCGTTCCACCTCGAACTCGATCAACACAGGACCCTGAAGTCCGCGCGTCTCGGCGATGGCTTCGCGCGCGCTCTCGAGCGTCGTTGCTTGATACGCGGGGATGCCGTATGCCTCGGCAATGCGGACGAAATCGGGATTCATCAAGTCGGTGGCCTCGTGACGGCCGTCGTAGAACATCGTTTGCCATTGACGCACCATCCCGAGGGCTCTGTTGTTGATCAGCGCAATCCGAACCGGCAGGTTCTCCTGAACCAGCGTTGCCAACTCGTGAAGACTCATCTGGAAGCCGCCGTCGCCGACGATCGCCCAGACCTCGGCTTCGGGACGTGCGAATTGGGCTCCGATGGCGGCCGGAAGGCCGAATCCCATTGTCCCCAGCCCACCGGAGGAGAGAAACGGCTGTGTGCAGTGTGTCGCGTAGTACTGGGCTGTCCACATCTGAGCTTGTCCCACATCGGTGACGACGATCGCTTCCCCGCCGGTCGCGGAGAAGATCTCGTGAATGATGTGCGGCGCCGAAGGAGGGCCATCCGGAGACTGCCGCAATGCATCATGCGCCTTGGATTGTTCGTTCCATCCTTCGGCCTCTTCGATCCACTGCAGATGGTTGCCCGACTGGGAGCGATCGGTGATCTGTGCCAACGTAGGCCGGAGATCGGCATGGATTGCGATGTCGACTGGAATGAGCTTGTTCAGTTCGGATGCGTCGATATCGATGTGAATCTTCCGGGCTTGGAGAGCGTATTCGGATGGATTCCCGGTGACGCGATCGTCGAACCGCATGCCAAGGGCGATCAGTAGATCAGCGTTCTGGATCGCGTGGTTCGCCGCAGCATGTCCATGCATCCCCATCATCCCGAGATACAGGGGATGGTCAGGAGAGAAGGCTCCCTTACCCAGAAGCGTTACGGCGACCGGCGTCTGGGTCTTGTTGGCGAATGCGGCAAGCTCATCGACCGCCCCCGAAAGGTGCACGCCACGGCCGGCAAGGATCACCGGGCGGTGCGCTCGGTCGATCAATGCAGCCGCCTGCTTGAGCGATGCCTCATCGGCCACCGGCAGGGGGCGGGATGCTTCGGTCGATCCGGTCTCTGGAGGTACGAACTCCGTCGCGCCACGCTGCACATCGACGGGAAGATCGATCAACACCGGCCCCGGCCGCCCCGACTGCGCGATCTCAAATGCATTGCGAATCGTTGCCGCAAGATCGGCGACATCGGTCACAAGGTAGTTGTGCTTGGTGATTGGCAGGGTGATTCCGGTGGTGTCGGTCTCCTGGAACGCATCTGTGCCGAGCACCGACGTGCCGACCTGCCCTGTGATGCATACGATCGGAGAAGAATCCATCATCGCGGTTGCGATCCCGGTGACCAGGTTTGTCGCCCCTGGTCCCGACGTTGCGATGGCTACGCCGACACGGCCTGAAGCCCGGGCGTACCCGTCCGCGGCGTGGGCGGCCGATTGCTCATGGCGGACAAGCACGTGATGAATCCCGTAGTCTCGGCGAGGATGATAGGTATGCATGATTCCGCCACCCGGAATCCCGAAGACAACTTCGACGCCCTCTCGCCGCAGCATCTCCCAGACGATTTCCGCACCCGTCTTCCACATCGTGCCACCTCCTCTTGCGTCTCTTTGAGATCGCAAAATGACTTCGAAACCAAAAGAAAAGGGGCCGCCCTGTTTGGGCGGCCCCTTCGTTAAGGCTTGAGGTTTATGCCCAACAGGTCATGGCCCTCCAATTAGGAGGACGACGACGATAATGACTAGGACTGCAACTAGACCGCTTGTTCGAAGAGATCGAGCTGGATTCATCGCCGCTCCTATGGCCTGCGTTTCCTGTTGGATTGACGTATACGTATAGTGCAAGCCATACCCGATGTCAAGCCCTGTTGTCCGACGGGCGACAACGGTCTAGCCGATTGCAGGTGGATCTGCGACTTGCCTGGATGGCAGGTGAGGTGAGCAGTCTGGAGCTCGAAGCGCGTACACAGGTGGCGTGGAATGGTGTTCCGATCTTGAGCTTACGGAAACCTATCTCGAACAGCCTGGCGGAACGGTTCGCTCGATCTCCTGCCGCGTCATCTGCTGGATGGTGAATACGGCGCCGCAGTGCGAGATCTGGCTCTACGCCACGGTCAATCGCTCAGCCTCCAAGCGAGGCACGATCCGGTGGGCGACCCAGTAGAATTCCTCGGCATCCCACTTGGCGCGGTACTCTCTCCGACAAGCAGAGAGCGCACGATCGTCGGGGAAGGCAATATCCCCCACGGCCAATCTTCCCCCCGGTGTCAATCTGCGTCGAATCAGATCTGCCAGTAGCCGAATCTTCTCATCGTCGTGGAGCTCGTGAAACACGTACGTTGAGACGATCCGGTCGAACCGGTGTGGTAGCTGTGCCGGCCAGCTGCCGCGCAGGTCGAACCGGGCGAATCGACCTTGCGGAACCTTCAGCCTCGCCTGACGCAGCATCTCTTCCGAGAAGTCGCATCCCCACACCTCGCAGTCCGAAGCGAGGAGTTGCGCCGCAACGTTTCCCGTCCCCGTACCCAGATCGAGGACCCGATGTCCGGGAGCGATTCGGGCTGACGCAATCGTAGCGGCGATTACATCGTCGTATCCGGCGAACGGATATGATTGTTGTCGCACGATGTCCCGTTCATACGTGGTTGCCCACCGATCGAACAGGTCCATTCGATCCGATGGAGGCATCATCACGCAAACCGCTTCCCCGGCAGCACGCCGCGTTCTCGCAACAAGGCCACGGTTCGATCGATCGGCAACGCATCGATTGTCGTGCCATCTCGCCCGGTCATCGACTCTGCCTTGAGCATCGATCGGATGATTGCCGCTTCGGTGGCCTCGATCGCTGCGAGGAACAGCGGTGAGACGCGGTCGTTCGGCAACTCGCGGAGTGTCGATTCTTCTTGACGACGGACAGGAGATCGTCGAACAGATTCCGCGGTGGAGAACGCGATTGCATAATCGCCGGAGCCGTTGGAGAACGAAGCTCCGGTCCGCGCGACGCCGACGAACGCCCGTCGAGCGAGGCGGGTCAGGTTTCGATCGGAGAGTGGCGCGTTCGTGGCGAGGACGATCATGATCGAGCCGACGGCGGTCTCGTCTGCGTGTTTGGCTTCGAAATCGGATGCCTCCAGGAGACGTCCGATCGGCACGCCGGCGACCCTTAGGCTCCCGGGGAAGTTGGACTGGACCAGTACGCCGACGGTGTGTCCTCCGAAACGAGGTGGGAGTACGCGGGAGCTTGTCCCGATCCCTGCTTTCCACCCCATCGTTACCGTGCCGGTTCCAGCGCCAACAGATCCCTCATCGACCGGTCCGGGACCGGCGATGTCGATCGCGTGCCGGATCTGAGCCACGGAGAGCGTGCGCTTCTCGATGGCGTTCAGCTTGCCGTCATTGGTTTCTCCGACGACGGGATTGATCGATCGGGCGGAACCATTGCCAGCCTGCGAAAGCGTCCAGTCGAGAATTGCGTCTGCGGCACGAGCGACCGCGAGCGTATTGGTCAGGACGATCGGCGTTTCGATCTCGCCGAGCTCGGCAATCTGTGTTACGCCGATCATCTTCCCATGGCCGTTGGCTACTGCAACGCCAGCGGGAACGCGATCTTGAAAGAGGTTGCCGCTGTGAGGGAAGATTGCCGTGGCGCCGGTCCGTATGTCATCGTCTGCGATCACCGTGACATGGCCTACGTGCACGCCAACAACGTCAGTGATCGCGTTCAGGTATGCTGCAGGGAAGATCCCCGCGAGCGTCTCGATATCTCTCGCGCCCTCCGGCGCATGGTCCATCCACTCGCGCGTGTGCATGCAATCCCCACGATGATGCCGAAGATACTGGAGATACTACACCTCAAGCCACGCGTCGGCGAACCGGGGATTGACCAGTGGCACAGATGCTTGTATCCTAAGTCCTGTGCCGAATTCCTTTGCTGCGGCCTAGGCGAAGGATCTCTGGGCGGATGCGAATTGAGCGGGGGCGTTCAAGTGAGGAGGCACTGGTGCCCAGAGACGGCGCGATACTGCTCTCCCATGGGAAAGCTGAACGCGGGCGAGTCTTTTTTCTTGTTGCGATCTTCGCCACTGTTGTCCTTGGAGCCGTGCTGCTCACCATCAATCTTCTCTATTCGACGGCGATCGGCGAAGAACGCGAGCGACTGCTTGAGACGGCAAGAAGCCAAGCCAGGCTGATCGAGGCGGTCGCTCGGCACGGCACTCGAATATCCAATGCGGCGGGCGATGCGATGTCGGCTACACTGTCCCAGATTGCCGAAGCCCACCAGAACTACGAGGGATTCGGCAACACAGGGGAGTTCACGCTTGCGCGCCTTGAGGACGATCGGATCGTGTTCCTTCTCGGGCATCGAAGGGCTGGCCTTCAGATACCGGAACCGATTCCGGTTGCGTCGGAGCTTGCCGAACCGATGCAACGAGCGCTGAGAGGATTGTCGGGCACGGTCATCGGACTCGACTATCGAGGTGTGCAGGTTCTTGCGGCCCACGAGCCGGTGGGCGAGCTCGATCTCGGGATCGTCGCAAAGATCGACCTGGCCGAGATCAGGGAACCGTTCTTCAAGGCTGCGGTGTACAGCTTCCTCCCTGCGCTTGTCTTCACCCTTCTTGGTGCGTTGGCATTTGCTCGGCTGACGCGGCCGATCGTTCGAAGGATCGGCGAGAGCGAACAACGGTATCGGGATCTCGTGGAAACGATGAGCGAAGGACTGGCCGTCTACACTGCGGACGACGTCCATGCGTGGGTAAACGATCGATACTGTGAAATCCTTGGGCGGACGCGAGAAGAGATTATCGGACAACCGTCGGTACGGTTCGATACTGCGGAAAGCGCCACGGGGCTGTTGCGTCAGATGGCCGATCGGATTGAAGGCGGCGCGGCGCCGTACGAGGCAACATTCCTCCGCCCGGACGGCTCGGTGGTGCATGCACTGGTTGCTCCACGCCCTCTGTTTGACGTGCATGGAGAGTATGCTGGCAGCTTTGCGGTGATCTCCGACGTGACGCAGTTGAAGGAGGTCGAAGCGCGTCTTCGCAGGGAGAAGGAGCGGACTCGACAGTACCTCGACACGGCCGGGATCCTGTTCCTTGTCGTCGATCGAGATGAGACAATCGAGCTGATCAACCCGCGTGGGGCCGAGATCCTCGGCTACGACAGCCCGGACGAACTGATCGGGAAGGACTGGATTGAGACGTGTATCCCGGACTATCGCCGGGACGAGGTGCGCGCTGTGATGAGTTCTTCGCAGCGCATCGCTCCGGCCGAGGCGGAGCGAACCGTCGTGACGCGTGACGGGGAGATCCGACTCATCTCCTGGAGGAACTCCGTCCTCCGAGACGAGGCGGGAGAGATCATCGGTGCACTCGGCGCTGGGATCGATGTGACCGAGCGCCGTCGGATCGAGGAACGTCTCCGGCTGGCTGCCGAGGTCTCCAGCGACCTGATCTACGAATGGGAAGTGGAGACAAACGAGCTTCGGTGGTTTGGCGACATCGATCGAACACTCGGCTATGAGCCGGGCACGGTTTCTCCGACGATCGCGGGTTGGGCAAGCCTGATTCATCCGGAGGATGCCGAACGACTCCAAGGTTCGGTTGAACGTCACCGGACGAGTGTCGAGCCGATCTACGAGGAGTACCGCGTGCGGCACGGCGATGGCAACTGGAGGTGCTGGATCGATCGCGGGGCTCCGTTGTTCAGCGAAGACGGGACTCTGCTTCGTTGGATCGGCGCCTGTGTCGATGTGACGGCGCTGCGACACCGTGCGACCCAGCTGGAGATCGTCAGCGAAGTCAGCCAACGGGTCTCGTCGATCCTCGATCTGGATGAGCTGCTCGCTCAGGTGACGCAGACGATCCGCGACCGATTTGGCTTCTACCATGTCGGTTGCTTCCTGGCGGGAGAGGAAGCCAGATTCCACGTAGCTAGCACCCCGGAGGTCGAACGGGAGGCCCGCGAAGCGGAACTTGCATGCAATGTGGGGTCCGAAGGGATCATCGGTCGGGCTGTGATCACCAAGGAACCTTTCTTGGTCAACGATGTGACGCGGGAACCGCTCTTCGTCGGGCATGAGCTTCTGCCGGAGGCGAAGTCGGAGCTGGCCGTTCCGATCATTCATGAAGACCAGGTGATCGCCGTGCTCGATATCCAGAGCGACCGGCGCAACGGATTTGAGCCGGACGATGCGTCGGTGATGATGGCGCTTGGTGGCCAGCTTGGAACGGCGATTGTGAACGCGCGGTTGTACGATGAGTTGCGCCGTGAACTGGCGGAACGAAGACAAGCGCAGAAAGCGCTGCGGACGAGCGAGCAGCAATACAGGTCATTGTTCAAGAACGCGGTCCTTGGCATCTATCAGACGACTCCCGATGGTCGGATTCTTGCGGCAAACCCCGCGCTCATTCGGATGCTCGGGTACAAGTCCTTCAGCGACCTATCGCAGCGCAACCTGGAGACCGAAGGGTATCTCCCGGAGTATCCGCGTGAGGAGTTCAAGCAAAGGCTGACGAAGTATGGGCGCATCTCGGGGTACGAATCGGTCTGGACGCGCAAGGATGGCACACCGATCTACGTGCGTGAGAACGCCCGAGCGATCCGCAATGCAGATGGAGAGATTCTCTACTACGAGGGAACGATCGAAGACATCACCGAACGGCGCGAGGCCGAACGCGTGAAGGAAGAACTGGAAGCCCAGATGGTTCACAACCAGAAGCTCGAGTCGATCGGAACACTTGCGAGCGGCGTGGCGCACGAGATCAACAACCCGTTGACGGGGATCATCAACTACGCACAATTGATCCAAGACCGGATCGACGACGAAGCGTTGGCCGGATTTGCCGAAGGGATCATCCGAGAGGGGAACCGCGTGGCGACGATCGTCAAGAATCTCCTGGCGTTTTCCCGGCAGGAGAAGGAACGGCATAGCCCGGCTGAGGTTGCAGACATCGTGGACGTTGTCGTCTCTCTGATCGGTTCCGTGCTCCACAAGGATCAGATCGATCTGCGGATCGATCTCCAAGACGGCTTGCCAAAGCTGAGATGCCGCAGCCAGCAGATCCAGCAGGTGCTGCTGAATCTGATGGTCAATGCGCGCGACGCACTCAACGCGCGGTATCCAGGGTTCGACGAGAACAAGGTGTTGCAGCTCAGTGTCCGGTTGAGGCAGGTTGATGGAGCGCCGTGGATCCGCCTGACGGTCGAGGACTTCGGGGTAGGGATTCCGGATGGCGTGATCGGTCGCATTTTCGATCCGTTTTTCACCACGAAGCCTCGTGATGAAGGTACGGGACTTGGGCTGTCGATCAGTCACGGGATCATCCGCGAGCATCATGGAAACCTGTTCGCAAAGAGCAAGCCTGGCAAGGGGACTCAGTTCATCGTGGATTTGCCTGTGAACAACGGGTGGAGGTCCCCGGATGTCGAAGAGACGGAAGATACATCGGAAGGAGATGAGTCCTAGTTGGCCAGGATTCTGATTGTCGACGATGAGATCAGCATCCGAGAAACCCTGTCTGAGTTCATGCGAGAAGAAGGGTATCAGGTCGAAAGCGCTGAGGATGCCGACGCGGCGCTCGATACCATTGCCCGCGATGAGCCTGATGTTGTTGTGACCGATATCATTCTTCCCCGTGTCACGGGTGTGGAACTACTGCGAGAGATTCATGAGATCGCACCGGACGTGCAGGTTGTCATGATCACCGGTGAACCGACGGCCGAGACCGCTGCCGAGGCTGTCCGACTGGGCGCATTTGACTATCTCCCCAAACCGATTGTTCGAACGGACTTCAAGGCGTCTGTGGCAAGCGCCCTTCGTGTCTCGCAGCTGGCAAGGAGGAAGCGCCAACTTGAGCAGGAGAACCTTCGGTATCAGGAGCATCTTGAGGAAGAGGTGGCGAAGAAGACCACGGAGCTGCGAACGAGTGAAGCCAAGTACCGAGCGGTTGTCGAGACTGCTGGCGAAGCGGTGTTTATCCTTCAGGGGATCCACCTGAAGTTCGTCAACGCGATGGCATTGAAGATCATCGGCTACTCGCGCGAGAAGCTTCTATCGATTCCGTTTCTTGATCTGGTTTATCCAGACGATCGGGAAATGGCAGCCCATCGATACGCGCGAAGGATGGCGGGAGAGGATGTCCCCGACGAATACGAGCTTCGCATTGTCACGGCGAAAGACGAAACACGATGGATCGAGATTCGACCCGTCCTTGTCTCATGGGAAGGTAGGCCGGGAACGCTGAATCTGGCCAGCGACATCACAGAGCGCAAACGGATTGAATCGGCGTTGCGTGAAAGCGAGAATCGGTTCCGAAGGCTGTTCGAGCTTTCTCCCTATTCGATGGTCTATCTGGATCTAGACGGAACGATCATTCTCTGCAACAACCGGTTTACCGAGCTCCATGCCACGCGGGGTGGCGCCCAAGAGCAGACCGGGAGGAGTATCTTCGAGTTTTTTTCGGACGACGAACAGGATCGCATTCGCTCGATCATGGAGCAGGCTATCGCTTCGGAGGGGCGAACAGAATCCACAGAGTTGGTGATGCTTCGCGAGATCGGAGAACCGTTCTACGCTGAGGCAGTGGGCACGCTCGTTCGAGACAAGGACGGTCAGCCGGCTGCGATCCTCGCGCTGGCCATCGACGTGACCGAGCGGAAGCATGCTGAGCATGCGGAACGGGAACGACAAGCGAAGATCCGGCGCTCCAATGAGGCACTGCTTGAATTGGCGACACGGCGAGACGTGTACGAAGGCCGATTAGAGGCAGCATTCCATGCAATCACAGAGATGGCCGCTGCTGTTCTTGATGTCGCGCAGGTTGGGATCTGGCTGCTCGATGAGGATCGTACGGTCATCCGGTGTGTCGACATGTACTACGCGGCCGAGGATGCACATCGGCCATCACGCGATTACGCAACGTCCGATCTGTCAGTCTACCTCGCGGCGCTGGATGCCCAGCGTGTGTTCACCGTGACCGATGTGTACACGGATGCGCAGACGACGGAATTCGACCTGGATGCGCTTCGATCCGAGGGGGTTGCCTCTATCATGAATGCCTCGATCCGTGCCGGCGGGCAATCGATCGGGGATATCTCCTTCGAGCATGCCGGCGCGCCCCGTGAGTGGACGCACGAGGATGCCGAATTTGCCGGGTCGATTGCGGACCTGATTGCGCTCACGGTTGAGTCCTCTCAGCGACTGAAGATCGAAGAAGCTCTCCGAATGAGCGAAGAGAAGCATCGGGCTGTCGTGGAGTACGCCAACGATGCGATTTTCGTGGTGGATGGCGACAAGATCGCGTTCGCCAATCCCGAAGCACAGAAGATCGCGCAACGAACAGAGCATGATCTGCGGAGTCGCTGCTTCATCGAGCTTGTGTACCCGGAAGACCGCGAGCTGGTCCTGACATCGTATGGTGACGTCTTCAACGGTGCCAAGGAACGTATTGAGTTCAAGGCGCGATTCCTACACCCAAACGGTGACGTCCGATGGCTTGCGGTCCGTGGTGTGAGGATCTCTTGGGAAGGTCGCCACGCGGTGCTCTGTTTTGCGAACGATATCACATTGCACATCCAGGCGGAGCGGCGAGAAGCCGAGCGACAGGAGCGGATCCGGCGTGGCAACGAAGCGTTGCTGCAGCTGGCCACGCAGCACGTGCTATACGAGGGAGATCTTGAACCAGCGTTCCGAATTATCGCTGAAACGGCAGCTGACGTGCTGGAGGTCTCGCAGGTGGCAATCTGGCTACTGAATACGCAGCAAGACCTATTGGAGTGTCTCGAGAGCTATGTGGCATCTGAACGATTGCATCGGAGGGGACGCGACTACCGCTGTTCAGATATCGCAAACTACCTCGGTGTACTGGAGAAGCACCGCGTGCTCAGTGTGACCGATTTGCAGAACGATTCGCGCATGCGCGAGTTCGATCTTGAGTCGATGGCGGCAGAAGGCATCGTGTCGGTGCTTGACGCAGCTGTCCGGTCCGGTGGGTGCTCGATCGGGGACATCTGTTTCGAGCATGCGGGCGAGCTGCGACAGTGGACCCATGAGGAGGAGGAATTCGCCAGTGAGGTCGCTTCACTTGTAGCGCTCACGGTCGAATCCTCCCAGCGGCGACAAGCCGAGACTGCCCTTGAGCGGCGCGAGAAGGAGTATGAGACTCTATTCGAGAACTCGCCGGTCTCTCTCTGGTACGAGGATTTCTCGGACGCGAAGTTGTACTTGGACGACCTGAGGAAAACGGGCGTGACCGATCTCCGAACTCATCTGGTCAAGCATCCCGAGGTGCTCGGACAATGCATTGACAGGATCCGGGTCATCGACATCAATGAGATGACTGTCGCGATGTACGAGGCTACGTCGAAGGAGGACCTCACACGCAACTACAGGGAGCTGCTCGCTGACACTTCACGTTCCTCCGTTGTCGAGCAACTGATCGCCGTCTGGAATGGAGACCAGTTCTTCGAAGCCACACGGATCGATCGGACGGTCAAGGGCAACGAGCGGCAGGTGGTGATCCGCTGGGTCGTGTCTCCAGGTCACGGGGACACCTTTGACCGAGTTCTGCTGGCGAAGACGGACATCTCGGCGGTGATCGAAGCCGAGCAGGCGTTGCGCAAAGCGCTGGATGGAACGATCGAGGCGATCGGTCTCACGACCGAAACGCGGGATCCGTATACCGCCGGCCATCAGCGACGTGTGACGAAGCTTGCCGAGGCGATCGCAATTGAGCTTGGGTTGGATGCCGAAGTGGTTGAGGGAACGCGGGCGGCCGGGTTGCTGCACGACATTGGAAAGATGGCGATCCCGGCCGAGATTCTTAGCAAGCCAAGCCAGCTGACCGAGATGGAGATGGCACTGATCCGGTCGCATCCTCGAGTCGCCTATGACATTCTCAAACCGGTTTCCTTCCCATGGCCGTTGGCCGAGATTGTGCACCAGCATCATGAACGGCTTGACGGGTCCGGATATCCGCAGGGTCTCCGAGGGGATGAGATTCTGATGGAGGCGCGGATCCTTGCGGTTGCAGACACCGTCGAGGCGATGGCTTCCCATCGTCCGTACCGGGCGGCGGTGGGCATCGACGCGGCGCTTGAGGTGATCGAAGCAAGCCGTGGCACGAGCTATGATGCGGATGTGGTCGATGTCTGCTTGAGCCTCTTCCGGGAGGATCGGTTCCGCTTCGAGGACGACAGATAGGGGAGGTTGACCGGCGGTGTCACCGCGCGCTACGACAACTCTCGGATCATGAACGTTGCGATCGTCTCGTTGTCTTCGTGAAACGTGAACTCGGCCTCGATCCGTCTTCCCGACAGGATGAGCGGCAGCCAATGAACATCGTCGGCCCACATGCAGTCGTAGGGGATCTTCTCGATCGGGAACCATTCGGGTTTCATCTCGGAGCTTTCGTGCACATCGCCTTCCCAACAGTGTGTGGTGAAAACGTGCACGTGGTGATCGAATGCCGGATGAAACGGGAAGAAGAACTGGATCGTGCCAGCGGAGCGAAGCGTATCCGGAGAAATCGCCACGTTGGCCTCCTCGGCGACCTCGCGGACGATCGTACGGATCGGCGTCTCGCCGGGCTGCACCTTTCCCCCGAGTCCGTTTAGCTTCCCTTCTCCGAACCCTCGCTTCTTCTTTCCAAGCAAGATGCGTGTCGCCGGATCCCCGTCCAGAATGAAGCAGAGCGTTGCCTCGATCATGATATCTCGTAGGCTCCTTCCGAGGGGGATGGTACGAGGCTTTGTCGAACAGTGCATCTCAATGCCGATGGCTGCTGCAGACGGGGAACTGGTGGAATAGAATCAGGGAGCAGCGATTGGCGACGGCACCGGGAATGGAGGGCGGCATGCACGATCTTCTCATCCGAGGCGGGCTGGTTGTGGTGGAGGGGACTACGGTTCAAGCCGACGTGGCGATCTCCAAAGGAGCAATTCGGGCGGTCGGTCCCAATCTGGACGTCGCGGCCGAGCGAACCCTCGATGCATCCGATCAGTACGTGCTACCCGGGATCCTCGATGTGCATACTCACCCTGTCTACCTCGATGATCTGCACGGACTGTCGGTTGCGGCGGCGTATGGTGGCGTGACGACGCTGATTCACTACGCCTACGCGAAGCCCGGTAATGGGTTGCTGGAGACGATCCACAGGTTCCGAGAGGAGGGCGAAGGAGGCTCTCTCCTTGACTTCGCGCTTCATGGCGGGCTGTTCGATCCGAAGCATCAGTCCCACGAGATTCCCGACGCAATCCGCGAAGGCGTGACATCGTTCAAGATGTTCATGACCTATGCCAAGTTGGGCTGGATGACCGACGACTATCAGCTGATGCGAACGCTTGATCTGATCGCTCAGGCTGGTGGACTGGGGATGGTACATGCCGAAAACGGCCTCGCGACCGATTACCTTCAGGATAAGTACATTGAGGCGAACGCCGATCCGAAGGAAACGTTCCTCGATACGCGACCGGCGCTCCTCGAAGCCGAGGCGATTCACCGCGCCATTGCGATGGCGCAGGTCGCAGGATGTCCGCTGTACATTCCACACATGACGGCAGCGCTCGGGATCGAAGTGATCGCTACTGCACGATCAAAAGGGGTTCGTGTCTATGGCGAGACGTGCCCGCAGTATCTGACGCTGACGCACGACGACCTGCTCGCAAGTGGACCGCTGCTCAAGATCGGTCCCCCACTTCGTCGGGAGAGCGATCGGCTAGCATTGTGGAATGCCCTGGCTACAGGGACCCTCGATACGGTGGCCAGTGACCATGCTGCGAAGCAGAAGCAAGCGGAGGATCCGTTCTTCGAAGCACCGTACGGATCACCGCAGGTGGAGACGATGCTGCCGCTGGTATTCGATGGCGGTGTCCACGAGGGACGGATCACGATCGAACGACTGGTGAAGACGATGTGCGAGAATCCAGCCAGGATCTTCGGGCTGTATCCGCAGAAGGGAACGATCCGATCGGGAAGTGATGCCGATCTGGTGATCTTCGATCCGCGTGCCGAGCGAACGATCACCCATGCGTCGCAGCATTCGAACGCTCCGTACACGGCCTACGAAGGCCGCGTACATCGGGGAGCGCCGAGCGTTGTGATCGCGCAAGGAGCGGTGCTTGTCGAAGACGGCAGGCTACTCGCGGCCGACACGCGGGGTCGGTTCCACCCGACGTCGTCAGGTCGTGTAGCGTTGGAGCAGTTGGCATAGGTGGGACGGGAGAGAACACGCAAGGAGGACGGGAGATGGCGAAGCTATCGAGCAAGGACGTGCTATGGGCGGGTCAGTTCTCGATCGACGAGATCGAGTTGATTCTGGAGACGGCGAAGCGCTACGAGCAGGCGCTGACGGCCGGCGAGACGATCGACGACCTGCAAGGCAAGCTGCTGGCAACGCTGTTCTTCGAACCAAGCACGCGAACTCGGCTGTCGTTCGAGGCTGCGATGCAGCGTCTTGGAGGAAGCGTTGTTACTGTCGCCGAGGCGAAAAGTAGCTCCGCGGCGAAGGGTGAATCGTTGCACGATACGATCAAGACGGTCGAGGGGTATGCCGATGTGATCGTGCTGCGCCATCCGCAGATTGGATCCGCTGCCGAGGCTGCCGCTTCGACCGAGCGACCGGTTCTCAACGCCGGCGACGGCGCAGGGCAGCATCCAACCCAGTCCTTGCTCGATCTGTACACGATCGTCAAGGAGCAAGGGAAGGTGGATAACCTGACGATTGCGCTCGCGGGAGATCTGAAGAATGGCCGCACGGTGCACTCATTGGCCGATCTGCTGTCGAACTACGATGTGAATTTCCTGTTCGTGGCGCCGCCCGCGCTGCGGATGCCAGGAGAGGTTGTCGAACGTCTACGGGCGAAGGGCATCGACGTAGAGGAGACCGACGACCTCTCCGAGGCGGTGAAGGCGTGCGATGTCCTCTACATGACGCGGATTCAGCGGGAACGGTTTGAGGATCCCAGCGAATACGATCGGCTGAAGAACGCCTATGTCCTTACCCGAAGGATGCTCGAGCCGGCGAAGGACACGCTGACGGTCATGCATCCGCTGCCGCGTGTCAACGAGATAGCGACCGATGTCGACGAGCTGCCCGGAGCCGCGTACTTCCGGCAGGTTGCAAACGGTGTTCCGGTTCGGATGGCGCTTCTGTCCTTGGTGCTTCAGTAGCCATCCCCCCGGGGGGTGTCGAAGAGATCTACCATCTTGCGGTTCGGCTCGATATGATCGGAGCGAACCGTTGAAAGGAAGTGGAGTCGTGGAGATCAGCGAACTGAAACAGAAGGCGAATGAACTGCGGGCCGATGTCCTGCGGATGGTTACCAAGGCCAACTCGGGCCACCCCGGGGGGGCACTTGGGATGGCTGATCTGTTGACGGTCCTGTACTGGAAATACCTGCGCCACGACCCGAGTTGTCCGGATTGGGAAGATCGCGATCGGTTCGTGCTCTCCAACGGACACACGTGTCCGATCCTCTACTCGGTCCTTGCAGGTCGAGGCTACTTCCCCCGGGATGAGCTCTGGTCGTTTCGGAAACTGGGAGCGATGCTCCAGGGGCATCCGTCGACGGCATGGAAGATTCCCGGCGTTGAGGCGTCAAGCGGCTCGCTCGGCAACGGCCTGTCCGTCGCGCTAGGCATGGCGTTTGGCGCCAAGCTTGCTTCCCGTGATGCTCGCGTCTACTGCTTCATCTCCGATGCCGAGTGTCAAGAGGGCCAGCCGTGGGAGGCCATGACGGCTGCGGCTCACCACAAGGCAGACAACCTATGCGTACTGCTCGACTGGAACGGGTGCCAGATCGATGGACGCACAGCTGACGTGACAGATGTGAGAAGCTTGGCGGAGAAGATCCGCGCGTTTGGGTGGAACGTCCATGAGATTGACGGACACGACTACGATGCGATCATGGCTGCCTTTACGTCGTTCCTCGCCTCGAGAGGTTCGGGCGTCCCGACGGCGATCGCTGCACACACCACGCTCGGAAAGGGCGTCTCGTTCATGGAGGACGACCCGAAGTGGCACCATGGCGCGTTGTCCGAGGAGCAGCTTGAGCAGGCGCTGAATGAGCTGCTCACCCAGCCGACCCCTGGGGCGCTGTTCTAGACAGGTAGATCTGCCGGTAAATGGATGGGTTGGGTGGTTGTCGATCCGTTTCTGATCGCTATAATCCGTACAACATGATCACGGTAAGGACGCAACGAACGGAGCAGGGAATCGCTGTCGAATGCTCTGTGGGTTGCGTGACCGTGATGATGATGTGGACGCTCGCCTCGGACCGGTAGCCTAGGGCGCCGGGACCCGAGAGCGAGCAAGGACTGCAGGGGAATCCCCTGTGGTCCGTTTTCTTTTTGGGGCGGATCTAAGGAAGGCGGACAAGCCGGAGGAGGATCGGATGCAAGACCACATGGAGACGAGGGCTGTCCACTGTGGCGAAACACGAGGCGGGGCGTACGACGCCCTGACGACGCCGATCGTGATGAGTTCGACGTACACGTTTGACAACACGCAGGCGATCCGCGAGTTCGTGGAGCACAAGGCAGAGCGATCACCGGCGGAACGGTACGAGTACGGCCGCTATGGAAATCCAACGCAGACAGCCGCAGAGCGGAAACTTGCGACGCTGGATGGGGGGGAACAAGCGCTTCTCTTCGCGAGCGGCATGGCGGCGATCACGACGTCGCTGCTGACGTTGCTATCCGCGGGAGATCACCTGGTGATCCTCGGCGGCGTCTATCGGCGCACGCGGACGTTTGCCTCGCAACAGCTGGCACGGTGGGGAGTCGATGTGAGCTTCGTCTGTGCGGAGGCGTTCGAAGAGGCGATCCAACCCACAACGCGGGCCATCTTCTTCGAGGTACCGACCAATCCGACGCTTCGGGTCCCGAACGTCGAGAAGATCATTGCGTCGGCGAAGCGTCATGCGATGGCTACAGTGGTCGATGCGACCTTCGCGACACCGGTGAACCTTCGCCCATTGGAGCTTGGCGCCGATCTGGTGATTCACAGCGCAACGAAGTACATCGGCGGACACAACGACCTGCTGGCCGGCGTTGCGGTCGGATCGGCGGAGGCGTTGGGTCCGATTGAGGAGGCGCGAGGTATTCTTGGTGGCGTTGCGAGTCCTCTCGATGCGTATCTCGTGCTGCGCGGCGCGAAGACGCTACCGCTTCGGGTGCGGCGGCAGAACGAGAGTGCCCTTCGCCTTGCGGAGTTTCTCAAACAGCATCCTGCAGTCTCACGTGTGCACTATCCCGGCTTGCCTGACCACCCGGATCATGCCGTCGCCGCACGGTTGATGTCCGGTTTCGGCGGTGTGGTCAGTTTCGAGCTGGCCGGTGGGTCGGACGCAGCAAGTACTTGCATCGACAAGCTAGAGATTCCGCATATCGGTCCGACCCTCGGAGGTGTCGAGAGCATCGCGCAGCAGCAGGCGTTGTTCATCTCCCGCGACCCGGCGAAGCGTGCCGAGTATGGGATCCCCGATGCGCTGATCCGTTATGCGGTTGGAATCGAAGCGATCGACGATCTGATCGTTGATCTGCGAAATGCACTCCGCGGATTGCCAACGACGGGGGAGGTCTAGATGGCGGACCACAAGACGAAGACGATTCCCGTGGTGGTCCACAAGTTCGGAGGGACCTCGGTGGCCGATACGAGTTGCTTTGCTCGGGTCGCGGAGATCATCGAGCAGCAAGGCGGACCGAACGGCCGGCCGATCGTCGTGGTCTCAGCTATGGCCGACGTAACCGATGCGCTGATTCGGGGTGCCCGTCTTGCGGCTGAGGGCGATCGTTCTGAGCCGGCGGGGGTTGTCTCCGATCTTGAACGACGCCACACGGCGGTGGCAAGCGAACTGCTTGATATGTCGGAGCGGATGCTGTTCCAGGAAGCCCTGCGTGAACGGCTTGAAACGCTTCGGCGTCTGTACGAGAGCCTATCCGTTCTGGGAGAACTAACCCCACGAAGCCGCGATGCGGTGACGGGGTATGGAGAACAGCTCTCGGCTGCACTTCTTGCCGGGGTGCTTCGATCACGAGGGCTCGATGCCAAGGCACTGAGCGCAACGGGCCTGATCGTCACCAACGATCGTTTTGGTGCTGCCGCGCCGCAGATGATCCCAACGGGCATGCGGATTCAACAGCAGGTCACACCACAGGTCGATAGAGGGACGATCCCCGTGATCACGGGCTACATCGCGGCAACCGAATCCGGCATTCCCACGACGCTTGGGAGAAGTGGAAGCGATCGCACTGCAGCGATTGTAGCGGCCGGTATCGATGCCGATGAGGTGTGGATCTGGACCGACGTGGACGGGATCCTTACCGCCGATCCGCACATCGTCGCTGGCGCGAGCACGCTGGAGGAGCTGTCATACGACGAGGCGGCAAATCTGGCCCGGTTTGGGGCGGAAGTGCTCCATCCCCGGACTATCCTGCCGGTTATTGCCAGCGGGATCCCGCTGCGGATCCTGAACAGCTACCGGCCGGAGCATCCGGGGACGCGTATCGTCGCCCGGCCTTCCGCCGATCGCCGCGTTTCACCGGCGATCGTCTCGGCGACCGGGATGCGGTTGCTCGCCGTGGGAAACGGCGATGAGACACAGCGACTCCTCACGGCGGCTCAGACACTGCGCCGGCTGTCGGAGGCCGGGATCGAGGTGTGCATGTTTTCCCAAGCGCTGTCGGACTCCAATCTGGGGCTGGTGGTTCGGGCGCAGGATCGAGACCATGTCATCTCACTGTTGCACCACAGATCATCGGACGCGGGCTCCGGGATGAGCAATGCGTTGCCTGATGCGTTGCAGTCCGAGGAGGAGGTATCGATCGTGTCGGTGATCGGCAGTCCTGGTGGAGACGAGCGGGGGATCGCTTCGCTGGCGTTCGCTGCGCTGGGCAAGCACGCGGTTCGTGTGATTGCCGTTACGCAAGCGGTGTCCAGCGACTCCGTCTCGTTCTGTATTCCGGCATCGCGTGTCGATGACACCATCTGTTTCCTTCATCGTGAACTTGCGTTGGAGCGTCGATGAGGCGCGCCGGAACCCAGAACTGCAGGAGCACCGCAAAGGAGTCGTTCATGAGAGAGAAAATCCCCGCCGTGGTTCTCGGCGCGACGGGAACCGTAGGCCAGCGGCTTGTTCACCTTCTTGCGCAACACCCCTGGTTTCGGATTGTGGCGGTGGCGGCATCGGATCGAAGCGCGGGCCGCCCATACGCCGAGGTGTGCCGTTGGCTGCTACCGTACGCGCTTCCGAAGCACGTGGCGCCTCAGAAGGTCTGCCGGCTCGACCCGAAGTCGATTCCATGTGATCGCCCGGCGATCGCGTTCTCGGCGCTCCCGGCCGCTGTGGCGCGTGAGGCCGAACCGAGATTCGCAGGCGCCGGATACGCAGTCTGCTCAAACGCCTCCGCATTTCGGCAGCAACCGGATGTCCCGCTGCTGATCCCCGAGGTGAATCCTGAACACCTCGAACTGCTCGTGCGGCAGCGGGCGACAACAGGGTGGGATGGTCTGATCGTGACCAATCCGAACTGCTCGACGACCGGGATGGTCCTCGCGATTAAGGCGCTCGATATGGCGTTCGGGCTGCGTCGGATCTCCGTCACAACCCTTCAAGCGATCTCGGGTGCGGGCTATCCGGGTGTGGCTTCGCTCGATCTGCTCGGGAATTCGATTCCATGGATTCCGGGGGAGGAAGAGAAACTGGTGGCCGAGACGCGGCTCCTGCTTGGGAGGATCGTGCGGCGAGAACGGGTCGAGGCCGACGTGCAGGTGAGTGCCCAAGTCAACCGGATCCCGGTCGTCGATGGACACTCACTCTGTCTTTCGCTTGGCTTCGATCGGTCGCCGACGCCCGATGATGCGGCCGATGTGCTGCGAGCGTTCCGAGGCAGCGAAACGGTGCAGAGCCTGCCGAGTGCACCATCCACGCCGATCCGCGTGGCCGATGCGATCGATCGGCCGCAACCGCGTTTCGACCTGTCTGAAGATGGTGGGATGGTAATCAGCGTGGGACGGATCCGATCGTGCCCGATCCTGGATCTCCGGATGGTTGCGTTGGTGCACAACACGCTACGTGGTGCAGCGGGCGGGGCCATATTGAACGCCGAACTGCTCGCCGCCGAAGGATGGCTCAAGTGAGTCGGTCCGAGCGCACCACGCTGAGTGAGTTTCTTGGGGATACGATCGTCTACCGACAGCTCTCGCCGCTCGATCGACGGCTGCCGCGATACGAGGACTTGGCTCCCCAGATCGGACTGTCTCCCGATATCCGCCCCCGCAAGTGTCAACCCGAGTATGCGCGGATCGTCGCTTGCCTGCTGCGCGAGGCGGCCAAGCTGCACAGGCGATCGGACGCGATCGAACGAGTCCTGCTGATCGGGGACACGAGAGGAAACGACGTCACGGCATTCCGCCAGCTGTGTACCGAGACCGGTTGGTTCGGGGTGGCGTTCATTGGTCGGGAAGATGTCACGCGACCCGAATCCTGGGAGATCGCAGAGCAAGGCGATCAACGAATCCTTCTCGCATCGCGCTGGCGATTGCTGGACGAGCTCGATCGATTCTGCACAGCGCGAGGATTCGCGATCGATGAGCGCACGGCGGTGATCATCGACATTGACAAGACGGCGATCGGAGCCCGTGGACGGAACGACGAAGCGGTCGATCGGGCGCGGATCGATGCGGTCGAGCGAACGCTCAAACAGCTGCTTGGGTCGGCGCCCTCGTGGGACGCCTGCCGCACGCTCTACGATCGGCTGAACCGGACGGCGCTTCATCACCTCACGGCGGACAATCAGGACGCGATCGCCGTCCTATGTCTTGCCGTCGAAGGCGGGTTGATCTCATCGGAGATCCTCGCGGACGATGCGGCGCGTCGGTTCTCCAGCCTTGCCCAGCTGTTGCGCGCGAAACGGCGATCGTCCGGTCGACTGCCGGCCTCGGCAACGGAGATCTACCACCGGTTCTGCGAAGGCGTTCGTGGCGGCGTGATGCCCGAGTTCGAGGCGTTCCGTGAGAACGAATTCGAGGCGACGGTTCGTCGGATGGGCCTTCTCCCCGAGAATGCCTCACGGGAGCGACGGCTGGTGGAGGAGATCACCATCACCGCCGAAGTGCGCGACGCCGCACACCGATGGCGCGAGCAAGGCGCGCTGTTGCTCGGACTCTCGGATAAGCCGGACACGGCAACGCGGCCGACGCAGACAGCCGGCCTCCGGCCGCTCCATCGGACCGAGGTGCGTGTCGTCGGCGACGTCTAGACGTCTCGCTTACGGATCAGCAACGCGTCAGACATCGCGGCGGCGTCGACCGAGATGCGGTCTCCCTCGGCAAGCTCTCCGTCGACGATCTTGCTCGCGAGCGGGTTCTCGATCAGCCGTTTCATTGCACGGGCGAGCGGCCGGGCGCCGTAGCGGCGGTCGTACCCCTCCTTGGCGAGAACGCGCTTCGCCTCCGCAGTGAGCGTCAGATGCATCTCCTGCTCGGCAAGGCGTCGGTTCAGCTCGTCCACCTTCAGGTCGACGATCTTGCCGATCGCCTGCTCGGAAAGCGGGTGGAAGATGATCGTCTCGTCGATCCGGTTGAGGAACTCGGGACGGAACAGCTTGCGTACCTCCTCGCGGACCTGCTTGTGGATCGCCTCCTCGGTGTCGTCCGACTGGAAGTGTTCGCTTCCGGCGTTTGAGGTCATGATGAGGATCGTGTGCCGGAAGTCGACGGTGCGTCCGTGGCCGTCGGTCAAACGTCCTTCATCGAGCAGCTGCAGCATCAGATTCATGACCTGGGGATGCGCCTTCTCGACCTCGTCGAACAGCACGACCTGGTACGGTCGCCTTCGGACGGCTTCGGTCAGCTGACCGCCCTCCTCATAGCCGACATAGCCGGGGGGCGATCCGATCAGACGCGCGACGGCGTGGCGTTCCATGTACTCCGACATGTCGATCCGCAATAGCGCGTTGTCGCTTCCAAACAGGAACGCTGCGAGTGACTTGGCGAGTTCCGTCTTGCCGACGCCGGTTGGGCCGAGGAAGAGGAATGTCCCGATCGGGCGACGTGGATCGGAAAGGCCGGCACGGGAGTGCCGCACCGCTTCGGCCACAGCACGGACGCCTTGGTCTTGATCGATGACCCGCGCGTGCAGGGCCTCCTCCATGTTCGAGAGACGAGATCGCTCCTCCTCGAGCATCCGTTCGGCAGGAATCCCCGTCCACTGCGCGACGAGCCCTGCGACCTCGGCCTCCGTCACCGTATCCCCGGTACCGTTGACGCGAAGGCGGCTTGCCGCTTCATCGATCAGATCGATCGCCTTGTCTGGAAGAAAGCGTTCGGCGATGTACCGCTCGGACAAACGGGCTGCTGCGCCGATCGCTTCATCAGCGATTGTGATGTGGTGGTGCTCCTGGAGTTTCTCGCGAAGCCCCTCGAGGATAGCCACCGTCTCATCGATCGTCGGTTCTTCGACCAGGATCTTCTGGAACCGACGCTCGAACGCGGAATCCTTCTCAATATGTTCGCGGTATTCGTCGAGCGTTGTCGCGCCGATCATCTGGAACTTGCCGCGCGACAGCGGCTCCTTGAGCATGTTCGAGGCGTCGATCGCGCCCTCGGCGGCTCCGGCGCCGACGAGCGTGTGCAGCTCGTCGACAAACAAGATCGTCTCGCCCGCGTGGGCTTCAATCTCCTTGATCACCGCCTTGAGGCGATCTTCAAACTCGCCGCGGAACTTCGAACCGGCGACCATCGATGCGATATCGAGTGCCACAATCTCCTTGCCTTGGAGCATCTCGGCGACGTCATCCGCGATCATCCGCTGGGCCAGGCCTTCTACGACGGCGGTCTTGCCGACGCCCGGCTCCCCGATGAGGACGGGATTGTTCTTGCGCCGGCGCGACAGGATCTGCTCCATCCTGCGGATCTCCTGATCGCGTCCGATCACCGGATCGAGCTCACCGCGCTTGGCCATCTCCGTCAGATTGGTCGAGTACTTCTTGAGGATCTGGTAGCGCTCCTCCGAATCCCGGTCGGTGAGTCGCTGTTCTCCGCGGACGTCGCGAAGCGATGTGTAGATCGCCTCCGGTGTGATCTGGTGTCGGCCAAATACGCGGCGCAGCTGCGGATCGGTGGTGCGACTCAGCGCAAGCAGAACGTGATCGACACCGATGAACTCGTCATGAAGGCGATCGGCCTCCATCTGTGCCGCGGCGATCATCGAATCGAGACGCGGCGTGATGAAGATCTGTGTCGTGGTCGGGCCGATCACGGTCGGCTTCCCACGCAGTAGGACTTCGAGATCCTTGGACAGCACGTCGAGATCGACGCCCATCTCACGAAGGATCTCACGCCCCACTCCTTCCTTGCTTACGAGCACCAAGGTGATATGTTCCACATCGAGTTGGTTGTGCTTGTATCGAGAGAGGAGGTCTTGGGATTCGCGGAACAGCTCCTGAGCCCCCTCGGTCATCTTGTCAAACCGGATCATCGTCACTTCCCTCATTTAGCAGTTAGGACATGAGACTGCCAATGAGAGTGTAGAGTCGATGTCCGGCGATGTCAAGCGGCCGAGAATGAGAGGCCTCAGACGTTTTCGAAACAGAGCTTCTCGTGATTCTTCACGACGCCGGGGAACCGAAGGACACGGTTGTGCATCACCGCGTACACGCCCGGCGCAACGAGACGGGCGGCAAGAAGCGTCTCGGTGACGTTCTGGAGCGCGTCGGTGTCGCGGAATTCGTACGGCCGCATCGCCCCGGTAAGCAGGATCGGCACCCGAAACGGCGCTAGCCGATGATGCAGAAGCTCCCCGGTCTGCGACAGGGTGTCGGTCCCATGGAGGATGACGACGGCGTCCGTTGATCCCACGGCGGACGAGGTTTCGGCCACGATGTGCTCACGATCTTTGTCGCTCATATCGAGCGAATCCATGAACAGGATCTGCTTCGCCGTGATCTCGAGGTCCGGAAGACGGAACGTGGCCAACAGCTTCGGCAGTGTCGTGTGCGCGTTGCGAAGTGAGCCGTCGTGCTCGTTGTATGTCTTCTCGATTGTCCCACCGGTGGTCAGCATGGTAATCCGCATCGTTGCCTCCTTCGGCCAAGGAGCGGGATTGTCTTCCCGGAAGCGGTGCTCCGCAACGGTTCGCAGCGGATCTGCCGGAGCCGATCAGATCGCCTTGAGGAACATGGTAACCGCAGCGTAGATGAGGATCAGCCCGAACAACTGACGCAACCGCCGTTTCGGAATCTTCGCGCCGATCCGCGGGCCGATCTGGGCACCGATGACGATACCGAGGATCAAGGGAAGCGCGAACTCCGGATGCAGCATCCCCTGGATCCATCCGGTGGCGGCGCTGATCGCGGCGGTTGGAATCATCACGAACAGGCTGATCGCGACGGCGCTGACGATATCAAGCCCGAGGAGGAACACGAGGCTCGGGACGAACACCGTTCCGCCGCCGATCCCGAACAGCTTGGTCGCCGTTCCTGCCACCAGTCCGAGCACGATGATCAAGAGGTAGAACCGTTTCCCCGACGTGTTGCTCTCGCCTCGGCGTTTGACATCCTTCGACGTCCGGCCGAGAAGCATCGTCGTTGCCGGGTACAGCAAGAAGACCGAGAACGCGATCATCAGCCAAGATGGATCGACGGTCTGTACGATGAACCAGCCGAGAAAGACGCCAGCGATCGTCGATGGCATGAACAGCAGGCCGATTCGGAAGTCGATGGCCCCGCGGCGGAAGTAGGCGATCGATGCCGAGAGGCCCGTAAATACGACGGCTGCAATGCTGGTCCCTGCAGCTTCCGGCTGGGTTGAGACGAACCCTCCCAGCAGCAACAGCGGCACCATGAACACGCCCCCTCCGATGCCGAGCAGACTGGCAAAGCAGCCGATGGCGATGGCGGCGAAGAACAGCGCGGCAAACGACCCGGCCTCGATGAGCATGCGATCCCTCCGGGCCAGACTATACGCGATCGTCACGCGATCTCACTCGCCGCCGCATGTAGACGCAACGAGTGGAGGGGGATAGAGTAGGAGGCTACGGAGACTGATGAAGGGAGGCTGTTGATGCAGATTCCAACGCGTGAACAGGCGTACGCATTGCTAACGGAATACAACAAGAACGACCGATTGATCAAGCATGCCTTGGCGGTGGAAGCGGTAATGCGGGCGATGGCGCACAAGCTGGGACACGACGAGGAGCAATGGGGGATCATCGGCCTGGTGCACGATCTTGACTACGACAAGTATCCAGAGCAGCACTGCCAGAAGACGGAGGAGATCCTCCGTGCGCAGGACTGGCCAGAGGCATACATCCGGGCCATTCTGTCTCACGGATGGGGGATCTGTACGGATGTCGAGCCGGAGCATGAGATGGAGAAGATGCTCTACGCGATCGACGAGCTGACCGGCCTGATCACGGCGGTCGCCCTCGTCCGTCCCTCGAAGAGTCTGATGGATCTCAAGGTGAAATCGGTGACGAAGAAGTGGAAGGACAAAGCGTTCGCTGCCGGCGCCGACCGAGAGATCATCCAGAAGGGGATCGATATGCTCGGCGTCGAAAGAAGCGAACTGATCGGCGACGTCATCGAGGCGATGAAGAGTGTCGCGGCCGAACTCGGTCTCGACGGATCGGTGGCGGGATAGCCGGCTGCCGAGACGAAAGGACACCATGTCAAACCAAGCGTATAGTTCTCAGAGATGGTCGTTGGACGACCTGATCTCCGCGTCGGCCGGACCGGCGATGGAGGCGGTATTCTCCGAATTGGATGAGGCGGTCGATCAGGTCGTATCGCGCCGTGAGACGCTCGGGCCGTCGATCTCGGAGGACGCATTTGTCGAACTTCTTGGGTGGATCGAAAAGGTCGGGTATCTTGCGCGGCGTCTCACTGGATACGCGACACTGTGGCTTGCCGAGAAGTCGACCGATCAGACGGCGCTTGCATTTCGCGGACGCGTGGACAAGGCCCTCGCCGAGGCGAGGAACCGATGCCTGTTCTTCGACCTATGGTGGAAACGTCTCGAGGACACAGCTGTCGAGCGGCTGCTCCCATCGAGCGGGGATCTTCGCTACCACTTGGAGACATTACGGCGGTTCGCGCCGTACACGCTGTCCGAGAAGGAAGAGCAGATCATCAACATCAAGGACGTCCACGGCATCAGCGCGATGAACACGCTGTACGACATGCTCACCAACGACCTGTCGTTCGAGTTCGACGTAGATGGCGAGACGAAACAGCTCACGCTACCCGAGCTGATGGTCCATGCGCGGAGCGCCGACCCCGAGCTTCGCAAGGCCTCATACCAGTCACTGCATGGTGTATTCGGCTCTCATGGCAATGTTCTCGGGGAGATCTACAAACACGTGGTCGGTGATTGGCACGACGAGAACCAACAACTGCGCGGGATCCCCAAGGCGATCTCGGCCCGAAACCTGCAGAACGACATCCCCGATGACGTGGTCGATGTACTGCTCGAGGCGTGCCGCAAGAACGCGAGACTATTCCAACGCTACTTCCGGCTGAAGGCTTCGTGGCTTGGGATGGAGAAGCTTCGCCGCTACGACGTTTACGCTCCGGTCGAAAGCGTCTCGAAGGAGATCGCCTTCGCGGACGGTGTGCAGCTTGCCCTGGACAGCATGCACGAGTTCGCGCCGCGGATGGCGGAGCTGGCCGAACGGGTGCTCGCCGAAGGCCACCTCGATTCCGAAGTTCGCGCCGGGAAGGACACCGGCGCGTTCTGCTATGGGGTTGTTCCCGAAATCACGCCATGGGTGCTGGTCAACTACAACGGACAACACAACGACGCGACGACGCTGGCGCACGAATTGGGGCACGCGGTCCACGCAATGCTGGCGGCCGATCACTCCCCGCTCACCTTCCACTCCTCGCTTCCGCTTGCGGAGACGGCCTCCAATTTCTCCGAGATGCTGGTGCTCAAGCGTCTGCTCGGGTCCGAAACCGACCCGCAAGTCCGAAGGAGTCTTCTGGCAGGATTCGTCGATGACAGCTATGCGTCGATCCTTCGGCAGGTCTTCTTCGTCCTGTTCGAGCGCGAAGCGCACGAACTCATCAACCGCGAAGGGGCCACCGTCGATCAGCTGGCCGCGCGATACCTGGAGAACCTGCGCGAGCAGTTCGGCGATGCTGTCGAGCTGTCCGACGAGTTCCGATGGGAGTGGGTCTCGATCCCTCACATCTACCAGGTGCCGTTCTACTGCTATGCGTATGCATTCGGCCTGCTGCTCGTGCTCGCCCTCTACCGGCAATATGAGCAGGAAGGGGAAGCGTTTGTGCCGAAGTACCTGCGCATCCTCGAGTACGGCGGATCGAAGGCGCCGGTCGAAATCCTCGATGAGGCTGGGTTCGACGTGCGCACCGAGGCATTCTGGCAGGGCGGGTTCGACGTGATCGGCGAGATGATCGACGAACTGGAGAAGAGCGAAGCATAGCAGCAACTACGCGCGAAGATCGGAGAGCCGTGCATCCGTCACGCGGATGAGATCGTCGGTGGCGAGTTTCACAAGCTTGCCTCGGGCACCGGCGTTGATGACGAGCGTTGGGCGCCGCGAAGTACTGCAATCGAGATAGACGGGCAACGGCTGCCGCGCCCCGAGTGGGCTGATTCCGCCGACAAGGTAGCCGGTCACGCGTTGCGCATCGCGTGGGGACGCTGCCTCGACGCGCTTGTGCCCCGTGGCCCGCCCGAGCTTGCGTGTGCTGACATTCTCATTGCTTGCGATCAGCGCGAACAGGAACGATCCATCGTCGGCGCGGAACACCAGCGACTTAAGGACGATCTCCTCCGGTTCAGAGACTGCCGCTGCTGCGATCCGCGCGCCGACCTTCACGTATCGATACGTAAGGGTCTCATATGCGATCCCGAGTTTCCGTAGCTGCTGAATACCTCTGGTCGCCATGTGCCTCCTGTCGTGCCCTCCTCCCCAATCTTCCTTCCCCTGCAGAGGTCATGGTAGAATGCAGGTGATTCAGCATGCAAGACAGCGCTGGACATCTCAAGAGGAGCTGACCCATGCGGAGGATGGCCGGATGCAGAACGAAACGGCTAGCGTGGGCTTGGCTTCTCATCTTGCTGATCCTGACAGTCAGTCATGCCGCGGTGGC
>Ga0272441_10002250_pt1 | contig 39519 bp, 32 predicted proteins | sample SSMProp6N_FD_193582 | JGI IMG/M metagenome (GOLD analysis project Ga0272441, IMG submission 193582) | Marine sediment archaeal communities from Little Sippewissett salt marsh, Falmouth, MA, United States - SSM-Prop-6N | ecosystem: Environmental > Aquatic > Marine > Wetlands > Sediment ... | reverse complement strand
AACGACTTGGACTAAAGGAGATACCGCTACCAAGAAAAATCCTTGCCGCAAAATGAGTAGTGACCATAAAATCCGGCAAGGCCCCGGAATCCCAACATCTACAAAAAATTATGGCGATGTTGGGTTAAGAATTGACACCATAAGTCAAACGACAACTTGACCCATTCCCAATCCGTGACGGCCCGGACGATCTGAATGGCCTTTCGCTCTGCTGCGGGGGTGTTCATGGTCAGCTTTTAACCAGTAATTCTCTGTTGAAAGGCAGTTCCCTCAGCCGGACTCCCGAGGCTTTAAATATGGCGTTGGCCACGGCAGGAGCGACCGATGGGAAAACCGGTTCACCGATTCCCCCGGCCTTAAGGTTGTTCTTGGCGATATGAACTTCTATTTCGGGTACTTCAGACATGGTCAGAACAGGGTAATCGTCATAATTGGCCGTCGTCACACCGCCGTCTGAAAAACTGACCTTTTCATAAAATGCCGTACTCAGTCCCAAGGTGAGCGTCCATAAGAAACTAAATTAATCTATAGAAATGATAGCTTCTTAGTTTTTTAGGATTGTCCCCCATCACACTGATTCACCATTAAGGCAACATCCCCCAAAACAATAAGTTTTTGTAATGAAAACAAAAGAATCGTAGACGAAAAAGGCAGGGTCAGAATGACCCCGCCTTGAAAAACAAGTTGATGGATATTGATTATCTATTCCTGAATTTTTTTCTGAATCCAACAAGAGCCATTATGCCTGAGCCCAGAAGCCACAGGGCCCCTGGAAGGGGAACGGGGGTGCCTTCGGTCCAAGTCCCCGGATTATTATTGTTGAAACTGCCTAACAAATTTTCGAAATTACTATCATAGTATTGACCGTCATCCCACGCGCCTTGAACTGAATTGTAAGCGGAATAGATGCCATCCCAATGGCCGCCATCTTCATTACGGAACCAGATACCCCACCAGTCTATATTTCCCTGACCGTCCGTGCTGAATTGGATATCTTTGTTGCTATAGGAGGACCCAACCGTGAAGGTCCGGACGCCGTCCGAAAACTCATAAGATAGCGGTGTAATGTTTTGGAAGGGCATATTTCGATCGAAGGCCGATTCTACTTCTATATATCCGGTGATACGCATATCAGTAATGTTGAAGACACCTCCCGCAGTTGTATAGAGATTACCCGTGTAATTGTAATAGAAGGAAGCGCTCGCGGTGGTCGAGGCCAAGCAAAGTATTGAGACGGAGAAAAAGATGATCATAACCAGATTTGAACGTTTCATTTACATGCCTCCTTAGATTATGTTAATGAAATTATATCTTTTTTTCAGCAATATTCATGCCAATTTTCATGGGAAAATCCAAATGTTATTTTATTGATATTCAAAGACTTAAAAGGGTTCGAATAGGGAGAACGAAAAATAGGATAAAAAATTCCACTTTGTGTGTGTAAATGTTTTCATGATAGTGGTAAAATAGTGCATATTTTCTTGAATTGGTAGGAATAATAATACGTAAAATAATTATTCGCCTAGTCCTTATTCACTCTGATAATGGGAAGGCCCAGCGTTTGTGATGGGTCGGACCAAGCCCTGACGACCCATCATATTGATTTTCAATCAGTATTTCGCCAAAAGCAGTCATTTTGAGTTCTTAGAACCGCATTTTCATGTCCCAAAATGCCCTTTTAAGCCGCTGGGGATTCCCGGAGTTCATAACTTCCATCACCACCAATCACCGCGAGCCCCTCACCTCTGTCTCTAAGGGTTTCCTTATCAATCCCTCCATAGCGTTTATGAGGTGCCAGGATCTCATTTACTTTTTTTATCTTGACACCTCCACCGGAGTATGTATAAATACACACCATGGATAGCCGAAAAGTTATCACGATTCTCAAACAGAACGGTTGGCGCGAAGTGACAAAAGTAGGCTCCCATTCTCAATTTCGGCATCCAGGTAAGAAGGGTCGCGTTACCGTCCCACACCCGAAAAAGGACATACCCATTGGCACCTTGAGAAGTATCGAACGCCAGTCGGGCATCAAGTTTATTTGAGGTTTAATCATGGCGAACTACATCGCAATCGTCCATAAAGAGGCCAAAAGCGATTTCGGGGTATCATTTCCCGATTTCCCTGGCTGTATCACGGCTGGACAGGACATCGATGAAGCCAAGGACATGGCGCAGGATGCCCTAGCCCTTCATATTCAAGGATTGCTGCAAGATGGAGAACAATTACCGGATCCCTCCAGGCTCGAAGATATTATGTCCGATCCGGATTATGCCGACACAACCGCTTACCTGGTCGTCTCTGTTCCTGACGCAAGGCCTCGAACTGTCCGAGTAAATATCACGCTTCCTGAAATGACCCTTAAGCAGATCGATGCGGCCGCTAAAAAACGGGGAATGTCCCGCTCCTCATTTTTGGTTCATGCCGCACGGAATGTTCTCGATCCCGTTTCCCCTGATCCTTCTGCTTAGGCCAATTTTATCCGGATAACGATTGAAATCAGTGGTGGGCCAAAAGCCTGCCATGCAGAGTCACACAGTTTTTCCCATATATCATAGGGGCCTGGGGTCGAGCCAAGCCAACCTATTGATTCCTAATGATAAACATTCAAAAAGAAAGCGCCTTCAGACCCTATATCGCACTTTTTGACCCCAAAAAGCGAGATATAGAAAAACTTTCCCTTCATCACAGAAACCTATATTGCTCATTTTACCCACAAAAAGGGCGATATAGGCCCGATTTAAGGGGTCAATTTAGGCGTATTCCAATTTAATTCAGTATGTTGGCGTGAGCGACCCCATCCCACATCCCATATATGATCCCCACCCTTACTTGTCGGCTTTCCAGGCGCTTCGCAGTCTTTTACGATCGCAGGCCTGCAAAAATAGAACAATTATTCGCCGGTCTCTTATCCAATATTCACACCAGTTTGGCATGTACTACATATTGTGGGCATAAAAACAATCATAGAAATATGTGGTGTCCTATTGACACACAGTAAATATGCTATATCTTATTGGACAATACGGGACGGCTTGATGCCGTCAGCGGCTCTTTGAAAATGAAATACGTAACATTGGCGTCCACAGGACAAGGCGTTCCTCGCGTAGGTCTTATTGACCGTTCCTTTTATAAGGAATTACCGATCAGGAATCATTGATTTCTGGTTCCCACGATTTTTGTGGGTTCATCCCCGGCCACAAGCCGTGGTCCATGCGCTTAGCACGTATCCCCCATCCTCGACCATTAGATCGGTCCCGGTGGTAATAATGATCGCGTTATAGCGTAGTAAAGGATGGAAAGTCAGAGACCATTGTTTATAGGTGTCTGCTTTTTTTATTATTGGGAGGAAGAGCCTAGAGCCCTCATTCAGGGGAGCGTCTTGCCCAATAGCATCCATAGGGGATGCGAGCTCTTCCATTTTTTCAATTTTCAGAAAGGAGATTAAATGAACAACTTTAGAAAGGATGTCAATGGGTTGTGCGCAGCTTTTGCGATTGCTTGTGAAAGTGACGATTTGGCTGCTCGCCTGCGGATTTCATTAACCTCTACCTCATCAGAAGGCTTAATTCTCGAAGCCTTGATAGGCGGTTACCTAAAGAGAACGAAGAAACTGTTATTGCTGAAATTGATATTGTTTTCTTTGAAGACCGCCATCGGACTTGCTTTAGGATTTTGGTTCAAGGTTTTTGCAGGAATCTGGTCCACAAAAGCTCGGCTGAAAAAATTATTAAACTGATGAAACCTTCCAGTAATTAAAAAAACAACCTCGATGAGGAAAACATATATGAAGATCGGATCATTAATTAAAAAAATACGAACCATTAGAGGGCTGACACAAGTTCAGCTCGCACAGAAAATGGGAATTACTCAGAATTATTTATCGTTGATAGAAACAGATAAAAAAAAGCCCAGTAATACCAAGATCAAGGAATTATCAAACCATCTTCAATTATCAGAAGACGCCCTCATATTTCTATCCACAGAACCTCCTGATGAATTAGACCAATATAAAAAACGAGATTATGTTGGGCTGCAACATAACATATTATCATTATTAGTTTTTGATCTGACTGGGGACATAGAGGGAAAAAGTGCCTAAAACAAAACTAAAGAAAACTCTCGATTTATGGTCAATAAGGCATTTAGCTCTTCGTCTTAGTATCTCTGCCGATGAGTTGATTTCAGTTTCAAAAATTACGGATAAATTCTATCTTCCATGGCAGAAGCCAAAAGGAGACGGCAGCTTTCGAGATTTAACAACAGTCTTCCCCAGATTAAAGACAATCCAAAAAGCAATTCACCAACTGTTGAAAAAAATCCGCTTGGATGATTCTGCACAGGGAGGAGTACCCGGAAAGACCAACCGATCTAATGCCGCGATCCATTGTGGGCAGACATTCATCTATAAGTTGGATTTTAAATCATATTTTCCAAGCATTCCCCACCATAGAGTTTTTTATCTATTTCGCCACGAACTTAAATGTTCGGAAGAAGTCGCTTCAGTCTTGTCTAAACTTTGTACTGTCAACGGTTGCGTACCTCAAGGTGCACACACAAGCATGGACATAGCTAATCTGGTATGTAGAGATTTGGACCCTTGGCTCAGAAATTTGGCAATTAGCTTTGGTCTGAAATACACTCGATATGTGGATGACCTAACCTTTTCTGGAAAGAAAATTCCGGCAAGGTTTGTCAATAAGTTTAAAAGGATCATTCGTTCAAAACGATGGTTATCCTTGAACGACAAAAAGGAGGCTCTCAAAGGCAGGAATCAAGCACAGACGGTTACTGGCTTGAATGTAAAATATGAAAAACCAAGAATAACAAAATCCTATAAAAATTCAGTAAAGACGGAAAAACATATCTTGTCAAAATATGCTTCGAATAGGCTTACCAATGATGAGCTGAACAAATCTTGGTCATCAATTAAGGGTAAAGAAAACTACATTTCACACATCGAAGGTGCTTGAATTTAATAACCAAATTTTCATTTTATTCTTGGACGGAACTTCACAATAGGGGTCTATCTAGTGATCCGCACAATCTCGGCAACCTCCTTATAAGTGAACCGCCGCTTATCGCCTGCCCGCTTCCTGACCTCAGGATAAATACCGGATCGTAGCCGATACCTTAAGGTGTCCGGATACAGGTTAAGAACAATTATTCGCCTGTCCCTTATACTCGTAATCCATGTCTATCACATAAATAAGTTATCGTTGTTATTTCAGCCAAAATTGCTTCGATAACGCGCACAATCTCTTCGGACTTTTGTGCTTTGGGGGTCAAATCTTGATTTGTGAATTGATAGAATCTCGCTTTCTTTGCCAGTCCCTGTCTTCTCTCAGTTTTCCCCTCACTATCAAGAGTGTGTAACCGCTTACTCCTGGCTGATACTTGTACGCTTATAGCAGGCTATTTCGCGTTATTCTCTCCAATGTTCAGGTTTATTTAATTCGTCTGCGCAAATGACCTTACCACTAACGGTGCCAATCACTCCCGACCGAAGAGCTTGAACCATCCATGCGCCTGCATGTTTATCCGGTATAGGATATGGTGCCTCAAACCCGAGATGCCCAGCTGGTTTGAATCCATAGCGGGGGTAGTATTCCGGATGGCCGAGCACGAATACCAGATCAACTCCTGATTTGGAAAGAAGCTCTAATCCTAGTTCGATGAGTTTGCCACCAATGCCTTGTTTTTGAGCCTCAGGCACTATTGCTAAGGGAGCCAAGATTGCTATCGACGCTGTATCTTGGATGCCGGATAGTCGTGCCGTGGTAAATAAAATGTGTCCTACTGCTCGATCTTTTTTAAAGGCAAGCAGAGATAATACCGGTTTTGCACTCGGGTCATGTAAAAGGTCCCTCACCAGATTAGCCTCTTTATCATAACCAAATGCCAAGCGTTCTATTAACAGTACGTCGTTCAAATCTGTTTCCACTGCCTCTCGTATTTGTAATTGTTTGATCCCGTTCTTTGCCTTTTGATTGAGAATATCACCCATTGTGCCTCCTTTTTTTCATGGCTTTCACTTTCAAAGCCACCTCTTTCCAGCGTTCTTTTTCCACCCTGTCGGCACTCTTGTGCCGGCGGTGGGATAGATATACCAGTTCACGTTTCATCTTCCGGTAGTTTTCCAGTCTGTCCTGCGAAATCTCCCCATCAGCTACCGCCTGAAGGACCCGGCAACCGGGTTCGTGTGTATGGCTGCAATTGGAAAAACGGCATTTTCCGGCAAGGTGTCCGATCTCTGGAAAGGCAACCTCGATCCCTCCGTCATCGTCCCAGAAGGCGATTTCACGAATGCCGGGGTTGTCAATCACCATCCCTCCCCGGGGCATCATGATCAGATCCCGGGTGGAGGTGGTGTGCTTTCCTTTCCCCACACGGTCACTTATCGAACCGGTAGCCTGTAAGGTCTTCCCGTAGAGCCGATTCACCAGGGTGGATTTACCTGCACCGGATGATCCAACCATGGTGGTGGTCCGCCCTGGAGCAAAATATTCTTCCAGGTGGGCCAACCCTTTGCAGTCCAGTGCCGAAACCAGGTGCGTCGGAACCCCCAAAGCGACGGTTTCCACTTCGGTGACGAAATGCTCCGGATTTTGGTGGAGATCCGCCTTTGTCAGAATGAGGACGGGATTCAGGCCGCAGTTGTAGACCAGAGTCAAGTATCGTTCAATACGACGCAGGTTAAAATCCCGGTCCAGACCGCAAACGACAAACACTGTATCGAGGTTTGCCGCAATGACCTGTTCTCTCTGTGGCTGTGCATCCTGTCTGCCACGTGTGCCCGCAGTTCCTCTGGACAAAGTGTTTTTTCGTGCCAGCACCTCAGAAATCACCGTATCGGTCATAAGGACCCAATCCCCCGTGACCGGAACCATGCCATCGGAGTGGTGCTTGAGCCTTCCGGCTACGGTAGCGAGCCATTCTCTTTTTCCGTTACTGATACGAAACCTGTTTTTCCTTACCCCGACCACTCTGGCCGGAATGAATTCTTCGTTACAAAGGTTTTCAAGCTGTGTCTGGAAATGGGAAGTCCATCCCATCTGAGAAAGGTGCCGGGTGGTTTCGTTGGTATATATCCTGTCTGTATCTTGCTTTGTGATCATTGCTGAACTCCACTGATTGTTGCCTCTATCCATACCGGTATTTCCCGGCGCATGACACCAAGGACGGAACACACAGTCTACCGGTAATTTTAATAATCTATCGATATCTCAGTGTATGAATCATTGCTGACGGAGGGGGCGACTATAGCGGCGGAATCTCAGATGGAAATCTGCGGTGGAACAGACCGGGAAAAACAGATCTGTTTTTGAAACTGAACAGCTTGCTTTGCTTATTGCAGAGCCATGATCAATCAGCCACCGGTGGGTTAGTCCCCTTGTCGGCAGAGATTGACACAATATCCATTAATTTCCTGAACATAAAAACCTCTTTCACATGCTTTCAATAAAGGCAACCTTGATATTCGATATAGCAAGGTGCTGTCAAGTTTTTTCCAAACGGGAATCCCTCGATATTTTTGACAAGGCGCCCGTTTTCCTTTAGCCTGAAAGATAAACCGTCTTGAAAGGAGGGCGCCATGGGATTTCAAAGCTTTGAGGAGATTATCCGTTTTGCCATAGGAAAAGAGGAAGAAGCCATTGCCTTTTATCAAGAGATAAGCATGTTGGAGCCTTATCCGGGCACGAAAAAAACCTTTGAAGATTTTGCCGGGGAAGAGACAAAACACAAGGCCATGTTGGAGGAGGTCCTGGGCGGAAAGAAACCGTCGGCCGAATATGATTTCAAGTGGATTCCGGACCTGAAAAGGAGTGACTACATGGTAGACCTTGAGTATGAGAAAGGCATGCCCTGGACGGATATCCTCAGGTTGGCCATGAAGCGGGAGGAAAAGGCCTTGAGACTCTACAATGAGCTTCAGGCCAAGGCGGAGAAAGAAGATTTTACAGAGGTCTTCAAGATGTTGGCACAGGAGGAGGCCAAACACAAGCTTGCCCTGGAAACCCTGTACGATGACTATATGGCCGAACAGGGAGACTAAGTCTTTGTATTCCCATAAACAATGATATTTTGCAACGGTTCAGGTTGTTTAGGCTGTAGGCTAAATGCCTACAGCCTATCCAGCTGAGTAGTTGCGATATTTCAATAGAAAAAGCCGGGTCATTTAGACCCGGCTTTTTTTTGTACGGCCTTTTAGTGAGATCTAGATCTTCTCAACCGTGGTTTTGATATACTTGAACAGAGGGGTGCCCCCGACCTGCTCCGTATAATTGGGTTTCATGATGCCCGGCGTATTGGTGCCTTTGAACTGGGGGTATTTGGGATCCCCTTCCAGTCCACGACAGTGGCCGAACCCTCCTGCGGAACCCAGGACGCCGCTCATGATATCCCAGGTGGGATGGGCCTTGATTTCCACCGCCCCCCAGGGGGATGTGACCCGGACATTGTCGCCTTCATTGATGTCCAATTTCTGGGCGTCCAGCTTGTTGATCCAGAGTGCATTGGTTCCATTGGCCTTCATGAGCTGAATATTGCAGAAGGTCGAGGAATGTTCATGGAGAAAGAGACGGAAGTTTCCGAAGATGAAGGGATAGTCCGCATCCGGCATGATGTCCTCATCGGGCTCCTTGTAATCGGGAAGGGGGTCAATGCCTTTTTCCTGCGCTACCGTGTTGAGGAAGTTGTATTTGCCGGTCGTGGTCTTGCCCGATGAGCCGTAGCCGTCAGGAACATTGATGGATCCCCACTTCTTGTACTTGTAATACTCCGCCGTGTCCGTGAGAATGAAGCCCTTTGCCTTGAGTTCGTCGTAGGACCAGGGCGTACCCGCCAGCTGATTGCGTTCGGCCTCCTCTGCGCTTTTCCAGGGGAAAGAGTCTTTGAGCCCGAGCCTTTCGGCCAGCTCCAGGGTGATCTGGAACATGGGTTTACTGTCATACAGAGGGGAAACGATCTGGGCATAGTAGGCAATGAAGGCCTCGTACATCCAATCCGCCTTGACCTGGCTCTGTTCCAGCCATGTGGCATCAGGGAGAACCACATCACTGAGCACCGCCGTGTTGCACATAAAGGCATCGATGGTGGCCACGAAATCCATCTTTTCGATGGCCTGGGTGATGGCTTCCTGGTTACCCCAGGACAGGACCGGGTCCCCAAAATAATTGATCATGCCCTTCAGTTTCCCGGATTCAACGTCCGCCAGGAGGTAAGCGGGGGCCCAGCCGGACCAGATCCCGAAGATGTTCAACTTGGGAGCCTTCCCGGCGGCCGGTTTTTCCTGGCCCTCGCCCCAGGCGGGTTTGAGTTTACGTTTAAAGGGCAGGCTGGGGCCTCCAGGTGCATCAAAGGTGCCGCAGAGGCCATTCAGGGCCTGAATGGCTGCGGTGCCGTACATGCCGTTAGGGGTCTGGGCCAGTCCTGTCCAGGAGATGCAGCCCTTATTTTGGGCTGTCGCGAATTCCATCGCGATCCGTTCTATGGTGTCCTTGGGGACCCCGCTGATGCGGCTGGCCCATTCCGGATCCCTGACCACGCCGTCCTCTTCGCCAAGGACTCGTTTTTTGAATTCCTCGAAGCCGTGGGTCCAGTTCTCGACAAATTCCTTGTCGTAGAGGTCCTGCGAGATGATGACGTAGGCCATGGCCAGGGCGACCGCAGCGTCCGTGGAGGGTTTGATGGGGATCCACTCGGTGGCCAGGGTGCCAGTTTCCGAACGGCGGGGGTCAAAGACCACGAGCTTGGCGCCCCGTTTTACGGCGGCCCGAAGTTCCGCCGTTTTTCGCTGACTGTAAGACGTAGCGAGTTCGTTCATCCCGAAATGGAGAATAAAATCAGATTCCTGGTAGTTGATCCAGGGACGTTTGTCGTTCAGGTTCTTCTCGTTGGCCATCCGATTGGCGTTGTCGCACATGGGCCGGTGAGTGGTCTTGGGGCAACCCAAATGGTCAAACAGGGCCTCGTGGATACTGTTGGCCCAGTCGTTGCCTCTCATGTAACCGAATTGGGCGTGGTCGTAAGTATTCAGGGCCTCGACCACCCGATCAAGGGCCTCATCCCAGCTCGCCTTGCGAAAGCGTCCGTCTTCTTTGATGAGCGGAGCCTTGAGCCTGTAAACCGAGTAAAGGTGCTTGGAAGCGGAGGCCCCTTTGGGACACAATCTGCCACCGCTTTTGGGGTCCCCCGGCAGACCGCTGTTGCCGGTCAGGACGCCGTCCTTCAGTTTGGCCGTCATCCCGCACAGGGCCCCGCAGGTGTAACAGTGGCTCGCCACTGTCTTTGCGGGTTCCGGTTCATCCACGCCTTCTTCAATGGTGACATACCGGGAATCGAGGCCCAGGGCATCGACCGCACCCAGCATCTTTTTCGTGGTCTCCTCGCCCTTCGTAAAGCCTTCAATCCTGAGGCTTTCGCACATGAGGGCGCCCCGGGTAAACGCGGCGAGGCCCTGATAAAAGTTGTTTTCGGATGGTGCTGCGGCGACGAGTTGATCGCAAAAGGCAGGCACCCATTTGCAATATTTTTCTTTAAAGAACTCGAGGTAAAGATTCTCGTTTCCTTTATCCAGGAGATACCGCAGAAATTCGAGCTGGACGGCAATATGCTCTTCCAGATCCTTGTATTCGGGGTTTTTTCGAACGCCTGCCTTTCGGAAGTATTCTCTCAGTTCAAACACCGGCTCCTGCATCACTACGGGCTCTCCACTCTTGATCGGAGATTCGTAGGGAAAGACAGGGTTCGGCCCGGCGTTGAGGAAAAGATCGGCGTAGTCGAAACGCAACTGCTGGTAAAGATCGTCGGCTGTGCCGCTTTGAAGGTATTCCGTCATGAGCTTGGCGCCGCTCATAAGGTCAATAAAGCCGCAACCTGTAACCGCCTCGTTGAGGCCCTCGAGAAATTCGGTTTTTTGCATGGCTGCGATAAGCTCGGCGGAAATCTCGTCCCGATAGAGTGTCGAGAGAAACTGGTATCGCCTTGACCTGGTCTTCATCAATTCTGGATCCATAAAGTCACCCTCCTTTAAAATTATTCTGAAATGTTTTGCAAAAGACATACCTACCGGGAAAATTTGGGCATGCAGAATCAAGACATCGTGCACGTTCCCCCTGCCCAAAAAGAAATGCCCTTATTTTTTGATGAATTTTATCAAGCATTCAAAAGCCCCCGGAAACGGGACATTTGGACCTTTTTCCGCTGCCGTCACGCTTTAGACTGCTTGCGGGTTCATCAAGGGAGTGAGTAAAAAAAACTCATATCTGATCAAGGAATCTTCACCGAGTGCCCAAAATTTATTTATGGATTGGCGGCAAAGAGGGCTTTTGGTCCTCTAAGGTGCAAAAATTTTTTTGCACTTTCGGGATAAAATGCCTATACTTATTGAGAAAATTAAAGAAGAGGCTTATTGGTGCTGTTTCCGGGTTCGCAATAAGCGTGTTGCATATGTCTTATTTCATCGTACTCCCGGGTGGAGAAGCCGGATGAGCAGCTACAGTGGGGAAACAGGAATATGACCGAAAAGAGGGTGCTTCTTATCGTTGATGATGAGCCGGATATGCTTGTCCTTATCAAGCGGACGGTTTCACGGAAGACGGATTGGGAGGTCCTGACCGCACACTCAGGCCGGGATGCCCTCGATGTCCTGGCGTCATCGCGTGTGGATCTGGTGCTCCTGGATATCAAAATGCCGGATATGGACGGCATGGAACTCCTTTCCCGAATCAAAAAGAGGCAGGAAAATTCCACGGTGGTGATGATGACCGCCTACGGTGTCATAGAACTGGCCGTGGAATCCATCCGGAACGGGGCCTATGACTTTATTACCAAACCCTTTGATGATACGCGGCTTCTCCTGACCCTGAACAAGGCCATGGAATACCAGTTGTTGATCCATGAGAATCAAAATCTGCACCGTTTGATCCGCAAACGGGATGTCTTTCAGAATATCGTTGGGCGTTGTCCAAAAATGAAGAGGGTTTTCGAGACCATTCACATGGTCAGCCAGACCGACGCCACAGCACTTATCACCGGAGAATCTGGCACAGGCAAGGAATTGGTGGCCAAGGCCATTCATCAGCTTTCTCCCAGAAACGAGGAGAATTTTGTGGTCGTGAACTGTCCCGCCCTCCCGGAAAACATTCTTGAAACCGAACTTTTTGGTCATACCAAAGGGGCCTTTACGGATGCAAAACATGACAAAAAAGGCCTTTTCCAAGAAGCGGACAAGGGAACCATCTTCCTGGATGAAATTGGAGACCTTCCCTTGGGCCTCCAGACCAAACTTCTGAGAGTCCTTCAGGAAAAAGAGATCAAGCCTGTCGGCCACCCCAGGACATTCAAGGTGGATGTCAGGGTCGTTGCCTCCACCAACCGGAACCTCAGGGAACTCATGAACGAAGGCCGATTTCGAGAAGACCTCTACTACCGGTTAAACGTTGTTTCCATCGAACTCCCCCCGCTGAGGGAGAGAGAGGAAGACCTTCCCCTTCTGGTCGAGCATTTCCTAAAGATTTATTCGGAAAAGTTCGGGAAACAGGGATTGACGCTGGCCCCAGGTTTTATGGAAATTATCTGTGAATACCCTTGGCATGGCAATGTCCGTGAACTGGAAAACGCCATCGAACGGGCGGTCATCATGGCCCGGAGCAGGGCCATCACCGTTTCGGATCTCACGCCTGAGGTCCGTGAGGAGTGCGCCGTTGCAACCTGTGTCAAGCATCTTCCCTATCGCGAGGCCAAGGAGGGGGTGTTGACCAGTTTCAATCAGGAATATCTGACCCACGTCCTAAGTGAGCGCCGGGGAAATGTAACCCACGCCGCCAAACAATGCGGCCTTGAGAGGCAGGCCCTTCAGCAACTGCTTCGTCGTTACGGCATCAAGTCCGAAGACTTCCGGAAGTCCCCTCTATAGCCCCCTCTTTATCCCGGCAATACCCAAATCGCGCTCAATTTCCGAAAATAGAGTCGTCACGGTGCAATGGATTTGTTGCATTTTCGGTGGCTCGTGATGCCCCGGGAAAGGCATTGTCAGTAAAAATCTCATGATATCAGATCGTTATTTATTCGATAAAGATAGGCATGTATCTTGCGATGTCTTGGTAGTAAATTCCGTGGTGCAGAAACTGGAAGACTCATGGCGCTGTTCCTAATCATAGATGAAGACGTTGATTCAGGTAATCTCACCCGTAGGAGACTCTCACGACGGGGCCACGAGGTAACGGCCTTTACAAGGACCGAAGATGCCCTGAAGTGGCTCAAAATGAACGCTCCCGACCTGATCCTCGTGAGCGCGGGAAAATATGGTGAGAAGGCCGGGACGTACCTAAATGCCCTTGAGAAGGCCGGTATCCGGGGCGCGAACATCGTTTTGGGTACCGAAGAGGGCACACTGAGGGATGTGAAAAAGGCCTATCGACAAAAAGTTCGCGAGGTTGTGATCAAGACATCCGATTTTGAAAAGCTTGAAAACCTTGTCGTTTTGAAGCGTTGACCGTGTCTTTGATCGTCATGCCGTGACATTTACCTGAATTTTGCATGATTCAGGCTTTGCGTCGTTCGGAAGAGAAGTGCGGGGAAACAAGCGCATGCAAAAAAGACAGGTATCAGTGATCGGTAAAACAGCTTATGCCCTCATGGTGGGTGTGATGGGCACCCTCTTGGTGACCTTATTCCTTTTGACGTTTCTGCATTCCTTCGAGGCCATGCGCTTTGTGCCCTGGATCTTTGGTTTCACGAGTGCCCTGACGGGGTACAACCTCATTCAGAAGGCAGGGCAACTTATCAGGAATAAGGGCCTGTTTTGCCTAGGTACCGGACTGGCCTCAGCGATTTTGGTGTTTTTACTGTTGAACCTCCTGTTCTTCTACTTCACCAGTGCAACTGTTTTCGGCCTCGGTGATCTTTTGCTTTTTTCCGGCATTGGAATGCTGTCTTGCGGGCTGGGGGCCTTGCTGGCCCTGAAATATGTTGATCTCAAAAAGAAAACCTGAAGTATTCCTCATCGTTGCACAATGATTGTGCGACAAAACATCAAACCCTATCATTTGCGTTTTTCAAAATATTTTGTTGATCATTAAGGGCGTTGCCCAATTAGCAGAGAAAGGGGGTGATTCTTTCATTTAGGGCTTTTGCTTTGGGCGAATTTAAACTAATCGTTTACGGAGGGAAAAGATGCGAAAGAAAACCATTTCGTTTTGCCTGCTCATGTTAGCGGCTGCATTTGTAATGGCCATCCCGGGTAATGTTTTCGGGGCGGCGAAAATTTCTTCAACCGAGTACAGTGCCGGTGATACGGTGACCATCGAGGGGACCATTGAGCCCGGAAAGGACCTCTATATCTCCGTGGCCTCTGAATTCATGTTTGCGTCCAAGGACACCAAGGGCGTCCATGAGGTTGCCAGGCTGAAAAAAGAGGCCAAGAAAAGGGGCTTTGACACTGATACACGAATTCCTTTTTTATATTACATGGTCACCACGAATCCCGGAAAATTTGGAAAGGTGGCGGACAAGAAATTCGGCGGCCCCTCGTTTATGCCGGGAATCTACAAGACCACCATGTTGAAGCTGGCCAAATGGGACAAACTTGATGCCGAAGCAAAGTCCGCGCTCAACGGTATAAAGGATGAAAAGCAGTGGAACTTTTTAAGGTTTTCCCATGAAAGCAATTATGGCATCAACACCGTCACCAAGGAGAGGACACTGAAGGGGAAGATCGTTATCTTCGCGCGGAGTGTTCTCGGTGATTATGCAACGACTAACAATTACTGGGACAAGGGGACTTCGATTCAGTTGGATAAGGCCTCCGGCAAATTCAAGGCCTCCTTCAAGACCTATCGTCACACCCCTCCGGACAGCAAATTCAAGGTGGCCGTCAACGGGGAAGACGTCGGTTCCTATGAGGTAAAAGGAAAAGGGTTCTGGTTAACCAAGGGTTTCCGATATATGAATCCCCTGTGGATCATTCTCGGAGCCATTATTGTCGGGACCTATTTTTCCATGATCGGTGCGGCGGGCGGTATGCTCATGGCGGCATTCCAGGTCATGGTGGTCAACACCATGGGACCCATCGGGATCAATGCGGCCAATGTCCTCAGGCCCTCGAACGTGGCCCTGACACTCTTCTCTCCGTTGGGTTCTTTTTATCGCTATGCGGTAAAAGAAAGACGGGTGGCATGGCCGGTCGGCATTTCCTTTGGCGTGGGCATTTTGATCGGCTCCATCTGGCTGGGACAGTATGCCACCAAATATCTACCTATGAAGACCTATAAGGAATGGCTGGCCGTCCTGGTCGTTTTGATGGGAATAAGGACCCTCTATGAATTGACCCCCAAGGTCATGGAAAAGAGGAAGAACATCAAGGCCATGGTCAAGAAGTTCAACGAAGAGGTAGCCAAGGCCAAGGCCGAGGGCCGGGCGGCCCAGATGGGTCACATCGAGCCGGTCAAGGCGGGATTAACAAACTACCGCTTCAAGTTCTGGGGAGAAGAGTTCGCCATCAATCCGCTGCTCTTCGGGATCCTCGGTATCGTCATCGGAATCGTGTCCAGGTCCTTCGGGATCGGCGGCGGCTTTTTGCTGGTGCCGGCCATGACCATGCTGGGTGGACTTCCCATGTACGTGGCCGTGCCGGTAGGGTTGATCGGGACCTGCTTCAGCAGCATCGGGTCCTTTATCGGGTATATGATCAACGGTTACTGGCCGGATCTCTGGCTCGGCATCGCCATCATTATCGGCGGCTTCGTGGGCGGCATGCTCGGCAGCCGTTTACAGAAGCTTTTCAGCGAAATTGCACTAAAGTGGATTCTGGCCATTACGCTGTTCTTCCTGTTCTTCCGTTTCTTCAAGATCGAGATCTGGATATAACAGGGCGAAAAGTCCAGGATAGGGAGGGGCGAAGTCCCCTCCCTTACTTCCCAAAAGGAAAAGGAACAAGCACTCATGGAAGCATTCATGGATCATATCTGGATGAAGATAATGGACCTCATCGTCTATCTCAAGGGCCTTCTGGATGCGGCCCTCGGGCCGGTCAACCATCTGGGGCCTGCCATCGCGGTATTGACCATTGCCTTCGTCACCGTCCTTTTGACCAAGTCCCTTAGCCGTATCTACCGGACGAAACGTCATCGCGCGCTCAAGAAAGAATTCCAATACTGGTACGCACTGCGCCAGGAAGCCCTTAAGTGCGAAGACAGAGAGAAGGCCGGCCCCCTTGCCCAAAATATCGACCAGGCCAAGCTGAATCGGGTGTATTACGACTACTTCTTTGAAAGCCTGTTGAACAATATCCTGACCATGTATCTGCCCATTCTCGTCTTTGCGGCTTATGTCAACGAGGCTTACAATCCCCAAAAACTGATGGCCCTCTTCGGCCGGGATTACGTGTTCCGGTTTACGTTCTTTGGCGGGGAACCGATCCTTGTGGGGGGAGTCTTTTCTTTTGTCCTGTCCCTGCTCGGTATCTACCTGCTATGGTATGTTGCGAAAAAAGGGTTGAAGAGTTATCGGTCATATCGTTCAAAAAACTCCGCCGGGTGCGGCACTCTAAAATGTCTTCGACCTAAAAATCAGGGTATGGCAAGCTAAGTTGCATTCCTTTCATCCTGGGTCCCATCCCCCTGAGCCGACGCACGCTTGCCTCTTCCCAGATCCATCACGGAATCACTATGAAAATTAAGGCCCAAAATCAGCCAAAGAGAATTGAAATGCATGTTGGTTAGGGTTCCTTTATTTCGCTGTCAAAAACCTGGTCCTAGCCGATCATCTGATTTTTTTCATCACTCCAGTAAACCAGTACTCCATGAGCCATTGAAATTCCAGTAAGCTAAATCCCCTCCGGGCCAAGATCCTTTATTTGAGAACACAGACTATTTAAAGGAAGCACACAATGTTCAACACCCACCTTTTCAAGCATTGGACCTACCAGGTCTTCGCCCCCGGGGCTCTTCTCAGGGAGAAGTATGAGGCGTTTAAATCCCTTTTGGGACAGGATAAACGTGCCCACGATCTGATGGCGGAACTGGAGGAGGTTTACCATGAACAGCGAAAAGTGGACCTGATACGGATTAAACGGATCTACGATGATCTGTCCCGTTGCGTTTTGACCATTGTGGACGACCTTAACCGGATGGTTCCATCCCGGTACAGTAGCCTGCGGGATTACGCAAAACGACTGGATGCCTATGCACGGTTTTTTTTCTCGTCTCCAGCCTTCAACCCCAATCCTCCCTATATCCTTCCGCTGGAGCTGATCCCCGACAAGAGTGAAAGCCTTGCGGGGGGGAAGGCCCTGCACCTGGCGGAAGTTGGCAAGGCCCTTCAACTCCCCATACCGCGGGGGTTCGTGATAACCACCCGTGCCTTCCATGCATTTGTCCGGCATAACGACCTGGAGGGCTATATCAACGGCAAACTTGAGGAAGTCGACATCTACGACGGATCCCTTCTGTCCCGCATATCCGGAGATCTCATGGAGAGGATCACGGAAAGCCGAGTGCCCCCGGAGGTGGCTCAGGCTGTGTCCGAATCGGTCGGGGATCTCAAAAAATCGGCCGGAAAGGTGTTGAGCCTGGCTGTCCGGAGCAGTGCCATGGCCGAGGATCGGCGAACGTCTTTTGCCGGGCAGTATGAATCCCTTCTCAACGTCCGGGAAGAGGAGGTCCTGGATGCCTATAAAAAGGTCCTCGCAAGCAAGTATGCCCCCAGGGCCCTGTACTATCGGATCAGCTACGGGCTGTCGGATTCGGAAACGCCTATGGCAGTGCTTGTTCTGGAGATGGTGAAGACATCGGCAAGTGGCGTCATCTATACCCGGGATTTGGAGACCCCCGAATCGGAACATCTGTCCATCCATGCCATCTGGGGATTGGGAGAACTACTGGTTGGCGGCGAGATAAGCCCCGATATCATTCGGATTAAGCGGACAAAGCCCCCGGAAATTCTTGACAGACGTTCGGGTGTGAAGACATCGGAGATGTTTTCGGCGGAAGACGGCGGGATTGAAATAAGACCTCTTGATGAAAGGAAGACTTCATCCTTTTCCCTCGATGACGCCTCCGCCTTGAAACTTGCAGGGTGGGCCCTGAGGCTGGAAGAGCATTATGGAAAACCACAGGATATCGAATGGGCCGTGGATCAGGAGGGAGACCTTTTTCTCCTTCAGTCAAGACCCCTTCGAGAGGAACCGGCCTTTCAAAGACCTGAAACGTGCGACTTTGAGGATATCCGTGCCCGGATCCTGATCGAGGGGGGCGAAAAGGCCTGTTCCGGTATCGGGGCCGGCAGGGTTTTCCGGGTGGACGAGATCTCGGACCTTTCGAACGTGCCCGAAGGGGCGGTTCTTGTAGCCAGGCACGCCTCTCCCCGCTATGTCGGTGTCCTTCACCGGGTGAGCGCCGTGGTGACCGACACCGGAAGCAGGGCGGGACACTTCGCATCCGTGGCCCGGGAATTCGGTGTGCCTGCGCTCGTCAATGCGCAAGGCGCAACCAAGAGGCTGGACCAGGGAAAAGAAGTGACCGTTTACCCGGAGGGAGGAGTGGTGTATGACGGTATTGTCGAGTCGATGGTGGAGAGTCCCTGCGCCCGCAGAAATCTCATGGAAGACAGCCCCTTTATGCGAAAGCTCCGCTATGTCGTCGATTTCGTCTCGCCCCTCATGCTGGTGGATCCCGAGAACCCGGCTTTTGCGCCGGGAGGTGTGCGTTCCCTGCATGATATTATCCGGTATTCTCATGAAATGGCCGTCCGGGAGATGTTCCGGACCGCAACGGGGAAATTTCGAAGAAAAGGGGGTGCCAGACGGCTGATCTCGAAACTCCCCATGCTGTTCTACGTGTTGGATGTGGGCGGTGGTTTGCGGGAGACGGATTTCTCGGAAAAGGGCATTAGACCTGAAGATATTCTGAGCCTTCCCATGAAACAAGTCTTCAAGGGTTTGAATCATCCGGACATTCAGTGGGGCGATTTCACCCATTTTGACTGGGCGGAGTATGACCGGATCGTCATGAGCGGAGGTATCGCGAGTGCGGATTCCGTGATGTTCGCCAGTTATGCCGTTGTGGCTCGGGACTACCTCAATCTGAGCCTTAAGTTCGGTTATCATTTCGTGATCCTGGACAGCCTCTGTTCCAATAATGCAGATGAGAACTACATCCTGTTTCGGTTTGCAGGAGGCGCCGCCGATATTGATAAAAAATTGCTTCGCGCGGATTTTTTGAAGGCGATCCTGGAACGATTGGGATTCACCGTTGAAAAAAAGGGCGACCTGGTGGATGCGGAACTCAAGGGGGAAGGACGTACGGCCATGATGGAACACCTGGATCTGCTCGGCCGCCTGCTCGGGGCTACACGGTTAATGGATATGTACTTGAAGAATAGCACAATGGTGGAGACCTATGTGGAGGAGTTCATGAACGGCCGCTACCACTTCGCGGGAACCGAGTTGACCTGATATTTATCGTTTTCTCTCTTTGCCGTTCATGGCCGCCGGATACGTTCAGGAAAGAAGAAGACATGACGGATTACCGCATCACATGGATTACCGAAAACCTTGCCGTGGGACATGCCCCCATGTCCTATGAGGATCTCGAGATCATCAGTAAGGACGGCATTGATGCCATCGTCAATCTCTGTGGGGAATATTGCGATCTTCACGAGATAGAGGCGAAGTCGGGTTTTGAGGTTTATTACCTGCCCATGCCCGATGAATGCGCTCCGTGCGAAGAGGACCTGGAAAAGGCCCTGGATTGGCTGGATGAAGCCCTCTACCTCGGCAAAAGGATCCTGGTGCACTGCCGATTCGGGGTCGGAAGGACCGGTACCTTTGTCATTTCCTATCTCATCAGAAAGGGAATGCGGCTGAAACACGCGGAAAAGGCCCTGAAGCAGAGTTGCGCCGAGCCCTCGAGCCATAGCCAGTGGCGGTTCCTGAGAAAATATGCCCGGAAACTAGGCCTGCTCAGGAAGGGCCTGGTCTCCCTGGAAGCACGGCCCGCGTTTCGCACGGGGACAGTTTTCAGGGACTATGAGGATCTGATTGATGAAATGGAGGCGCGGATCAGGACCATAAGGGATCGGGGCGGATCTTTGAACCGGTGCGGTAAAGACAATATGGACTGCTGCTTCCGGTATCTGGAACTGCCTTTTTTGGAAACGGTTTACATTCATTACCGGATGAACAGGACCCTGAGACAGGAGCAGAGACGCGGGGTTATTCAAAAGGCTGTCGCGTTGTCTCGGGCGGTCAAGGCATTACGGCAGGATATGGGCAAAGGCACAGAAGACCCGGAAGAGGAACGGGTGCGCTTTTGGGAACTTTACAGGGAAAAAGAATGGCTGTGCCCCCTGAATCAGGATTCCCTCTGTCTTCTCTATGACTATAGACCGGTGCGCTGTCGCCTCTTCGGCGTCCCGGAGGACACGCTGGATGCGGAGATGATCGAGAAGAGAGTCAAAAGCCTTTCAATGAAAATCTACGGGGACTATTGGAAGTACCCTTCGACGTGCGTTCCGACCGGCTTTTCCATGGCAGATTCCCTTTCGGGGAGGTTTGTTCAGGACTGTTTCCAAGGGGGGTTGGAAGAAAAGAATCGACCTACGGATTCGGCCGATTGAAATTGAGGGCCAGTTATTCCCTGAATTTTTCAAAATTCAGGTATTTTTTTAGAAAACCCTCAACGTTTGATAAATCACGCCGAAGACGGCAACGCCCGGCCGCTCAGGATGTCCTCCACTTGCCTCTCGAGTTCTACCTTGTCAATCGGTTTGACGCAATAGGCCTCCGCGCCCAGTTCGAGGGATTCCCTGGCCGTATCCAGGGTGGGATAGCCGGTAAGCATGATGACGTGGATCGAAGTGTCGGTTTTTTTCAATGCCTCCAGTACCTTGAGACCGTTCATTTTTTTTAACTTGATGTCCAGTATGGCCAGGTCCATCTTGCAGGATCCGGCATATTCCAGGGCCTCCTCTTCGTCTGTAAAGAGAGACACCTCGTGCCCTTTTTTTTCCATGATTCTTTTTACCAGGACGGCCGCGTCCGCGACATCATCCAGAACCAGTATTTTTGCCATTAATGGTCTCCTCTTCGTCGGTCTCTTTCGAAACGGGCAGGCGTATCACAAACGCCGTTCCCTGTCTCCCCTGATGCTTCCCAGGGTTCTCCTCTCGGTTCAGGGGACTTTCCACCGCGATTTTCCCACCGTGCTCCTCCACAATCCCGAAGGTGACGGAAAGACCCAGTCCCGTGCCCTTGCCGACCGGCTTGGTGGTGAAAAAGGGATCAAAAATTCTTCCCTGGGTTTCGGGAGGGATCCCGGCGCCGTTATCGGTGACTCGAATAACGACCTCGTTTCGAATGTGGTCGTAATGCGTAGATACCGTGATGACACCGTCCGTACCGATGGCGTCAAAGGCATTGTTGGCCAGATTGATGACGGCCTGTTTGATCTTTTCTTTGTCTCCTTCGATCGGGGGCAGGTCGGGATCATATCGGCGGGCCAGGGAAACCCTTTCCAGATTGAAGGTATGTTCCGCTACGGACAGGACATCTTCAATGGCTTCGTTGATGTCGAGGGGGCCCATTGTGCTTTCCGTGTGACGGGAGAAACGCAGGAGATCCGAAACGATTTTGCGGCAGATCTTTGCATGTTTTTCAATGGTTTTGAGGTCCTCATGGATTTGGCTCTCTGCATCGACGTCTTCCAGTTGAAGTTGGGCATATCCTAGAATGATGCCGAGAGGCGTGTTGATTTCATGGGCCACTCCGGCGGTCAACTGCCCGATCGCTTCCATTTTCTGGGCCTGGGTGGCCCGGTCCTGGACCTGCTTGAATTCGTTGATGTCCCTGCCGCTGCAATGGAGACCGGCTACCCGGCCGTTGGCATCGTAGACCGGGGTTTTCACAATATGGTACAAACGGCTGCCGTTGCCACCCTTGACCTTTCCCTCTCTGACGTGGGGGTTTCCGGTCTCAAGGATTTTTTGGTCTTCCTCTCGGAATCGCTCGGCCCAGTGGCGGGGGAAAAGGTCAAAGTCCGTCAGACCGATGATCTCTTCTTCCTTTTTCCCCACCAACTCGCAATAGGCCTTGTTGGCAGCAAGATATTTCGACTGGCTGTCCTGTAAGAACACAAAGTCGGGCGTGGCATCGAGAACCGTCTTGAGCCGCTGGCGCTGTTCCCGGAGCGTGTTCTGGGTCTCACGGAGTTCGGAGATGTGGCGTTTTAGGGAAAGGGCCATGGAGTCGAATCTTTCGGCGAGGCTTTGGATCTCGTCGCCCGAGCATTTTCGGTATACCTGGCACTGCTGGCAAAATGCCATCTTTTCGATGGAATTCCCGTTTTTGAAGTCGGGACAATGCGTGCCTTCCAGATGCCAGCATCGGATATCGAAATTTTCATAGGCCGGACAACTCCTTTCCCCGCAGGCCGTGATCTCCCAGCAATTATGCTTCAACGGCGAAGCCGTATGGACATCCAGGTTCCCGCGAATCACTTGATTCGAAGATTCATGGAGAATGCGAATGCGTTTGGTGACCGGAAGGGCGAGGCCCGTACCCACCAAGGTGGCCAAGAGAATGACAAACCCGATGGAAAGTACCGTGCTGCGAAAAAGCCGACTCATGGCCATATCCATTTTGGTGCGCAGGAGACCCAACCTGACGGTACCGAATCGGCGCTCCTCGATGACGATGGGAAAAGCATAGTCATCAATATACCTGTTCCCTGTGTCGAGAAACCTGATACTGGATTTGACGTTGTCGGGAACCTGATTGGCCTTTTTGAGATCGACTGGAAAGCCCCATTTGAAGGTGTGGACCAGGGGTTCTCCCTTTTCATCCAATATAAAGCTGTAAAGGATATCGTCGCTCATCTGAACCGTTTCGTCCACCAGGGTCTTCATCCTGAGAAGGTCCATGGCCAGAATGGGTTCCTCCGCCCGCGCGGCGAGGCTGATTCCGATGGATACGGCCCGGTTGCGGCTCTCTTCAAGAAGGGCGTCCTTCATGATCTCCGTGACCACGATGAGGATAACAACCCCCATGAGGAGCACCAGGGAGAGAGTCCCTAAATAAATTTTACTGCGAAATCCAAGTCTTATCGGAGACATGCCCTTAATCCCGATCAATGCCCAATTGGAGGACCAGCGTCCTGACAGGATCGTAGTCCCGGTCCGTTGAAGATATAATGCCGGTGAAACCGGCCTGTTTTAAGATTCGATGATGTTCGGGCCTGGTATCGTCGAGTTTGATAAAAGCCCTTCTGATGCTTTCTACGATGTCGTCGTCCAGATTGGCCCTTGCGGCAAAAAGCCAGCCTGGATACCAGGGGGTGTGGGTAAGAATTTTGATTTTTGTGACATCGATTTTATCGGAGACAACACTCAGGGTGCCTTCACGGATACTGCCCACATCGTATTTGCCGGTATAGACGGCGAGGACGACCTTCTCCTGCTTCCCGCCGGGACCCGGAGCAAAGGCGACTTCGCTGAAATCCTCCTTTCGAATCCCGTGGGACATAAAGAGTCCCAGACAATAGAGGTAGCCTCCGGCGGAGGTGGAATCGACGGCTATCCAGCGTTTCCCCCTGCAATCCTCGATGCTTTGAATGGCTCTGTTATCTGCGCGGCAGATGATCTGGCCTCTGAATTTTTCACGGCCATAGATTTCAATGGTCCGCGCAAAGGCCTTTGCACCGTGCCGGCGGGCAATTTTGGTATAATTAAAAGGATTCGTGTAGGATATATCGATCTTGCCCTGGCCGACCATTTTCATGTGTTCATCAAAGGTGTCCGGGAATATCTGTTTAATATTCAGTCCCGTTTCCTTGCGCAGGAAGTCTAACAGCATGAAGTGGCGTTGATAGGCCAGACGATGGGAATATTGCGGCAAGTAGGCATAGGTGATGACGTTTTTTTCCTCTTTAATGCGGACCTCTTCCCTCTTGGTCAGATCTACCTTCTGGACCGGTTCCTCCTGGGTGCAGCCAGACAGGAGGATGAGTAAACAGATGGTCAGACCGTTTTGAAGCTTTCCAATCCTTTTCATGGTGTCCCCTTGATGAGACCATATTTTATTTTTAAAGGTTTCATTAAAATAATGGACTTTTTCTAAAGGATCGGGTTGGTATCACGGGCAAAATTCAGGATGTACCCACTCTGCCACAAAGGGGCGGGCATTGAAAGTCCTTTTTGGAGGAAACGTCCCGGACTTAAACGGAAATCCGGGACTCATCCCGTATGGGGAGGTGTCACTCTTTTGGCTGATCAAAGCGGCCTTTTCAGGGCAAGCCTAAATCCATTGTCGAATTTCCGCATCATCAAAGAGGGCAAGGGATTTTGGTGAATCAGTGGCAAGACCCATGGATTGACATATCCAAGGGTGCATAATACTGTCTGGCGAACCCGATTTATTTTAGGTTTTATATTAATGACTGAAAGGATATCGCATGTTTCCATCAAAAACGGAGAGCCTTCAAAAGGACACGCCGGGAGCGCATGATCCTTGGATCACACGGGTGCGGCCCAAAATGACTCCGCCCAGCCTGAAGGACAATACCGCTGATGCGGAACGCCTGGTAAAGGGTCTGAAAACGGTGCTTCACGAACAGAATGTGGTTATCGCTCTTCCCCTGTTCAATCGGCTAAACTCAATCCTGAGAGAGAATCACTTCCGTGTCGATGCCGTTTTATTCGAGACGGGACAGACCTGGCATCTCATAGACATCCTTCCGCCCTCAGAGAACAGGCCCCTGTATGGTCTTAGCCTTGACCTGGGGACGTCGACGGTTGTCCTGCAACTCCATGACCTCGCGGGAAAAACGACTTTAGATGAGATTTCTTTCCTGAATCCGCAGATTGATATCGGTCCGGATATTTTGACTCGCATTCAGTCCGCCTCGGAAGAGGGAGGCCTTCAGAACCTCAGGAAGAAACTCATCGAAGAGATCAATCGGGCGATTGGTCGATTGTCCGTAAGCCGGGGAATGACAACAGACACCATCGTGGGCATGTCCGTGGCCGGGAACACGACCATGACCCATTTTTTTCTCGGGCTGAATCCCTATTGGATCTGTCGCGAACCCTATATTCCGGTGGTGAACAAGCCGGGTATTCTCAGGGCAGAAGAACTCGGCCTCGCGATCCATCCCAGGGCTCCCGTTATGGTTTTTCCCAATGTGGGGAGCTACTTTGGAGGCGACCTCATCGCAGGAATCTTGGCTTCTGGAATGACTCAGCAGGAAGGCGTTTCCATGCTTGTAGATGTGGGAACCAATGCCGAGGTCGTTCTTGGCAACCGTGAGTGGATCATGGGATGCGCAGGAGCAGCAGGCCCTGCTCTGGAGGGCGGGGTTGCAAAGATGGGGATGATGGCGGGTCCGGGTGCGATAGACAGGGTGAGAATCGATCCTGTTTCAGGAGATCTTACGATAAGGACTATCGGGGGCGGCCGGCCCATCGGCATTTGCGGGTCCGGGTTGATTGACCTGGTGGCCCAGCTATATCTTGCCGGGATAATCGATCTTAGGGGTAAATTGGTAGCCAACAGCTGTGGGGAACGTCTCAAAGAGATCGACGGGATACGCTATTATGTGGTGGCCTTTTCTCAGGAATCGGGGACCGGGAAGGACCTTACCCTGAGTCAGCCGGACATCGATTCCCTCGTCCGGTCGAAGGCGGCCATGTATACCATCCTGAGGACCATCACCCGTATGGTGCCTATCTCCTTTCAGAATATCCAAAGGTTTTATATCGCAGGCACCTTCGGAGCCTATATCGATCCAAGGTCGGCCATCACCGTGGGCATGATCCCTGATCTCCCCCTGGAGAGATATCGTTCACTGGGCAACACGTGTCTTGACGGGGCAACCAAGGCCCTACTGTCAAGGAAGTCGAGGGATGAAGTGGATCGGATAAGGGATGGGATTACTTATGTGGAGCTGAATGTCAATCAGGAATTCATGAATCTCTTCAGCGCGGCAAAATTCATTCCCCACACCGACACCTTCCTTTTCCCTTCGGTCAAGGGCCAGGTGGGGGATATCACCTGAATCAGAGCCGAATACCTTAGAACCCCCCTTCGGACTCCGGTTCATGGGTTCCAGGCAAAGGATAGTCTCCCGAATGGGGTTCCTTGTCATAGTCTTCTGAATCATCATCGGAATCCTCCGGGCCTTCCTTGCCCATGTTCCTTTTGCGGCTGAAACCCGCCGAAGAAAAATTTACTGTCTGATCCATCCTTTCCAGCTCTCTCTGACAGGAGATGCAAAGGGTTGCTTCGGGGATGATCAACAATCGCTCTTTCGGGATTCTTTCTCCGCATTCCTCGCAGAAACCGAAGTCTTCCTCGCCGGAGATCCTTTCGATCAGACGCTCTATGTTTCTGAGTTCTTTGTCTTTCCGTTCTAAAAGGCTGTAAACTTGGTGGGATGATATCTCACGCTGGGCATCGTCGACTTCATCCGTGAAGTCTCCGACGTGCAGTACCCCGTCATATTCCTGATTGTTTTTTTTGAGCCGTTCGAGGGTGTCTTCCAATTCCCTCTTTTTGGTCGTCAGGCTCAAAAGAAACGAGGTCTTAAAATTTTCTTCGCATTTTCCCGATGTATCCATACCGGGACCCTTTGTATCTTTGTCTTTTTTTAGCATCTTCAGAGTGAAATCCTGCCCAAAGTGATCAAAAACATATGATTTTTGGTATTGGTTTAACCTTTTGAAAAGAGATTGTCATGACCTGTCCATAACTGAATGTGTTCAAAAGCTAAATAGTTACGATTTTGGTAAAAATTGCGTCACACTCAAAGTCATTGATTTAAATATTCATTTTTGGCATTTTGTCAATATAATAAACGGGTATTTAACGGCACCCAGGACGGTTTTTTTTAGATAAGTGCGATGCCTTGATTATCCTGGTCCTTTTCTCTATACTCAGCCATCACTTGGGAGGATATCGTACACTCGATGAACCCGGATACGGGAAAAACGAGCAAGGCAATGACATAGTCTCCCCAAAGTTGCAAGATTGGGGTCAACCCGCTCGGAGCAGAGGGGTTGCAGGAGGAAGCATTGTTTATCACGTTTGAGGGCATAGAGGGATGCGGTAAAACGACACAGATTGAACGCCTTTCGAAGACGCTGATCCGTTACAGGATTCCCCATGTCGTGACCCTGGAACCGGGTGGCACTGAAGTCGGCCGACATATTAGACGGATACTTCTGGATGCCGGCAACAAAGGGCTCGCTCCCCTGGCTGAACTCATGCTCTATGAGGCCGACAGGGCTCAGCATATCGAAGAGATCGTCCGGCCTGCCCTTGAACTGGGAAAATGGGTCCTGTGCGATCGTTTTTTTGATGCCACGGTGGCTTATCAGGGCGGGGCCCGGGGGCAGGATGGGCAACTCATCGATTCCCTGAACGACAAAGTGACCGGAGGCATCAAACCTGACAGGACCTTCCTCCTGGACTGCCCGGTGGAGACCGGCTTGGCGCGCGCCATAGCGCGGAACCGGACGGCCCTTGACAAAGGGCAAGACAGGTTTGAAAGGGAAAAGACGGCGTTTCACAGGGCGGTCCGGAAGGCCTACCTCGAACTGGCCCGCAGAGATAGGGAAAGGTTTATTGTGATTGATGCCGGATCATCCATAGACGAGATGGAAGAAGAGATTTTGCGGCATGTTGAATTGATGCTTCCTAGATAAGGATTTCAGAGTGACAAAACAAAACCGTTTCGTGCCGTTCTCCGAGATCATAGGGCAGGAAAGGGCTATTCAATTTTTGAAACAGGCCATGGCCAGGGAAAGGATGCCTCATGCCTATCTTTTTGTGGGAATTCACGGTGTGGGTAAAACCGCCACAGCCATGGCTCTCACGCAGGCTGTGAACTGCCTTGAACCCGTGAAAGAAGAAGGTTGCGGGCATTGTCGGTCCTGCCGGCAAATCTTGGGCGGCAATTTTCCGGATCTGTTTACGGTCAACCCGGATGGACAGTTCATTAAAATAGAGCAAATCAGGGAATTGAATCACTCATTTTCATTCAAACCCGTTTCAGGCAGATATCGTGTGAGCATTATTCGTCAGGCCGAATCTATGACTGAGGAAGCGGCCAATTCTTTTTTAAAGACCCTGGAGGAACCTCCGGAGGGCAACATCCTGATCCTGAACGTCACCGAACCCCTGGATCTCTTGCCGACTATTGTATCCCGCTGTCAAAAAGTCTCCTTCAGGCCTATCCCGGCCCCTTTGCTAACGAAATGGCTCATCGACCACAAACAGGCGACCGAAGCAAAGGCTGAGGTTCTCGCCCGGATTTCCGAAGGAAGCCTTGGAAAGGCTCTGGAAATGGAGGACGAGGGATTTTTTCAAAGAAGACAGGACTATGTGTCCCAACTTCAGAGTTTGCCGAAGCTTTCTCCTGTGGAACTCCTTAATATGGCCATGACATTGTCCGGCAAAGGGAAAAGAAAAGCATCCGAGGCTCAGGTGAAAGGGGGTGCGGGCCTCATCGGTCCATTGGACATATGGAAAACCTGTTACAGAGACCTGTTGCTTTTGAAAATGGGTTGCAGGGAAGAGCGGCTGATCAACATCGATTATTCGGATCAGTTGAAAAAACTATCTGAAAACTATAGAATGCATGCGCTTATTCAATGCATCATGCACCTGGATCGGGCCCAGAGGGAAGTGTCTCGCGGTCGTAACCTGGATTTGCTGATGGAAAACACGGTCCTGACCTTGAGAAAACTTGCGGGACAGTAAGGAAACCAACGGCAAAAGCGCCAAGGAAACAATGAATAAAATTATCGATATACAAATCAGGAAATATGGAAAGGTCGGAACCTACGACGCCGGACCTTACGTCCTCAAGAAAGGGGACATAGTCCTGGTCGATACGGAACTGGGGGTCATGGTAGGGATCGCATGCTCGGAACCCATGAGTTGCCTTGATGCCTACCCTGAAAGGTCATTGAAAAAGATTCTGCGCCCGGCGACCCATGAGGATAAGGAAAGATATGATATAAATTGCCGGCTTGAGAAGGATGCCTATGCCTTTTGTTATGAGAGGATCAAGGTTAGGTCCTTGCCCATGAATCTCATTTCCGTTGATCGACTTTTTGACGGCAGCAAGGTGATGGTATATTTTTCGGCCGACGGCAGAGTCGATTTCAGGGAACTGGTCAAGGACCTGGTGCAGAGATTTCACACCCGGATTGAGATGAGACAGATCGGCGTCCGGTACCAGGCCAAGATGGTCGGCGGCATTGGCAGTTGCGGGCGTTCATTGTGCTGCACGTCTTTCCTTAAGGGCTTCGATCCCGTTTCCATCAGAATGGCAAAGGAGCAGAATCTTTCTCTTAATCCTTCCAAGATATCCGGCATGTGCGGGAGGCTTATGTGCTGCCTTGCCTATGAATATGCATTTTACGAGAAGACAAAAAAGCATATCCCCAAGGTCGGCAAAAGGGTAACCGTTCCCGAGGGCGAAGGAAAAGTGGTCAGACAGAATGTGTTGAAGGAGGTTATGACCATCCTGCTGGATTCAGGGGAAGAAAGGGAAATTGCCTTTGCCGATTACCTTAACAGTAAACCAATACCGAAAGACAAATCCAATAAAGATAAGAAAAGGAGTAACCATAAAAAGCATTGACTGAGCGATACTATGTAACGACGCCCATATATTATGTGAATGCAGCGCCACATCTTGGGCATGCCTACACGACTATTGTGGCTGATGTGCTGGCCAGGTATCATAGACTGGCAGGTGTAAAGACATTTTTTCTTACAGGCACGGATGAGCACGGAGACAAGATCGTCAAGGCGGCGGAAGAGGCAGGGCAGTCTCCTAAGGAATACGTCGATATGATCAGTGCTCTTTTCAGTGACCTTTGGCCGAAACTGAACATCAGTAATAATGATTTCATCCGAACCACGGACGAGGCCCACAAGGATGTCGTCAGGATGATTCTTTCCAGGGTCCAGGAGAAGGGTGATATCTATTTCAGTGAGTACGAAGGTCTCTATTGTTTCGGCTGCGAGCGATTCTACATGGAACGGGAACTGGTGGATGGCAAGTGCCCGGACCATCAGGAAGAACCCACGGTCATCAAGGAATCAAACTATTTCTTTCGCATGAGCAATTATCAGGACTGGCTCATTGATCATATCAACAGGAACCCCGGATTCATCAGGCCCGAACGATATAAAAACGAGGTCCTCTCCTTCCTGAAGGAACCCCTGGAGGATCTCTGTATCTCACGTCCGAAAACGAGGTTGAGCTGGGGAATCACCCTTCCCTTTGATGAGCAATACGTCACCTATGTCTGGTTCGACGCCCTGATCAATTATATTTCGGCCCTTGGTTATCCTGACGGAGACCTCTTCAAGGCCAACTGGCCCGTGGCCCAGCATCTGGTGGCCAAGGATATCCTCAAGCCCCACGGAATATACTGGCCCTGTATGCTCAAGGCGGCAGGCATCGAGCCTTACCGGCATCTGAACGTTCATGGATACTGGAACATCAATGAAGGAAAGATGTCCAAGAGCCTGGGAAATGTGGTCAAACCGTTGGAATTGGTCGATATCTACGGACTGGATGCCTTCAGGTATTTCCTGATGCGGGACATGGTCTTCGGGTTGGATTCCGAATTCAGTGAGGAGGCCCTGATCGGGAGGATTAATGCCGACCTTGCCAATGACCTGGGAAATCTTGTGAGCCGAAGCGTTTCCATGGTTTATAAATATTTCAAAGGTGAGGCCCCTAAACCCGGAGAGGCCGCAACGGCCGATCTGGATCTGAAGGGGAATGCCTTGGAAACGATCGAGGCCTATAGCCGATATATGAATGAACTCGCCTTTCATAAGGCCCTTATCTCCATCTGGGACTTCATCGGGAAGGTCAATAAATATATCGTGGTGACAGAACCCTGGGTCCTTGCAAAGTCAGACAGGGGACGACTTCCCACCGTTCTTTGGCACGTCATGAAATCCCTGAAGATCATTTCCGTGCTTCTCTGGCCCGTCATGCCGGAGACCGCCGAAAAAATCCAGGGCCTTCTGGGGCTTTCCAGGAAAGGGGAGGAACTGAAGCTTCAGGATATCGGGGACTGGACTGCAGGGGCCTTTGAGGGACCTGTATCCAAAGCTCCTCACCTTTTTCCCAGAATTGATGCCGAGAAAAAACAGGGGCCGGAAGATCAGAAGAAGAAAAAGACCCCGAAGGCGCAACCGATGATATCATTTCAGGATTTTCAGAAACTCGATCTCAGGGTAGGGACCGTCAAGGCCGTGGAAGCCATTCCCAAGTCCAAGAAGCTCATAAAGCTCACGGTGGATATTGGTGAGGAAAGAACGGTCGTTGCAGGTATTGTGGAGCATTATAATGAAGCCGATCTTGTAGGGAAACAGGTGATTCTGGTGATAAACCTGGAGCCTGTCAAGTTGATGGGTGTGGAATCCAGGGGCATGGTCCTCGCAGCGGAGGATGAATCAGGGGTCCATCTTCTGGTGCCCGACTCTGAAACGGTTCCCGGCAGCAAGGTCAGGTAGCGGTAGCGGTACCTGCGGGCACCATGAGAATATCCCGGGAAGGGCGACAGTCCGCCGGTCTCAAACAGTTGGAAATAGCCGAAGTCAGGCAAAGGCGGCTTTTATTCCCATCTCGACCTCTCGGCTGGCCCTCCGGTCCGCATGAAGATGAGGACTCAAAATTTCGTATCTTCGATCCATTCCGCATCTCCTGTCATGACCACTTCTTCTTTCGGGAATATGAGCCGAATAAGAAAAAAATCTTCTATCGAAGCCAGCACGCCTTCCGCCGTTATCGATCGATATTTCAATGCCCCTCATTTTGAAATTCTCTCCTCATGTTGCTATGGATATCGCATTCGATAAAGTCTGCTGCGGTCGTCCTTTTCTCAGAATGATATTTCTTCCCATTTACAGTCTCCTCCATTAAAAACCTATTTGTCCATAGGCTGAACCCTTCATTTTATTGGGGAAAATCCCCGGAATCCGGGAAATGTCCCTTGAGATGCCCAAGGGACAATATGGCTGAACCTCAAGGGAGGGTGATGAAAATATGGAGGTGTGTGAGGGGCAAAATAAAGGATACTGGCCATGAGGACAAGGTCTTCTGCGTAAAGAGCTTTGTGGGTCAATGTCTGAGGGTTCGGAGGATAACGAGCCCCTATCTAGAGGAACATCCGGACACTATTCTCCGGAAGGAAAATGCAAGAAAGACAGGACGGAGCCGAAAGAAAATTATTTTTAGACTTCTGTCTCGGTTTCGAGGGCCATAATGTAAGGTCTGAGGACCTCCCTGGCGGCCTGATCGATTTCAAAAAACTCGATCCCCGCCTGGTACCCTTTATCATCGGAGGGGGTGGTATAGACCACTCGGCCCTTTAATTCCACCATGTAATCCTCGAGACCGACCGTTATAAGGACTCGTTGACCTTTCTCGAGGGACTTCCGGGTTTCAAGGAGTAACCCTGCCTCACCAACATTACGCGTCCTTCCCATGCCTCGGCTGATGGGTCGTCCTTTTTCGTCCAGAAGAACATAATCAACGAGATTTAAAGATTTTTTTCGCGGGTTTTTACGCCTTTCGTTTTCGACCATTTTTACCCTCATTGCGTGTCTGGTTACGGCATTTGAGGAACCGGATTCCATTAAGTCGATTGAAGAATCAAAGATCGGAAAATTCCAGTTCCTTTCACGTTATGCTTTTTTGCAAACGATTATAGTGCATTATTCGAAATTGTGCAATAGAGGGTCAAAGGCGCCGCAAAACGGATTCGTTTGTCATCGGATTCGGAGTTAAGTTTGAGGCCATCCATCAAACCCGGCCTATATCGGACACCCTCGCGGCATATCGACAAAGTCGGGCCTCTCATAAGGCATCGTTGATGCGATAGAGAGGCCCAAGCGTGTTGTTAATAGTCTTAAGCTTCTGTGGCGGGCCTGCTTTCAAGATCCTGGATCCGCTTGTTCACGGCGTCCAGTTCGTTCTTGATGGCCTCGGCATCGCCCTTGAGCATATTGAGCTCCTCTTCGGGGCCCATGTTATAAGCGGGATTGTCATAAGGGCCGTACGTTCCGCCCCATGCGGGCGGATAGGCTCCACGGGCAAAGCCCCATCCATTGCCCCGACCCCAGCCCCGACCGGCTCCTGCTCCGAATCCTCCTCGGAAGCCGCGTCCGCCACCGAAACCGCGTCCGCCACCGAAGCCCCGGCCGTAACCATAACCCGGGCTGCCAACGGGGTTGCAGTATCCGCGACCGCCTCCGGTCATGGGACCACCACCACCGGGTCCTGTACCGTCAAATCCTGGCATGTCAAACACCTCCTTTCAAGATAGTTTTTTGTGAAACACATTCGATGAGCCTTAACAGCAATAACCAAAGTTGAGTTTTACCATCGACGACCGGGGTAAAAGGTGCGCCAGCGGCGCCCTCTTCCAAAGCCTCTGCTCCAAGCGATTTGAGGAGCAAAACCTCGGCCTCTCCCAAAGCCGCGCCCGAAAACGAAAGGTCGGGCATAGCCGAAGCCGGGGCCAAAGGCCGTGGGTCGGCCATATCCGGGTGCCCATCCGAGGGTGGTCGCGTAAGTCGTCCCCCCGGGAACGCAGAATCCGCGACCGCCTCCGGTCATGGGCCCCCAACCACCGGGTCCAGTACCGTCAAATCCTGGCATGTTCAAACACCCCCTTTCAAAATCTGCCTCCCCGACGGTGACGACGTCGTCCCCTGCCTCTGGGAGGCATTTCATAGTGTCCGCCTTCAATGCGAAGGGTTTTGCCCATAACCAGGGCATCGGCGACGATAGCCCTCGCCTCGGTCAGAATACGTCCGAAGGTCGGTCGGGAGATATTCATCATCTCGGCAGCCGTTACCTGGTCCAGACCCTGATGGTCACTCAATCGGATGGCTTCGAGACCTTCAAGGGGAAGCACCACCTCTTCAGACCCCCAAGGGGGCATTCGATTGGGGATAAAGGACTCTACAATGGGTCGTCCCTGGACGAATCTGAGCTTTCTGGGTCTTGGCATGTGATACTCCTGTTATGAGCATGTGCTCATAATATGGCAACTTTCTTGTATTAGTCAAGCTTTTATTTTGAGCAAAAGACCATTAAGCTGTAATTTTCTTGAATTTTAAGTCTGGAGGGCTGAACGGCAGGGAATCGCCTACCGGGCAGAAGCGGTTTTAATGGCAGGGGACGCGAGGCGATTGGAGAGAATCAATCGACTGAAGAGGAAATGATGGGAAGGTTTGCAGTGAACGGAAAAGGAATGACGAGACACCGGAGTCGCCTGGTTTTAACTTCTCAGAGTATGAGCGATTTCATTTTCACGCTCCCTGAATATTCCCCTTATGATGGACAGGGCATAAAGTTTTTCTTTACCGGGATGTTTTATTAGGTATTTTTTGACGTTGCGCTCTTTTTCCGGAAAGATTTGTTCTAGGGTTTTCTTGCCCTTGGGCGTGAGTTCGACTGTTTTTGTGCGTTCATCGTCGGTGCAGCTTTTCCGGATAATAAATCCATTCTTTTCCAGTCTTTTTGTCAGCCCAGTTATGCGGGACCCAGAAACCAGCATAATGCCGCGGATATTGGCCAAGGTGTTTTGCCCGTTCCGGGAAGCATCCAGGGCCCTGAGAACATTGTACTGGGAGAATGTCAGGTCGTATTTTGTAAAGATGGCGGAGGAATCTTTCTTGAATTTCTCGGCCGCCTTGACGATGGCCATCAATACCTTCTCATCGATACTCAAATCGCTTTTATAATTCCTTTGATTCATGCCTTTTAGATCCTTTCTGTAAGTTCTAGAGAAATTTTAATATATAAATATTTTTTTGAAAATTAGTTGACGTTATATATAGTTTACCATATAAAATATTTATATGTAAATATTTTATGGCATTAATTTTTCGTTGCAATCCCTGATCGTTAAAAGCAGAGAAGACGTGGGGAGACGAGATCTACGACCTGTTTCCACTACCAAAACTCGTCAACGAGCTTTTCGTCTTGGAGATGGCGGATTGGAATCTGAACTGCCGCGGGGAAAGGCACCTCAATCATACGGGTGAGATGAATGCCGTTTTACTCAACAAATTTAAGAAAAATAAGGGCTTGCTTGAAATTTCTTTCATTGTGACTTAGACGCACATGACTCAACGTTTCCTGTTCAATTTTAAACAGGAATGAAAACAGTTGGAGCAATAAAGCGGCTTTACTTTGCGAGTTTTGCCTTTACAAAAAATTAACATGACTCAAGGAGGGACACATGAATTTTTCTTACTATTGCAAGCTCAACGCCTCAAAGCACAAAGGCAAAATGTGTCTGATCGAAAGGGACCCCAAGACAAATAAACGGAGGACGCTTACCTGGGAAGAGTTCAATCTCGAAGTGAACAGGACAGCGAATTATTTGAGAAAGGAACTGGGCATCAAAAAAGGAGATCGAATCCTGCATCTTCTCAATAATTCGATCGAATGGATAACCATCTATTTCGGCATCATTAAATTGGGGGCTACCGTGGTTCCCTTAAATTTCCGGTTCATTTCCGAAGACATCAAGTATGCGGGAGAAATTGCAAAGGCTAAGGCCTTTTTTTTGGGAAAGGAATTCTGGGATAGGGTCGGCCCTGTTCGAAAAGATCTGAAAAGCGTTCAAAATTATGTTGTCGTCGGTGAGACGAATCCACCCGGCACGATTGCTTATTCTGAAATTGAGAGGTTCACAGATACGGAGGAAGCCATCGTCGACATGCGGGATGAAGACGATCTCGCCCTCATGTTTACCTCGGGCACAACCGGGGCGGCCAAGCCGGTTGTACACACTCACGGCAGCCTGAATGCGACCGCTATCGGTAATGGCATGAGCATTCCTCTGGATGTCGACGACAATTATCTCATCGTGCTCCCACTGTATCACTCCGGGAGTTTTTTTTTGTGGGCGCCCTATTATGCGCTCGGCGCAACGGGGACCTTGATTCGTGGATACCGGGACCCTGAATCCATATTGGAAGCCGTTGATCAGGACCATGCAAACGGCCTCTTGGTCGTAGTGCCCATGTGCGTTGACCTGATCAATCGGGTGCAGGGCGGGGACATCGATTTGAATGCCTACGACTTGTCGTCCTGGAAATATCTTACCACCGGAGCACAACCCGTGCCCCACCATATCGTCGAGACCCTCATGGAACTTCTCCCATGCAGGATCATCCACACTTACGGGGTCACTGAAGGGGGTGGCGGCGTCACGTGGACCATCTATCATGATGACATCCTGAAAAAACCAGGATCTATTGGAAAACCCAATTTTGGGGTCGAGGGAAAGATCGTCGATTATCAGGGAAAAGAGGTCCCTCCCGGGGAGGTGGGGGAGATCATCATCAAGACCCCTAGGCTGATGAAAGAGTATTTTGAAAACCCGGAGATGACTGAACAAAATCTCAAGGATGGCTATTTCTATACCGGTGATCTCGCACGGATCGATGAGGAGGGGTATTATTATATTGTTGATCGAAAAAAGGACATGATTACATCCGGGGGGGAGAACATTTACCCCGTGGAAATTGAAGAGGTCCTGCATGGGCACCCGGATATAGATGATGCGGCCGTGATCGGTTATCCCGATGAGCGTTTTGTCGAGATTGTCATGGCCGTGGTTCAAATGAAACAGGAGACCTCGATGACTGAAGAAGATGTCATAGAATACTGCAAGTCAAAGTTGGCACTCTACAAGGTTCCCCGAAAGGTGGTCTTTGATGAGGTCCCGAGAAATCCCACGGGAAAGGTGCTGAAACCGGTGATCCGGGAAAAATACACCGGTAAAATGGAAGCCTTCGTGGTCTAGGGGAGAAGAATTGCGAATCGCAGGGAGAGCGGTTTAGGTCAATTTTAAGGGAGCCGAAAACCTGTTTAAACATGGCAAACGTGGTCTTCCCTGCTCATATTCTTTACTGAACCACACAACTCAAAACGGAGAACGGAGTCAAGTCTATGGATATCTATGAGGAGATAAGACAGATTGTCGGTCAGAATAATGTGTTTACCGATCCGGTGGAGTGCATTCCCTACTCGCGGGACCTGTCCGTGCATGAGGGCATTCCGGATGCCTTGGTCTTTGCGTACACCACGGAGGAGATTTCGGCCATCCTGAAACTGGCTAATCAGAAAAAGGTCCCGGTCACGGTCCAGGGATCGGGTACGGCCACAACCGGGGCATCCCTCCCTGTTAAAGGGGGAATTCTTCTTGACGTGCATCGAATGGACAAGATCCTGGAAGTCGACATCCAAAATTTTTATGCCAGGGTAGAGCCCGGCGTCATCTGTATGGACCTCAACAGGCATCTGGCCGGAGATAACCTCATGTTCCCTCCCAACCCCGGGAGTGAGATGATCGCCACCATCGGCGGCATGATGTCTACAAACTCAAGTGGCCACAAGGCCGTAAAATACGGCACGGCCAGGGACTACGTCAAAGCCCTCAAGGTCGTCCTGGCGGATGGGACCGTGATCGAGACCGGATTCAAAACCCCCAAGGCCTCCTTCGGTTACGACCTGAATCATGTATTCTGCAGCTCCGAGGGGACGCTGGGAATCATTACGGAGATCACCGTAAAAATTCAACCCAAACCCGAATACAATGCCCTGGCCCTGGCCGTCTTCGAGGACCTTGTGTCGGCAGGCCAGGCGGTCAGTGAGATTATTGGTTCCGGCATTCAGCTGGCGGCCTGCGAAATCATGGACAAATACAGCCTCAAGGTCGTGGAAAAGGCCATTGAACGGGATATCACCGGCATTGAGGCCATGCTCATCATCGAGTCTGACGGGTTCAAGGAAGTTGTCCAGAAGGACATGAAAAACATAGACGCAATCTGCAAGAAATATGGTGTCAAGGATTTCACCTGGAGTGATGATCCGGCAAAGGCGGGCGAGATCATGGAGGCCCGGGGGAAATTGGTGCCCACCCTTTCCCGAATCAAACCCGGAAATCGGCTCGTATCCATCTCCGAAGATCTCGGCATCCCTCCGTCGAGGATTCCCGAGGTCATCAAGAGGGCCCAGGAGATTTCCGACAAGCACAATCTGCTCATTACCACCTTCGGGCATATCGGGGACGGGAATGTGCACACGACCTTTGTGTCCGACGTGAGAAATCAGGATGATTGGGACAGGATCAGACCGGCTGCCGATGAACTGGCCGATATCGCCTTTGAGATGGGAGGCGTTGTGACGGCGGAGCATGGAACCGGGGTTGCCCGGGCTCCCTATATCCGAAGACAGCTGGGGGCCGCCCTGGATGTGATGGGGAGCATAAAAAAGGCCCTCGACCCAAACGATATCCTGAATCCGGGCAAATTCGGGCTCGAAGATAGGGCCCATGACATCTACGACTACTTCGCCTTCAAGCCCCTTTTGGAGCATCCCGAAGGGGTCAATTCCCTTGGGGAATATATCGACAACGAGATCATCGCCTGTATCGCCTGCGGGTTCTGCCGTCTCGGGTGTCCTACCTTCAGTGTGACCCAGAGGGAATCGCGAAACGCCCGGGGAAGAAACGTGCTGGCCTTTAATTTCCTCAACGGGACCATCGAACCTTCCAAGGAACTGGCCGAGGCCTTCTATAGCTGCACGACCTGCCAGGCCTGCACCTATTTCTGCCCGGCCCAGGTCAGGGTGGACGAAATCGTCGAAGGCGTTCGCAAAAAACTTTACAAAGCGGGCTTTGCGCCTGAGGAAACCCTGGCCGTGCGAGACAATATCATGAAGACCGGGAACGTGTACGCCAGCGCCAAGTCGGAGAGAATCGACATCTATCCCAAGGCACTCAAGGAAAAGGTGGAGCGGGGAGAACTCAAGGCCGAGGCGGAGACCCTCCTCTTCATGGGATGCGTCCCCAGCTATCTGGACATGAAGATGGTCCCCAGTTTCATTAAATTCCTGGATGCCGGCGGCGTGGATTACACCACATTTGGGACCGAGGAAGGGTGCTGCGGTTTCCCTCTTTACCTGATGGGCAGTGACGAATTTGAAGATCATGCCAAAAAGGTCATCGAGAGAATTCAGGCAACCGGTGCCAAGGAACTGGTCACTCCCTGTGCCGGGTGCTACAAGACCTTCAAGAAGATCTACCCGGAGGTGGGTGATCTTGGCCTGGAGGTGTATCATTCCGTTCACTATCTTGAAAAGCTCATTGGCGAAGGCAAGATCAAGTTCAAGGGGGACCTCGGCAAGAAGGTGACCTATCATGACCCCTGTGACCTGGGCAGGACCTTTCAGATCTTTGAGGAACCGAGAAATATACTCCAGGCTATCCCGGGTCTCGAATACGTAGAAATGACAAGGAACCGGCTCATGGCCCGCTGCTGCGGTGGAGGAGGCGGTGTCTCGGCCATTTCTCCTGATACGACCAACGACATGGCCGCAGAAAGGGTGCGTGACGCCCTGGCCGTCGGGGCCGAGGTCATTGTCTCAGGTTGTTCCGCATGTAAGGACCAACTGAAAAAGGGAG
>Ga0272441_10002249_pt1 | contig 39521 bp, 46 predicted proteins | sample SSMProp6N_FD_193582 | JGI IMG/M metagenome (GOLD analysis project Ga0272441, IMG submission 193582) | Marine sediment archaeal communities from Little Sippewissett salt marsh, Falmouth, MA, United States - SSM-Prop-6N | ecosystem: Environmental > Aquatic > Marine > Wetlands > Sediment ... | reverse complement strand
TCTAATATATTTTTTTTTTATTTTCATACTGTTAAAAAACATAATTGCATAAATTCTGGTAACAACTGTCAAATAAATTGTTTTAAAGAAAAATTGGAGAGTATAACATCATAATCAGCAAGTAATAATGCTAAAACTGTTGCAATCATCAAATTTTAAATCGTATTAACTCATTAACATTTAAAATTAATAATAATCTTAGGAGTTAATTATGAAAAAACAAATGTTAATTTTCGATTCTCACTGTGATACAGCTAATGTATTATTTAACCAATCCTCGTATTTCGTTAAAAAAAATGAAAATCATCTAACATTGGATAAAATCAAAAAAGGGGGGCTAAAAGCCCAGATATTTGCATTATACGTAAATCCTTGCTATGCAACATATAGATCAATTAAAAAAGCATTACTATTATATCATTCTCTTGAAAATAATATAAATACACTAGGAAATACTGTAAAAGTAACTTCAATAAAAGAAATGGAATCAGCGGTTAAAAATAATAAATTTGCATACTGGTTATCTCTTGAGGGTGGGCATATAATTGAAAATTCTATCGAGATGTTAGAATTTTTTTATAATCTTGGAATCAGATTTATGACTCTTACCCATACAAAAAATACTGATTGGGCTGATTCTTCTGGAAGTGAACCAAAACATAATGGATTAACTAATTTAGGAAGAAAAATAATAACAAAAATGAATGAATTAGGTATGGTTGTTGATATATCACATTCATCAGATAAAACTGTAGAAGACGTTTTAGAAGTTTCTTCAATGCCGGTTATGGCTTCTCACTCTTGTGCTCAAGCTATATGTAATATTCCTCGTAATTTATCAGATGATTTAATTGTAAAAATTGCGGATAGAAAGGGATATATTGGTGTTAATTTTTTTCCAGGTTTCCTTAAGAAAAAAATTTATGAACAAGTCATTTTGAACATTGAAAAAAATAAAGAATGGTTTAATAAAAAAATCGAAGGAAAGGAAGATGACCCAGACCTCATAAATAAATTTGAAATGGAACTGTACACAAAAATTATAAATGGAAATGATAAAGTTGATTTAAATGCTGTAATTGATCATATAACTCATATTGCTGAAGTTGGAGGTATTAATTATGTTGGTATTGGAAGTGATTTTGATGGAATACCTTCAACGCCTAATGATCTAACTGATGTTTCTTGTTACCCTAATCTAATTAATGGTTTATCTAATAGAGGTTATAATAGTGTTGAAATACAGAAAATTATGGGTTTAAATCTTTTCAATTTTCTAAAAAAATTTGATAAATAAATAGCAAATTTCATATCTCCATCATAATCAGCAAGTAATAATGCTACAAGTGTTGCAACCATCACATTTTTAAATAATATATGCATTATAATAAGTATCAGGGAGGTAAATCTTACCTGGGAGGAAATTTAAAATGAATAAGAAGTTAGTAGGAATTTTTATTGTTATGATCTTAATTAGTACAATATTTTCCATTGATATTAATGCTACTAATATCTATAATCCATTTGATGGAGGTTGGATTGAGGATAGAGATGGAGTAACTATATTGCATGTTTCAGGAACAAATTATGAGATGGGGTATCAATATGGTTTTTTACTAAAAGAAGATATACCCACCACTCTTAGGATGCTTAAAACTTTTTTTGAAAAACATGGAATGTCATATGATGAATTAGTAAGTAAATGGAATATATTGAAAAATTATTTTCCTGAAGAATATAAAAACGAATTACAAGGATTAGTCGACTCATCAGGTTTAACCGATGAAGAAATTGGAGTGCTACATATATTTCATGATGCAGTAAATCTTATAACTTGTTGTGGAGGCATTACATGGGGAAAAGCCACCAAAGATGGAGAACTAATTCATCTTAGAAGCGGAGATATGGATATATTTCTTAATGACACTGAGACTGGCACCTTTTTATCTGAAAATCAAGTAATAATTATTCGAGATCCAGTTGATGGCTATGCATCAATGTCACCTGTATTAATAGGGGATATTGGAACATATGGAGGGATAAATGAAAAAGGAATAGCAGTAAGCGAAACAACAGTTATGACTGATGATACAACTCTACATGGTATAACAGCAAGCTTTAGAATGAGAATGGTACTTGATAATGCTGAAACAGGGCAGGAGGCAATAAATATAATGAATTCAAATAAAACATGTGGATGGAGCCTTTTAATAAGTGATGGTAACATACCAGAAGGATACGCATTAGAGCAAACTGCAAACACATCAATAGTATGCCTATGGAACTCTACAGGTGAATCAAAAGAACCATTCTGGTCAATTGATGATATAATGCGTAGATCAAACTGTTTTATATCACCAGAATGCGCTGAATTTGAATTAAATAGAAACTACTATGATACTAGCGGGGTTAAAGGATTAATATACTACATTCTAGGTTTGGACAGCCATTTCATACCATGGACTCATTACAGAGTACTAAGTCAAGGATATGAGAAACACTGGGGTAATCTTAACTTAAGTAATACAATGGAAATGCTCAGAGACATTTACTTAGGAGAAACAGACATCATTTTCAATATAATGATGAAAATGTATTTTTATCAACCTTGTCACCAATGGGTTGCCAATCCAAAAACAGGCGATATGTTAATCTGTTTTGGAAGTGAAGGAAAATTATCATGTGAAAATCCTGTCCATAGCTTTAACTTATTTGAACTTCTTGAATCAGAACCACCATAAACATGCTAACCATTAACATTATATTCTACTAAGTTATTACTAATTTATGGTAAAACACAATATCGTTGCATCGAGTTTATGTTAATTTTCTTATCTTAAATAATAATATTTCTACCCACTTTGAAGCTTATCAGAAACCGTGTGAGATAAGATTATTAGACTTATTAGAAACATTATATTCACCAAGTAATAATGCTACAAATTAGATAAAATGCAAAAATATATATTATGCTAAAAGAATTCAAAATAAAAAAAGGTGACGAGAGATGGCATTTACTTGGGATCCAATATACACTGTAAATCTAGCTTTATGTATAATAATTTTTATTTTAGGATGTTGGGGTTATAAGAAACAAAAAGATACCATTCCTCTTTTTATTGGTATAGCCTTTGGTCTCTTTGGCATTTCCCATCTTGTTACACTTTTTGATATGACAAGTTCTCTCACGAATGTTTTGATAGTAATTAGAGTGCTTGCATATTTGATTGTTATTTTTGCCTTGTACTTGTTCGTTAGGAGGAAGGTTAAGTAATTTTTTCTAAGTAATAATACTACAAATAGAATTATTATAATCACATTAACTTTATTAACCTATTAGTTATTATTTTAATAAGGTGTTGTGATGAGTATAATAAATTTATTATTGGTACTTATTGGTATAATAATTTTTATTTCGTCATTTCTAAGCGGTGGTTTATTGTTTAATTGGGGATCATATGGATATTTTGCCTGGTTTATTGGTTTAATATTAGTTGCAATAGGTTTATGGCGTAACGATAAAGAAAAGAAAGCAAAATAATAAGCTCATGCTAACCATTAACATTATATTCTACTAACCCTTACCTACATTATGGTAAAACAAAAACTAACCCTCAGTATCAATAAAGAAATAATAACTCAAGCCAAAAAACAAGAAATCAATCTTAGCAGTTTTCTTGAAATCCGTCTTATTGATTAGCTTTCAGATAAGAATTTATGCTCCCATCGTGATTCGAAGCCGAGTAGCTGGCTCGAAAGGCCAGAATAATTGGTTTTGAGGATATTTCATTTTACCGCTTGCAAAACTGGGTTAAACACTAATGTTAATAATAATGGTAATTATTTAAAGTGTAGGTGATTAGAAATCAAATCTATAGATCTTCCAGATGTTCAATCCAGTCCTTCACTCTCAAATTTCAAGTTGACTAGAGTGGGTGTAACTGGAGTGAAAAAACTTGTAAATATAAAAAGACCAGATAAAGAAAAAACAATTCCCCTGGTGGTAAAAATGGATCTTTTTGTTGATCTTCCGGCATCTCAAAAGGGAAGTCATATGTCTAGAAACCTTGAACTGGTATCAGAAATCATTGATATGAATATTCAAAAACCTGTATCCGACCTTGAAACTTTTTGTTCTGAAACAGCAATGCTCCTCCTTAAAAAACATGACTATGCAACTTATTCTGAGATAAAAGCAGAGGCCGACTATTTTCAAGATATAATTTATCCATCTGGTAAAAAGGGTTTAGAACCATATAAACTTGTTGCTGAAGCAAGAGCAGAAAAAACAGGAATGATAAAAAAACTAATTGGTGTAAAAGTAATTGGAATGACTGCCTGTCCATGTGCCATGGAAGTTATTAGAAAAATTGGCAACTATGGAAAAAATGATTTACCTCCAACACACAACCAACGCAACATAACAACTTTAATGATTGAAGTACCAAGTGAAAATAAATTAGTTGATGCAAATGATTTGATTGACATTGCAGAAAAGTCCTTCAGTAGTCCTACATATGGTATTTTAAAACGAAAAGAGGAGGGTGAAATTGTTTATAACGCTCACAATAATCCAAAATTTGTTGAAGATGTGGTTAGAGATATTCTCAGTGCAATTTTAAAGAAATATAAAAAGCTTCCAGATGATGTACTTGTTGTAGTAAAAAGTGAAAGTGAGGAATCGATTCATAAACACAATGCTTTTGCAGAAAGAATTACTACACTTGGTGAACTTAGAAAATAGATTTTTTGCAGGTTAAAAACCTTTAAAAATATTCTTATGATTACCCCTACCCAATGGCAAAATATCATATAGCTTGGTTACCTGGAGATGGTGTAGGAAATGATGTAATGGATGCTGCTAAAATCGTCCTTAATACTATTGATCTTGACGCTGAATATATAAAGGGAGATATTGGTTGGGAATTCTGGAAAAAAGAAGGAGACCCACTACCCAAAAGAACTATCGATCTTCTGAAAAAAACAGATTGTGGTCTATTTGGTGCAATAACCTCAAAACCTAATCAAGAAGCACAAAAGGAACTTTCACCTGAGCTTAGAAACAAAGGTTTTGTTTATTCAAGTCCTATAGTAAGACTTAGACAAACATTTAACCTTCACACAAATCTACGACCATGTAAAGCATTTGAAGGAAATCCATTAAATTATCGCGATGACATTGACCTAGTGGTTTTTAGGGAGAATACAGAGGGGCTTTATGCAGGTGTTGAATTTCATCCATTACCAAAGGAAATTTTTAAGGCACTTAGTGTTCATAAAAAAATGAAAAAATTTAATAACTATAAACCAGAAGATATTGCAATTTCTCTTCGTATTTTTACGCGTAAAGCTTGTCAAAATATAATCCTTCAGGCCTTTGAATATGCAAGGATTCATAACCGAAAGAGTGTAACACTTATTGAAAAACCAAATGTCATCAGAGAAACGAGTGGGATGATGGTACAAGAAGCAAGAAAGATTGCAAATAAATATTCTGACATTGCTTTTTGGGAAACCAATGTTGATGCTATGTGTATGTGGCTTGTAAAAAATCCACAGGACTACGATGTTTTAGTATCATCAAATATGTTTGGCGATATTATATCAGATCTTTCTGCCCAACTTGTTGGTGGTCTAGGTTTTGCAGCTAGTGGAAACATAGGTGATAACTTCGCTGTTTTTGAGCCAACGCATGGCTCTGCACCTAAATATGCTGGTCAATACAAAGTTAATCCAATAGCAATGATCCAATCTGTTAAACTAATGCTTGACTGGCTTGGAGAGAAAAATAATGGTAAAAAACTAGATCACGCAATAGCTAATGTAATTAAAGAAGGTAAGGTAAAAACATATGATATTGGTGGAAGTAATACATCACTAGAGGTGGCTGAAGAAATATCAAAAAAGTTCGAGCAATATTAAGAATAACAAAAAATCATCCCCCTTTTTTCCTAGAAAAATCTTTAAATTGGGATTTTATACCCTGTAGGAGATTGAGGTTTTAATCTATGACTGAAAAAAAGAAAGTAATTATAATGGGCGCGGCGGGTAGGGATTTTCATAACTTCAATGTTTACTATAGAGAAAATGAGGAATATGAGGTTGTAGCTTTTACAGCAACACAAATACCTGATATTGCCGGTCGAAAATATCCCCATAAACTATCAGGTAAACTTTATCCAAATGGTATACCCATCTATCCAGAAGAGAACTTAACTAAACTATTAAAGGAAAATGATATTGATGAAGTTGTTTTTGCATATAGTGATATACCATATGGATATGTTATGGGAAAATCTGCTGTAGTAAATGCAGCCGGTGCTGATTTTATATTACTTGGACCAGAACACACTATGATAAAATCGACTAAACCAATTATTGCCGTATGTGCAGTTAGAACTGGATGTGGAAAATCACAAGTATCTAGAAAAATATTTGAAATATTACGTAAGAAAGATTTTAAAGTTGCATCTATCAGACATCCTATGCCTTATGATTCTGATTTGACAAAGCAAATATATCAACGCTTTGCAAATTATGAAGATTTAGATAGATATAACTGTACAATTGAGGAAAGAGAGGAATATGAACCTTACATTGACATGGATGGAGTAATATTTGCTGGCATCGATTATAAAAAAATTTTGAACGAAGCAGAAAAAGAAGCAGATATAATTATTTGGGATGGTGGCAATAATGACTTTTCATTTTACAAACCAGATTTATTAATCACTCTTGCTGATCCTCATCGTCCAGGCCATGAAATATCTTATTATCCTGGCGGAGTTAATACAATATCTGCAGATATATTAATGATTAATAAGGTTAATACTGCGAGCAAAGAGAACATTGAAACTGTTTACAAAAATGTAAAAAAAGTAAATTCTTCAGCACAAATTATTGAAGGTATTTCATCTGTAATTGCTGAACATGGTGATTTAATTTCAGGTAAAAAAGTTCTTGTAATTGAAGATGGCCCAACGGTCACTCATGGAAATATGAACTTTGGAGCAGGTACTATTGCTGCAAATGATAACAATGCAAGAGAAATAATAGATCCCAGAGATTTTGCAGTCGGTTCAATAAAAGAAACATTCAATAAATACAAAAACCTAACAAAAGTTCTTCCAGCCATGGGTTACGGCAAAAAACAAATAAGTGAACTAGAAAAAACCATTAACAATGCTGAATGTGAAGTTGTAATAAGTGGAACTCCAATTGATCTGAATCGTATATTAAAAGTAAATAAACCTATAGTTCGGGTAAGTTACAGAGTGGGAGAAGAAACTTCTAAGGAGTTAGAAAAAATAGTCGATAACTTCATTTCAAAGATGCTTTAATTTTCCTCCCTCTAGTGCAAACTGTGCAAGCAATGATTCTAATTGTATATGTTCATTACTCCCTTCAATTAATCTGAATTCTGTTTCCCCTGTTTTTTCTATGAGTCTTACTTTACTTTCATCTGAGATTGCTAGGTCAAAAATTGTTTGATGGATTTGTTTTATTATATCTTCTCCGCTTAATCCATATTTTAAAAGTAGATCATATAGTTGATTACGTGCTGCCATAAAATCTCCCGATAATGCATAGCTAATTAAAGATTTTACATCCTCCGGTTTTGCAGTAGAGCTAGTTTCATATAATAGTTCTGCAGTTATCTTTTTTCTTAATGATGCTCCCACTTGCAAAACATTTATTGCTTTTCTAAGATCTCCGCGAGCTACAAAGATGAGGGTTTCAAGACCGTCTGGTGTAATTTCTAATTTTTCTTTTGTAGCAATTTTTCTTATGTATTTTTGAATATCATCTGGTCTTAATGGACTAAATCTAAAAACAGTACATCGTGATTGAATGGGCTCAATAATTTTTGAGGAATAGTTTACTGAAAGAATGAATCTACAAATATGCGTAAATTTTTCAATCGTTCTTCTAAGAGCTGCTTGAGCATCATTTGTTAATGAATCTGCCTCATCTAGAAATATTATTTTAAATTGATTTTTTCCAATAGGCGCAGTTCTTGCAAATTCTTTTATTTTTCCCCTTATAATATTTATTCCTCTTTCATCACTAGCATTTAATTCATTAAAATTTTGTCTCCATGTATCTCCGAATAATTCTCTTGAAAGTGCAAGAGCACTTGATGTTTTCCCGGTACCTGCTGGTCCTGCAAAAATAAGATGTGGTACGTTCTTTGTTTTTACAAAAGATTTTAATCTTTCTATTATTTCATTTTGACCTGCGACCTCATCAAGTGTTTTTGGTCGGTATTTCTCTATCCAAATATCATCCATTGTAAAACCAAACATATAACGAATTCTAATGATTAATTCTTTTGGTCTATTATTTTAGTAATAATATCTGGAAGATCATTGGTAATATTAGAAAAACGATGATCGTCGTGATAAAATTTAACATTCGCTTCTTGTGCTTTAGCAAACTCTATGCCCCAATTGAAAGGAATAACATCATCTTCGGTGCCTAATAGAATGTAAATTTCAGCGTCTAATTTACATTCGAAAAGAAGATTATCTTTCATATCAATTAGTATTCTTTTAGGCATACCTTGAATTGTATTTATATCAACATTTGGCGGAATTATTGCAGGATTGAGAAGAATAAGTTTTTTAACATTTGAATGCATAAAAGTGGTTTTTGCGGCTAGAAAACCACCCATCGATGAACCTATTAAAACGACTTTTCTATCATTCTTTATTTCATTATATATACAGTTTAAACATTCAGCTATATCTAGATTTTCAGGTACACAATCACGATATTTGATAGGTTTGACGTTTAATTTATCTTTTAGTAATAAGCCCTTTGTGCTTTTTGGACTGGACAGGTATCCATGGACGTAATATAACATGTTTTCACCGTTAGATTATCGAGGTATAAAATCCAAATATACAATACGATTTCTTGGTCCATCCCCCTCATAGAAAAAAATATGCTGCCAGGTGCCTAAAATCAATCTATAATCTTCTATAAGAATATTCACTGATGATCCGATAAGACTTGCTTTAATATGAGCATCGCTATTTCCCTCAGAATGACGATAATCTCCCCTTTCAGGAATGATTCTTTTCAATGTCTCTATGATATCTCGCTGTACACTTGGATCAGCGCCTTCATTTATTGTAATTCCAGCCGTTGTATGTGGTACATAGACAATCAAATGACCCTTTTGAAGTTTTTTTCGATCTACAAGATTTTGCACATCTCTTGTAATATCAATCATTTCATTTCTCATATTTGAAACAACCTTCAATTCATACATATAACTCACAACACAATTAGTATGACTATATTGTTTAAAAATTATTTTGATTTCCTTGATAACATTTTTGTAGAACATTTAGATACACAACGCTAGGTAGGTTATATATGAAGATTAAGCCAGAAGCAATTTTATTTGATCTAGACGGTGTGCTTATTGACTCTATTGATGCATGGTTGGCTTCACTAAACATTGCCTTGGATCAATTTAATCACAAGATGATAACACGAGAAAATTTCATTGAAAATTATTGGGGACATGACCTTCATGATACTTTAAATTTAATTGGTATAGACCAAAGAGCAGTAGCAGTCTGTAATATTTTATATGAACAAAATCTGAATGAGGTGAAATTATATCCAAATGTAAAATCTACACTCGATAAACTTAATGGTTATAAAAAATGTATTATTACCAATACACCAAAAGATAATACTAATATTATACTTGAAAAATTTGAGCTTAACCAATACTTTGATGCTGTTGTAACTAGTGATGATGTTGTTTGTGCAAAACCCAATCCAGAAATCGTGTTTAAAGCCTGTAGAATATTGAATGTTAAACCCAGAAATGTTATCATGATTGGTGATACTAAAAGCGATATTGAAGCAGGAAAATCAGCAGGTTGCACAGTTATTGGAATGAATATCAAGGCGGATTTTACTATTAAAAAAATTTCAGAATTAATTAAAATTTTATAAGATAAAAAGAAAATTAAAGTGAAATGATATCAAAAAATAAGGAGTATAAAACTATTAGATCTAGAGAAGAAATACTTGAAGAAGTATATAATTTGGCATTTAAATATGAAGCAGAATTGGGAAGGTGTCCTCAATGTGTTCTTGCAGCTTTAATGGAAACACTTGATGTTGGAGACCCTAGTACCATAAAGGCATCTGATGCATTAGCAGGGGGAACTGCTCTATCTACTGAAGGAACCTGTGGTGCTCTTGTAGGTGGACTTCTTGCAATAAGTTCGATTATGGGAAGAGAATATAATGATTTTAAAGCAGGTAAGAAAAAACGCAGGGTTTTTAAATATTCAAAAAAATTATATGACAAGTTCGTTGAAGAATATGGTTCACCTGTTTGTAAAGATGTCCATAAAAAAATTTTTGGAAGAACATTTAATCTTTTAAAACTAAAGGACTATTTAGATTTTGAAAAAGCTGGAGCTCACATAGATAAATGTCCTGCTGTATCTGGAAAAGTAGCAAGATGGACTGCTGAAATAATACTTGATGAATTGAGGAAATAAAAAATAATAGAAGGAAATTTTCTTAGATTTTTGTATTACAATAAAACGTTGTTTAAGATTCTCACTATGTCTTTCATTTATACAGATAATAGAAAATTTATTTATATAAATAAACACCAATTTCTCAACATTATATTTAAAATTTAAAAATTACATTTAAAAACTAATATTAAAAAAATAAAAAGAAATGTATTAAAATTATTTTTTTTATAAAAACATTTAAAACCTCACTGAGTATTTATTTTTATTGGATGGGTATGGGTATTGATTGGTTGCTAATTTTTGATACAAATTTATATTTCTTTTTATTATCCTATACCATCTTAGGAGCAGGTATAAAATATATAGATTCTTCATTTGATGAAAAAGCATTCAGTAAAAAAAAAGCTATGGTTTTTGCTCCTTTACTTGGAATTTTATGGGCATATACCATGCTTATTAACGAAATATCAACTACCATTCTTTTAGCTGTAATACTTGCAGTTCTTATCAAAGGAAAAATTGATAATTATGCACACCAAATCGGACTGGCCAGTATTGCTATATTCAGTATATTTATCATATTTTTTATTGATGGTAATGAACTTTTATTATTACCCTTATTGTTACTCACCTCTGCAGGTCTTATAGATGAAGTAGGAAATGATGTGATAGAATACAATAAACAATTTCATAAAAGTGGTAGATTTAGGTATCGTTTCACATTATATTTTTTTGGTCGTAGATATTTAATGAAGGTAGCAATTTTGTATGTAGTATTGTTAGGGATATTCCCATGGTATTTTTTAATAGCATTTATCCTATTTGACGAAGCATATATAATAATGGATATATTTAGTCAGTCAAGAAATAAGTTAGATATTTCTTAAATTATTACTGAAAATTTGGATACATATTTAAAACAAAATCAATATGAAATGATTTGTATGTCAATGAAATGTGATGTTCTTGTAGTTGGTGCAGGGCCAGCAGGGTTGTCTGCAACCTTACATTTATCCAACATGGGATTTTCTACGATTGTTATAGAGAAAAATGAAAATGTAGGACCAAAATTTACAGAATATGATATTACAGAAGGTACTCGAATCTATAAAATACTCAATGAGTTAGACATCAAGCCCAATAAAATATCCCCAATATCTGAGTGGATTTCCCAAAATCACAGTTATATTCTCCATTCAAAAATTGAGGATTATTATTTTAAAAGAGGGCCTGAGAAAGATTCTCTTGAACATGTGCTTTTGAAAAAATTAAATGAGAATTATGCATCTGTTTACTTCAAATCAAAAGTTGATTCAATTAAATTAAAAGAAAAAGAAATTGTGGAAGTTGAAGTTGAAACAGATATTAAAAAAATTAAAATAAAACCAAAATATGTTATAGTTGCAGATGGGGCAGATTCAGATTTTAGGAGAAGATTGAAGGTTGAAACAAAAAAATTTGCAAAATTCAATGGCTTTGGTGTTTTAATCAAGTCAAATGAAAATGAGATCATCCCCCATGCAAAAATATATTTTGATGAAAAAATTGCTCCAGGAGGATATATATACTCAGGTTCTGTCGATAAAGAGGCGTTTTTCTGCATAATAACTGATGATATATTCAACAAGAAAAAATCGCAAAAACAACATCTCAAACATTTCTTGGAACTAAGGTTAAAAGGAGAATTCACCATAAAAAACTATTTTGGCGGTACAGGAGCATCTGGGATTCAGGAAGTTATAGTAGGAAATGCTATACTCATAGGAGGGGCATCTCTTTTATGTGATCCGTTTTTAGGTTATGGTTTAAATTATGCAATAGAATCCGCATATTTTGCAACAATAGCAATAGAAAAAAACAACTTTGGAATATATGCAAAATACGTAAATAAGATCCACCAAGAGATTAAAGACATGTTTTTTGCGAGAGAGATATGGAGAAAGGTTAATAACAAATTTTTTGATAGATTGATAATGGCCTTTAATGGAGAATATGATACAAGCAATGAGCAAATAAATAAAATATTGGACTTATTTAGAGAATGAAATATTTGAGATCTGAGAGTGATTATTAATGAAAGAAATTGAATGTGATATTTTGGTTGTTGGCGCTGGTCCGTCAGGAAGTTCAGCAGCTTGGTCATCTGCAAAAGAGGATCTTGATGTTATGATTTTAGAAGAAAAAAAAATTCCAACAAAGGATGCTTGTGCAGAAACATTGAGTAAAGGATTTTTAAAATATGTGCCTTTTAAAATTCCAGATAGGTTTTTAAAACGAGAACTAAACGGACTTAAATTCTATTACGAGAATTTTCAAATAACAAGAGACGAAGGTATTTGGTGGAAATCTTATCCATTGGATAGGAAGAAATTTGATCCGTTCGTGTTAGATTTAGCTATCAATGAAGGTGCCAATTATCTGCCCCTTACAAAATTTATTGATTTACAGTATGATAATAATTATATGGTAAAAAAAGTCACTGTAAAGAATCTAAAAAATAATGAATTGATTAAAATTAAACCAAAGATTTTGATTGCAGCAGATGGTACTCAATCAGAGGTATTAAAGTCAATTGGTAAAATAACAAAACAAAATACAGCTATTGGATTCATAAAGAGTTATGAGTTTGAAAACCTTAATTTGGATGATTCTTACTATGGACATGTTTTTTTTGGGGAATTTGCCGATGGGGCCTATGGTTATATATTCCCAAAATCCGAGACATCGGCAAATATTGGAATTGCTACCTTAAGTGATAGGGATATTGACCTTAAGTTTAAAGAATTCCTTAATATAATAAAAGAACAAGTCAAAGATTCCAAAATGGTTATAGACAGGAGCGGGAAAGCACCAATAAAAAATCCATCTGAAAAAATCTCATATGGAAACATATTATTTACCGGTGATGCAGCTAATCAAAATATTAAGCCATTTGTAGAAGGAATTATACCGGGGATAACATGCGGATCGCTCGCAGGGGAATCAGCTGCTAATTGTCTAACAAGGATTGAAGAATTGGAATCTACTTATTTAAAAATGATTGAAGGGAAAATGGGAGACATTTTTACCGAATCTGATAAACTAGAATCGGCACTAGTTGCAACATACGAAAATAAAAGCACATTTAGATTTCTGTTAGCATTTGGTATTTTTTCAGACAAACTTAATTACAAAGATCTTGTAAAATTGGAAGAACTTAATGATAAGGAAGCCGACCTGTTTATTAAGGAAAAATTAAACTTAAATCCTTAGAATATTAATACTTTCATACAAGTGATGGGAAATCATGTCTTCATTGACAATACTCTCCCCTCCAGCAAATAGAAACAAATATTCTTTCGTGGAGCTATCAATTATATCCTTTATTTTATAGATATTGCTACCTAGTGTTTCTATGTATGTTTCACAGATTACACCATATATGAACTTGCTCTCTTTAGAAAAAATTTTCTTACTCTCAGAAATAATTTTGTTACCTGTTAGTCCAAACAATTCTAGTTCATTTGATTCGAGTTTATTTGCAAAATAAATATTTTCTCCAAGGATGAGTCCCAACATTGCAGCATGGATTTTATCTTTTTTATGATAGCAAAATGGATAATAAAAGGCCTGAGAATAAAACTTTTCAACTTTTCTTATGCTAATTTCTTTCCAATTCAACACTTTAAATAATTCTGAAGAGGCGCTTTTGCCATTTATTTTTTTGACTGTTCTACCATCCCCTTCAACTTCAACTTTTATTTTAATTCCGCGTGGCTTAAGAGCGGTAACAGTTTGGAATTCAGGTTTAAAATCAGAAGATATGCCAAGAAGTAATATAGCATTTTTCAATATTTCTTTATTGTAGAATTGATAATTTTTTGATAGTTTCCCATCATCGTAGCATACCGCGCCAATTAACGGATTATTGATACAGCAAACTAAATTATCAAGCAATTCATCTGCCCTATCTGTGCCCATATTTGCTTTAAAGAGGGTCGGTATTGCTTTTAGCATAAGATTTCCGGTAATTTTCGATTTTATTACGGTCCGTTTACCCATACCAGGAAATGTTGGAATTATAGGTCCAGAGACAAATTCAAAATAAAAATCAATTTTTCTATTTTGCTTATTAATCATTTCAACACATTTTTTTACAGCATGGATTGGATTTCTTTTTGTATCCCTTCCAACACCAATAGCAACATTTATACTTGGATTCGATATGGCTAATGCTACCGCCCCTCTTGTATAGCAACCTTGATTATTCATAAATCCAGCAACAGTTCCACCAACAAGCGGTGTTCCACTGGGAAGGACATCCCAAACTCCATTCAGGAACTCCTCAAAACCACCATGTTTCTCATAATGGATTGTGGAAAACAATAATAAAAAATTTGGAGGAGAATTTAATTTCTCGATTGTAGATCTTGCTACCTCCCTTCCTGCCTCTCGTGCATCCCAGTTCCTAGACATGCCTACTGAAGTTTCTACCTTTGATTTATCCATAACCAACCATCAATCCTTTATCGATTTATTTACATATCATCAAATTTTATTGCATCCTTCTTCTTTAGGATAAATTCTCACCAACATTAGATATTTCAGATCTCAAGCAGTTGACACAATTGCTTCTTTCTTTGGTTCATCCATGATATTCAGTATTTCTCTACGAGCATTCTCCATCTCAATTTCAAGTAAACCTTTATTAGCAAGTGCTGGAATAATAGCTACAAGGGCATTCTCAGTATCAGGAAATACATAGAACAATGCCTCGTAATCCTGCATCTGAAATTCCATTTCAGTAAGACCTGTCTGAGAATATTCGCGAATTACACTAAATACATCATCCATAGCTCGATGTATAATATCCCATATGTCGTGTACCTCTGGTTTAAAACTATCGTTGTCATCACTTGGCATAACACTAATCATGTTTTGCCGAGCCACCATGCAAGCAAAAATGTCATCTAGCTTCAATAAATCATCTAAAACTTTTGCAATTGGGTCATCCCTCATCCTATCCACATCTCCTCAGTTTGTTATATTCTAACAACAACTCCTTTATAAAACTTTTGAGAATTTTAATTATGATATTTTCATTATATATTTAAAACAGCAAAAAATTCAAAGTGTAAGATATTATTACTAATATCGATAATGAAATTAACTTTACATTTATTGTATAAAAAACTTTTAGAAGAATTTGGACAGCAAAACTGGTGGCCAATAGATATAAAATACCATGAAAAAAATGGTAGTGATCCAAGATTTGAAATTATTGTTGGTGCGATACTTACGCAAAACACAGCTTGGTCAAATGTAGAAAAAGCATTATCAAACTTAAAATCAAAAAATGTACTGGATATTAAAAAGGTTGCAAATGAAAACATTAAAAGTTTACAAATCATGGTCAAACCATCTGGATTTTTCATTAAAAAAGCTAAGAGAATTAAAAATATTGCTTCATATCTACACAACAATTACAACGATGATTTAGACTGGTTTTTTAATAGAGATTTAAAAGATATTAGAAAAGAATTGTTATCAATAAATGGCATTGGTCCAGAAACAGCGGATTCGATACTGCTGTATGCAGGAAACAAGCCTATATTTGTTGTAGATGCTTATACAATACGTATATGTAAACGTATACCATTGATTTCTAACATGGAATATAGTAAAATACAACAATATTTTGAAGAAGAATTAACTAAAGAATATTCAAATAAAAATATAAATCAAATATACAATGATTTACATGCATTGATTGTAAAAATTGCAAAAAACCACTGCAAAATTAAACCCATTTGTAATGAATGCCCTCTAATAAAACATTGTAGTTATAGAAAAAATTTATTTAAGTAGCTCTTCTACCTTATTCTGTACAACTTCAGCAGGAATATCAGGTAGTGAAATCAGTTGTGTTGTACCAAGATGTCCTTTACCAGAGAGCTTAATGTTAACGAAACCAGCATTCTCTATTGCTTTTAGATAATTCCAAAACATAGTATGTGTTCTAGTTTTTTCATCATGTTCCTCACATATTATAGCATATGTTTTCTCAGCATCCCCTGTACTAACATAAGCAGTACCATCTATTTTTAATCGTTTAGCAATAGCTTGAAGTGTAAAAAGTTGATGACGTTCTAGATTTCTTAGTTTTGATTCAGTTACAACAGAATATGTCTCAGCCTTAGCTGCACGAACATGTTCAGGCGTTAACATTTGAACATGACTATGATCTGCAGAAATACCTGCTTTCCACAAAAGTTCAATTGCAAATCTAGCATCTCCCCATTCAGATGAAATATCAGCTATAAGATCCAAACAATCTTCATGAACTACATTATTATGAAAAGCCAACTCTACACGTTGCTTAATAATATCATATAGTTCATTTCGTGAATATTTATCTATAGACAAAATATTACTACGTTTAAATGTACTTAGTGAAGATGGATCCATCATTGACATTACATCTTTTTGAGAAATCAAAATGAGAGAAACTGGAGTTTTATCCATAGAGATTTCGTCTGAAAATCTTGTTAGGCTATAAATAAGATTTGAACTACTTTTTTTAAGCAATGCATCTGCTTCATCTAATACAACTAATAATTGTGCATCTCTTTTTTGAAGTTGCTTCCGAAGAACTTGTAGCATTTCTTGTACAGAAAAACCTCTATCTGGAAATCTTGAATCGAAATGATTTAAAATACCTAGTAGCGCCATGGCATCTGTTGATCTTTTTCTACAGTTAATATGAACATATTCGATAATCTTTGCCTGCTTTCGTGCTAATTGAACAAGTTTTCTGCAAAATTTCTTAGCTATAACTGTTTTTCCAGTACCAACAGGACCTTTTATAACAACATTCTGAGCAATATCAGATATAATTGGTTTGAACATCTGGGCAAGAAATCGAAGTTGTTCATCTCTATGTGGAAGTTCTTCAGGGACATAATCAAAATCAAGCACATTAATATTCTTTATTACAGATGATGAGAACATCTCGTCTTCAATGACATCTTTCATTGTTATCTGTAATATCCTATCTGTCATAAAACTTTATCTAAAGATTAATACTTTTTATTTAAGTATTCAAGAATAAACATTATAGACTAAAAATTCATATGAAGTTTACAATGAGCAATTTCTTTATCACACAAGAATCCATAGAATTCATAAAGGATAGGTTTAGAGAATACTATAAAACTAGTGAGATTGAACTTCCCGATAGATTTGGACGGAGGGAATTTGCTTTTGTCTTTTTTGGTAGTAAAGGAATGACAAGACATCTTTCCTTTGATAGGAAAAATAATTTAAAAAAATTTTTAATAGACAAGGTGCCAGCTCATGTATATTATTCCACCGCATACTACCAGAATCCAAATGCACCGACCATGCAAGAAAAAAACTGGATGGGGGCAGAACTCATTTTTGATTTAGATTCGGATCATCTTCCAAATGCTGATAAAATAGGTTATGAAAAACAATTGCAATTAGTGAAGGATGAATTTTACAAGCTTGTAAATGATTTTTTATTGGGTGATTTTGGTTTTGACGAAAAAAATATTGAACTATTTTTTAGTGGAGGAAGAGGTTATCATTGCCATGTTAAAGATCCAAAGATTCTTAATCTAGATAGCAGTGAAAGAAGAGAAATTGTAGATTACATTACAGGACGTGATTTGATAGATTCACTTTTATTTCGTGAACACATTACAAGAACAATTAATGTGAAAGGAAGAAATGTCCCAAGTGAGAAAACACTAATAATGCCCAGACCAACAGAGCCTGGATGGAGTGGAAGGATAAGCAGGGGTCTAATAGAAATAATAGACGAGATTATAAAAAGTGAAAATCCAATAGAAAAACTTGAAGAATATGGTGTAAAAAAGGATACCGCTGAAAAGCTACTGGCAGATCTTTCAGAGGAAAGGTTGAAAAGGATCAAAGAGGGTAGGTTAGATCAATCAAAAACAATTAGAAAATTTTTCCTTAATAACGCACTTAGACGGACAGCTGTTTCTATGAGCGCTGGAGAAACAGATGAGCCTGTGACATGCGATGTAAAACGCCTAATTAGACTGCCCTTATCTTTACATGCAAAGACAGGTTTAAAGGTATTTAGAATTACCATAGATAAGTTAAGAGATTTTAACCCCCTAAAAGATGCGATCGTTTTTACTGATAATCCTGTTAAAGTTGATTTGAAATATAATATTAATATGAAAATGAATGAAAAAAAATTTGATCTTAAGCATGGTGAAAATATTGTTCCTACATATTTGGCTATCTTTTTGATTGGAGGCAAACTAGCAAATATTTCAAAAAAGATGCTAGTATAATAATTATCTAAGCTATATAAAGATAGGAAATCTAAAACAATTTTATTTTTTTATAGTAGATAGCAGGGGCAAGTTAAGCCTCTTTATTCTTGCTTAATAGATTTTTTTCTAATTTACTCAAAATATATTTAACACATTTGTTGATTTAACTTATTGAGTCACAGATGGACACAGATGAATTAAATTATATGTTTCTAAGGAAAATCCAACAGATGGAAGAAAAATCACCAATGTTGACAAAAATAAACACAAATTTTTATAGTAATTTATTAGAATATATGGAAAACCTCAACATTAGACTTAAGAAGGAATCGAAATCTCAGAAAAAAATGCTTCTAACAAACGAAATACAAAATATGAGTAGGATTATTTGGAATATATATGAACAGCGTGAGAAAAAAATTTTTCTTTCAGCAATATCAAAAGCTCGCGGGGGCAATCCAAATCTAAATAATTTAATCGATGCGGAAAAAAATCTATTTGATTCAGCTCTTGAACTAATGACGAAATCACGAAAACAACTCTTAAAAATAAGGTCAAAAAAAGAAAGTGTAAAAGATAATAAAAATATTGAATCTAAGAAAGAAGAGAATAAATTTGAAAAAAAAGTTAATGACAATCAAATGGTTATGGTAACTAAAGACATTCCTGAATTTATTGGAACTGATACAAAAAAATATAATCTAAGAAAGTGGGACATTATTACTTTACCCAAAGATATGAGTGATATGCTATTAAGAAGAGATGCTGTAAAAGAGATTATGAAATAATAATGTATATATTTGGTGATTCATGATGAATCAGGCTTTACAATTTTTTTTAAATAACTTAATTTTTTGATTTTTTATTCCCCAATAGTAACAACAAATAAAGGTTCAAAGTAATCTTGTTCTAGTCCAAGAAAAGAACACATATTAAATTTATTTTGTATTGGTAAAAAATTACTAGAAAGTTCCAATGCTGTTGCTTCTAATAAAACATTATGTAATGAAGAACCCGCTTCATAATACCAAAATTTTCTCAATGCTTCACCAGATAAATCATCATGATTCTTTGGTCTTGTCATATTAATATCTAAAACTGAAACAATACTCAATGGAGCAGAAGCTATAAAATTTTCTGAAAAAAGGTTAGCAAGCTCCTCACGATGATCACCATTTTTTATTTTCAACATGTAAGTTAATATTGGCAAACCAAGAAAACCTACTGGAACGGGATATATTTTTGTCAATATATTTGGATAATACTGATAAATACCAGATGATCTAATTGCATACATTTTCAAAGGATAATACCCATGAGCACTTGGTACAGTTCTATGACGTTTCAAGTTATTTTTTTCTTGATTACTTTTATCAAGAAAGTTGGAAAATCCATAGGAGGACCACATTATATGGCTTATTACTTTTCTTGTTAATTCACCATCAATTGTTGTATTTTCTATTCTCTCAATTAAAGCAGTAGTTAATGAAATTGATGATTTCTCGATTTTAGGAAGTAAAGAAATCCATAAAGGTTTATTAACAAAATTATATTCATCAATAGGGTGGCCGAGTGGCATGATAACTAATCCTTTTTCATTATGAGGAATTCCAAGCGGCTCTATAGCTGGAGGATCTTGTCCACAGACTACAGTACCTAATTCAAGAGCATTTGCCATAAGATATACATTTTGTCCCATTTGTCCGAGTTCAGCGCTGCCAAAATATGCATCTGCCTTATCGATATTCCAACAGAGCCCTAGTTGTATAGGAGCTTCATATTGCCATCCAACAATGTTTCGATAATCTCCCTCCTTATAAAAGATAAGTGAATGGTTTAATGGATCATATTTATATGCTGCATCTTTCTTCAGTACATAAATTATTCCTGCATGTGTATTATTGATTCCGGCCACAGTTTGTTTTCCATCAATTCTTATACCATAAGCGGCCCATAGAATCGTCGACAACTCTTCATCAGTAATCGGATCATCAGTAAACTCACGAATAGACATTCTACGAAACATTGATTCCTCTAAGATCATATCAACAGATATTGGCGGAGGAAGGTTAAAATTATTTAAAATTAATTCTCCATCTACATTTATTATTAACGTAATTATAAGCATACAAGTAAAAATTGCTACAATTTTACTTTTCATATTTTTCCCACATTTAATATATAATTAGGAAATGTTATATAAATAATTTCATTTAATAATTATAAAAAATAACAATTTATTACTCGCAATCCTTATTATAATTAAAAATCTATCGAAAGGTTAGATTTTCGTATATAAAAAAATATTTAATATTTATTTAACGTTGTAATTAACTGAATCGTTTTCATTTTTATTACAGATAAATTAAATTTGCGAAATATATTTAGATTTCAGATATAATGTCTTTAATAGAATTAATTATGCGATTTTTTTCCGATTCAGAAATTATTTCATCAAGTCTTGGATAAGCATTCTTTTCCTCAAAAATCAAATGTTTGTTTAATAATGTCCTTAATTTTTCCGTCTTAAAACCAGAATCTGTCTTTAAATTCTGAATTACATTCTTTACTTCCTTAATAATTTCATTGTGTTGCTTTGAAATTTCAAGTAAAAGGCTAAAATTTTCAATAGATTTATCATATTTATCAGATAAAAAAATAGCTCTCTCTTCAACAAATATGTGTTTTTCAAGATGCCATTTGAATGTTTTAAAGGATTCAATTTTAACATCCAAGTTATTATCAGAATTCATTTCAAAACCATAGAGTAATGACAGAAGTCTAAAATGATCTTTTATCATATTTTATTTAAAAGCATCATTCTAACACAAATCTTATTAAGGACTATATTAATCATATTGCGATAAATCAACATAATTCAATATCTTCCTTATTAAAAATTATGGGGGGATATTAGGGGGAATAAAATATGAGTAACGTTTATCAAGATCATATGGACAAAAGAATAAGGGAAATTCATGAAAGAATGATTGAATTTAGATTAGCAAAGAAAAAACGAACGCAAAAATCTCAATAAATTTTATTTTATTAAGTTAGTAAATATCCTTAACGAAATATTTAGAATTATTTGGAATTTATGTAAGATAAATTAAAATTATAAGATATGTATCAATAATTATCTATATTTCATTTAAATTAAAAAAATAAAACCAAAATTATGAGCTATTGTATGGTAGCTTACATTTTTATATTACCTCCTTATTACCATTCCACCCTCATTAGATATTAAAGGTGATTCACATGAAAAGACCTAGAAAAATAAAAAGATACTGTCCTTCATGCAAAAATCATTCGGTTCATGAACTACATAGATTGAAAAAGAGAAAAGCTGGAGAGTTGAAACAAGGACAGCGAAGATTCCGGCGCGTCATGCGAGGATATAGAGGATTTCCAAGACCTAAACCAGAGGGACGAGAAAAAACAAGTAGACGCGTAGCATTAAAATATACGTGTGCTATTTGTAAAAAGAGCCACCAGCCTGCAAGTCAAAGGGCAAAAAAGTTTGAAATAGGCGAATAAAATATGAAAAGAACAAAGAGTAATTTCATTAAAGTAAGATGTAAAGATTGCGAGAATGAGCAAGTTTTATTTGACAAAGCTAGTAATGAAGTATCATGTCATATCTGTGGCAGTAAACTGGCTATACCTCGAGGTGGAAAAGCTGAGATAAAAGGTGAGGTTTTAGAGGTTATTGAATAAAACAAACGAGATGGTATCAATTTTTATTAAAAAATATTAAACAAACACCTTTTTAATTATGTTTATAAGATATAATTTTATAATAAATGACTTAATTGAGTAACTACTCAAATAAAAAAAATATTTCGTTCTAGTATAATAATGTTATTGTTTATTGTTAGATTGAGTGGGAATTTTAAACAAGATGTAGATATATGTTGGTTTTTTAATATTGAATCAGGAAAAAGCGATTCTTAATAACTTTAGGTGAAAAAATAAATTTTTATTCTGACAAAAATATTATATATTAAAAAAATTGAAAAAGGTAATCTCTTTATAGATATAAGAGATTTACTAAAAACATATTAGTATTATTTTTTATTAAATTGTAGGTTTGAAAAAAGGTGAAAATGACTCGAGGAATTGATTATTCAAAAGATAAGAAAAAACCATGGAAGACACGGGTGGAAAGAGACATAATAATGCATAAAGATGTAAAGGATGCAGGATTACAAGGTGGAAAAGTTATAGGGGATAAATTATCCTTACTTTCATTTATTATTGGCATACCATTGTTTAGTATTGGACTGTATGCAATTTTTAGTATGTTATTTGGTTTTGGTTTTCCAATAAATATGGCTACCATAATACTAGTTATATTGGTTAATGTTATTGGTTTGTTACTAATTATTGGTGGATACTTTATATATTGCGATAGTTAAATATCATAAAAAAAAGGATTTATAAAGTTATATTTACTGGAAAATAGTAGGTTTGAATAAAGGATGGGGCATAGATATTATTCATAAAGAGAAGAAATCTAATAATTCACCCTTCTCGTTACATATGTTTGTTAACTTCTGTATTCACATTACCCTAAAAATGTAAAAATTGTTATATTCAATTGATTTTGAACCAACAAGTTAGATACTATTTTGCAAACTCTTATTTACCAAACATATTTTATAGGGTTATTAATTACAACTTTACCAAAATAATTATTGTACAGATAATTGAACTGAAAAAAAAAATTAATTTAGGTTAAATCAAAGGAATAGCAACATGATGAAAAAGGATTATCCGGAAGAAGGTGAATTTGTTATTGGTACAGTTATTAAGGTTCAGAATTATGGAGCATTTGTATCGCTAGATGAATATCCTAACAGAGAGGGATTTGTACATATAGCAGAGGTAGCTAGTGGCTGGGTCAAACGAATTCGTAATCACATAAAAGAAAAACAAAAAGTTGTTTGTAAAGTAATGATTGTTGACAAATCCAAAGGACATGTTGATCTCTCACTCAAAAGAGTAAATGACCATCAAAAAAGAGAAAAAATCAAAGAGTGGAAAAATGGTCAAAAATCCGAACGGCTTTTAGGAATACTTGCAAAAAAGTTAAATAAAACTAGTGATCAATGTTACAATGAATTTGGAAATGACTTAATTAGTAAATTTGGATCGTTATATACAGCCTTTGAAGAAACTGCTTATGACCCAGATATGTTAAAAAACGAAGGTTTTAAAGGTGATTGGATAGATGAATTTAAAACATTAGCAAAAGAGAACATATCTATACTATTTGTCGAAATAACAGGATATCTTGAAATTAGATCTTGGCTTCCTGATGGCATTAACCATATTCGCGATGCACTTTCTAACGCTGAACAAAGCGAATTTGAAGATGTAGAAATTCAGATAAAATATATTGGTGCCCCTCAATACATTATCACTGTTAAAGCCCCAGATTATAAAATCGCTGAAGATGAAATGAAAAAAGCTGCTGATAGTATTGAAGAAAAAATAAAAAAATATAATGGTGAAATTAAATTTCATCGTAAAGCGGAAGAATAAATGTCAAATCTACGTTATTGTAAAAATTGTAAAGAATATACTTTGGAAGATATTTGTGTGAAGTGTAATGATAAAACTATATCAAAATATCCACCTCGGTTTTCCCCAGAAGACCATTATGGCAAATACAGAAGGGAATTAAAGAAGCAAGTAAAAGGTGTATAGATAAATGGATTATGTTACAGTAAAAAACATAACTAAAAAACCAAAATTGGAAAATCCTTTGTTTATTGAGGGACTTCCTGGAATTGGTAATGTTGGAAAACTAGCAGTAGAACATCTTGTTGACAGTGTTAACGCAATAAAATTTGCAGAACTGTACTGCAAAGATTTTCCTCCTCAGGTTTTCATTAACCCAGATGGTACTACTGAACTTGTTAAAAATGAGTTTTACTACTGGAAAGCAAAGAAAAAGAATCAAAGAGATCTTGTATTATTAACTGGAGATTATCAAGGACTCTCCTCACAAGGACAATATGAACTTGTTGAAAAAATTCTCGATATTGTTGAAGATATTGGAGTAAAAGAAATGTTTACACTAGGTGGATATGGTCTAGGACATGAAATAAAGAATCCAAAGGTTCTATGTGCAACAACAGATATACATCTTGTGAAAAAAATGAAAAAATATGGCGCAATATTTAAGAAAAATGAGCCCGGTGGTGGAATCGTAGGAGCAAGTGGATTATTATTAGGATTAGGTAAATTAAGAGGTTTTGAAGGTACCTGTTTTATGGGTGAAACTCCAGGCTATTTAGTTGATCCTAAAAGTGCAAAAGCAGTTTTAAAAATATTAATGAAAATAACAAATGTTGACGTAAATCTTTCTGCCTTGGAAGAAAAAGCTAAAGAAATTGAACAAATTGCACAACAATTAAGGGAAATAGAAGGAACTTCCATGGACAAAACAGAGGATCTAAAATACATAGGTTAATTTCATTATAATTTTGAAATTTGATGCTATTGATCCAAGCATATTCCATATGTTTTTTCTGGATTTTCTTTATGAATCTTTAGAATCTGATCCTCTGAAATTATTTCTTTTTCAATTAATTCTATTGTTTTTCTTGGAACAGTTTTTGGACCTAAAACAGCTCCAGGTCTACAAGGATCGTCAATATAGTCGGTTTCCATCATAAAACGTGTACCTTTTTTAATTGCTGTAAAAATGTTTTTCTTACTAGCTAGAACTGAGGGCATAATTCCAAAGTTTTCACTTTTTAAAATTAAAGGTGGAGAATAGTGTTTAACAATTTTTTGTGGAATTAGACCTGCCTTTTTTCCCATTTTTGATATTTCCTTACATTGATCTGGGGTTGTACTTTCGGTATGCAACACTACTGGAACACCTGCATCCTTTGCTTTTTTCATTCCGTAAAAAAGTATTTCATTTGAATCATCCAATTCTTGTTCTTCAATAGGAAAATGAGGTCTACCAATCTCACCTATGGCTATACATAGACCTTCTTCACACAAATCCGCTGCAAGATCCATACCTTTTTTCATTATTTGTATCGCCTCAATTCTTCCAAATTTTTTCTTTAATTTAAGGTAATCAACTGGATATGGACCAACAGTAACAAAAACCTCAATATCGGTCTTGTTTAAGATTTCCTCTTTAATTTTCAAGGTTTCTTGATAGCATGAATTATAATTTTTATTTTTAATTACAAGATTCGTCATTGGTAACTGGCATAAAACAAAATGTGTACCTCCAGCTTTAATAAAATCCTTTACAGCTTCTAGGAAACGTCCATCTCTTCTTAGATGAAGATGATTATCAAATATAATTGGGATTTTAAATATTATTAACACCAATCCTTAATGACTAACTTTTAACTATTGAATTAGGTTAACTAATAAACTAATATTTAAACTTTAAATTTTGATTATAATTTTTATTTATAATAATTATATAAATAACCATTTCATTTATATGAGATTTAAATCTAAATAAAATCAATCTAGCTGTTATTAACGAATCAGATTTTTTTGAAAAAGTCTATAAATAAAAAAATAACAAATTAATAAAATATCTAATCATCAATTTTTTGCAAATTATTAACTTCTTTTTCAATTATATCATTTAAAACTAAATTTGCAAATTAAAAAAATTTTAATTTTTTCAAATGACTTCAGAATTATCTAATATTCTGATCTATTTTCGTAGCATTCTTTAACTAGAGGATTGTTTTTCAAATCTTTCTTTAAAAACTTGAGAACTAATTCTTTTTCTTTGTTTGTTAATCGTCCCATATTCATACCTCACACATATTACTATGATACTACATAGCATGTTATTTTGTACCATTAATACTTAATAAATATTACTCGACAGAATGTCAAAAATGAAAACAATCAAAAATGACACTTTTTTACTTAAGGTAATAAAGAGAGACAATATATAGAATCATAGATATAATTAATACCTAACCATTGTATCAATATTTTAAATGAGATGAGAGGATTATTTAAAAATACCACAATATTTAAGAAAAATGTATAGATTCAATTATCGGGGTTAGGTGTATATTGTGGAATGTGGTATATGTGGATTAGAATTAGAAGATGGGGAAGTTTGTATTTGTGAAATTTGTAAAAGAAGTACCGCCTCTGAATTTGTACATTAAAGGTTTGATTAATAATAGGAAAAAATCAATTATGTACTTATGGTAAATTTGAATAGAAAACATTTGAAATGTATTTTATACCACATCAACTTATGCTTTCAATATTGAAATAGTTTTATAGTAAAAGTCATTTTGAAATTGTAGATTTGAAAAGGGAGATAAAAATATTGAACATTATCCAAACAGTAAATATAAAGTAAGCTTAGCCAATGTTTAAACAGAGGTAAGAGGATTAGGATTAATAAGATAAGAAAGAATGTATATGCACCCATTCTATGAGAACATACTAGGATTTGCAATTATTCAAAGGTAAAATTTAAATTAGGAAAGAATAGAATTGCAGATCTTTTATGACGTGAAAAAATGCAAGTTTAGGAATTAATAATTAAATTAATTTTTAATCTCTAGTTGATAATATATCAATTCGCGTTGTTTATATATTTATCATATAATATTAAAACCATTGTTAATAATAATTTTTTATAAAAATAATTAATACAATTATGTGTGTCAAATTTAAAAAGATAAAAAACAAATTTATTATAAAAATTAAAACCTATATCTCTTTTTTCTACTGAAGTAATAAGAAAATGTTCGATCCTCTTTAGGTCCTTTTCCAGTCATTATTTCAATTATGCCTTGTGCAAGTATCCATCCAAAGTATCCCATGAAAAATGTGAAAAATCCTGCAATGCTATAACCAAGTATAATCTGCATATAGTTTTGCCCACCAGTTATAAATAACACAAAAATTCCAATCGTTATAAACAAAAATATTAGGAGGAAAATCCACCTTAATGCATAAATAGTTACTTTCATAGTTTTTAATGGAATGTCTTCTAGTGAAATTTTTTTATCAATGAAATTTGAAAAATTTTTATTATTATTATTTATCCTTTTTCCTGGCAATCTTTATCCTCCTAAAAAGTTTAGTCTATTAGAGAGATCCCAAGACTGATTAATGGAAGGTTAATATAAAAAGTTATTTCGCAGATACTTATGCAGGTGAAATAAGGATATATATATTTAAGTATTAAATAAATAAAAGGTTAAATTGTCACAAAGTAGGTATGTAGAAAATTAAAAAACGATTATATTTTATGAGTCTGCGATTATTCTAATGACATCTGCATCTTTCAATTCATGATCTGCTCCTATAATACGATGAGTTCTTGCATCGATTGCCCTTATGAAATGATCTCCAATATCAGTATGAACCTTGTACGCCAGATCTTTTGCTGTGCTTCCACGTGGCATTAAATATGCATCTGGCAAAACTCTATTTTCCTTATCTGTTAGGTGAGTATCATCTTCTACTGGGTATACAACTATTAGATCTAACATTTTTACCGATTCTGCTATACATTTTTGAATTCCAGTAAAACCATATTTTTGTAAAACATGCGTCCTGATATAATTAAGTGCCTTAGTCTGCTTTTCACTTAGATCAGATTCCTTTAATATTTTAAAATCACTACTACCTGGATTATAATCAACCAATCCTTTATCCTTTGCGTTGGTTAATGCAAGTTCAGCCTCTGCGCTTGTAGCAATAACAATATAACCTTGCTTTCTAATTTCATCCAATTTAGCCATCATTGCATCTGGTGCAATATCAATTTTATTAAAAGCTATAAGCATCGGTTTGCTGATTTTTCTAATATAGCCTGATAATTTTAATAGTTCATTGTTTGTCCAATTGGATGGTTTATCAGTATCAATATCCAAGGTTCTAATAGCATCATGTATATGCTCTTCCTTAATTCCTAGACCAGTTAATTTCTCTGCAAGCATCCTCTCAATCTTTTTACCACTAACTTCACATTTTCGGGCAATATCCTCCCATCCTTTTTTAATAATACCATTTAGCCAGTATACTATCTCTTTCTCCAAAAAATCCACGTCATTTAAAGGATCATAATTGCCGAGTCCACAAGGATTTCCTTCTTCATCAGCACTTCCTGAACCATCTACAATATGTATTAAAGCATGTGCTTGCCTAAGATCATCTAAAAATTTGTTACCAAGTCCTTTACCTTTGAAAGCATCAGGAACCAAACCTGCGACATCTATTGCATCAATAGGAACGTATCTAGTACCATCAACGCATTTTGAATTGTGCGGAGTACAAGTAACTCCAAAGTCTTTACAAGGGCAAGGTTTTCGAACATACATTACTCCATGATTGGCCTCTATTGTCGTGAAAGGGTAGTTAGCAATTTCAGCATTTGCATCAGTAGCTGCATTAAAAAATGTTGATTTTCCAACATTAGGTTTTCCAACAATCCCGATTTGCATACTCATATTGATTACTCCAACATCTTATCTACTTCATCTATTATATCAATATTACTTTCAAATCTTCTAATCTTTTTCTCAGTTTCATGTTCGATAGGCATTATAAATGATATACCATTTTTTGCAAACAACATACCCTCAACAGACGCGATTTTGGATAGATAAATCTTTCTACCCGATACATCTCCCTCGACATGAGAGTTTTCTTCTATTCGTACATCACCATTTGTTTTGATATTTCCTTTGATAATTATGTTTTTACCACAAAATACCTCTTCATTAGAATTTAAAGACCCATGAATAACAGTATCATCTCCAATTAAAATATTGCCTTTTACATCGTAATTTCCAATTATGCAAGATTTTCTTCCAACACTAAGATTACAATCAACCCTAGATTTTTGAATACCTACAATTGAATTATTTGGAATGAAAAGGAATATCTCAGAAATTGGAATCGTATCTCCATCATTTTCTTCCATTTCTTCAAGAAGCCGTTCAATTTCTTCACTATGTCCCATCTTTAATAGTTGCATAAGATATATAAAAATATATATGACAACAGGTATAGGACTACGTATATTTATCCAACCTTTTGCTTCAAATCCCTTTTCAATATCAACACTATCTGCAACGTCTAGATCACCTTTGAGCGAGAGTTTACCTTCTATCTTCACTTTATCTCCAAGATAAACATTCCTTCCGCTATAGATAGATCCACCTATGCGTGAGAAAATATCTGCTCTTATGTCTTTTGTAGATTCTAAATCACCATCAATTATAACATGCTCACCGACAAAAATTCTACCATCTGTTTTTATTCCAAACTGGATCAAACAGCGATCCCCAATAATCACATCCCCTTTCGCAATTATTGTACGTTCCTCAAACTTTGTTTCATCTGGAATTACAAGCGTCTGCCTATCAAATTTCATGTTAAAGTATTATCACATTTCACATTATAAAACTTAGTAAACAAGATTTGTAAGATGAAATATCTCTTAAAATAAAGATTTATATTATCATATAAATATTAAATATATGAATCGTTTTATTTGATCATGTTTATAAACTTCAGATACATCGATTTTCAACTAATATAAAAAAGACTAATAATGAGTCAGATTGGGTTCTAATTGGGATAAGTGGATATAAAAAATCTAATGATATTTTAAAAAGATAAGTTTTATGTAATTTAGTAAATTCAATTCCAATTTCTTGAATTTTATCCATTTTTTTAACTATTTTCTCTTGGTTTGGTTTCAAAGGATTGATCTTTGAATATTTTTTACTTGCTAATTTTCTAATTTCGGGAATCACAATTGGTAGCTTATGTTGATAAATATGTACATATATCAGATAGTATAAAGGAGCAAACCGGCAAACGCATCCTATTTAACCAAACCCTTTGATCGATTGCAATTAGAGGAAATCAAGGTAAAGTAGATTGTTTGAAAAAACCTATCAATCTCCGGATTTTTCTCCAAGAAAAAATGATGGGCCCGCCCGAATTTGAATCGGAGTCTCTAGCTCCCAAAGCTAAAAGGATCGACCAAGCTACCCTACGGGCCCAATTTTTCTTTTGGTAACAAGCATACATATTTAAAAACTTTTATGAGATGATAACTATTGTCTTTTATAATGGACTTTAATTTTAGGAAGCCGACTCACATCTTAGCACTAATTCTTGTATTTTTTACCTTTCTTGTTTTTATTATAATTCCAATTATTTCCTATTTTGGAATACCTCCATCAGTTCAAACGGATCAGATTGATAATATCTCTGATTCCATAAGACCTCTATTTGGTATTATTTTTTTATTCATTCAGTTGGTAATTGTTGTTGCATTATTTATTTTAGTTCCTATTTTATGGTATCATTTTGTTAATAGAGTTAACTTAAAGCAAATGCTCTCTAATTTGAAACTTAGGAAAAATGGCATAGATAAAGCAATTCTATGGGGTACTATCACAATGATATTTGCATTTGTAATAATTATAGCAATTGGAGTTGTAATGATATATATGGGTTTTGATCCTAATGAATCTAGCAATATTCCCGAATTAGAATCGTATTTTTCCTTACCTTTAATGTTGATTTTAATTACTTTTCAACCTATTGGCGAAGAGATTTTTTTTAGAGGATTTCTATTGGAAAAGATTAATTCCATTATGGGAAATGAAGCAGCAATTATTATTACTGCTCTCTTGTTTGGTATTGCCCATCTTTCATTTGGTAATGTTTACCCTGCATTTATGACTGCAGTTGTTGGACTTCTTCTTGCATTTTTAATAATTAAAACAAAAAACCTATATTCTGCAATTACTGCTCATATACTATTTAATCTTGTTAGCTTTAGTTTTTATATAATTAGTAAAACCATACAAATTTAGCCGTTAATTCTTTAAGGCAGAGCTATATCAACCTATTCAAAATTTAAGGTGACCATATGGAAAAGGAAAGAACATTTGTTATAATAAAACCTGATGCAGTTCAACGAGGTCTTATTGGTAAGATTATTACTCGTTTTGAAGAAAAAGGTATTAAAATTGTAGCAATGAAACTTGTATCAGTTAGTAAAGAACTTGCGGAGAATCACTATGGCATCCATAAAGGAAAACCGTTTTTTGATTCGACTGTGAAATACATTACTTCATCTCCTGTTGTTGCAATAATTCTTGAAGGAAACAACACAATAGAAATGGTCCGAGGAATGATGGGAAAAACTAACCCTCAAAAGGCAGACATGGGTACAATACGTGGAGATTACGGTCAGTTTATTGGAAGAAATATTATTCATGGTTCTGATAGTTCAAAGAATGCTAAATTTGAGATCAACCTCTGGTTTAAACCCGAGGAAATATCTGATTATACCTGTATTAATGAGAAATGGTTGACAGAATAAAAATACCATTTTCTGTTTAATTATTATAAATTCAACTATTACCCTAAAAATATTGATTAAACGATAAAATCAGGATCGCGTTTTAATAACCATAGATAATTGGATAGTCAGATATAGGTATTTCATATATCATATCATTAAATTCACATTTAAAAGCTAAAATTGGCTCTATTTCACCAATCTTTCTTAAACGCATCATAGACCAGTTGTATGGTGGAATTGTAATATGGCAACATAACCTCATTTCCCATTCAGAACTTATAAATGTCCAATGTTCAACAACAAGTATCTCAACATAAGTCATATATGCAAACCAATCCTGATTTGAAATATTATCAAAGATTGGATATTCATTTTCAAGCCAATGAATTAATTTATTTTTTTTCCCGATAATATAAGGAGAAGGATTGCCGATAGAGCGGTTTAATATATCTACTTCAAGAGAAATTATACGAGAAATATTTGCATGAGTAGCAGTAAGTTCAATTTCATGTAAACCAATTCTAGTTAAGTTATTTGGATATAAAGTAATCTCTGCAACTCTTGAACTTTCGTTCAATGTATCCTTGTTTATTTGTACATTTAAATTTGCACTGGCATCAATTTTAAGAGATACTGTACCATTAAAATTATTTCGTGCTGTCATATTAATTAGAAATACCCCTCCTCCATCTCGGTAACTCATAATATAAGAATATTTTGCATTTATGGTAAATTTGTTAAATATTTCATTACATCCACTTAATCCAACAATCATAAGTAAAAAAACTATTACTATTGCAGCCAGATGTTTTTTCAATTTTATTATCCCTCTATTGAATAATTAATTTTCTATTATTAACAGTATGTATAAAGTATGTTAATTACTATAAATTTATTATTTATCAATATTACATAGAATCAGATATCATAGGAACTTCTCTACACATATCACAAACATCTTCCTCGTGAGCCAACAATACTTGATCACATTTTGAACAATACTTTGTTTCATCCTTTATCATTTGTTCCCCACAATATGGACACGGTTTTTTATCCATTTTATCATCATCGCTTTCATATCCACATCCTATACATACGTATCTTTTCATTCTTTTACCTCCAATTCTACAATTTCAAAATAAATATTCATTTATAATCTCTTTTCTCATTAAGATAAAATAAATAGTATATCAGAGTTTAAAAATAATACTAAACTCAATAGAAGAAATATATCTTAAAAATAAAAGAAAAAAATAAGTAAGGTAAATTTTTCTCACCTAGTTATAACTTTACAAATCAAAAAGACGACAGTCTTATTTAACCGATAAATATTGTTTGAAACATGCCAAATCTTAGGAATATATTAAATGAACTAAAATGGAGGAAAAAATTCAATTTGGATAAAGCAGAGATTTGGTATGTCCATAGAGGGGCACCAAACAATACTAAGATTATATCAGGGAGCGAAATTTTATCTATAGATAGATCATTTATTGAAACTACAACTGCAATGATTCCGTATCATCGAATTTTCAAGATAATATATAAGGGGAAAATTATCTTTAAACGTTGATTAATCAACAAAGAGGCTTTATTATCTATTTTAAATAAAGGTTATTTAATAAATCCTACTATTAAGATAAATGAACATGAATTATTCGAGATTATTACCAATTTAATTTTATCATTATAACTCATATTTTACAATAACTCTAAAACTGTTGATATACACGAAACCTATCGTTTCATTGATTTTTTAAGTAAGAATACGGCTTTGTCTTAAAATTAAAATAATGTTTTTGTATTCTCATTATAATGGATGGGATGCAAAAATGAGAGTTTATAACTGGAAGAAACACAACAAAATTAAAGAGAAGGAATTCGAAATTCTTCTTAATGAAGGAAGTAGAATCATACAAGAATCTAAAGAACCATGGAAAGAAAAACAGTATGGACGTCGTCCATACCCATCACGCTCCATGGTTTTAATATGTCTTCTTAAAGTATATTTTGGTATGCCTTATCGAGATATTGAAAGTCTTATACTTAGTAATAAGACTTTTCAAGAGATTCTAAAAATTAAACAAATACCTGATCATAACACTATACAACGAGCTATGGCTAAGATACCTATGGAGTATCTGCAAGATTTGAATCAACGACTTACTTTTGTTTTTAAAAAAAGAAACAAGACATTGCCGTCGATGCAACAGGTTTTAGTATAAGACAGTTTAATGAACCATGGCAAAAGGTAAAGAATTCATTTCGATCAAAGGAGTATGTTAAACTTCATGCTGCAATAGAATTGAAATGGAGATCAATTGTCTCATTTCATTTTACACGTACTTATGTTCACGAGGTTAACTATTTAGAGCCACTACTTGAGCCATTATGGGGAATTGGAAATGTGCTTGCAGATAGTGGTTATCTCAGCATAGAAAATTGTAGATTAGTGGTTGGTAAAGGAGGAATCCCATATATTCGACCGAAAAAGAATACAACAGGTAAGGGGACTTATGGAAAACGTTTCATTTACTGGGATCCATTTACTGAAATGATTGAAAAATATCAAAAGAATCCAAAGAAATGGATAAAAATTTATCATAAAAGATCTAACATTGAAGCAGTGTTTTCATCATTGAAAAGAAAACTTGGAGGTTATGTTACTTCTATAAAAAGAAACATTCAACATGTTGAAATTGCGCTAAAAATCATTATCTATAATTTGATAATTCTAGCAAGAAAAATCGTTGAGGAGGAATACTTTTGAGACAAAGCCTAAGAATACTTTCAATAATCTATCATCCAGCTTATTAACGCAATACAAACGTGTCGTTTTTCCAAAACTAATTTTTAGGGAGGTTAAAGCATTTGAAAGATAATCTATCAACATACACTATCAAAGAATCTGATGTTCGTTCACCTTTTGTAGTTGAATCTGGAACAAAAGAGTTGGATAACCTTCTTGGTGGTTTTAAGGCAGGTGAAATAGTTTTTATCGATGGCAACAGCGACCTTATCTCAAATATGCCAAATCAAATATGTGTTAACACCTATAGAGTTTTACGCAGTGATATTGTATATGTTGATGGAGGAATGTGTGCCAATCCATACCAAATCGCCAAATATGCACGAAAAATGGAGATGGATCAGAGAGAAATCTTGGAACATGTGCATATAAGCAGAGCTTTTACCGTCTTTCAAATGACAACCATTTTACAGGATATGTTAGAACAAATAATAAGACGGCATAATCCAAGAACATTAATCATCGGAAAATTTCCAGCCCTTTACCTTGACTCAGACGTTTCATCCAAAGAATCGCAAACATTATTGAAAAATAATCTAAAAAAAGTTAGAGAATTAACAACAAAGTATGATCTTATTACAATTCTATCAAATCTTGATAGAAGAATGTTATCAAATAGCAGAAATGTTCGTAAAACACTGTATGAACGTGTTGATGAAATCGTTAGGATGAAACAGATGGGACAATGTATAAATGTTGATCTTGTAAAAAAACATGAAAGTACAATCATTCTTGCATTTGCAAAAGGACAACTACGCCTTGAGGATTTTGGGATGATGATATAAGATATGGAGCGAAATTTTCCAACGTTTCGAAATATAATTGAATAATTTGGACAGAAATAAGATGATTTCAAACGGACATTACGAAATATTGATAAGAGATATTAGAAGAAATGGTGAGCCATGCTCGAAAACATGCATCTGCGGTGATTTGCATGAGCAACCAAAATTCATTTGAATCAGTCGTCATGTCAACTCTTGTTGATCATAGGAAAACATTTAGAGAGCTAAGAAAATATGTTGAATGGTAACATTTTTGATGTCTATCTTGACAACAAAAAAAACAAGATTATTACATGGATACTAAATAATAATGGAGCAGTTAAAATAGAAGATGATTATGAGCCAAATTTTTATGTATATTCCAACTCTATGAATCTTCACAAGTTGGCAAATATTTTGCAGGATTTACCACAGATAAAAAAACTAAATTTTACCTATCATAAAATAGATTTAGGTTCGACGGTAAAAAAACTTGTTCTTGAAATAGTTCCTAAAAAAATTTGTTCGCTTGGTAAGCTTTCAAAAATGATCGACTTTTGGGGAAAATTTCATCAGTATCACTTGTTCAACGTAGATATTCGCTTACCAAGCAGATATCTGCAAGACAAGGGAGTGTTTTGTAATTCTAATGTAAGATGGGATGGTAAACAATTCATCCTGGATGACTCACAATGGAACATTGATTACATTATGCCATTTTATAGGAGTGTTTATCTTGATATTATTCGAAAAAAGAAAAGCGGAGTACTATCATTTGACAATTCAATAAAATCAATTATTGTTGATGATTTCGTCATAGAAGAAGAAAATGAAGCTGACGCGATTCTTTCAGCTATAGAACATGTGCAAAAAATTGATCCTGATATCATTTATATAAATAAAGGAGATAGTAGCGTACTTCCTTTTCTGTATCATCGAGCAAAGATATGTGGAATAGGTAATTTGGTAAATCTTGGGAGAGAAAAAACTCAGCATTTACATCCCTTCAAACATGAAAAAACATATTTCAGCTATGGACAAATAATCTATCGTCCAGCTTTTTACACGCTTTATGGAAGAGCACATATCGATACTAGTAATTCATTTTTATATGGTGAAAGTGGATTTCATGGATTATTAGACATTTCCAGATGCTCAAATATACCTTTACAACTTTTATCAAGACTTGGAGCAGGTACTGCAATTAGTCAGATGCAGGTCAATAAAGCAACGGAAAAAGGTTATCTTATTCCTTGGAAGAAGAATATGCCTGAAACCTGGAAAACAGCAAGGGAACTTTTAGCCTCCGATCGTGGGGGACTTATTCTTGATCCTACTGTTGGCATACATGAAAACGTTATTGAACTTGATTTTGCTTCGTTGTATCCAAACGTAATGGTTATTCACAATATAAGCCCAGAAACAATCCTTTGTGATTGCTGTAAAGATTCTAATAATCGTGTTCCACAGTTAGATTATAATATATGTATTCGTCAAAACGGACTGATACCAGAATTGCTTAAATCTATTATTTCAAGGCGTTTTTGTTTTAAAGCAAGATCTAAGAATGAAAATTTTGATAAAGATATTTATAAGGAGATGCAACAGGCATGGAAATGGGTTCTCTTGGTTTGTTTTGGATATACTGGCTATCGTAATGCCCGTTTTGGTCGCATTGAATGCTATGAAAGTATTACAGCATTTAGTCGAAACATACTCCTAATTGCTAAAGAAACAGTTGAACATGCAGGGTATAAAGTATTACATGGAATTATTGACTCACTATGGATCAAACCATCAAATGAAAGTATGAAACCGCTTCAACTTTCCAGACTGATTGGTAAACGTACTGGAATAGGTATTGATGTTGAAGGGCAGTACAAGTGGATAGTTTTTTTACCGAGTAAATTAACAGAGATAGGGGCTTTGAATAGGTATTACGGAGTCTTTAACAATAGAGAGTTAAAAGTACGTGGAATTGAGTTACGTCAAAGTAATTCCCCATGTTATTTAAAAAATATGCAGAAAGACATGTTAATGATTCTTTCAAAAGCAAATAACGCTAAAGAATTTATTGATATGATTCCCTTTGCAATAGATGTTTTACTAGATTATGGAAAACAGATAATAGAATTAAATGTTGATAATAAAACCCTCATTTTTACCACTCGCATATCTAAAGATATTACCCAATATAAGGTAAATAATCTAGTAAAATCTGCATTGATTCAGCTTAGAAATTCTGGAGTTCAAACTAGACCAGGTCAATCTATTCGGTATATTGTAAGAAATGAGAAATCCAGAGATCACAATGAACGTGTATGTATTTCTGAGAAAATTGATGAGAATGAGAAAGTGGACGTTAATTATTATCTACGTCAGATTGCCAAATGTGGTGAAAGTATCCTTATACCTTTCGGCTACAAGCTTGAAAGATTATACAATATGCTTCAAAAGATATGATATTAAGAAAAGAAGAATGTATCTCAGATATCTAAACCAAATAAACACGTCGAATTGTAATAGAAATTATAGGCAAGAATGAAATTTAGTGTTTATGAATATAGTACTTAAGATGGAATGTGATAAATGTAAACAATATAAGCCGATATTCAAATTTTTTAGAGGGAAAACTTGTATTAATGGTTATAGCGAATATTGCAATGATTGTATAAAAAAGACGCTGAATATGTTTTTATATAAATAACTCTTTTAATAATAGATAATAAAATATGTGTTATAATTATAGTCTGATTATTTATAAGAAGCAGAGGGATTTCGAGAGAACATATGGAGTCGATCAAACTCAAAAGAATAAAATGTCAAGTTATTATACCATCAATTCCTTTTCTTTACCAAAAATGCCAGTTATAAGCAATGAAAATCCGTACCAATTCCAGATTTTTCATTGGGGTTTGATTCCATTTTGGGTGAAAAAAATTGAAGATGCTGAAAAAATTAGAAATCAGACAATGAATGCTCGTGCAGAAACTTTATTTGAAAAACCAAGTTATAGAAACTTAATAAAACAAAAGAGATGTCTAGTCCCTGCTAGTGGTTTTTTTGAGTGGAGATATATTTTGGGGAAAAACTATCCTTACTATATCCGTTTAAAAGATAAAAAATGGTTTTCTTTTGCTGGAATATGGGACAGTTGGAAAAATCCTGAAACAGGAGAAAATGTTTACACCTATTCTATTATCACTTGTGAACCAAATAACCTGTTAAGAAAAATTCATAATAAGAAGAAAAGAATGCCGGTTATACTACCATGGAAAACTCAAAGAAGATGGCTAGATAATACCCTAAGCGAAGATGAAATCAAAAGTTTTCTTATTTCTTATCCCGATGAGAAAATGGAAGCATATACTATTTCTAGGTTAATAACAAGTAAAACAAGAGACAAAAATATTCCAGAGGTTATTGAACCATATAATTACCCAGAACTCGAAGGGATGGATTAGATTCATAAAAGATATATTTGTGACATCCTCTCAGGCATAAATGCCTGAGCTTCTTTTTTGCCAGGTTATGCTGCTGTTGGAATTGAATCCAAAGAGGTTTGTTCAAATCGTTGATCCCTTACATATTGAATTACAGTTTCAGTATCCGTATCACCAATACTCATATAGAACTTACCAGGGCTCCAAAAATGTCCTCTTGGATATCGTTTTCTAAAATTCGGTTTTTGTTTGAAGAGTTCCCTTGATGAAGCACCTTTCAATAGATGAAGCGCCTTAGATACGCTCATTG
>Ga0272441_10002248_pt1 | contig 39524 bp, 36 predicted proteins | sample SSMProp6N_FD_193582 | JGI IMG/M metagenome (GOLD analysis project Ga0272441, IMG submission 193582) | Marine sediment archaeal communities from Little Sippewissett salt marsh, Falmouth, MA, United States - SSM-Prop-6N | ecosystem: Environmental > Aquatic > Marine > Wetlands > Sediment ... | reverse complement strand
GGCATTCGGCGTTGGGGTACCAATCGCCGATCGACTACATCATCCAGGAGGAAATCCTGCCACAGCCAGTGGTCGACTTAGCACTTCAACGCACCTAAACTGGTACAGGATTCCAACCGCATATCCAAGCTCACTCATCGGCACAACGAACCTGCCACACCCCGGATCACATAGGAGCACGTTCGCCTCCGCTATTCCGACAATCACAACGTAATGCAGGCGCGGCTTGGTCACATGTGAGATCACTGGCAGCCCGCCACGTGCGTAGTAATCCTCAAGCTGACACTCGTCAAGTTGATAGCCCAGCAGTCGTAGGCCAAACGTAGCTGAAGCGTGGAGAAGGTCGTACGCTGTGAGTCCGGCTTCAACGCCAGGTACCTCCCCGCGAGCTAGCACCTTCGCTTCTACTGCCTCAAGAACTTCTGCTTCTGTCACATCAATCCCGAAGTACTCATCGAGAAGGGAAGCGATTGCTGCAGCACCGCACGAATACTCTGTCGTCTGACGGACCAATCCCGTGTAGCGCAGATCGTGTAACGTCAGGTCAGTTCCAGTGCAGTCCACATACCAATACAGGCACGCGCACAAAGCGTATACCAGCCAAACCCATTCGCGCCACGCCAGTGTGCGGATATGCATTCAGTCGCCCGTTTTTCCTCTCTCAAGAAGATAAAAGACAAGCCTCGCCAAGCCATACGCGGCCACCGAGACTCCTCCCCAAAAGAGGATCCAAGTTCCCCACGAGCAATCAATAAGCGGAACCGGCAGGGAATTCCCTCTGATTGCTCCAAGCACGCCGGGTGCAACGAACGCGGCGAGGATGAATGTGGAAGCCGCAGCAGCGCTCGTACGGAATCGAGCCTTCCCGTCCTTCTTTCTTCTCTCGTGACTTTGTGTCATAGCACCAGGAATATCACAGGCAATCTGAGATCTGCACCGTGCGGGACCCTAAATCGGGACATAACGGGAAACCATTCCTCCCGAGAGGCCAAAGATGGCCTCCGAAACAGCGCCTGATCCGATATTTCGCCAATCATCCCGATCGATGCCGTAGTCTTCGTCAAACCAGTTCTCATGGATCGCCGCGGCTCCTGCTCCAGCAGTGGCGGTAGCGGCTCCCCATATCAGCAGCGCGAGCAGGAATGCAATTTCTCCTTCGACTGTGAGGAGTTCCTCCTCATCCAATTCCCTTCCATGCGGGAGAGGTACCTGCGCTTGCGCGCAGGAACCGATCAGTACCTGACCGCTGCTCCCCTGCACTGACGCGAAAACAAGCCCGACGATTAGCGATGCAGCAAGCACTATCCGCAGTCCGTTCATACTACTCCTCCTTTTCCGCTCAAGATTTGATCTTATCCTCCCCTACCGTTGCATACATGTCAAGTCTATAATTCTGCGGATTCTGCCGTCTCTTGCAGGGATTGATCGGTTCTCGTCGATATGGCACCCAAACTCGATGTCGCATCAATCTTCCTAGCCTCCTGACAGAGACCACCGAGCGAGCGCTTGGTATCTTGCCCTGGTCTACCCCCTCAGCAATGCAACTGATCGTCGAGTAATGAAGGCCCACGAAGTCGGCGTTCGACTCGTCCAACTCGTGTCTTGCGTTCAGGAAACCGGGTTTCTTCGAGGGAGCCCAGGCCGCTTCTTCATGCTCGTTCCAAGAAGCCTGCGCGTTGCCCTTCAGTTGATGACCAACCCCGGAGCATGGCGCAGCTTGTGAAACAATCTTCTTCACTGATTTGAATCGACAGACGTTTTCCGGAAATTGTGGGAAAAGCCGTGGAATCTGCCACCCATCCCGACTCGGCCATCAGCGTGATCGCGAAACGACGCCAACGTCACAGGCTCCAAGCAGAGATCTGATATGATCGGTAGCTTGCTGAACCGATCCCCGCCGTACGCCGACGTACTATCATGGGCAGGCGAGGCCCATGGAGAGGTTGCGATCGGCTCAATTCGTTGTAGCGATGCAGCAATGGCAAGACCAGAAAAGGGAGTGACGCGATGGAAAGCAACCGGGCCACGGAGCATATGTCCAACATGCTTGTCTGTTCGGAATCGGTGCTCTTGGCAACCTGCGAGGAGTTCGCCGTACCGGTCGACGAGAAGGTGATCCCCAAGATCGCCTACGCATTCGCCGGCGGAATAGGAAACACGGGCGCTGTCTGCGGCGCAGTCGCCGGGGCCGTCATGGCGATCGGGCTCATCAAGGAGCGCGGGAAGACGATGGAAGAGATGTTCTCCACACTGGGCTTGGCCGCCGAGTTCCGCAAGCGCTTTGAGAATGAACTGGGGACCATCAGCTGCCGCGAGCTCACGGGACTTGATCTGACCCAGCCGGAAAGCATCGAGGATCTCATGAATTCCGACGTGACGAAGACGGTCTGCTTCCCGGCCGTTGCGACAGCTTACCGCCTCGTCGTCGATCTACTCAGAGAGACCGCGTAGCAGAACATCAGGGACGCGAGTCGGGGAGCGTGCTATGGCGTCATTGTCTCTGGTGCTTGCCCTGATCTACCGCTTGTCTAGAGGGGTTACCGTATGATCTCGCTCACAGCCTTGAAGGCCTCTTGGGACAAGGGACCGAAGCGCATGGCGCCAGCAAGATCCTGCTTCTCCCCAGAGTGCAGAACATCTCATCCCGCCGACGAAGCTCGCCATCAGTCTACCGATTACCAAGGCCACAAGAAGAGATCCTGGCAGACCGATCGAGTTCTACGTCCCTGGAGTCAATAAACGGCTACACGTCCCCAACGATCAGCAAGCTTGGAGTCGTTGCGAGCACCTGCACAACGAAGACGGTTCTTGTCTTGGCCGACTTCATGCGTAAAATGGGAACATCTCATGCGCCCGCGAAGGGCGAAAGGGGGTGATCCGTTTGACAGAACGTACGAGGTCGGCGGTCGCTCCCTGTGTTGGTTCTTCGTAGCATCAGGATCGACACACAGTGCATCCATATCCATAAGAGAGTCGCTGGGATCTGGGCACACGCGGCCGCTGGCCTCCTATCTGCCTAGAAAATTCCATGATCCATTGGCTGCCGAGTAGTCTTTGCATTTGTGAGCGCGAAAGCCAAGAGACCAGTCGCGAATTCCTGGGACGCAATACGAAACTCCAGCTCACAGCACCCGATTGACCATCATGTTCGCCGTGTTTACCGATTGCATTCCTGGGTTGACCCGAAGCAGTCGATTGGGGCAGAAAGGGATCCATGGACAGGCAACCGATCGCTATCCGTCCGGCAAGTCCAACCCGTGAAGACGGCCTGCGCTTCGCGCACTACGTAGACATCGCGTCGGAAGGGAAGTTCCGGCTGCTGCTCGGACGCCGGGCTTCAGAGATCCTCGGTACCGCTTTCCAAGAGCCCAAACACAACCTCTCTTACGAGAACACCCTGTTTGCCAAATTGGGTGGCGAGATTGTTGGAATGGCAACTGGCTACACCGCACAACGGCACTGTGAAGCCAATGATCGGGCGCTGATGCGGGCGGCAGGGCGAAGCAAGCTTCGGATCGCGTGCATGTTCGCATTGGCGGCGCCGGTGTTCCGATTCCTTCATACCTACGAGGAAGGTGACTTCTATGTGGAATTCCTCGCCGTTGACGAAGCGCACCGAGGCAAAGGCATCGGCTCAAAGCTGATCGAAGCGATGCAAGAACGAGCGCTTGCTGCAGGCTCCATACATTTCGCGATCGATGTCGCCGGACGAAACGAGAGCGCTCGAAGGCTCTACGAACGCCATGGATTCACAACGATCAACCGATGGCCGAAAACTCGCCTTGTACGGCCCAATATCCTGCGGATGAGAAAACCGCTGGCGCTGGACACCTAAGCCCAAACCTCTCTGACTCGTACAAAGATCACTGGAAGCGCCACGAGAACCTGGTGGGAGACGGCGCTCCACGTATCTCGATTGTCCGGCCATCCGCCAAGGCAAGGAGCAACTGCGAGAGCAAGGTGACGTTCCCCTCTTTCACGGCTCTTGCTGCCTTTCGCCGTATCCGTCGATCGCTTATGCTTCTGCCGCATCCAACCTCAATCCCAAGGAGCCAGGCATGCCGGACCAGCGACGATGTAAAGGCTGTGAACTGATCCCTCCTGTCTTACACCTCTACGTGGAAATCGCAGACGATGGCTTCTGCATGGGACACATCCCGACCCTCCCTGGATTCTGTTTCCGCTCACAAGTCGATCGAGATCTCGAAGCCGAGGCTCGTCTCCACCTGGCGACCTACGCAAGATGGCTCAAGGATCACGACGGTGCGGACCTCATCCCAAGCACGCTGCAGCTCACCCGCAACAGACCGGATGCGCTCCTTGTGCGCGAAGTGGAGCAAGTGGATGGAGCGCCCGTCTGGGAATCCGGCAACGCCGCGGCGCTCTTCTCCATCGATCATCAGACGATGTCTGACGATGCAATCCGCGCAACCTTCCGGTTTGTCCGGCTCGTCTTGGATGAGATACGAGTTCACGCCGCACCGCTACCATCGGACCAAAGGGTTCTCCGCCCAACGCCCGAACGCCGCTCCCTCAATGAAACGTTAGAGCACATCGGAAACTGCATCTGGTGGTACGCCTCGCGAATCGACGACGCGCTGCCCGAGCCCCCAGACGTCGATGGCGAGGATCCTCTCGATCGGATTGACCGTCTCTTCGACATCGTGCTCAGCTACATGCTGAGCCTACCGGTCTCCGAACGGGCACGGGTTCATATCCCCGAGCGCTACCCGACTCGCGATCCCTCCGAGCCTTGGACCCACGCAAAGGTCTGCCGCCGCGAAGCCGAACACGTCTGGGCTCACTTGGGCAGTCTCGACAAGAGTTGATGCAGAGGCGGGTGTTCGCGGATAGGGCGTCCGCGCACAACGTGGCACAATTCCCTACACTGAAACCATGACGAAGATCCGATGCGAGTGGTGCGGAAGCGATCCGCTGTACGTCACCTATCACGATGAGGAGTGGGGCGTGCCGGTTCACGACGACCGGCATCTCTTCGAGATGCTTGTCTTGGAAGGCGCACAGGCGGGCTTGAGCTGGTCGACAATTCTGAAGAAGCGAGAGGCCTATCGCCGGGCATTCTCCGGTTTCGACATCGCCGCGGTTGCTTCTTACACACAGGACGATGTCGCCCGGTTGCTGGCTGATCCGAGCATCGTGCGCAACCGACTGAAGGTCGAGGCGGCTATTAAGAATGCTCGTGGCGTGCTGGAGATCCAAGAGGAGTCAGGCTCGTTGGATTCCTTCCTCTGGCAGTTCGTCGGCGGGAGTCCCAAACAGAATGCGTGGACATCGCTGGCGGAACTTCCGGTCCAAACAGAAGAATCCGTGGCGATGAGCAAGGCGCTGAAGAAGCGCGGGTTCGGCTTCGTCGGCCCCACGATCTGCTATGCCTTCATGCAGGCAGTGGGCATGGTGAACGATCATGTCACGACCTGCTACCGCTACCGCGAACTCACGGCTTGAACGATCAGCGCCTCTCCGATCACACTGAGCGTAAAGACAGACCGTGGCGTCCTGCCGAACGTCACCATCCAAATCGAGTATCGTCTCGCAGGTGCCGGCCACAATCGGATCTCGACACTGAGGAGGACCATATGTTCAGGATCATCGATCTGACGCAGACCCTATCCGACGAAAGCTTGAGCTATCCGGGAACCAAGAAGGCATGGACTGCAGTCCGCCGCGATCTCGGAAGCTCCGTGGCAACGGTCACGCGCTTCTCTTCGTTCGATCCGCACGCCGGCACGCACCTTGACGCACCGCGTCACTTCTCGCCCAGCGCACCGGATCTCGCAACGCTGGAACTCCGGTTGCGCAACGCAACGGTTGTCTCGATCGGTGGGGCGAATGTCGAGGCCGCCGACGTCCCCGAGGATTGCAGTGGGCGCGCTGTTCTGTTCTCCACCGGTTGGGAGGATCGTGCGGGAACGCCCGAGTATTTCCGGGGGTATCCGGTGGTGTCTTCCGATGCAGCCCGGCTTCTCGTCCAGCGCGGCGTCGGCCTGATCGGTGTCGACACCCCGTCCGTCGACGGCACCGATGATCATCCGCGGTACCCGGCCCACGAGATTCTCGCTGAAGCGCACGTCCCGATCGTCGAAGGTCTCGTCAATCTCCACGCCCTGCTGACGATCGAACATGAGATTCTCTTTGCTGCCTTCCCGCTGAAGCTGCGGGGCGTCGAAGGATCGCCGATTCGGGCGCTGGCGCTGGTTCAAGACCCGGCAAAGCCGTGACAGATCGTCACGGATTCGGCAGATACACTGTCAGCTCTCGACGGGAGGACGCCACGAATTAAGTATTGTGTCCCCGGAATTGACGAAAGGAGCATGTGATGAGCCTTCCAGTCAGCATCAGATTGGCCGAGGCATCCGACGCCGAAGCGGTCACTGCACTGCTTATCGAACTTGGGTGCGATGTGGAGCGGCGTGACGTCACACCGCGACTGGAACGATTGGCCGATCGGCCATGGGACCGTGTGTACGTTGCCGAAGCCGCTGGCCGTGTGGTTGGGCTCCTCGGTCTTCATCTGGCCCCGCTGCTCCATCGTGATTGCTTCGGGCGGATCACGGCGTTCGTGGTGACCGGGGCGCATCGCGGCAAGGGCATCGGAAGTCGCTTGCTGGATGCAGCAGAGAAGTGGGCGCTTTCACAGGGTTGCACTCAGATCGAGCTGAACAGCGGAGATCATCACGCGCAAGGTCACGCGTTTTATCGTGCTCACGGATTTCGCTGCGACGATCGCCGGTTCGTCAAGGAGTGGGGCAATGGTTGCTCTAATGTTCACTTGGGTACCTCCCCAGAGCAGGCGGAGTTCCCCGAACATCCCTAAATGATCCCGATTCCACGGCACAGCCCGGAAATGCAGCGCGAAACGACACGTCCGCTCGGCTCTCATCCGAAAACGCACAGCCACAGGCAATCCCATACCCACTGATGATTGAGGTGTAACGTCACATCCTCCCCACTCCGAGAGGATGACTTGAAACGCCACGACAAGTGGATAGACTAATAGTCTAGACTGTTGGTCTACTCCAACAGCTTCGATCGGAGGTCATTCGTGGCTCGACAACATGGATATGCGACGAAAAGAGAGGAAATCGCCCGCGCTGCCTGGACGTTGTTCATTGAAGAAGGGTATCGAGACACGCCTGTCGACAAGATCATTCGAACCGCCGGGATTTCCAAGGGAACGCTCTATCACTACTTCCCCACCAAGAGAGAACTCCTCGACCACGCCGTTGATACCCTGTTTCACACGGCATGGCTGCAAGTCCGCGTCATCGCTATGGACTCTGAGATTTCACCTGTCGCCAAGCTCAACGCCATCACACATGCGTCGCTGGAGTGGAGAGAGGCCAATCCTGATGCGATGTGGCAATTCCTGCGAACAACCTACAGCCAAGGAAACCTCCTACTCCGTCGAACACTCGACGCACGAACGGTGGAGAGCGTTGCGCCGAACCTTGCACTGATCCTTACCGAGGGCGTTGAGGAAGGTGTATTCACGGTCAACGATCCATACGAGGTTTCCGCGCTGCTTCTTCGCCTTGCGAATACGCAGCGAGAGGCGAATGCCCATGACCTTATGGCAGAAGATGATCGGGAAGCTATTCTGACCGCTGTTGCTAGACGGCTCGACCTCTTTGTCGAATGCACGGAGAGGATCCTCGCTGCGCAGCCGGGATCCTTGGATCGACCGGACAAATCATTCCTTGCCCCGCTGCTCGCGGCGAAGACACGCGCGCAGCAGGCCTTGCAACAACCATAGGAACTACATGTACCTGAAATGTACTCCGTCAGTTCATCTTGTGTGCGATTGGTCTCTGCCGTTAGTCTACGAGCGATTCCACTACAGGGCGCCAGGTAGCAATGTCGTGGTTGCTGCGCGTCTACGTGGTCACATCGATCCGGACCGGCTCCACTGTGCAGCCCGCTGCCTCGCCCAGCGACATCCCCTCCTCCTGGCTCGCATCGAGTCGCTCGAAGATGGGTCCGCTGTGTTTCGCCCCGCTCTGGGCACGGACTTCGACATTCAACCGGTCGACCGACGCGAACCCTTCGACTGGTGCACTCGCGCCTTGGAGGCGCAGCAAGCTCCTTTCGATCTGGATACCGGTCCGCTGGTCAAATTCGCTCTGATACACGGCACGGAGGCTACGGATCTCGTTGTGATCTGTCACCACACCATCTGTGACGGACGATCGCTGGTTGAGCTCTTAAAGGAGCTCATAGCACACCTTGGAGATTCCACAATGTTCATCGGGCCTCAGCTCTCTCCACCGCAGGTCCTGCAGGAACACTTCCCCAAAGCACCCCGCGCGCGCTTGGTCGAACGGCTCGCGATCCGTTCGATCAATCAACGCTGGAAAGCAACAGGCATCCGCTTTGATCAGAGCGACTATCTTCGCCTCCATCGCAGATACTGGGACTCCCCACCGAACGTCTTGGTCGGCAGCTTCACGCCCGGGCAAACCCGCCGGCTTGTCACACGCTGTCGAGATGAACATGTCACGGCAAACACGGCGCTTTGTGCGGCCTTCTTGTCTGCTCAGCACCGTGTGCAGGGAACTTGGGATGCGGACCATCGTAGGCTGTCCATGGCCGTCGACCTTCGCCGATACATGATGAGAGAGCCAGACCCGACGCTGGGGTTGTGCGCATCGGGATTCACCGTCAACACAAGGCTTCGGACCGACGAATCATTCTGGCGCCAAACCCGGACCCTCCACGAGATGATTCGGCGTTGCCTATCAAGCCCGAGGACTGTGCTTGCGATGCTCTCCCTCAACCGCCTGCATCCGACATTGATCGACGCACTTCAGTTTGGGATGCACGGTTCGCTGGCAAGCCCCGCCCTTGAACGACTCCTGAAGACAATGCGTTTCAACGGTGTTCGTTTCGGCCTGGCTGTCACGAATCTTGGCCGTGTCGAGATTCCGGAGAGCTCTGGGTCCATCGATCTCATGGGTATGTGGTTCGTTCCGCCCGCCTTCCCCAATCTCGAGAAGGTTCTCGGGGTAGTCACCGTACACGGACAACTCAAGTACACACTCACGTACTATCCAACGCTGCTTCCAACCTGCGTCGCGGAAGGGGTGCGATCGGAAGCGCTGGCCGTCCTTCGCCGTGCGGTTGGTTGGTAACCGAATGACGCACATACACTGAGAGCTCACAGTCCACATCTCGGCAAACCGAGACTCATGGCCGGATCGTTCTCTACCCGGCGATGGACCGGTCTGCAGCAATGGGTGAATCTCAGACAGTTCTAGCTTCTGGATGGAAGGAGGGATGGTCATTCCGCTTCTTGCCCAAGTCGAAGCCGCCCATACTTGCCAGCACCCGACGAAGACTGCCAATGAACCCAGACACAGTCCCGCGCAACCTATAGTCATACGCAACGCAATCAGAGACTGTGCAGTTGGCCGACAAGAGAAAGGAGTGTGACGCAGCGATCAAGGATCGCTTGCCCCCTATGAAAGAGCAGATCCCACGATTCCTCATGACTACGGTGGCTGGAACCGGAATGCCCGGATTCGGCGGCGACGGCGGACCTGCCACGGAAGCAAGCATCGGGAATCCCACAGCGGTTGCGCTCGATAGCCGTGGAAACCTCTATATCGCCGATGTCTACAACGAGCGAATCCGCCGAGTCGATCGCAGCGGGATCATCTCAACCGTCATGGGTACCGGCTCGACCGACCCGCAGACCGAGGATCTTCCGGCCATCGAGACGAACCTGTCATCGGCCTACGGCATTGCAACCGACAGCAGGGACAACCTCTACGTCCTGAGCCGGCTGCACGGCAAGGTCTTCAAGGTACGCCCCGACAGCATTGCTAGACGGATTGCCGGTACGGGGGAACGCGGATTCGCAGGCGACGGCGGCCCAGCCCTCGAGGCGCAGATCAGCGTCCCTTGCCACCTTGTTGCCGATGGGCACGGGGTGCTCTACCTCGCCGACTCGGGAAACCGTCGGATCCGCCGGATCACACGCGATGGGATCATCACGACGATTGCGGGTACCGGGGAAGAGGGGTTCGGCGGAGATGGAGGACCCGCGATCGAGGCGCGGTTGGGTTTCCCGTCGGCCATCGCGATCGACGAAGAAGGCAACCTCTACATCGCCGATTTCATCAACCACCGGATCCGCCGGGTATCGAAGGACGGGATCATCACCACGATCGCAGGCACCGGTGAGCCTGAATACAACGGGGACGGCATCCCGGCGTTGGCGTGCAACATCGGCGAGCCGTGCGGCGTGGCCGTAGACAAGGACGGCTACGTCTACATCGGCGATCAGATCAACAAGCGGGTCCGTGTCGTCACGCTTTCGGGAATGATGTACACCGTCGCCGGAACGGACAGAGAAGGGTACACCGGCGATGGCGGGCCGGCCGAACGCGCGCAGATGTCGAACCCCGACATCATCGCCTTCGACCGCAAGGGAAACCTGTACGTGCCCGACTACTCGAACGCCGTGGTACGAAAGCTCACCCCCATCGTTGTCGACCAGGCAGAAGGCAGCAACATCGGCTGACTTGCGGATCCGCACTTGACTCCCTAGACTTCGCACGCCACATGCAAACGCGCGGCTCGCGAAGGCCGATGGAGCCTGATGCCAAGGAGGTATGGTTGTTCCGCGTTGTCCTGCTCACCAGTCTGGTTCTCATGACCCTCGTGCCGCTGTACCTCGTGGGTACGTTCCTTCCGCCAGCCGGCTCGTACACCGGCAACTTCAACCGCCTGTGTCTCGCCCTTGATGCGGCTTATCCTTACTTCGAAGAGGTGGACGTCGACTGGCAGGCACTATCCGATCTGTACCGTACGCGCGTCATCCAAGTGGAAACCGATGCCCAGTACTCGGAGCTCATCACCGAGATGCTGGCGACGCTCCGCGATGCACACACGGAAGTGCTCAGGCCGTCTGCAAGGGACAGCCGCATCTACTTCGGCATGGCGCGTGCGTTGAGCGATGGAATCGTGGTCGATCGGATCGGTCCCACCGCACAGCGGGCCGGACTGATGCCCGGCGATCAACTCCTCACGGTAGCCGGCAATCCACTAGAAGAAACCCTCCTGCAGCTTCCGCCCTCCCTGCGCAACGGATCCACGGCGCAGCACCGCCGCGCGGTGGCCGCGACAAACATCCTGAGCACAGAAGGCCGTGAACTCAAAATCACGGCCATACGCCCGGATGGCACGACGGCCACGATCGCCTTGATCGCTCCGAATCCGGAAGAAGCGATCGCCGCACAGGGAGACGCCCCGGAGAAAACCACCCGTGCGAACACTTCGCTGACTGGGAAACGCCTGACCTCAGGCCTCGGCTATATCCGGATTCCCACCCTGTCTCAGCATCAGGGGCAGGATCTGGTGACGGAATTCGATGCTGCTCTGGATGCCCTCCTCGATACAGCGGGATTGATTCTGGATCTTCGCGGGAACGGTGGCGGCGATTCGCGCATCGGAGACCGGATCGCCGGCCGGCTGTTCGACCGTTGGTCGCTCTACGGATGGGAGGCGTTCCGCCTTCGGCTGCCGTACCGGCTGTGGATAAAGCGCTTCCCGTACATCGTTCGTCCACGAGGAATAACCTACCGCGGCCCGGTCGTGGTGCTGATCGACTCCCTCTGCTGCAGCTCCGCCGAGATGCTCGCGGCTTCGCTGATCGACTCAGGGCGTGCCGTTGCCGTGGGCCGAGCCACCGCCGGAGGCAGCGGAAACCCGGTGACCTTCGCACTTCCCAACGACGGGTTGCTACGGTTCTCGACCGGCGCATTTCGCCGTCTGAATGGACAGCTGATTCAGGGAGTCGGAATCGAACCCGACGTCGCGGTGACGTATACGGTAGACGACTACCGTGTCGGACGAGACCCCGATATCGAAGCCGCAGAGGCGTGGCTTCTCCAGGCGTATCGCTAGCCACCCGTCGCAGCGTCATCAGGAGACCCAATCCATGGAACGATCGACCGTTTCGCGCCGGCAGGCTAGGGCATCGTAGAGAGCACGCGTTTCAGCATCTCGACCGGCAGGTGCAGCGGAGTCTCCTGCCCGTAGGTAGCACGCAGTGACTTCATGGCTCTCGCCAGCCGGTACGGCGCCAGCGGATCGGCGGGATGCTTGTCCGGCCGGATTCCGATCCACTCGATGGTGCCGTGGAAGGCGAGATGCTCCTCCCAGGCCTCGATTGTCACCGTATCGGGGCTTCCGGCAAACGATGGAAGGGGGGCGAAGTAGATCGCGTCAACGTCTTTTCCGCTCCATGCCCGGGAAACCAAATCCAGTCCGTCGGCTGTATTGAATGGAAGCCACAGTCCCGGGATGCCGGTCACGAGGTTCGTTCGAGGATTCTGGTGATTGAAGCTGTCGACCAGAACGGCGTTCGGCCGGACATCATCGCATGACAGGTACGCCTCATACGCCAGCAGGCTGTACTCCGCCGGGTGGTCCCGGGCGATCTCGAACCAGTCGATGGCGAGTTCTTCCGCGCAATCGATGACCGCCTGCGCAAACGGCTCGGGGCAGCCCCACTCGGATTCCCGCCGGATCTCAACCGAAGCCGTGGGCGCCCATTCTTCCAGGTATTCGGCCGGATCGATGGCCCCGAGTCCGCCGATCTGGAGGAAGATCCGTTCGGCCAACGCGATCTGGGGCCAGCGATAGGCGCAATCGACAGTTACCAGCGTCCCGCCGGGGGCCAGCCGATCGCGGATGAAGCCGCGGTACGCATCGGGCAGATCATGAAGCTTGATACGGACGAAGTCGGCGGCTTGCACCATCGAACGGTCGTGAACCGGGTCGTAGTGACAGACGATCTCATACCCGCCGCCGGGGTTGCTCTCGACGATCCGCTCGGCGGCGGCCAGGCTCGTCTCGCGGTAGCTCGCGAGATCGTCGGGATCGATCGGAGGATGCCGGAAGGTCAGCCCGAACGATGTGGTCAAGAGCGGCGCGCCGAGCAGCGCCCCAAGATGCGCCACGGCTCCGTTCGGCGAGCCCAGAAGAATCACCGGATATCGTTTGTCTCCCGCGTACTGCGCCACACACCATTTGGCAAGGGCATCAACCGAGACATCGGCCGCGCGGCCGGGGTGGTGGCCCAATGATCGACGCATTCCCCATTCGATCATGGCGATTCGAGACCCTTCCGGAAGCAAGCTGACCAGTCCGAGGAAGATCTCGCTGCCGCGGGGATACGCCTCAAGGATGCTACAACCCTCTCCGGAGAGCGCCTCGGCGATCTCACGCACCACCCGCGTGCCGGAGTCGAACGAAACCACAGTCACCGGGGATTCACTGCAACCGCCGACTCGCACTGGGAAGAACAAGAAAAGCAGGACGAAGCCCACTGCCCACGAAACGACGCGGATCACGGTTCCCGCTCCTCGAGCCATCGGGTGAGCCGTTGGGGGAAGTCGGTATAGATCCCATCGACGCCGGGAAGATCGGCGGCGTACTCCCATTGCGAAGGACGGTTGTAGGTCCACAGGATCACGCCGATCCCCACGGCCTCCAAGTCGGAGAGCAGTCCCGGGGTGAATCCAACGACACTCGGCAGGTAGACATCGGCACCGAGCGCCTGCAGATCTTCGACCCCGTTCCGCGGAGGAAACAGCGAGAGCAAGCCAATTGAGATCTCGGGCGCGGCACGCCGAAGCTCGCGAAGAAACCCATGATCGAATGACGAGACCAGGACGCGGGGCGTGGTTTCCGTTTCGCAAACGAGGGCCGCAAGCTCCGCCGCAACCACGCTTCGTTCCACGTCGAACGGCGATTTGACCTCGATGTCGATGAGCCAGTCGTTGGCTGCGACGAACTCGAGCGCCTCGCGAAGCGTGGGCACGGGCACGCCGCTGTACGATGCGGCCGTGTCTCCCGATACGGTTCCCTGCGCGATCTGATCGAACGGATCATCTTCGGAGAACCACGAGCCGGCATCGAGCAAGCAAATCTCTGCGAGAACGAAGTCCGCGACCTTCCACGGCGCTCTCGATGGAAAGACGTCCTCGACATCGGTGGTCCGTTCGAGGGCCTCGTCGTGCATCAGTACCAGGATTCCATCCGCTGTCCGGCGGACATCGACGCCCCACACATCGGCCCCGGCATCGTGTGCCGCCTGCCCCGCAACAAGGGTGTTCTGCGGCGCGATCGACGATGCTCCTGCGTGGGCAATGTTGAGCAGATTCGGCTTCGAGAACGCATCGTCCCAAGAGACGCACGGCGGCGCCTCGCCAGCCAAGACGAAGTGCCCCGAGAGCATTACCAGCAAGAGAGACACAGCCATGAGGCGTAAGCGACGGCATCGCCCCCGGTTCATGGCATCAACTCCGCCAACTGCCGCAACAACGCTTCGGCCTCCTTCTTCGCCTCCCGATTCCAGAACGGCCACTCGCCGATCTCGGCATCGCGCACGGCACGCAGTTCCCGCTCGATGAACGCCGCGTCGCAAACACCGAAGACCTGGCCGAAGAAGTCGTAGGAAAATCCAACATACTGGGTCCGCACCACCCGGTTGATCAAGTACTCCGGCGCAAGGGCGATCGCTGCTTCCAAGTGCGCTGCAGCGGCTGCAGGATCACCGCCCAGCGTGGATGGGGCCACCATCCGCATTGCCCCGAGCGCGTTGTGCGCGCTGGCGCCCCAGTAGCTCTCCTCTACAGCCAGACAACGTTCGTACAGGAGGCGAACATTGCCAGACTGCAGCAGGCCCTCGATCGGATTCATTCCACAGAGTCCGCCCCAGTTGTTGGCCGTCCACAAGAGGGCGGCGGGATCGGTGACACGGGAAACCGCTGCGCAAAACTCCTCGGCTTCCAGCCTCGCGAACTCCGGATTCAGCCGCAGGCTCTCAAGGCCGTATGCCTTGCCGCGCGCAAACCACGTCCGGTCCTCTGCCGTATCGCCGGGCGAGAAGGTGGTGGTCTCGTAGCAGAGCTGGGCCAATCGATTGAGGACAACCGCTCGCTGAGCCGAATCGGATGGATCGAGCGTCTCTAGGATCTCCTCGTACTCGCCGATCGCCACCTGCATCCACGCTTCTTCGTAGCGCTGGGCAAACGCCGCCTCCGCACGGGCGAACCTTTCCTCGATCGTTGCCGCACCCTGCGCCCACCCGGCCCACGAGAGAACGAGCACGCAGAAGGCTGCCATCGCAACGGCAGCACACCCACCGGCGCGCCGATTGCAGCACGGACTGTACGAACTCAACTCACCATCACCTGCTTCCGGTGGGGCTCTTCAGGATCCCCCCACTCGAATCTTAGCGAGGGAATGGACACGAACGAAACCAGCGAGAGGCGAGAGCGGCAAGCGGGTCACAGGGGCACTCCGTTCGCGGCTCGACGAGATCTGCCGAGGATGTGCCAAACGGGTTGGCAACCTGCGCAGTGCCAACAAGGTCATCGCCTTGTCGGGCGTGTCCACCATGCTGATTCAGCAACAGGCCTCCGAGGATCAGTCCTCCCAACGCACGACATTGCTTGCAAGCTTTCCTTTCTCTTGTTCATCGCCGATTCCGACCGTTTCAGAGCAGGCCAAACAAGCGCCTCCAGCAAACCGCCGAACCGTCTGGTGGTCGGCGGGCGCAGGGCTTGCAGCCCTCACAGCCGGCATCCTTCTCCTGCGGCCGTTCTAGCAACCGGAGGGCAACAGGACCGGCGTTCATTGGTAGGGGGAGCTCCGGGTTTCGTTCTTCGGATTCGATCGGGTAGATTACCGGTGTGGCGGCATCCTTGCGTATCGAGTCCGCCAACACCACCCTGCACCGTGCATCTGGCCGTTCAAGTCGATGCCGGGTGGATGGAGGTCGCCCAGGAGGTGAACACCCGATGAAACGCTCCAGGATCAATGCACTGATCCGTGATGCACTCAGCTTCTTCGCCGAGCACCAATTCCATCTTCCACCGTTTGCCACTTGGACCCCCGAGGATTGGTCGCGCAAGGGAGAGGCATGTCGCGAGATCGTGGTGCGGCAGCTTGGATGGGACATCACAGAGTTCGGGCGGGGCGATTTCGACCGACTGGGTCTGCTGCTGTTCACGCTCCGAAACGGATCCGCCCCCGGTGTTCCGGGTCTCCCGGAGAAGCCCTATGCTGAAAAGATCATGATCGTCGGCATCAAGCAGGTGACGCCGATGCACTTCCACTGGACGAAGACCGAGGACATCATCAATCGCGGCGGCGGACGGTTGATGATCGAGGTCCACAGGGCAGACGCTCACGGCGAATTGGACACCGGCAACGTCACGTACAGTGCCGACGGCGTCTCTTATACCGTCCCGGCGGGGCACGTGGTGTGTTTGAAGCCCGGCGAGAGCATCACCCTGACGCCGGAGATCTATCACACCTTCTGGGCCGAGGGGGAACGCGTCCTGGCTGGCGAGGTCTCCTCGGTCAACGACGACACCCGCGACAATCGCTTCAGGGAGCCACTCGACCGTTTCCCGTCCATCGAAGAGGACGAGTCCCCAATCCATCTGCTCGTATCCGACTATGAAGCCTACGTCCGCCGCTGAGCCGAATCGGGCTTCCGATGATCTGCGTATCTTGGTTGCCGGAGAGGCGCTAATCGACTTCGTGCAAACGCCGTTCGGTGGGGAGATAGCGTTTGTCCCGTTCCCCGGCGGAAGTCCACTGAACGTCGCGGTCGGCCTGGCCAGGCTGGGTGCGCCCGCCGGATTCCTCGGCCGCCTCTCCTCCGATCTCTTCGGCCAGATGTTGCACGATCATCTGCTCAAGAACGGTGTGGATGTTCGCTACGTAAGCCGTGGTCAGGGCCCGGCCACCCTCGCCTTTGTCGTCGAGGATCCGGGGCATGATCCCCGCTATGTTTTCTATGCCAACGGGGCGGAGGATCGTTTGCTCGATGCAGCCGCAATCCCCCAGAGCTTCCCCCCGGCCCTGCAAGCGATTCACTTCGGATCGTACGCCTTGGCAATCGAGCCGATCGGCACCAGTCTGACCACCCTGATGGAGCGCGAACGCGGCCGGCGGCTGTTGTCCCTGGATCCGAATGTCCGCCCGTCGATCATCGGGGATCCGGATGTCTATCGCGAGAAGCTGCTCCACTGGATCGGCCTCTGCGACGTGATCAAGATCAGCCGGGCCGACGCGAGGATCGTGTGGCCAGACGCCGACCCTGTCGGCTTGGCCCGGCAGTGGCTCGAGCAAGGGCCACGCCTGGTCATCGTCACGGACGGCAGCCGTCCTGTGGTGGGCGTCTGCCGGCGCGAAACCGTGGAAGTCGCCGCCCCTGCCGTAAATGTCGTCGATACCGTGGGAGCAGGCGATGCCTTCACATCGGGCTTCCTCGCTTGGCTCCACGAGAAGGAACTCCTGGATCGGAACACCCTCGGCTCGTTGACCACAGACATGCTGACCGACGGCATCCGGTTCGCTGCGCAAGTGGCAACCCTCACGTGCACCCGCCGCGGGGCCTCGCCACCCACTCGGAGCGAGCTAGCCCCATGAACCGTCAGGGGTGATCGCACAGCAACGGGTCAAAGGGAGCGCCGACAAGCCAACCGAAACCCTCGCGGCACCTCCCGTCCCTGGGTTTGAGGGCTTCCTGAATCTCCAACCAGCCGGTGCAGGGACATCAGCGTCGCACATCTGCTACCGTCCCTCGGCACAGCAGTTCCCATGCTCTCATGCTGCTAAAGATTTCGGCGGATCTCCTCGAGCAGCTCTCGAAGCGTCGGTCTCTCGGCCTCCACGGTCATCTTGCCAAACGGCTCATCTTGTTCGATCGCACGGATCACATCATCTCGCGAATACGGCGGCCCGCTGATCGACTGAACGGTCCTCTCCTCCGGCAACAACTGCCAACGCCGGATCACCAACTTCTTGAAGTCTTCTTCCGAAAGACGCTCGATGGGAACGATCTTCTCTCTTCCGAGCACGATGTCGTCGAATGAAATGTACTTCTCGCGCTGGGGATCGTAACACAGCGAACGTCTGCGGCCGTCTGCACCCATCTTCGGCATCGGCATGGTGATGCATCCCCCTTGCTGTATTCCACGTGGCCTGTGGCCGGTCGATGCGATTTGCCTCGGCGCGTGATCCAGGCACCCCGCTCGCCTGAGCATGAGCTTCTTCATCGTGGGGTGGTTGGCTTCATCGGACCTGTCGCTGAGTCTCTGTCGATCAGGGCGGCGATAGACTGCGCAAGGCATCCTATCATGCACAGATAAGGTCGGACAACCAGCCCTCTCCACAGACCATCCCTTTTCGTGACTGTTCCTTGGTGTGCGTATCGTCCCATACCCTGGCATGCGCGATACCCACACGAATCGAACGACCGGCATGGTTGCGTCCGGCAGCAATCTGACGGTCCGCACAGAGAAGCGGGAGCCGTTCACTTGCGACGTCAAACGCGGCGAATAGACCTCTCTGCTCGATGAGCACCGTGAAGCTCAGGGACATGCCCTTCGGAAACTCAGACACACCGACATCGCGAAAACAGGATCGACTCGCACCAGGCGGGCAACCTTTCTCCACCAGGATTGGCTGGACCTCGAAGCGCCGCCGCGCCTGATCGACCGCCTAAGAAAGAAGCCTGTGGAGGCCGGCCATGGCATTCGGTAGGTCTCGTATTCCGGTTCCTCGCGAGATCAGATCAGGTCGTTCAGCCAGTCCATCGCCGCGGCAACCGCGGGAAAACCGAGGGTGGTGGTCAACAGAATGACCGCATGGCGAAGCTCGGCTTCCGTTGCGCCCGCTTCCAGCGCGCGCCGGGCGTGGCTGTGGACCGCGCCTTCCGAGCGGATGCCGGCAGCAGCCGCCAACTGGATCAGGTGCGCCGTCTTGGCATCAAGCGGGCCCTCTGCGTACGCTGCGTCGGCAAGCTCCTTGTGCAGCTGCGCGACCTTCGGGTGTTTGGATTCGATTTTGCGGTAGTGCTTCGGAATCTTGATTTCATTCTCCGACATGACGTCCTCCTTGATTCCGGTTGCGCGGCTTGGAAGCCGCTTCATCGCGATCCTAGGAACCGAGAGAACACCGGTCAAATCGTCACACGTCTGCCAATGCGCCAGTCCGGAGCACGCTGCCGCTAGCCCACTCAGTCCGACACCATCGGCTTGCGGTAGATGAGGCGTTTCATGGTGTTGCGATACCCCATGGATTCGTAGAAGTGATCGGCGCCGGTCAGGCTCTCGGTATCCACGCCGAGATACGTCTCGCTCATCCCCATGAGGGCGAACATGCGGATGCTCTCCGACAGCAGTGCGCGCGCCAGGCCGCGCCTGCGCCACGGGCGGCGAACGAAGATGTTCTGCGTATACCCTCTCTCGATGCCGATCTTCTCATTCCGCCGATGGTCGATGTAGTTGAGAACCATGCCCGCCACCTGATCCCCGTCCCAGACGATTTTCCACAACTCAGGCTGGAACAGCCGCGAGGCTTGCCATGCTTTGAACTCGTTCTCGGATCTGGGAGCGTACCCCCAGTGATCGCGGTACGCCTCCTCCCACGCATCCCACACCGCACAATAGTGCTCGGGCGTTGCCGGCCGGATCTCCAGGCTTGCGGGCAGCGGGCTCAAAGGGAGAGGCGCTCCGATCGGGCGGATCATCTCCACCATCGTGCGCGCAATGTGATATCCATAACGCTCAAACAGCCGCATCGCACCGGGAATCGAGTCGGTTGTCCAGGTCTGGAAGACCTTCTCGAGTTCAGATGGATGCCCGGCGGCAATCTCGCGCAAACGAGCCTCGTTCCACGCGAGCAGTCGGCTCCCCAAGCCAAGCCGCCGCCACTTCGGCACCACGAATCCCATCCCCAAGTACAAGCGGGCACCATTGAACTCGTCTTTCCAGAACACACGGGAGTACCCTGCGGCCTCTCCGTCCACCTCGACGAAACGCATGTCGGTGAATGGATTGCAGTGCGTCAGATGGGAGAACACGCGGGCCACATCCTCGACAGATTCGTTGTATTCGAGCCCAGCGACCTCGTTGCATGCCTGCATAATGTCGAACATCACCGGGTAATCGACCTCACCGCGAAATCGTCGTACAACCGCGCGATCGCTCATGGTCTGCCTCGTGTCTCCAATGGACGGTCGAGATGTACGGGTTTCGATCCGTGAAGTGGAAGGCCCGATATGTTCCCGCTGAAACGAGACAAGCAGGTGCTACAAGGGCAAACCCACTGTACGATTCACCAAAGCCATATCGGTAGCAAAGCGGTTGCTTCTCCCCGCATCAGGGTTGGAGCAGTTCCGCCCCCCGGTCTACGCCCGGGTGACTGCGCGCCACACCACGCCGGCAACAGCGACCACAGCCGCGACGACAAACAGCCACCAAAGCAACCAGATGACGCCCGCAAGGACGAATCCCGCAACAACCAATCCGAAGATGATTCCTAGAGGTCCACGCATGGGTATATTGTAACACTGTTACAAATCGATGCAACGAATCGGCGCTTAGCGAATGGGGGCCTCGTAACCCACATCCCAAGCGAGGCGGCAGTTTGCGGCTTGTTCCATCAAGCGATGCCGAAGCCCGCCGCGCATTCGCCTATGACAGGCAATTCAGAGCTATTTCGTAGTGAACGAGACCGGTTGTTACTCCTCTAAGGATCAGGAACAGCCAAAAGGGGCTTGCATCAGGAGACCCACGTAAGCACTCTCCTCCCAAGCTTTCTCCAAAGCAGCCGCTGGGTCCGGGTGTACCGATCTCAGGAACCAGTGAAGATGAAAGCCTTGTGTCAGGTTGTACAATCATCTCTTGATCACAACAACATGTATCAAGGAGCGCATGAACATGGCCGAAGAAGCGACCCAAGCGGAGGCAAGAGACAAGAGCGCCGAGAAGAAGAGGAAGCTCCTCGGAGTCGAGCCAGTGGAGACGCACCACGAGATGCTCCTCGAAGGCCGGTCCCTCAAGTACACCGCCCGATCCGGAGCCATCGCCCTCAAGGACGAATTCGGCGAGACCGAGGCGGAGGTCTTCTTCACGTCCTACGAACTCGACGACGTCGAAGACCGGGCGACGCGCCCACTGACCTTTGCATTCAATGGAGGGCCGGGATCGGCGTCCGTCTGGCTCCATATGGGCGCGCTCGGCCCCAAGCGCGTGCGGATGGAACGTGAAGGCTGGATGCCTGCACCGCCATACCGCTATGAGGACAATCCGTATACGTGGCTCGATCGGACCGATCTTGTGTTCATCGATCCTGTTGGCACCGGATTCAGCCGCGCAGTAAACGATGAACTCGACAAGAAGTTCTGCAGTTTTAAGGGAGACATCGAGTCGGTGGGCGAGGTCATCCGCCTCTACCTCACCCGCTACAACCGCTGGTCGTCACCGTTGTTCCTGGCCGGTGAAAGCTACGGAACGACGCGCGCCGCAGGACTGGCCGGCGATCTCGTCGACAAGGGGATCACCTTCAACGGCATCGTCCTTATCTCCACCGTGCTCGACTTCCTTGCGATCCGATTCACCAAGGACAACGACCTCCCGTTCCAGCTGTTCGTCCCGACCTACGCTGCCACGGCTTGGTACCACAACAAGCTGAGCGAGCGCTTCCAGGAGAAGTCGATCGGCGAGTTCATGACCGAAGTCAAGGCATGGTCCGAGACCGAATTGACCGTTGCACTGATGAAGGGCGACCGGCTGAGCGAGGAAGAGCGGCGATCGGTCGGGGAGAAGCTGTCCGCGTATACCGGACTGGATCTTGAATACATCCTCGGCACCAATCTGCGCGTCAACATCTTCCACTTCTGCAAGGAGCTGTTGCGCGGCGAAAAACGCAGCGTCGGGCGGCTGGATTCGCGGTTCAAGGGTGTCGAAGCGCTGGCTGTGACTGAGCGGCCGGAGTTCGATCCCTCGATGCATGCGATCACCCCGCCGTACACCGCGACGTTCAACGATTACGTCCACTCCAAGCTCGGCGTGGAAACCGATCTGACGTACGAGACCCTCAGCTACAAGGTCAATGAGAAATGGGAATGGGAGAAGGGCATCATGCCAACCACCGGCGAAGCGCTTCGAAGCGCGATCGCCAAGAATCCGTACATGAAGGTGTTTGTGGGACAGGGCTATTACGACCTTGCCACCCCCCACTTCGCAACCGAATACATGATCAGCCACATGAACATCGATGCCAAGTACCGTGGCAATGTGGAGACGAAGACGTACGAAGCAGGACACATGTTCTACCTCGACGTCGATTCGCTTTCTGTGTTCAAGCGCGACATCGACCGGTTCATCCAGGCGGCGATGTAGAAGACACCGGGGCCGATCGCCGTGCATCCGGCATGCGTGGCGATCGGTCCGTTCCTCGATCTACTCGCCGATAGCCCGTGGCGAGACGCGCGCACGGTGGATCTCGATCCGCTCCCACACATCGCCGGTGATGTACGGTTCATTTCGCAGCCATTCGTCTTCGAGTTCCTCGCGCGAGGCGAAGTCGCAGACGATCATCGAACCGATCATTTTCCCATCGTTATCGAGCAACGCGCTCGAGAACAACCACCTACGTGCTGCGTACATCCTCACGCTCTGCTCGAGGTGCTGATCGCGCACCGTCATCCTTCGTTCAAACGCCTGGTCATCCGAACCGTCGTAGCCAAGAACCACGAACTGCATCTCTCTCCTCCCGCCGAGGGCAAGGCCACGGCATCCGCATGTCCTCTTACGCCACCTCAGCGAGTTCCTGAAGGAGCTCGCGTACTTCCCGCACATTCTTCAGATTGAACCGTGCCTCGCTCGGCGCCAGCCGAGCCCGGATGGAGAAAGCGAAAGCAGGCAGCGCGCGGAAGGTGTCTTCATCGGTCCAATCATCCCCAATCGCCAGGATGAACGGCCACTCCTGCTGATCCAACCAGTGCCCCGCAGCCCGGCCCTTGTCGACCCCGGTGCTCTTGATCTCGATCACCCGGCTGCCTTCACGGACCTCCAGCGCGAGATTCGCGGTGTAGTGCCGCAACGTCTCCTTGAGCTCGGTCGCCCGTTGAGCTGCCAGGGCGGGCTCCACCCTTCGGTAGTGCCAAACCAGCGAGTACTCCTTCTCCTCAATCTGTGCACCGGGCGTTCGATCGCGATGCAGTTCGAGGATCGGCCGGATCTCGCGCTTCCAGGCATTGTCGAGCGGAACCACCGTCCGCCACGCGCCGTCTCTTTCCCGGATCCACGCGCCATGTTCCGCACTACGCGCAAGATCGAGGCCGCCGAACCAGCGGTCAAGGGTCGCACGATCGCGGCCGCTGATGAGTACAACTTCATTCTTGGAATCGGCCGTGAGCGCTGACAGCAGCGAAAGAACCTGTTCATCGGGAGCCGCCTGCATCGGTCTCGAGGCGAAGGGAACGAGGGTTCCATCGTAATCGAGCAACAGGAGCCGCTTGGCGCTTCGCCTATACGCATCCATCAGATCCACCCGGTCCTCCGGCGACAGCACCGATGACAGCAGCTCGGACTGAACGTCGCGCACGCGATCCAAATGATGGATGAATTCCTCGGCCCAACGCACCACATCGTACCGGCGCAATCTCGCCTGCATGGCGTGGTTCCGAGCGATCTGCTCTTCCACCGGCATCGTCAATGCTGTATGCAGTGCATCGGAAACCGCCGTCTTGCTCATCGGATTGACCGAGAGCGCTTCGACCAGTTCGCTCGCGGCGCCGGCCGTCTCGCTGAGCACCAGGACGCCTCGACCATCGGTCTTGCTCGCCACGAACTCCTTGGCGATCAGATTCATGCCATCGCGCAGCGGCGTCACCAGGGCCACGTCGGCTGCTTCATACAGCGCACGCAATGGCGCAAACGGCTGCGCCTGATACAGGTACCACACGGGCACCCACCCCACGGTTCCCAACTGCCCGTTGATCGAACCCACGCGGCTGTCCACACGGCGTTTCAACTTCCGGTAGTCCTCCACCCGGGTGCGGGAAGGCGCCACCACAAGAATCAAGACGACGCGCTCTCTAAACTCGGGATGGCAACCCAAGAAGTGTTCATAGGCATCCAGCCTCTGGACAATCCCCTTGGTGTAGTCGAGCCGGTCAACGGACAGGATGAGCTTCCTCTCGCCGACCACTTCGCGGACCTTGCGGATTTCGTCTTGCACCTGCTGGTCGCCGGCACCGGACGCATACCGCTCGACATCGATTCCCATCGGGAAGGCATCCACCTTGACGAGGTGGTCTTCGACGACGATCCGGCCGAACGTGTGCTCGTAGCCGAGAAGACGCCTTGCGGTGCTGAGGAAATGGCGGACGTAGTCGTAGGTGTGAAACCCGATCAGATCCGCGCCAAGGAGCCCCGCCATCAGCTCGTCGCGCCACGGCAGGAGGCGGAACAACTCGTAGGAAGGAAACGGAATATGCAGGAAGAAGCCGATTTCGGCACCAGGGAGCTTCCTGCGAAGCATTTGCGGAAGCAACATCAGTTGATAATCCTGGATCCAGATCTTGTCCCCGGGGCGCACTTCCTCCAGCACTTCGTCGCAGAACGCGGCATTCACTTCCTGGTAGGCCTTCCAGTACCGCTCCTCGTACACAGTGTTCAACGGAAAATAATGAAAGAGCGGCCACAACGTGTTGTTGCTGAATCCGTGGTAGTAATCGCGAAGATTCGCCGCCGTCAGAAAGACGGGCCGGCAGCCTCTCTCCTCCAGCTTGGCGCGTACACCCCTTCGCTCGGTCTCGGTGAGTCGGTCGGATGATATGCCGGGCCACCCGAGCCAGATGCTGTCGTATGCCGCATAGAATGAGCTCAAACCCGTGGCAACCCCACCCAGGCTGTCCGAGTACTCCAATGTCCCGTCGCGAAACGATGCCTGGATCGGCAAGCGATTGGACACGATCAGCAACCGTGTGTCCGATGCGTTATTCGGCATTGCTCCTCCAATCGAGCGTGCAGCTCCCTGCTCCCCGCCAGCGTAGCTTCGAAAGAGCAGAGATACAATGGATCCGTATTGCGCGGCCTACTACACAAGATAAAGCCGGCACGCGAGCCGGGAACAGCCCGTGTACCGGTCCGCATTCAGCGACTCGCAGCAGAGCTCGTCAACCCAAGACTCCTGCCCCTGATCAAAGGCACCGCAACCACGACGTGCCCATCCCGCGCCTCGATTGAGTTCGTTCTCGTGGCATCACCCAGTCCCCTCTTCGAGCATCGCCCCGACCACTTCGTGGGTTTCGAGATCTGCGACGGACAGGTCAACTGCACCTTCCGAGCCGGCATCCACTTCCGCATCCCATCCAAGGAGGATCCGGCGAACGACCGCGGATATCCTTCCGGTGAACCGGCGAGCAAAAGGAGCCAAGTGGTGACCGATCCGATGCTTTCGAGGGTGGAGGTTCTGGTGAATGGTCTGCTTGCGCCAAGGTTGTTTCTCCACTTCTACCGGCGATACGCAGACTCGTTGGAGCTCGCAGGAAACGAGGCCTTCCTCGAAATCGGTTGCGGCAGCGGCGGCGTATCCACCCACTTGGCCCGGCGGTTGCGGCGCGGCGGCTCGCTAACCTGCATCGATATCTCGCCGCAGATGCTCCGGATTGCCCGCCGCCGGCTGCGCCGGCACCGGCACGTTGTGTGTCGCCTCGGATCGTTGGACTCGCTCTCGTTTCCGCCCGGCGTATTCGGCGGGTGCGTGATCCATCTCGTCTTGCACGAGATTGCGCCGTCGCAACGTGCGTCCACGTTGCAAGCGATGGCCGTTGCACTCGAACCGTCGGCGAGGGTCTTCGTTCGTGAACCGACGGATCTTCACGATGGAATGCCCGCGGATGAGATTCGCCGGCTGTTCCGTGCCACCGGTTTCCGCGAAGCGCGGGCCCGTGAGTACCGCGTGGTTCCAGCGGGGCACGTGTACGAGGCGGTGTATGTGCGGACCAATCCTCGTTCGGCGGCGGCTCAACCGGAGTTCGAATCCGGTCTCAGCGTCGCCAAATAGCTCATCGCCTGATCGAGCGGAACCTGGTTGCAGTATTCGCCCGTCTCCAAATCGACGGCCCCGCCGGGCAGGACATCGGCGAGCACAAGCCCCGTTCCGCGAAGCAAGAGGCGCAGGTCAGCGGGGGAATAGCACCGAAGAGATTGCGTGACGGCCTCATCCGGCTTGCCACGTGGCCACCACGTGTCGAGCATCCGGCACTCGTCGCCGTCGAAGGCGTGCCTGCGGCAGGCGTCTTTCCATTCCATCTCCTGATCATGGGCATTCGCCCAGTACCACGGCGTGTAGACATCCACAAGCGCGGCACCTTCCGGGCGAAGCCACTGCGCAATCCGCGCGAGCAGCCACCGTTGGTCGGCATCGGATCCAACGCCGAACCCATCGAAATAGCAGACGGCATCGAACGTCTCGTTCAGTTCAATCTTGTAGAAATCCCCGGCCAACGCGGTCATTCGCCCGTCCTCGCGAGCCGCGGCGAGCGATCGCGCGTGCTCGATCAATCGTGGATTCAGATCGACGGCCACCACGTGGTGTCCGCGGTCGGCGAGCGCAGCGGCCGTCTGCCCGCCACCACAGCCCAATTCCAGAACGCATCCCGTCCGCCCCCCAAGAACCGCATCGACCCACATCGCTCGCTCGTAATGGAAGGCATCGAGTTCGCCCTCGTAGATACCCGTCCACTCTGCCTGCCGGCTGTAGAACTCCTGAACCCAATCGGCCGCATGGCGTGCCCCGCGCTCTACGTCAGCCGGTAAGAGACCCTCGAGGTCTCTGCACAGCATTCCCCGCCGGGTCATGCTCGCCGATCGCACGAGCGCTCGCGCGTGGTACAGGTCGTGCTGCAAGACGTCCGCATCCTTGAGGAGTTCCTCGAACGGACCGTGCTCTGCGCTCTTCTCGCTGTGGTGCTCGATCGCCGAGGCAATCTGCCCGATCTCCTGCTCATCGTAGCCGCCAACGCCGCGGAGGATCTCCACCGCACGGCGCGCGCTTCGTGCCGCATGATCCGTTGAATCGCCGCTCTCATAGGTCGCCAGATCGTGCAGTATCCCTGCGGTGGCAGCGAGTTCTTCATTCTGACCCCGGAGACTCGCCAACAGCGCAGCGATAGCGGATACGCCGTACAGATGGACAAAGGAACACCGCCGCTCCTCCTCGCTGGCAACCCGATGGAGAATCGTATCCACAGCCTCGCGAACGGCCTCGAGCCGGCTCATCGTGTCTCTCCCTTGCTCCGCTTCGCGTCCTTGCGGCCGGATGCGAGCAGAGCGATCGACAGACCGAGCCCCCCCGCGGCGATCACGCTGTACATCGCGGTGTAGGCAAGATCAATGCGGCCCTGGGACTGCCACGTGAAGAGGTCCATCGAGATCAGCGCCAGGCCCATCGTTGCTGCCTTGATGAGCATACATCCGGACAGCACGATCGCCCACGGGCGCCGCCGAAGCAGCCCAATGGCGGCGAGCACACACAGCGGGGCAATCACGCCGAGGTCGAGCACGTAAACGAAGCTGTTCACAGCGCCGGCACGGGTAATCAGTTCGGGCAGCGTGCCTTCGGTTAGGAAGGGAACGAGCTGCGCCACCTCGGGGATCACGAGCATCACCGCAATCAGCACCAAGAAGGCCGCCGCCGTGCGCTGCGGGAACCGTCCTCGGAACGCCTGCTCAACCCTTGCACCATCCAGACCGAGGCAGACGGTCACCAACGAGAAGGCGCACAGGGAGAGCAACGCAATGTATACAAGGACGAATCGGTTCAGGTAGTAGCCAAATGCCACGCCGATGTAAGTGTAGGTCAGATAGCCGAGAAGCCCGATCCACAAGATCGCGGCACGGATGGAGCCGCGCCGCGCCAACCGAACAGCGGCCACCAAGACCGGCAGGACCAGCAGCGTCAACAGATCCTGTCCGCGAATGGCGGACACCACCGCAGAAGGATCGCGGTAGAGCCCGGAGACGAACAGTCCCCCAGCCGCAGCAATCGCCGCCAAGGCCGTGGCAGCGAGCGTCAGCACTGTTGCTGTTCGAAGAAGGTTCGGTTCTTGACCAGTCCCCGTATTCGCACGTTGTGGTGTCATGCCACGCTCCTCATTCTCTGCAGTATCTGTTTCACCCGTGATGATGCAGGCAGAAGCAGTCGAACTCAATTGGCAACCCAGGGTGCGGCAGCGGCCGGGAAACGCTGGACGTCTTCGCAACCTTGCACTCGGAAGATCATCCGGTACCATGAATCCATCGTGAACGAATCGAAGAGGGCAGGACTCGCGAGTCAGGAACACGTCACCCGCACCCTCTTTGCTTTCGTCACCGGCATGATGATGCCAGGCCCCACTTTGTCCCGGTAATCCTCTACGGATCTCGGACGAAGTGGCGATGCGGACCGCAGGGACTTCCCTGGGGTCTTTTCTTTTTGGGTTCGCACAACGGACGGAGGTGCTCTATGAGTGAGCGGTTTGCCACAAAGGTGATCCACGCGGGTGAGGGCAGGGGGAAGCCATACGACGCAGTCACAATGCCGATCGTGCAGACCTCGACCTACGCCTTCGCCGATACGGAAGCCATCGTCGACTTCCTCAAGGCAAAGGATGCGGAGGTCCCCGACCGGCGGGACGAGTACGGCCGGTACAGCAACCCGACCCAGTCGGCCGTCGAGCGGAAGGTGGCCTCGCTCGAGGGCGGCGAGCGCGCGCTCCTCTTCGCCACCGGAATGGGTGCAATCACGACGCTCCTGCTCACGAATCTGTCACACGGTGACCATCTTGTGGTCGCATCGAGCACCTATCGCCAAACCAGGAACCTCGTGATGGATCACCTCGCTCGCTGGGGAATCGAGGCATCGTTCCTCCCGGATGGAAGCCTCGGAGACCTTGAACGGGCCCTGCGCCCGAACACCAAGTTGATCCTCTGCGAGGCACCGACCAACCCGTACCTGCGCGTCATCGATCTGGAACGTGTTGGCGCAATCGCCAAGGCCCACGGCATCGTGACCGCAATCGACGCCACCTTCGCCACCCCGGTGAACCTGCGGCCGCTCGACCACGGCATCGATCTGGTCATCCACAGCGCAACCAAGTACCTTGGCGGACACAACGATCTGTTGGCGGGCGTGGTGATCGGATCCGCCGCACGGCTATCGCCGATCGAGACCCTACGGGGGGTGTTGGGCGGTGTCGGCAGCCCCCACGATGCATACCTTCTCCTTCGCGGCCTAAAGACGTTGGATCTGCGCGTCCGGCGGCAGAACGAAACGGGCCAGCGAATCGCCGAATTCCTGCGCGATCATCCGCTCGTTCGCGAAGTGCACTACCCCGGGCTCGATGCTCACCCCGACCATGAAACAGCCGCCCGCCTGATGGCCGGCTTCGGCGGGGTGGTCAGCTTCGAGGTCGAGGGGAATCGGGATCAGACGAGCCGGGTGATCGATGCGCTTCAGATCCCGTACATCGGTCCGACGCTCGGCGGCGTGGAATCGATCGCCCAACAGCAATCGATCTTCATCTCCCTCGATCCCGCGAAACGGCCGAAGTACGGGATCTCCGACTCGCTGATCCGCTACGCAGCAGGCATCGAGGACGCAGACGATCTGATCGCAGATCTCGATCAGGCCCTCCGCGCGTCCGTCGCGAAAGGAGAAGACGAATGATCGTTCACAAATTCGGCGGGACCTCTCTCGGAACCGCAGAACGGATCGCCTCGGTCGCCGACATCATCGCGGAAAGCCGGCACTCGGCACCCACGGTCGCCGTGGTCTCGGCCATCCGCGGCACCACCGACCGCCTGATCTCCGGAGCACGTGCGGCCGCCACGGGTCAGCAGCCGGTCTACCGCGCGGCAAGAGCCGAGATCGCCCGAACGCATCACGCCATCGTCGACAGACTCTTGTCAGATTCCCCGGAACGATCGGAGATCGGCGAAACCATCGACGCGCGACTGGAGCAGCTGGAACGGTTTCTCGACAGCATCGCGGTGCTCGGCGAACTCACCGCACGCGGACACGATGCTGTGGCGTGCTTTGGGGAGCGGCTCTCGGCAACCCTGGTCGCCGCCGTCCTCCGCCACCGCGGTGTCGAAGCGCAAGCCGTCAGCGCGACCGAGTTGATCGTGACCGATGATGCGTTCGGATCGGCATCGCCGCGCATGGCTCCGACGTGCCAGCGGATCCGTGACACCGTCCGCCCGCTGATCGATCAGGGCGTGGTCCCGGTGATCACCGGATACATCGGTGCAACCGAGACAGGGATTCCCACCACGCTCGGCCGCAGCGGCAGCGATTTCTCCGCCGCGATCATCGCTGCGGCGCTCGAGAGCAACGAACTCCGCATCTGGACCGATGTCGACGGAATCCTCACCGCAGACCCCAACGTGGTTCCCGCCGCACGCGTGCTGCGTCATCTCTCCTATGACGAGGCGACCCGGCTGGCGCGATTCGGCGCGGAGGTCCTGCATCCCCGGACGATCGGCCCGGTGATCGAAAACGAGATCCCCCTGTGTATCCTGAACAGCTTCAATCCCACCGATCCCGGTACGCGCATCGTCAAATCCCCATCCGCCGATCGCAGGTTGTGGCCGGCCATTGTCTCGGCAACCGGCCTGCAGCTGATCCGGCTTCGTGGGCGTCACGGCGCGTGGCGTCTCCATTCGGCCACCGCCGCGCTCGATCGCTTGAGCCGTGCGGGCATTGCCGTACAGATGTTCAGCCAATCCTTCTCCGAACAGGGGCTCAACCTCGTGGTCGGCGAGCACGACGGAGAGCACAGCGTCCGTCTCCTGTCGCACGATGGAGCCGAACGCAGCGACGCGTCCCCTCCTGGGTATGCCTTGGATACGATCGAAGATGTCGCCACGGTCTCCGTCATCGGCCTTCCTGGCAACGGCCCGGAGGGCATCGCATCGCGTGCATTCGCCGCACTCGGGAAACACCGGGTGCGGGTGGTCGCCGTAGCGCAGGCAGCGACGGAGGACAGCGTGACCTTCTGCGTCCCCGACGAGGAGGTCACCGAGACCGTACGATTCCTCCACCGGGAACTCGAACTGGGTAACGGAGACACCATGGAACCCCACGATGCAGACGAAGGATAGGTGGCGCGAGTCCCTGAAGCCGAGGATTGCCGCCGCGCGAGCGCTGCTGGCCGAAAGGCTGGAAGAGGAAATCGTTCGCTGCGCCGGGCTCACGCAGTGCGGAGACCACGTCGAGCTTGCGTTTCTCGGCCGGACGATCCGGCTCAACATCCCGGGCTTCGTCGCATACACCGCCGACGGCAACGTCTGCCCTGAAGAGACGCAGATCCTGCTTCTCGACTACATCACACGCAGCCGGGGTGCGAAACCAAGCGGCCGCTTCCTCGGCTTCCGGGAGCTTCCCGGTGGTGCGTTCTACGACAAGGCCTTTCGTGGCTACACATCCGAAGTCCTCATCCGGGAACTCGATGGAAACGCTGTGGCCTTCCGCCGAGCGGCTGTCGAGCTCGGCGGCGAGTCGATCGACGATCTGGGTGATATTGCCTTCACGTTTCGTGCGCTACCGGGTGTCGCTGTGGCGATCGTGTGGTGGCACGGAGACGAGGAGTTCCCGGCCACGGCCAGTGTGTTGTTTGATGAAGGTGCCAGAGAAGCCCTACCGATTGACGGTTTCGCCGCCATCGGCCGCATCCTCTGCAACGAACTGCTGCGGAGTGCGCACCAAGAAAACGAGAACCGTACAATGGAAAAACCACAAGGAAGAGAGAACAACTGCGTCGAGCCATCGGAAGCTCGGTAAGGAGTGGCAGATGTCGAGAATCATCGCCGATTTGGCGATTCGGGGGGCCGGCGAATGGGTCGCGCACGCGCGCAACGCACTCGATGCCGCCGGGATTGAACACGGAGAGAAGAAGACCCTCGGCTTCGAAGGCACGGCCTTCTTCCTCCCGCTGACCCTCGCCCTCACCGGCATCGCCGTCGACCGCCTGGCAACAGCCCGCGAAGCCCTTGAGCACGCGACAGACCTCCTGCCGAAGCCTTCGGGAGGCGGCGGCGCTGAAACGACCGCAGATCTGCCTGCTGCGCTCGATGCGGGACGAGCAGCGCTGGTGGCTGAGGAGCTTCTCGAAGCGCTGGGAACGCTCCAGCCGGGTGAAGCCTCGAACTCCCGCTTCCCGAGCGACGCCGTCTTGCGGTCCCAGGGAATCAAACTGGTCGACGGGCGCATGCCCGGGGTGGCCGCCTGCGTCGGCGCACCCGCCGAGAATGCGGAGGCCGTAGCCATTGCCCGTGCCCTCCAGCAACGAAGCATTCTCACCTTTCTCGCCTCGAGCACCGAGGGTCATGTGATGTCAGCGCAGCTGCAGGAGGAGGGAATCGAGACAGGCTGGGACACCTTCTTGGTCCCGCTCGGCACGGAGACTTCGGCTGCGGCACACGCCCTGGGCTTCGCGGCGCGTGCGGCGATGACGTTCGGCGGAATCAAGCCGGGGACTCCCGATGCAACGGAGCGGATTCTCGCCTACTGCAAGGAGCGCGTGTTCGCGTTTGTCCTCGCGCTTGGCGCCGATGACCTATCCACAGACGACGGCCTGAAGGCGGCGTGCGCCAAGCTGGCGACGGCCACGGGGGCGCTTAACTTCGGGTTTCCGACGATCACCGACGCGCCGATCCCGGAGATCCTCGAGCACGGCATCTGTACCTACGAAGCCCTCGTCAGCGGCGTTCCGATCCACCGGATTGTGCCCCGGGCGATCGAGGTCCGCGGGCTGAAACTGAAGGTGACGGAGATCCCGATTCCGGTGGCCTATGGCGCGGGATTCGAAGGCGAGCGCGTACGCAAGGCACAGATGCAGGTGGAATTCGGCGGCAAGCGGACCGAGGCGTTCGAGCTGCTCCGCGGGCGGCCGATGGACGATGTGGTCGACGGCCGGATCGAATGCATCGGCCCGGACATCGATGCGGTCGATCCCGGCGCCGCCCTCCCGCTCGGCGTGGTGGTCGAGGTCGCCGGGCGGGCGTTCCGCGAGGCGTTCGAGAGCGTGCTCGAGCGCCGGATTCACGAGTTTGCCTCGTGGGCGAACGGCGTATTCCACATGGGGCAGCGGGGTATCGTTTGGGTACGGATCAGCACCGGCGCCTACGAGCAGGGATTCCGGCTGCGACACTACGGGGAGCTCTTGATTGCCAAGCTTCGCGATGAATTCGGCGCCATCCTCGACAAGGTCCAGGTGACGATTCTCACCGAGCCGGAGGCCGTGGCCGAGGCGCTCGTGGAGGCGAAGACTGTGTACCAGGAACGCGATGAGCGGATTCAGGGCATGCGCGATGAAGACACGGACACGTACTACTCGTGCACGCTGTGTCAGTCGTATGCACCCGACCACGTCTGCATCGTCACACCCGAACGTCCCGGCCTGTGTGGCGCGTACACGTGGCTCGACTGCGCGGCAAGCCACGAGATGAATCCCCACGGGCCGAACCAACCGGTACCCAAGGGCGAAACGATCGACCCGGTGAAGGGCCAATGGCTCGGGGTCAATGCCTTCCTTGCCAAGGCATCGAACGGCGTGCTGGAGCGGTTCAATGCCTACTCGATCATGGACGATCCGATGACCAGCTGTGGCTGCTTCGAGTGCATCGCCGCCATCGTCCCCGAGGCCAACGGTGTGATGATCGTCGATCGTGAGTTCGCCGGCATGACGCCGGTGGGGATGACCTTCTCCACCATGGCCGGCGAGATCGGCGGAGGGATTCAGACACCGGGATTCCTCGGCATCGGCAAGCTGTACATCGGCAGCCGGAAGTTCATCTCCGCTGAAGGGGGCATCGCACGCATCGTCTGGATGCCGTCAGAACTGAAAGAGGAGCTGCGAAGCCGGCTGGAGCCACGGGCGGTGGAGACGGGAGTTCCCGATCTGCTCGACCGCATCGCCACCGAACACGACGCCACGACCGCCGATGAGCTGGTGGCGTTCCTCGCATCGGTCGAACACCCCGCACTGACGATGGATTCGTTGTTCTAGGAGAACGCATGGCCAAGGTAAGCGGAATCGAGATCTACAAGCACCTGCCGCGGACCAATTGCGGCGATTGCGGTGTGCCGACGTGCATGGCGTTCGCGATGCAGGTCTCGTCGAAGAAGAAGGCACTGGATGAATGCCCGCACGTGTCGGATGAAGCACGAGCCGCGCTGGGCGATGCACAGCTTCCGCCGATGGCGACGGTATCGATCGGCGCTGGTGAAGATCGGTTGACGCTCGGCGGGGAGACGGTCATGCACCGGCACGAGGAGCGGTTCCAGCATCCTCCGGTCCTCGCCATTCGCATCGACGCGTCGCTCGATGAGCAGGCGATCGATGCGCGGATCGCCGCCATCGAAGCCCTGCGCTTCGAGCGGGTCGGCAAGACGATCGGGATCGACGCAGTCGCGGTATCGGATGCCGGGGGCGACGGCGCAGCATTTCGGAACGCTGTGCTACAGGTCGCCGATCGCACGGCAATGCCGCTGATCCTGCTGTGCAATGCCCCGGACCGGCTCACCCCGGTGGTTGCGCCGATCGCCGAGCGGCGGCCGCTGCTCGTGGCGGCGACGGAGGGCAATGCTGAGGCGATGGCATCGCTCGCGGTCGCCCACAGCCTGCCGCTCGTTGTCCGCGCGCCGGGCATCGAGCGCACCGCCGCGCTCGCGGAGCGTATCGCCCAAGCCGGCGTCAACGAGTTGCTGCTCGACCCGCAAGGCGCGGATCTGTCCACCACCCTCACCACCTCGATTCAACTGCGCCGTCTCGCCCTGGAGCAACACGTCCGCGCCGCCGGATACCCGATATACATCGACGTCGGCAGGCAGCGGGATGCCGACAACCATTCCGAAGCGCAGACCGCGTTCCAGATGGCGGCAGCCATCTCAGGTGTCCTTCGTTATGCCGGCGTCCTCGTCCTCGACACCGTCGAACCGTGGGCGATCCATCCGATCGTGACCGTGCGCCAGGACATCTACACCGATCCGCAGGTCCCCAATGCCGTGGAAGCGAAGCTGTACGAGATCGGCAATCCGGGACCCAATGCGCCGGTGTTGGTAACGACGAACTTCGCGTTGACGTACTTCACCGTGGCCGGCGAGGTGGAATCGAGCAAGGTGCCTGCCTTCATCAGCGTGATCGATACCGAAGGCTTGGGCGTGCTCAATGCGTATGCCGACGACCGGTTGACCGCCGAGCGGATCGTGGAGGTCGTTCGCGAACAGGGCGCCATGGATCGCGTTCGCCACAACCGTTTGATCATCCCCGGATTGATCGCACGGCTGCGGATGGCGATCGAGGAGGTCTCCGGATGGGACGTGGTCGTCGGCCCGGAGGATGCCGGTGGGATACCCCGCTTCCTGAACGAACTGCAGGCGAGATCCGAGGCCGCCGAATGACCACCGCACGCATCACGTTCCTTCCCGAGAACCGGAGCCTCACCGTACCTACGGGGATCTCGATCGCTGAGGCCGCCCGTCGGGCCGGCGTGGCAATCGTCTCACCCTGCAACGGCGCAGGAACCTGCGGCCGTTGCCGCGTCTTGCTTGCCGACCGAGGGTCCGTGCTCGCGTGTCAGGAGAAGGTCACCGGAGATCTTGTGGTCGAGATTCCTTCCACCTCGCGCCCCGGCGGGCTGACCGTGCACCTCGCATCCCCGCTCGACGACGCCTGGATCCATGGGAAGCTCGACCTCCTCGTGCCGATCCAACCGGCGCAGGGAGGTACCAGTCCCAAGGCGACGCGACCGTGCGGCCTGGCCGTGGATATCGGAACGTCCACGGTGGCGGCCGAACTGCTCGACCTGACAACCGGCGAGGTCCTCGTGTGCGCAGGACGGGCCAACAGCCAGGCTGCATTCGGCGCCGAGGTCACCCGCCGGATCGAGCACGTCGAGGACCACGGCCCAGAAGATCTGGCAAGCGCCATCACCGGCGACCTTCGTGCGCTCGTAAAGGAAACGATCGAGGCAGTGGAAGATGATGCCATCCGATTGGAGGCGATCGTCGCTGCGGGCAACACGGCGATGCTCCATTTCCTCTACTCGTACGATCCGTCCTGCATCCGCCGTCCTCCGTACATGCCGTATGTGGCCGCCCCCCCGATCACGCGCGCCAGCGAGTTGCCCCTCGCCCTCGATGCCGATCCAGAGGTCTATGCGTTCCCCTCGATCGGTGGGTGGGTCGGCGGCGACATCACCGCCGGCATCCTCGCCACCGGCCTTCATCGAAGCGATGCAATGACGCTGATGATCGACATCGGCACCAATGGCGAGATCGTGCTCGGAAACCGGGAGTGGCTGATGGCCTGTGCGGCATCGGCCGGGCCGGCGTTCGAGGGCTGCGGCATCTCGTGCGGAACCGGCGCGGTGCCCGGCGCGATCGAGCGTGTGACCATCGATCCACGCGGGAAGTTGGACTGGCAGACCATCAAAGACGAAGCGCCGCGCGGCATCTGCGGCTCCGGCCTGATCTCGGCGGTCGCCCAGGCATTTCTCGCCGGGATCATCGACCGTGGCGGGCACATCCTCACGCCCGAGGATGTCGCGGGCGAGCCCGGATGGGTAATCGTACCCGCCGAACGCTCGGCCACCGGCCGGGTCATCGCGCTGTTACAGCGCGATATCGATAGTGTGTTGCGGGCCAAGGCCGCGCTCTTCGCCGGAACGCAATCGCTCCTCGAGGCAGCGAACCTCTCGGTCTCGAACCTCGATCGGCTGATCCTCTGCGGCGGGTTCGGCAGTGTTCTCGATCCGCATGATGCCGTGGCCCTCGGATTGATCCCCGATCTCGAACCCGACCGGATCTCGTTTGCCGGGAACACCGCCTTGCGCGGCGCCCGTATCGCGTTGCTGCAGCGGTCCGCTTGGGAGGAAGCACACAAGATCGCGGAGAGGACGGGATGCGTCGAGCTGATCGATGATCCGGACTACTTCGAGCGCTTCACCGCGGCGCTGTTCCTCCCGCACACCGACGTCGGCCTCTTCCCGAGCGTGCCTGCAGTGAACGAGAGGAGAGCGTGATGGGAAAGACGATCGCCATTGCCGGCAAGGGCGGTGTGGGAAAGACAACCCTCTCCGGGTTGATCATCGAGGCGTTGCGCCGGCGGACCGGTGGGCCGATCCTCGCGATCGACGCCGATCCCAACGCGACCTTGGCCGGAGTCCTCGGCTTGGAAGAGGGGACCACGCTGGGTGCGATGCAGGCGGACACCTTGGCGCAGATCCGGCAACTCCCGAGCGGCGTTCCGCTCGGCCGGCACATCGAATACGAGCTGCATCGGGCGATCGTTGAAGGGGATGGAGTCGATCTCGTGACCATGGGACGCGGTGAAGGCCCGGGGTGTTACTGCGCCGTCAACAGCATCCTGCGCCGCTGTCTGGAGAGCCTCTCCAGCGGCTACCCGTTCACCGTGCTCGACAACGAAGCCGGCCTGGAGCACCTGTCCCGCCGCGTATCGCAGGGAATCGATGTGCTGCTTGTCGTCAGCGACGGCAACCCAACCGCGCTTCGCGCCACCACGCGAATCGCCGGCCTGGCCGAGAGCCTCCAGCTCGGCTTCGCCGCCCTAGGCCTGGTGTTGAACAACCTTCGGGGGGCGCTGTCACCCAAGGCCGACGCGCTGTTGGCAGCGTCCGATCTGCCAGTTGTCGGACGCTTGTGTCACGACGAGACCGTGGCCGACCTGAATCTCGACGAGCGTCCGCTGCACGAGCTTCCGGAGGGTCATCCGTTGCTCGAGGCGGTGGAACGGATGCTCGGCGAATTGCTGGATTGGAGCAAGGAGACAGAAACATGACAACGCAGATTCCGGAGTGCAGCAGGAACTGGCCCGGCCGGATCCACGAGCTCACTCTCGGCGCAACAGCCGAGGAAGGCGGCACGCGGAAACGGACCGTGACCATCGGAGGCGAAACCACGCTCCCGTTCCATCACTTCGAAGGCGCCATGCCGCATCGCCCGGCGGTTGCGCTGGAGATCACCGACATCGCGCCGCACGACTGGCCGGACACGCTGAAGACGCCGATCGCCAGGGTGATGGAGGATCCCGCCGCCTGGGCGGCACACCATGCTCAGCAAACCGGAGAGACGCACAGCCCGGATCTCCTCTGTCTGCGGCTGGACGGCTGCAATCCAAACGGGGCCGATAGAAGCCCGGCACAGGCCGCCGAGGTCGCACGTGCCGTTTGCGATGCCGTCGGGTTACCGCTTGTGATCTGGGGCTGCGGCGATCTGGACAAGGATGCCGAGGTCTTCCCCGCCGTGGCTGAAGCCCTTGCAGGCGAACGTTGCCTGCTCGGAACCATCACCGAAAAGAACTACCGCACGCTGACCGCCCTGGGAACCGCCTATGGACATCGCGTCATCGCCGAGTCGCCAGTGGACATCAACATGGCCAAGCAGATCAACATCCTTGCCATCGACGCCGGGTTCCCAGAAGAGCACCTCGTGATCTACCCGACGACCGGCGCGCTCGGGTACGGGATCGAGTACGTCTACTCGATCATGGAGCGGCTGCGGATCGGTGGCCTCAAAGGCGACCGCCTGGTGGCCATGCCGATCGTCGCCGACGTCGGCAGAGAGGTGTGGAGCGTGAAGGAAGCGAAAGCGACGCGGGCCGAGGCCCCCGGGTGGGGCGATCCGGGAAAGCGCGGGCCGGCTTGGGAGACCGCCACGGCACTGACGTATCTGCACGCCGGCGCCGACCTGGTGATCCTTCGTCATCCTGATGCCGTTCGCGACACCAAGGCCGCAATCGACCAGTTGATGACCGGATCTAAGGCAACCTAAGCGTACAAACCCCTCCTCTCGCAGAGACGCAGAGATCGCCAAGAGACCAGACACAGCGAAGATCAAGACCGCTTCCTCACCGAAACCGACGAACCAGTGCTTCAGAGCAATCCGTCGGCTCTTTGCAGTTGGCAATGACTCTTTCTATTGATCTGCTCCTCTCTGCGCTCTTGGCGGCTTGGCGAGAGAAGGCTCTTCTTGCTGGGTGCTTGTGTTTGCTGGATACGCCCCTTCAGATTCTACCTGCGCTTCTCTACGTTCTTCGGAGTGCAAATCCCTTCTCTCGCAGAGACGCAAAGGACGCCAAGAAAACCGAGCTCAACGGCAATCAAGGCCTCTCTTCTACCGAGCCGGCGTACCACTGCTTCGGGGCATTTTGTCAGCTCTGTGCGGTTGGCAATGATCCCTTCCATGGATTCGCACTTCGCTGCGCTCTTCGGATACAAGCCCTTCCTCTCGCAGAGACGCAAAGGACGCCAAGAAAACCGAGCTCAACGACAATCAAGGCCGTTCTCCTACCGAGCCGACGTACCACTGCTTCGGGGCATTTTGTCAGCTCTGTGCGGTTGGCAATGACTCTTTCTATTGATCTGCTCCTCTCTGCGTTCTTGGCGGCTTGGCGAGAGAAGGCTCTTCTTGCTGGGTGCTTGTGTTTGCTGGATACGCCCCTTCAGATTCTACCTGCGCTTCTCTACGTTCTTCGGAGTGCAAATCCCTTCTCTCGCAGAGACGCAAAGGACGCCAAGAAAACCGAGCTCAACGACAATCAAGGCCGTTCTCCTACCGAGCCGACGTACCACTGCTTCGGGGCATTTTGTCAGCTCTGTGCGGTTGGCAATGACTCT
>Ga0272441_10002247_pt1 | contig 39525 bp, 21 predicted proteins | sample SSMProp6N_FD_193582 | JGI IMG/M metagenome (GOLD analysis project Ga0272441, IMG submission 193582) | Marine sediment archaeal communities from Little Sippewissett salt marsh, Falmouth, MA, United States - SSM-Prop-6N | ecosystem: Environmental > Aquatic > Marine > Wetlands > Sediment ... | reverse complement strand
GCTTACCTGCGGCGACACGCGGGGCGGTTCGGACGGCCTGTTCTACATCTATGCCGGTTCGGTGGTCAGGCGGTTCGACGAGAAGGGAAGGCTGGTTCCGTTCGGCGCGGCTGGGCGGAAAACGATCGGCAAGCGAGGCAAGGGCCGAGCAAGCGCCCCGGGACCAGGTTTCACAGGCCACCCGCATACCCGCGCTTCCGGTCTGTTCGTAACCCGCCGGGGCGAGGTTTACCTGAACACCATGCCGATCTACCTGAAGAACCCAAAAGTGCGACACAAATGGACATTCCAAGGGAATTTCACCATGCAGTTCGCGCCCGACGGGAAGCTCGCGCCGAAGCCGTTGATTACCTCACCCGTAGCCAGATTTGCGGGAATCGCCGTGGATTCGCATGGCAACATCTACGTCGGTGCCCAGGTGGCCGAGGAGGGCCGGCGCATACCGGAGGCCTTGCGAAAGGCCCTGCCCGCGCGCCTGGGCAAGCACGCGCGACACATGTACGAGCTCTGCGGCAGCGTCGTCAAGTTTCCGCCGACAGGCGGGGCGATCGTCCCCGACGCCAAGGGGGCGTACAAGGCCGGCTTCAATGGATTCGGGAAAGGGGTTACCCTGAAGAACGCCCTGTGGGCCCGCCGGGGGGGGCTGATTCCGACCAAGTACGATCTGGGGTGCTATTGCGAGACGTCCCGGTTCGACATCGACCGGTTCGATCGACTCTTCGTGCCCGATCCGCTGACGTTCTCGATCCTGGTGCTGGACACTGCCGGCAACCGCATCGCGCGTTTCGGTTCCTTCGGCAACATGGACTGCCGGGGCAAGGGCAGCCCGGTGCCCGAGCCGGAGATCACCTTCGGCTGGCCCACCCAGGTGGACTGCGCCCTGGGGCGGGTCTACACCGCAGACCTGGTCAACCGCCGCATCGTCTCGGTTCGTTTCGAGCACGCGGCATCGGCCGAGTGCGGCCTGTAACGGAAGGCTGTCAGACCGACATAGCAGGGAAAGGAGCAACACATGAACACAACCACACGCAGGTTGCAGATGCTCGTGACGCTTGCGGCCATGCTGCTGGGGGCGCGAGCCGCGGCAGGGGCCCAAACCGTACTCAACGACAGGTCGCTGCTGAGGGTGTGGATGGTCGAGCGCACCCCGGTGGTGATCGGCAGCGACGGGAAGTTCAAACAGCCGTTCACCCCGCACCAGTGGCGCGGCAAGGTAAAAAAGAAACCGATCGGCAAGTTCCAGTCGGCGCTGCCTGCGGAGGACTGGCGCGACCCCGGGTTCGACGACTTCCAGTGGAAGCGGCAGCGGGCACCGGTTGAGAAGCGCGCCAGCAGCAGCAGCCGCAATCTCGACGCGCTGCACTCGGCCACGTCCAGTTCGATGATCTGCGCGCGGGCCAAGTTCCTGGTCGACGATCCGGCCGCGGCCGGCGACCTGCGCCTCTCGGTGAAGTACGTCGGCGGCGTTGCGGTCTTCATCAACGGCAAGGAAGTCAAACGGGCGAACGTTCCCGAGGGCGAACTCAAGCCCGACACGCTGGCCGACAAGTACCCCGACGACCTCTACATCACCGCCGACGGCAAGCGCATGCAGAACCGCACCGAGGACTGGCCTGCGCACAAGCGCAACGAGAAACGCTTCGGCCGTCGCTACCGCCGGCTTGGCAACGTGGTGATTCCGTCTTCGATGTTGCGCAAGGGGCTGAACGTCCTGGCGCTGCAGCTCTTCCGCGCGCCGGTGCACGAGAAGGCCACCGTCGTGCCCCGCCGCGGCTACGGTGGGATGGGCCGGACCTACGGCCTGTGGGCCTACGTGGGGCTGACCGATCTGAGTCTGGCCTCTTCGACGGGCAGGGGCATCCGGCCCAACCTGGGCAGGCACATGCCCGGCGTGCGGGTCTGGAACGTCGCGCCCTTCGACACGCTGCGCCTTGACTCCTTCGGCGACCCGGGCAGCAGCCCGGCGCCGGTCCGGATCGACGCGGTGCGCGGCGGCGCGCACTCGGGGCGCTTCGTGGTCAGCTCGAATACGGCGATAAGCGGGCTCAAGGTCGAGATCTCGGAACTGACGGCGAAAGACGGCAAGACCAAGCTCCCGTCCAAAGCGATCGAGCTGCGCCACGGCCGGCTGGCGCACCCCAAATACACGCAGCGCCCGCGGCCGTACTTCGACGGACTTCTGCCCGGCGTACCGAAGAAGGTCCCGCTCGTAAAGCAGGTTGTCGGGCGCGGCAGGCAGAAGATCAACGGCGCGATAGTCCCGGTGTGGGTCACGGCGCGGCCCGCGAAGGACGCGAAGCCGGGGCTGTACACGGGCAAGATCACCGTGACCGCGGCGGGGCTCGAGAAGACGGAACTCGCGCTGCGCGTGCAGGTGCACGGGTGGACCATCCCCGATCCTGCCGAGCGCCGGCTGAAGACCCTCAACGTGTTCTCACCGTATTCGGTTGCGGGACACTACAAGGTTCCGCTGTGGTCGGACCGGCATTTCAAACTGCTGGAAAGCTCGTATCGCCTGGCCGCCGGGATCAACGGCCGGCGCGTGGACCTGGATTTTGTGCCCGGAATACGCGCCATGGTCGCCAACGAACCGGTAGAAGAGACCATGTTCCGGCTGGTGCCCAAAGCGGACGGCAGCGGTTACAAGTACGATTTCTCGGTCATCGAGAAGGTCTTCGATCTCGTCGAGAAGACAATGGGCCGGCCCATGCCCCTGGTCGTCAACTGCTGGGGAGATGACAGAGGGCAAGACCCGAAGACCAAGAAGAAGGCGACCGGCTGGTTCAGGTCAACGAAGCGCGTTCCGGTCCTCGACCCCAAGACCGGTAAGATCACCAGCATCAAGAACCCGCCGCCGGGGTCGGAGGAGAACTACAGGTTCTGGAAACCGATCCTGGACGAGCTGCGCAAGCGCATCGAGAAGCGGGGCTGGTTCGACGTCACGGCCATCGGCCATCAGAGCTACTGCTGGCCGCCACACCCGAAGCAGGTCGATATCGCCCTGCGCATCTGGCCGGACGGACGGTACGGCTATACCTCGCACGCCGGCACGCTGAACTCCTCTTTCAAGGGCAGCAAAGCAAGCATGCCGGTACTTTCGTCCGAGTGCGTCTGGACCCAGGGCAAGCTCGAGCACCGCGGCCAGCGCAGGCTGCTGGCGCCCGGACGCGACAAGACCGTCTGGAACTCGTGCTCCCGCAACGGGCACCAGGACCGTCATCCGCTGAGCGTGTACTTCCGCAAGCCGGAGGAGATGATCATGCGCGGACACGACGGTCTGGGTTACCTGTGCCTGGACTTCCTGCCGCAGGAGAACCCGAAAGCACGCTACGAGCACCGTCGCTATTACGTAAGGGTCCTGGGCGGCGGCGGCGTCATCGGGTACAGCACCAAGTCGCTGCTGGCGGCCGGCCCCGACGGGGCGATTGCCACCGGCCGCTACGAGATGTTCCGCGAGGGCGTGCAGCAGTGCGAGGCGATCCTCTACCTCGAGCGCGCGCTGAAGAAGAACAAGATCTCCGGCGACCTGGCCAAGAGGGCCAACGCCTACCTCGACGAGCGCAGCAGCAAGACCAGGAGCAGTAGGCCCTTCGACCGCCAGGACCTCGACCACCGGCTGTTCGCACTGGCGGCGGAAGCTGAAAGCAAGTAGCTTTCGCCGACGGTTCCGCGGTGGTGCCAGCCGGGGAATGAGGGCGGGCGATGAGGCTCGCGACGGAGACGGAGGAGATACAATGACCCGAGTCGCAACACTGATCTGGGCCTGCGCCGCTGTGCTGCTGACCGCTTCCGCCGCCGGCCAGGAGGCCGGCAACGGCAAGACCGGACCGCTGGCGGACCGGCCCAGCAGGCCGGGCACCCACCTGGCCAGGGTCAGAGTCCTGGGCGACAACGCCTGGCTTAACCTGGGCAAGCCCAGGCCCGATCCGAAATACGGAGCCGCTCAGGGCCGGACTTGGAGCCGCAAGATGGCCTTTGCGCCTGACCTGCGCGGGGCTTTCCTCTACGGCGAGGGCGTGCACGGCGGCAGTTCGACGCGCGGCGGCAGGCGCTACTACAACGACGACCTCTATTTCTACGACGTAAACGCGCACGCCTGGATTTGCTGCCACCCCGGCACGCCGCTGGACAACCCCGGCCTGACCTACGACAAGAAGATCGGCTGCGAGCGCGACAAGCACGGGAAGATCATCCCGGTGGCCGTCAGCGTCCACGCCTACTGGACCCCGGACTACGACACGGACAGGAAGATGTTCACCATGATGCCTTCCCCGGCTTCGCTCTTCTGGAGCCGAGCGCTGGGCAAGCATCGCCCTTACCTCAAAGACAGATCCAACAGGGACCCCCGCTGGGGCGGATACACCAGTGCCTGGTACTGGGACCCCCGCACGGGGAAGTGGGAAGTCCGGCGAGTCAAGGGCGCCGCACCGCGCTGCAACGTTGACAACGTTTATTTCTACTCGCGCAAGCTCAAGAAGGGCGTAAACCTCTTCCGCGGCGTCTGGCTCTACGACCATCCCACCAACACCTGGAAGAAGGTCAACTCGCGCGGCGGCGGCAACGGGGCCTACTGCTACGATCACAAGCGCGAGTGGATCTACGCCGTCCACGCGCAGCGCAAGGATCCCAAGCGCACCAATCGCCTGTCCATCTACGACATAGCGAACAACAAGTGGATAGCCCCCAAGACCGAGGGCGAAGCCGGAGTGCGCATGGAGAGCAACCAGGCGTTTTTCACCTACGACAGCGCCAACGATGTCGCCGTGTTCCACATCCACGGCAAGCATCACGTCTACGATCCCGAGAAGAAGAAGTGGACTACCATGCCGGTCACCGCGCCGGCCGAGCACAAGACCCGGGGTTTCAGGTGGTGCAGCGGCTTCTACGACGAGAAGCTCAATGCCCACTTCTACTTCAACGCCGGGGACAGCAACCGTAAGCCCGGCAACATGTGGGTCTGGCGCTACAAGAAGGCCAAGACCTCGCAAGGAAGGAGATGACCCAGATGACATTCAAAGCCTCACTGCTGTTAACGCCGGTCCTTTGTGCAGGGATTGCGTTTGCGGGTACCCGGAAAGAGAACGACAAAGCCCCGAAAGGCCCCCTCGCCAACCGCCCCAGCAAACCCGGCACGCACCTCACCAGGATCACCGCGATGGGCGAGAACGCCTGGGCGAACCTGGGCAAGCCCGCGCCCGACCCCAAGTACGGCCCGGCCCAGGGCCGCTCCTGGAGCCGCAAAATGGCCTTTGCCCCTGACCTGCGCGGTGCCTTTATATACGGCGAGGGTGTGCACGCCGGGGCGACGAAACGCGGCAGCAAGGTGTACTACAACGACGACCTCTTCTTCTACGATATCAATGCCCATGCATGGGTTTGCTGTTACCCCGGAACTCCGCTCTCCAACCCCGGAATCAAGCTGGACAAGAAGACCGGTTTCGAGACCGACTCCGAAGGCAACGTGATCCCGGTCGCGATCAGTGTCCATTCCTACTGGTGCCCGGAATACGACATTGAGCGCAAACAGTTCATGGTCATGCCCAGTCCGGGTACGCCTTACTGGGAGAAGCGCTTGCCGATAAAGACCCATCGTCCACACATCAGTACCCGATACAGCAACACGCCCGGTCGCATGCCCGGCAGTCCCTATTACTTCGATCCGGTCTTCAGCGGAAAGTGGACGCGCTTCAAGACGGCAGGCGGCGGTAAGTCGCCTCGTTGCAACGTGGACAATGCGCTCTTTTACTCCCGCAAGCTGAAAAAGGCGGTCTATCTGTACGGCGGCGCCTGGCTCTACGACTACCAGAAAAACGAATGGAAGCAGGTCAGCAAAGGCGGCGGCGGCAATGCGGCCTACTGTTACGACAGAAAGCGGGATGCGATATACGTGGTCCGGGGCAAGTCGAAGCGCGGTCCCGGAGGAACCTGGCTGCCCATACCAAACAGCAATCACCTTAGGATTTATGACATCGGCGCCAATAAATGGAGCAGCCCGAAAACCACGGGATCGGCCGGTGCGGAGGCTTATTCGCACACAGCGTTTTTCACCTACGACAGCGCAAACGACGTTGCTGTGCTGCATGTCCAGAAGAGACACTACATTTACGATCCCGAAAAGCTGACCTGGACTCTGCTGCCGAGCACCTTCCCGAAGGCGGGTGGAAACGTGAACTGGGGAGCCAGTAGCGGCTTCTACGACGAGAAGCTCAATGCCCACTTCTACTTCAACGCCGGGGACAGCAACCGTAAGCCCGGCAACATGTGGGTCTGGCGCTACAAGAAGGCCGGGAAGTAGCCCCTGAGAAGGAGCAAACGACATGCGCAAGTTCGTGCTCGCACTTGTCTGTGCTGTGACGTTTCAGCTGGCATCTTCGGCCGGCGAAAACCTTCTCGAGAAGAAGCTGGGGTCCGCCCCGCCGAACACCTGGGTGGAGATCTGCCGCGAGAAGACCGGGTATCGTACGGAGGCGATGTATGTCTATGCCCCGCAACTGGGTAAATTCGTGCTCAGCGGCGGTAATATCGCCAGAAGCCGTCATTTCGACACCGAGCTGTTTGACCCGGGGAAGTGCAAGTGGTCTAACGCTTACCCTCAGGGGGCGCCCTACAAGAAATCCGCCGGGCCCACGGACGCGCCGCCATTTGCCAATACCCGAGGGATCCTCAAGCGCGACAAGAGCGGCGTTCTCCGCATTCGCATTGATACGCGGGTCCTGGCCTACGACACCGACAGCGCAACGCATCGTCAGTGGGTCTGGAATCCCGACAACGGCAAACTCTACGCGCACCTCATCGGCGTGACCATGGCATGGGACGCCAGGACTCGCGCGTGGACGGACCTCAAGGCGGCGCCTTTCAAGAAAGGCCGGAATTTCGGACTGCAGTGGGCATCGATGTGCTACGACCCCGTGAACAAGGAGATCCTGTCCATCGGCGGCAACAGCGATGAGGATGCCGCAACCCCCGGCTCCTGGGTGTACGAGGTTGCGGCCGGCAAGTGGCGGAAACTTGAACTGGGCACACCGGCGCAACATGCCCTGCGGTCCAAGGCAAGAGATGCTGCCATGAAGGTGCAGGACCTGGTCAACGCCGCGCGCAACCGCTACTACCTGACCCAGAGCGAAACCGAGACCAAGACCGATCTCAAGAACTGTGCGTCGAAGACCACCGAGATGGTCAAGACCCTTGCCGCCGAGATCAAGTCGTCGGCCGGCAACGGCACGCAGGCGACGGCAAGGGCCGCGGCGGGTTTCGCGGAGGTGGCTGCGGGCCTCCTGGATCTGACCGACGAACTCAGCAAGCCCACCGGGCCGGTCCTGGCCAGGGCCCAGGGCCTGGTGCACAAGGCCGATATGGCTGCCCACGACCTGGATGTTGAACCCTGCGGCCGCGCCGGTGCGCAGATCGCCTACGATGCCGCGCAGAGGAAGATCGTGCTCTTCGGCGGCAATCGCCTTGATCTGCGCCTTTCCGACACCTGGGTATTCGATTGCACGACACGGACCTGGGAACAGCGGTATCCGACAATTTCGCCCCGTCCGCGGTCAAACCATACGATGGACTATCTGCCCAGGAGCCGGAAGGTTGTGCTGGCTGGCGGGTGCCCCTTCGAGACCTGGGTGTACGAAACGGCAAAGAACGAGTGGAAGCTGATTCAGCGCGTGCCGCGCGCCAAGACTCGCCTGCGCTACCATGAGCGTCCCTACTGCCAGAATACACCGCGCGGCGGCATGGGCGCGATCTACGGAGACGACGTCCTCGTCTGGATGGGATTCGATTACGTGAATCCGGGAGACCGCAAACCTTCTCCCAGGGTCACTTGGGCCTGCCGGGTCGATCCCGATGCTCCCGATGCCGGCAGCGCCAAATTTGGCATCGTCCCAAAAATCGCGTATGTCGTCCATCGCGGCATTGCACCCGAAACCTACGATCAGAAAGCCAAACTTCACACGGACAAGATGGCCGGCATGCTGAAGTCAATGCCCGCCAACAAGTGGATACTGCTCCCAAAGCCGGTTGTGAGTACCGGTGTTCGGGGATGGGGCACCGTGCCTTATGACACGCGCAGACACCAGTTCGTAACCTGGGGCGGCGGGCATTCTACCTACAAATGGAGCGATACGGCGCATTACAGTCTGCGCACGGCCACCTGGAGCACCGGTTATCGTGCCGAGCAGCCGCTTCGCGGTTGTTTCACGGTGGACGCTCTGCGCTTCTTCAGCGGTCGCCCCCAGGTTCCCTGTCATGTCTGGGAGGCCGCCGCCTTTGATCCGCCCTCCGGCAAGGTGATTTTCATCAACCAGTATGCCTGGGTCTACAATCCGGCCAGGCGCGACTGGGATCTGCCTCCGGTCAAAACCCCTTTCAATGCCTCTGCCATAAAGGTGGGCATGACCGCGACACCGCGCGGGGCCGTAGCCCTGGCCAGTGGCGGCCTCCACCTGTACCAGGATGAGAGCCGTTCCTGGAAAACGCTGGTTTCCAAGGGGTTTCCGGGGTCTGGCAGTGATGGGGCCGGCGTCTGCTATGACTCCAAACGCGATTGTTTGTGGGTAGGCAACTCCAGGAGCACCTCGCTTTTTTGCTACGACATGAAGACCGGCAAGCGCATGAACGTGAAGACAAACACTAAACCGGGGTTTGTCCGCGAGGTCGTCTACGTGCCGGAACTCGACATGCTGCTGAGCATGAATCGAAAGAAGACGCCTGGCGGCACAGCAGTGAACCTGGCCTTCGACATCGAGAACAGCAAGTGGGTGGGGCTGGCCCTGGCGTTTAGTGACGGCAAGCCGCACCTTCCCAACCAATACTGGTATTATGATCGTGCGCTGGCTTATGACCCGTTGCATAAGGTGGCCCTGTTCTACGATCGTCCACACATGATCTGGGCATTACGCCTCAAGCGGGACGGTCTGAAGATCGAAGATGTCGTACGCCCGAAACCCGGAAAAGAACAGAAGTGAGCAATGAAGAATCATTGGATGGTTTACCGGGCGCTTTTCGGGAACTGTCCATACAGAGGCCCTGAGCCTGCCTGCCTTTTCCGTTCTCCAAGGCCCCACACTCATCGGTATTGCTGCCGCGCATATGCCAGGTGCCGTAGCCGCCCATTGAGTATCCGGTCAGGAAGACCCGGTTATTGTCCACCTTCCAGGTGCGGTTTACCGCCTTAAGCATTTCTCTGACCTGATATTCTTCGGCGGGGTTACCACCCCACTCGGCGTAATTCTTCTGCATTACTGTCGGGGCTACGAATATCAGTCTGTCGAAATGCCGTTGAAAATACTTGAGATACATGGGGCCGCCCAGCTTCCAGTGTCCGCTGTCCTTGCCGCCGCCATGCAAACTGACAAGAACCGGCCAGCGAACCTCGGAGCGAGCGGCTGGCTTCTGCCCGGGCTGTTTGTCCTGCGAGTCAGGCGATTTCTTCTGCCAGAGCTCAATGTGTAACTTACTTTCGAGTTTACCCCGCTTGAATGTGCTGTCACCGGCCTTCAGTCCCTGGGGCATGCGTGCCTCCGCAAAGCAGAGACGTGCCCATTCCTCCACAGAGGCAGGCGGCAGGGCGTCCTGTCCTGCGAGGGTCTTCAGAACCTCATCAGGGTTTCCCCCGGCCGAGAAGAACTGTTTTGCCTGCTTGAGCAGAAAGTTTCGTTCTCTCTCACCAAATGTGGTACTGGCCTTCTGAACAGGCAAGGCTGCCAGCACCCGGTTGTCGTTCGGAAACCTCTTATGTAGATCGAAAAGCAGCCCCCGTGACTGGACTGCCAGTTTCTTCTCCCGCGCCCACTCAATCAGCGTTAGGGCGGACGCCACATCCTTGGGCTTCAAGGCGGTGCTCCGCCTTGCAAACTCCTGGCGATCCTTGCTGTTGGATCGGTCGATGTTGTTGCGCTTGGCTATGGCTGCCTTGGGAAACTTCATGGTGAAGCCGCGGTAGATCTCCAGTTCGATGAACTTCTCATTCTCGCTCTTGACCGATATACCCACTATTCTCCGGCCACTGTGCGATACCAGCGCGACCTCGGCCCTGCAAGCCGTCGAGACACAGGCCAGCAACGCTGCGACCGCGACCATGAGGACCGCATGCGAGAGGGAACTGCGGCTCCCAGTGTCGGCCGGCCTGTACTTTTTGACAGGCAATGTGCAGGTCCCGACCGGATGGAAGAGCATGTGAATACCTCATCTTTCGACAAGTCAAACCTGCGCGGATTCAAGTTCCAAGTGCTCCCCCCTGAGGGTGAGGCGACCTGTCGTTCACTGAGCATATCTACCGGGCTGTTTTGATGTCAAGGGTAATGCGGGCGCGTTGTTTTTGCAGAGCAGCATCGCAATACTGCATATAGCCTCGCAGACCTTTCCAGGGCTGCTTTTGGAACACACCGATCATTCGCTGTACTCCCAGGTCGCATTAAGCATGGCGCGGTAGTTCTCGGGTGGGACCGAGTCAATAATTGAGTGGCTGCTACCCACAACATAGCCTCCGTCGGGGGCGAGCCGCTCCAAATGATTGAGTGTATCCGCCCGAACCGCTTCGGGTGTACCGAAACTGAGAACGTCCTGAACACTGATGTTGCCCACCAGCGCGATATGCGGATATTCCTTCCGAACGGAGTAAATGTCGTTCATATCCGGCTGCAAGGGATGAATCGCGTGGACACCCCAGCGGTTGAAATAGGGCAGAACTTCCTTTTGGCTGCCGCAGCAATGACACAGGACCGGCTTGCCGGTATCTAAGGCGGCACGAATGATCTTTTCGTGGCGCCCAGCCCACAGTTCTTCAAGGTGCCCGGGACGCACAAAGCCGGTCACATCGTCGCCGATATAAAAGAAATCAAAAGGCAGGTCATGAATGCCTTGGATCACGGCAATGGAGTAGGATGTATAGAAGTCCAACAGACGTTCCACGGTTTCCGGATCTTCGTATATCATGAGCAGGAATGACTCAATCGGCGCCGGCCCGGAGGTCATGCAGGACGCGGTAAAGGGGCCGCTCAGGCACGCACATACGCCCACGCCGGTTCCTGCCGCCACGGACAGAAACTTGGAGAGCTTGTCACGTCGTTCTGAGATCTCGGGTATCCGCACGCCTTGCAGATCATCCCCTGTGTAAACAGACCCTCGTGGCAGATAGAACTGGAGGGGACAGGGGATGGCATCCTGCCGGACGGCCAGAACAACGGCCAGGGCTTCTTCCGGAGGGATGTTCCAGAGGCTTGTGCCGGACGGTTCTTTTTCAAGTATGGCGGCGAGATTGCGGCGGTTGATTACGATTTCGAAATTCGGGACTCGATCCGCCTTGCCGCCGCGCAGGACAGTAACCAGTCGTCGTGCATCAGGTCCGTTCTTCACAGCTTATGTTCTCCTTTGCGCCGCGGAACAAGGCATTTCCCGGTTCAAAGATTTTGAGCTTGCTCCATTGATGGACAGCCAAGAACCGTTTCCTGTTCACCACATGACCCGCAGACTCCCGGTGATGTGGTGGCAGATCACGCGCAGACCATTGTCCAGAACCTCTTTCTCGAAGGGTTCCCCTGTCACGCATGGACTTTTGGGGTTGAGAAGAATATGGGCGTTATGGCCCATACCCGGATAGAGCGTGACCTTTGCGTCCCGCAGGCCGGTTATCAGTTGACAGCGGCTGAACCCTGTCCTGGTGAGAACTGTCTCCACGCAGGAGAGTTCGGCGTCATCACTCTGATCGACAAAAACCCGGCACTCATGGCGCCAGGCTCGGGGCAAATGGTAGAGTGCCTTGCCGTTTCGGAGCAGCGTTTCTTGTCCAGTCAGGAGTGGTGCGCCGTCGGGGCAGCGCAAACTCAAGGCGGTGGCAGTGCTTCTGCTCAGCCCTGAAAAGTACCATCCGTTATCGTGACGGTGAATCGTCAAAGAGTGGCCGGGTTGGGCCGGCGTCTCCCTGATGGTGGCAAGGTCCCAACCCCACTCGGAAAGTACCATGCGCAATAAACGCTCCTGCGGAAAATATTTCCCGCGATCCTGGTCAACAACCCTGCCGCCGGCAATTTTCTTGATGCTCAGTCCGCCACGGACCCAGAGCAGGCAGCCCTTTCGCGCATCTTGTGCGGGCCCGCATCCGGCAATGACGCGCTTTTCACCTTGCATGGAAACCTCAGCCAAAGGTTGCATGCCGGCGGGAACTTCCAGGCAGCCACCGCCGTTGGGCACGGACGGATGCATCACGCGTGCGGGGGATGAACCCTGTTGGCACTGGTCATCGTCCATCAATAGATGCAGATCCATTTCACCGCTAAGCGCATCGCCGTGCTGCAAACCCAGGGAATCCAGAATCGGCTGACCCGCATGACGCGTGGTCCCGTAGAGCAAAGCCGCACCACCGCGTTCCACCCATGCCGGAATGGCGGTTTCCATTGGAGAGCCGCGGCCGGGCACCGGTGTGACCAGAAGGCGTCCTTCGATGGAGGGGGCGCGGCGTTCCATGAGCGGAATGAGCGCACTGGTCGAAATAACCGTGTTCAGGGGTAACCCTTCGTTGATGGCGCTCCGCACGATCCAGTCGTTCACCCAGGCCTCTTCCACGGCAGCCTCGGGACCAAACGCACGGTCATGAATCTCGTCGAAGGGGTAGGCCCAGATCAATGGCCCGGCCCGGTCGGGTCCCGTATGACGCGCTTCCAGCAGATGCGGAATAACTTCATTGGGCACCTGTGCAGGCATGCGCCCCAGCGAATCATCGATCGTCAGGATGTTGATCCGGTCAGGGATGCGGGCACACCCGTCATCGTCCAGGCGACACACGGCGCCGGGAAGGTAGATGTCGTGCGGTTGCCGTTCATAGCGGTCGAGCCATGGACTGCTCAGCCACCACGGATCCTGAGCATAGAATCGAAACGGAAAGGCCGGGTTATCCGAGGGAAGCACGGCCACATGAGACATCCATCCGGCAAGTTCCATGCCGAAGTCCTGGTTAATGGCCGCCCAGGGCGAATTCGGAGGCACCGGAATGCCAAAACCGCCATCATAGATATCCCGGAAGGGCACACCGTCACTGCCAACGTCCAGACCCGTGCTCAGGTTTGTTCCGCGGACTTCTATGGGGACATCCGGCAGCTCGGCCCGCAGAAGACGCCAGAACTCAAGATTCCTGTCGCCGCATTCTCCGCGCCGGGCAGGATCAAACTTCGCCCCGTCGAAGACCGCGCCGGTTTGTCCCCAGGTCTCCATCCCGAAGCCAAAGCCATTGGAAAGCCAGAGGGTGTCAAAGCCCATATCGCGCAGAAATACGCGTGCCTGCCGCCCGAGAAATGTTCCCAACGGCAAGCCTTCGGGAATGCCCTCCGGAAATGCCGCATACCGACGTTTATCAGCGTGCAGGCGGGCATAGCAGCAGGCAAAGGTGCCCTGACCCATGGTATTGGCCATGCAGATTTCGTTGTGCCAATCATACTTGAAGCGCGAACGCGCGAACTCCGGGCCCGGATCAAACGTGGCGCCGACGCGAACAGGGTTTCCCGTCCGTGCCTCTCCCACGCGCCTAAGCGTGTCAACCACACAGGCCAGGCCGCGATACGTAAGTGTCGGAGGATCGGGGCAATAAAGGTGGCAACATGCGTGAAGCGATACGCCTTCAGGATCGTGTTCAAACGTGGAGGAGCGGTTGGCACCTCCGATATACCGGGCCCACTCCATTTCCTCATCGAGATGGCCTGAATACTCCAGGATTTCCGACCCGTCGGACGCCCAGAGCAGAATTCCTGTTTCCGGAGCATGACGGAGAAGCGCATCCCACTGCCGGAACAACTCCTGACAGACTTCTTCAACCGCTTCGGGGGAAAACCCGTTGCGGAAGGGTTTCAGGCTCATCTCGAGAGTGACGGCTTTCAACGGGTTCATCAGTCGGCCTCCACTCCGTGAACCACGGCCGCCTCGATACCCAGGGCACCGGCCAGCAGGCGCAGCTCCTCTGCGTAATGGCCCACGCCCAGCGCGAAGTGATGCGTGGGGCCCTCGGCACACCAGCGCTGCAGGAACGTTCGAATACAGCTTCCAAAATAGCCATGAGTATTGGTATTGCCCGTGGCGGGTATCGCGTTGCGGCGTGACTCCCCCTCAGCAATAATAAACTTCAGCCGTCCCTGCCCCGTCTCGGCAATTCCCAGCATGGTGACAGGTCCGGACTTGATCTGGAACTCCACAGAAGCTCCCGACCCCACCTTGCCGTGATATTGTTTCAAACTGCGCAGAACGGGCCGCCCCTCGGCCACGTCGATATGATGAGGCCCGTCGTGTCCGATCAGCACCGAGTTGCCCGGGAAGTCAACCGGATGAAATTCCGCAAATGAGCCACCAATGCCCAGGCGATCCAGGATAAACATGGCCACACAAGTCTTGAGGTCGCTTTCGCCGCACATCGGAAATCCCCGGGCACACAGCAGCGAGTTCCCAACGATCAGCGACCCCACCAACCGCCGAGTCTCGCTATCTTCAAGTCCCTGGTAGTGATAAGCCAGCCCATCCAATGCCTTGTCTTCCACAAATCGGTCAAGCGCCACGGCGGCACGGGCCGCCTCGTCAAGATCCGGCCCGGTAAGCTTTTCGGTGTGCGGGTCCTGACCCGGTTCAGGAAGATCAAAGAGGGCCAGAACCTCCTCCCGCTTGGCCGCCATCTCAGCGGCATTGACCTGCAGGGCGTGCGCCACCAGGTCATCGATTTCCGCCTGTACCACGTGCAGCCCGAACCACCGGGTCAAAGCGGTCTGGTCCGTGTGCATGTCGTACATGGCTTCCAGCGGATGGCCGATATGTCCGATCCGTGCGTGCTTCAGGTCGTGCAGGACAGTCGCTATCCGCACCCAGCGAACCACCTCGGCCTGCGCCCGGACATCGTCGTGAAGCATCCCGATAATGCACGGGGGCGCCGGCTTCCCCATGCGCACGATGGTATTGCAGAACTCGGGCAGGGCACAGATATTGTCGTTGCAGAGCTGCATGTAAGTGGTGGCCCGCTGATAGTCCAGGGCCGATGCAGGCTGCAGGGCAACCAGGATGATCGGTATATCGAGTGTACGGGCAATGGTTCCGATTGTGGATGAAGTGGCATAGGTCACCATGTCAACCATGAGAAGATCCAGAGCGGCCCCGCGGAGGCGCGCGGCACCCTCCTGGGCCTTCAGGGCATTGTCGATCATTCCGAAATCAACGACCTCCACATCCTGACCCTTGAGCCTGCTAATGAACTCCCGGTGTCCGGCAAGCAATTCCTCAAGTAATCCCGGGTACTGTGCCCAGTAGGTATCCAGGCCGACCGCAAAGGTACCGATCCGCGCACGCTGTGATCCGGGCCGCTTATTCATTTTCCCATCCCGCTTTGTTCTGTCGTCAGTCGCTGCGCCACGGTCTGCAGACGGCCTAGAACCGCCTTGCGTCGCGCACCGGCCAGACGTTCTACGGGGCCACATACCGCCAGAGCTATGCGAAGCGGAACGACCGGCACGGCCAGGGCCGTAACTCCGCTTCCGTCCACATTGCTGACCTCGGTGTACCCTCCTCTGACGTGACGCTTGAGAAGACGCCCGAGTCGGGCAACGGTTACACCGGCCCGGGACGCGTAGCGTTTTCTTTCCGCGACGTCGCACATGCCCAGCAGGGCCAGGCCCGAGGCCCAGCGGTGAGCCTCCTTTACAACGCCAGACGGCATGGTCGCTATCAACTGGTGTCGGGCTTCACGCTTGGCCAACACGGTTACCGACCCGTCGATCCAGCCTACGGCGGCCGAGGTCTCTTCGATCGCAGCGAAAAGCTCATCCACCGCCGATTCCGCACATCCCCGAATCACCCGCAGATGATGGCAGTTCACCGCCAGCGCCAATGCCGCCGGCCCGAGCTGATAAGAACCGCCCTCAGAGGCACGGGCAAATCCCTGCCGGCAGAGACCCTTCAACAGCGCATGAACCCGCGAAGGTTGTAATGTCAATCTGCGCGCCAACTCACGCACTCCCACGCCGCACGCATCACTGCGCCCAAGCTCCTTCAGAACGCTGAGCCCCTTTTCCAGCGATGAACTCATCACCTCACCATCCCGTCTCATGTGTTCCGTTATAGAGACCGCTGTTCTCTTTTATAAACATAGCGCTCTGGGGCGGGCGAGTCAAGGGGTTAATCAGTTGAATCATCCCCAGTTTTAGAGGAGTCAGTTAAGAACACCTCATTGAGGTCTCCGAAAACGACCCAGAGGGCGCCAGGGCCGCTGCGCGAAGATTGCTGGTATCGCCGGACCGCCCGACAGCGGTAATTGCTCTATGGAATGACCTGAGTCACTCCCTAATAGGGGCCGCGGATGACCTCGGCCTGCAACTCGGACGGGATCTGGAAATGGTCGGCTGGAGCACTCTGGAGCAGTACGAAGGCGATTACCTTCAGCGCTTCGTCACCCAGGCGCCCCAGCCCGCCGTGGTCTGGAGCGTCCGCGAGATGGCCGAAATCTGCATCACACGGTTAGCCCAGCGTCGCGTGGATCCCGGGATGCCGGTAACCAGAACACGGGTTCCGACAAGATTAATGCTCACCCAGTAGGAGGAAAACTCGTGCATCGATACGCTTTTATTGCGGTACTGACTTCTGTCGCCGTCCTGTACAGCAGCACAGGCGCGGCCGGAGCTTCTTCTGCGGCGAGCGGATCTTCGCGCGTCGGCTTCGCGCGAAAACCCCAAGTCGTCCGCGCGAACGGGAAGGTCACCGTCTCCTTCGCGGTCATTGAACCCGTCGACGCAGAGGTAGCTGTGATCGACGCGGGCGGCAGAATCCTGCGCCACATGGCGGCGGGAGTGCTTGGTCCTAACTCACCGGAACCCTTCAGGAAGGGGCTCTCCCAGGAACTCGTCTGGGACGGTAAGGATGACCTCGGAAAGGCTGTCGCCTCCAGTTCGGGGCTCAAAGTCCGCGTCTCGCTGGGCCTCAGACCGCGACTGCACCGGATCATCGGCTGGTCCGGGCAGAATATCGACAATCCTCAGGGCATTGCCTGCGGTGCCGACGGCACGCTCTACATGGCGTTTGGGTCTGTCCTGACCGCGCACGCGTTTTCGACCGTGGTGTGCGCCTACGACCGGGAAGGCAAATACCTCCGCCAGGTTATACCGGCCTCGCCTGCACTTCCCGCCCAGAAACGCAAGGGCTGGCCGCGGATTAACGTGGAGGGCGTGGGCGATGTTCCGATCGTCCAGCATGCGCTTTCGCGCAGCACCTACCCGGCGTTTTCGGTGGACTACGACTGTTTCCCGGCCGTCGCGCCCGACGGCAGATTTCTGGTTCTCAACAACACCAACAGCAGGGTCAAACACCCCGACATCGGTTCGGGGCGCATCCTGTTGACGGTCGGTCCGGACGGATCGGTCCCGGCGGACTACATGGCCCGCCGGATCGCCGGTCGCGACCATAGCGGTTCGGGGTACGTCGCGGTGTCTCCCGACGGGAAGTACGCCTACGTGTCCGGGTTGTCGGTCAGGAAGAAGGGCGCCTGCAACACGATCTGGCGCACGCCTCTGGACCGCGTCGGTCCGGCGGAGATCTTCGCCGGCAGGTCGTTCCAAAAGCCAGAAAAGCCCTCCGATCTCGCGGATCCTCAGGGCCTCGACACGGACCGCCACGGCAACCTGTACGTGGCCGACCGGGGACGGGGACGCATCGCCATCTTCCGGAAGGACGGCACGTTCCTCACAGAGATTCCGCTGAAGGACGTCTGTCTGGTCCAGGTCAGCTCGAAGACCGACGCGATCTTCGCCACCGTCGCGAGCGGAGGTTCCCGGGGCAAGTGGAGCACGAATCGGATCGTCAAACTGGGCGGAATCGAAGATCCTAAGCTGAAGGCTTCGCTGGCGGTGCCCGACAAATACGGGAGAGGTATCGGCCGCCTGGCGCTCGACGATTCCGGGGAGTTGGACCGGCTCTGGTACTGTGGATATGTGTGGGGGCAATACCGACTGTACCAGGATGAGAGCCGTTCCTGGAAAACGCTGGTTCCCAAGGGGTTTCCGGGGTCTGGCAGTGATGGGGCCGGCGTCTGCTATGACTCCAAACGCGATTGTCTGTGGATCGGCTATAACAGGTCAACCGCCCTCTGGCGCTATGACATGAAGACCGGTAAGCGGGTGAGTGTGAAGACAAACGCCAAGCCGGGGTTCGTCCGCGAAGTCGTCTACGTGCCGGAACTCGACATGCTGCTGAGCATGAATCGAAAGAAGACGCCTGGCGGCACAGCAGTGAACCTGGCCTTCGACATCGAGAACAGCAAGTGGGTGGGGCTGGTAATCCCGTTCGGCGACCGCAAGCCGCATCTGCCTACCCACTACTGGTATTACGATCGTGTGCTGGCTTATGATCCCTTGCACAAGGTAGCTCTGTTCTACGACCGCCCCAACATGATTTGGCTACTGCGCCTGAAGAAAGACGGCCTGAAAATGATCGATCTGTAGCCGTCTGTACGAGACGTTGAGTCAAATGTGGGAGTAAATGGCATGAAGAAGCATGTGAAGACAACTGTGGTAACCATCACACTGGCGATCTTTGCCGGAGCGCTTTCGATTCAGGCCGAAGAAAAAGGACAGCACCCGGCTCTTGCCGGTGCGAAGGCAAACGAATGGGTGAAGATCGGGGAACTCAACTTCAGGAGAAAATCCGGTTTCACCCAGGGAATGCTTCACGTGGCCAGGAGCGGACGTTTTGTTATGCTCGATGCGGGCCGGATTCTGGAGCTCGACCTGGCGTCAGGCAAATGGAAACAGGTGCCGCTGAAGGGTAAGATCCCGCATAGCAGGGATCTGGCACGCAGGGGCGTCTACTTCCAGTTTGCGAGCATACCGGATTCGGAGCAGATCTTTACCTATATCTGCAATCGAACCGTTGTCGCAGATTTGTCCACCAGCGAAGTGAAGGGGTTGAAGGGCTCGCCGTCACCGGGCGCCAACCCCGAATGCCTGCTGAAAGCCAAGCAATTAGGCTCCTACAACGGCGACCATAGCCATCTCATCTGGGGCTCGCTTTGCTACGACCCCGTTAACAAGGAGATACTCTCGGTCGGCGGCATTAATTCGTCGCTGGCCGGTACGCCCGGGGTCTGGCATTACTCGCTGGAGAAGCAGGCGTGGCGGCGCGGTGAATTCAGCGATGCGCAGACAAAGAAGACGCGCGTCGCAATCAAGGCGCTGGGTGAACGGGTCTGGACACTGGTCTCGCTCGCGCGGAGCCGGTTTTTCGTGAGTGAAACCGCGAAGGAGGCGAAAGTTGACCTGGCTGCGGATGCAGAGAAGCTGGCAGGCGAACTCGAAACGCAGGCCGGCGGAATTAAGGATAAGCGTGCGGCCGATCATTTGAAACAAGCCGCGGAAATGCTCAAAAAGGTCGTGCCCCAACTCAAGGACGCCATCGACGCAGAGACTATTAAGACGCTGACCTTTGCGCGGCGGCGCTGCTATGATGCGACCTGTGCGCTGGCCGCCGAACCACCCGCCCGGGCCAATTCTCAGATGGCCTACGATGCCTCACAGAAGAAGATCATCCTCTTCGGCGGCGATGGTCTGGATCGCTACCTGAGCGATACCTGGGTCTATGACTGTGCGTCGCGCACATGGACACAACGCTTTCCAGAGACGGCGCCAAGACCGCGTGGTGGGCACGCGCTGGTTTATCTGCCGAAGAGTCGGCGAATTCTGCTTCTCGGCGGTTATAGCGGAGCACACAGTTCGCTGCCCGATATGTGGGTTTACGACACCGCAGAAAACAAGTGGAGTCGCATTCCGGATAAGCGCCCGGTAATCGGCAAGGGCCGCAATCCCTGGAAGGCCGTCATGTGTGCGCCCATGCGGGGTTATCATCTTCCCGTGACCTGGCCGGCCGCGGCCAGTGAGGACGATGTGGTCGTTATGGTCGATACCGGGAACACCGGCCCGGGGAAAAAGAATCCATTCACCTATGCGTGCCGGATCGACGTATCCGCAGGGACCGATGGAGGAAAGTCGGGCGTGCCCGGTGGCACGGTTCACTACTACAACAAACCGTTCTCCTGGGACCGGGTTGCCAAGCCGGACCCGGATGCCGTTCGCGCAAAAATCGATGCGCTGAAATCCAATGTCTGGACACATGTCCCCACGCCACGGGATACCACTTCACACATCTGGGGCACTGCCGCCTATGACCCGGAACGTCATCAGTTCCTGTACTGGGGCGGCGGACACTCGGGTTACGTTGGCACGGACGTCAATCACTACAGCCTGCCCAGCGGACTCTGGTCAGGGTCTTTCGCACCGGACACCATGGCGAATTTCAACCATCATGTTCTTAATGGGCCCGGACTGTTGTCCTTCCGGAACCGCCCGCACATTCCGGTGCATTGCTATCAAATCTACGCATACGATCCGGTTTCAGATCTGATGGTGACCTGTCATTTCAAGCATACCTTTACCTACGATGTACGCCGTCGGGAATGGGTTGGTAAGCCTTTTCGGCCACCCTTTGAAGCCAGAGCCATGCGCGTATCGCTCGCAACGACGCCGAAAGGGGTGGTCGCCTGGGCCGGTCGGCCAGCGCCGGGTCTTTTCCTCTTCGACGGCGCAAAGCGTGCCTGGGCGAAACTCCCGGTATCGCGTAATCCGGGCGGGCTCTACTGCGACTCGTCGGGCATGTGTTACGATTCGAAGCGTGATTGCCTGTGGCTGGGCGGCAGCGGGACCTCCATTTCCAGATACGACATGAAGTCCGGCCAGCTTACCCGGGTCACTGGTTCACCCAAGGTGCTAAGAAAGAAGGGCCGCGGGCCCACTATCCGCGAAATGACCTATGTGGCCGACCAGGACCTGGTGCTGTTCATGCCAGTCAAGAGCAAGAACGGTAAGCCGGCCAACTACTGTTTCGATCCCGAGGACGGCAAGTGGTACTGGCTGGAAATGCCCTACATGACGCCGAAAGGTCCAAGACAGCCGTCCCTCAAATATCACGGCTACCCCTTCGATTCGGCCATGAATTACGATCCGGAGCACAAGGTCGTCCTACTTTTGCATCGCATGCGTGGCTTAAAGACCGGTCGCATCTGGCTGCTGAAACTCGACCGCAAAACCGCGAAGATGGAAGAGATCGTAGACCCCAAGCCGAAAACAACGAAAACAGAAGGAGATAAAAAATGAAGACATACGTGAGTCTTTTGCTGCTAACCCTGCTGACGGTGGTGGTATTGGCCGATGGGCACGCACAGGAAAAGAAACCGTCTGAAGGCGCGGGCAAAAAGGAAACGCCCGTAAATCAGTGGGTCAAGATCGGCGAGATGCCGCCCCAGAAAAACATCTCGCTCGTGTATGCGCCGAGCGTCAAGCGCTTCGTCATGGTGATGCCCGAGGGCGTGCGGTACCTCGACCGGGAGTCCAAGGCATGGAAGGCCGCCCCGATCAAAGGCAAATGGCCGGACATAAGATTGCGGAAAGGCACGTATTTCCAGGTGGCCTGGGATCCGGGTTCGGCGAAAATCGTCTCCTACCTGCACAACCGGACGTGCTCGCTCGATCCCGACACCTGGGCGATCAAGGATCTCAAGGCTTCACCGTCGCCGGCGGCCAGTCCGCGGGATCTGATCAAGGAAAGAGAATTGGGGTCTTATTACGGAGACCACAGCCATCTGATATGGGGATCCTTGTGTGTGGACCCGGTCAACAACGAAGCGTTGCTGCTGGGTGGTGCATCGTCCGCGCCGGAGGGCACGCCCGGGTTCTGGCGGTATGCGTTCGCGACGAACGCCTGGACGCGGGATGCGACTGTTTCGGATGCTGATTCGCAGCGAACACAGGCCATCAAGGCGCTGGAGGATGAGGCGTGGAATTTACTCTCCCGTGTGCGCAACCGTTTTCACGTAGCCGAAACGGACGAGGAGGCCAAAGCAGACCTCAAAGCGGCGGCCGAAACAGTGGCGGGGGCAATCGATCGTGTGCAGGCGAAGGAAAAGGACGAGCGGGTGGTGGCGCAACTCAAAGCGGCCGCCGCCAATATTCGCAAGGCGATGCCGATGCTTAACACAAAACCTGACCTCGCGGCGATCAATGCGTTGCTAGCGGGACACCGCAAGTGCTTCGAGGCAGGATTGATGGCCGCGCCGACGCCATCGGCGCGACTCAACGCACAGATGGCCTACGATGCCTCGGCGAAGAAGATCGTGCTCTTCGGCGGCGATGGCTGGGACCGGCTCTACGGTGACACCTGGGTGTACGACTGTATCACGCGTCGCTGGACACAGCGCTTTCCTGAATTCGGCCCCGGACCGCGGGCCGGGAATGCCTTGATCTATCTGCCCAAGAGCAAAAAAGTTCTGCTGGTCGGCGGTTATAGTTATGGGGGTGGCGGACGGGCCGGGCATCGCCGCATTCCAGATATGTGGGTCTACGATACGGCCGGAAACCGCTGGGCGCGCCTTGCCGATACCCATCCCAAAAGCGCCAGTTCGAACCGAGCGTTTTACAGCGCGGTGGGCTTCCAGGAGATTTCCGTCTGGCCGGCAGCGGTGGACGAGGACGACAACGTCGTGCTGGTGGACGCGGGAAATACGAACATTAGCAAAGGCAAGCGAAATGACTTTACCTGGCTATGCCGCGTCGAGCCCGACAAGGACTTGACGGCTAAACAGACCGACAAGTCGCCGCCACTGGTGATTTACCGCAACTGGATGCAGGGCTGGGATCGGCATGGCCCGGCCGACAGCGAAAAACAGAAAAAGGTAATCGAAAGCCTGAAAGCGAATGTCTGGACACATCTGTCCACGCCGCGCGATGCCTCTCATCGCGATTGGGGCACAACGGCCTACGATACGCGGCGCAAACAGTTGCTCTACTGGGGCGGGGGTCACAGCAGCTACATGGGCAGCGACCTTAATCACTGGAGCCTGTGTGGCGGCCTGTGGTCGGAGTCGTACGACCCGGAATTCAATCTGAATTTTGCGTACGGATACAATGCGCCCGGTTTGCTGACATTTCAAAACCGTCCGCAGATTCCCGTGCATGGTTATCAGTCGTATGCCTACGACCCAGTCGCCGACCTGATGGTAGCTGCTTATTGGCATTATACCTTCACCTACGCGCCCGGGCGAAGGGAGTGGGTTGGGAGCCCGTTCCGGACCCCGTTCAGCAGCGGGAACATCATGCGTCTATCACTCGAAACCACGCCGAAGGGCGTGGTAGCCTGGGCGGACAAGGGCTTGTTCCTCTTCGATGCCGCGAAGCGGGCGTGGAATAAACTGCCGCTTTCTGGCGGAAAGCTTGGCACGCCCTATTGTGACAGATCCGGGATGTGCTACGACTCCAGGCGCGACTGCCTGTGGTTGGGCTACGATGGCAGCTCCATTTTAAAATATGACATGAAGACGGGCAAACTCGCGCGATTCACCGGCTGTCCCGCTACGCTCAAGGACGCCAAGAAACGCGGTCCCGTTATCCGGGAAATGACCTACATTGCCGATCAGGATCTGGTGTTGTTCATGCTTGTTAAGTCGAAGAACGGCAAAGCAGCCAACTACTGTTTTGATCCCGAGGACGGCAAGTGGTATTGGCTCGAACTGCCATACCGTGTGGGCGACAAGACGACGAGCCCCAAATTGGACTACCCCGGCTACTGGTGGAGCAGCGCGCTGAACTACGATGCTGAAGACAAGATCGCAATTTTGTCAGTGCGTTGGAATGATATGCGGAGCGGGCTCCGCTACCAGGGCCGCGTCTGGCTGCTGAAGCTGGACCGCAAAACGGCCAAGATGGAAGAAATTGTTGACCCCAAGCCGAAAGCGGCGAAAAAGTAAAAAACAACATAGGAGAGCACAATGAAGAATCGAATCGCCCTGTTATCTATGGCAGTCGTTTTTGTAGCGGCTTCACTCCAATCCGGCTGGTGTGCGGAGAAGGACAGCGCCCCCGGCGGCGGTCCGCTTACGGAGAAGTTGAAGGCGGCCGCAGCCAACACCTGGGTGGAGATCTGCCGCGAGAAGACCGGGTATCGTACGGAGGCGATGTATGTCTATGCCCCGCAACTGGGTAAATTCGTGCTCAGCGGTGGAAATATCGGCATAAGTCCTCACTTCGACACCGAGCTGTTTGATCCGGCCGAGTGCAAGTGGTCCAACGCTTACCCCGAAGGAGCGCCCTACAAGAATGTCAGCGGCCCCACCGATGCCCCGCGCTTCACCAATACCCGAGGGATCCTGAAGCGAGAGAAGAACGGCGTTCTCCGCATTCGCATTGATACGCGGGTCCTGGCCTACGACACCGACAGCGCAACCCATCGTCAGTGGGTCTGGAATCCCGACAATGGCAAGCTCTATGCGCACCTCATCGGCGTGACCATGGCATGGGACGGGAAGACTCGCGCGTGGAAGGACCTCAAGGCGGCGCCTTTCAAGAAAGGCAAACGCTTCGGACTGCAGTGGGCATCGATGTGTTATGACCCGGTGAACAAGGAAATTCTCTCCATCGGCGGCAACAGCGATGAAGACGCCGCAACACCCGGTTCCTGGGTCTTCGAGGTTGCGGCCGGCAAGTGGCGCAAGCTCACCCTCGGCACTCCAGAACGAAATGCACTGCGGGCGAAGGCGAAAGACGCTGCCGTGAAGGTGCAGGATCTGGTCAATGCCGCGCGGAATCGCTACTACCTGACGGATAGCGAAGCTGAATCCAAGGCCGATCTCACGAGCCGCGCGTCAAAAACCGCCGAAATGGTCAAAGCCCTTGCCGCCGAGATCAAGTCGTCGGCTACTGACAAGGCAGCGACTGAAATGGCCGCGGCAGGTTTTGCGGAGGTGGCCACCGGACTCCTGGAGATGACCGGCGAACTCAAGGCCCCCACCGGGCCGGTCCTGGCCAAGGCCCAGGGCTTGGTGCACAAAGCGGACATGGCAGTCCATGACCTGGATGTCGAACCCTGCGGGCGGGCCGGTGCGCAGATCGCTTACGATGCCGCGCAGAAGAAGATCGTGCTGTTCGGCGGCAATCGCCTTGATCTGCGCCTTTCCGACACCTGGGTATTCGATTGCACGACACGGACCTGGGAACAGCGGTATCCGACAATTTCGCCCCGTCCGCGGTCAAACCATACGATGGACTATCTGCCCAGGAGCCGGAAGGTTGTGCTGGCTGGCGGGTGCCCCTTCGAGATCTGGGTGTACGATACGGCAAAAAACGAGTGGAAGCTGGTTCAGCATGTGCCGCGCGCCAAGGTGCGCCTGCGCTACCATGAGCGTCCCTACTGCCAGAATACACCGCGCGGCGGCATGGGCGCGATCTACGGAGACGACGTCCTCGTCTGGATGGGATTCGATTACGTGAATCCGGGAGACCGCAAACCTTCTCCCAGGGTCACTTGGGCCTGCCGGGTCGATCCCGATGCTCCCGATGCCGGCAGCGCCAAGTTCGGCACCGGGCCGAAAACCGCTTATGTTGTCAATCGCCGCATTGCACCCGAAACCTACGATCAGAAAGCCAAACTTCACACTGAAAAGATGGCCGGCATGCTGAAGTCAATGCCCGCCAACAAGTGGACCCGGCTGCCCAAGCCCGCCCTGGGAACCGGCGTACGGGGTTGGGGCACCGTGCCTTACGACACGCGCAGACACCAGTTCGTGACCTGGGGCGGCGGGCATTCCACTTACAAATGGAGCGACACAGCACACTACAGTCTGCGCACTGCCACCTGGAGCACCGGTTACCGCGCCGAACAACCGCTTCGCGGTTGCTTCACGGTGGACGCCCTGCGCTTCTTCAGCGGTCGCCCCCAGGTCCCCTGTCACGTCTGGGAAGCCGCCGCCTTCGATCCGCCCTCCGGGAAGGTGATCTTCATCAACCAATATGCCTGGATCTACAATCCGGCCAGACGCGATTGGGATCTGCCTCCGGTCAAAACGCCGTTCAATGCCTCTGCCATAAAGGTGGGCATGACCGCGACACCGCGCGGGGCCGTAGCCCTGGCCAGTGGCGGCCTCCACCTGTACCAGGATGAGAGCCGTTCCTGGAAAACGCTGGTTCCCAAGGGGTTTCCGGGGTCTGGCAGTGATAGTGGTGGGGTTTGCTACGACTCCAAACGCGATTGTCTGTGGATAGGCTACAACAAGAGTACGGCGCTTATTTGCTACAATATGAAGACCGGCAAGCGCGTGAGTGTGAAGACAAACGCCAAGCCGGGGTTCATCCGCGAGGTCGTCTACGTGCCGGAGCTCGACATGCTGTTGAGCATGAACCGCAAGAAGGCGAAGGGCGGCACGCCGGTGAATCTTGCCTTTGATATCGAGAAGAAGAAGTGGGTGGGCCTGGCAATTCCGTTCGGTGACGGCAAGCCGCATCTGCCTACCCACTATTGGTATTACGATCGTGCATTGGCTTACGATCCGTTGCACAAGGTCGCCCTTTTCTACGACAGGCCCGCTACGATTTGGGTTTTGAGCCTGAAGCAGGATGGCCTGAAGATTGTCGATCTGTAGGCGCACGTGCAAGACGTTGCATCAAATGTAGGATTGACCGAAATGGAGAAATCGATGAAGGCAATTGTTTTCGCGATCACGTTGGCGATCCTTGCCGGAGCGCTTTCGGCTCGGGCCGAAGAAACCAGAAAGATACCGGCGCTGGCCAACGCGAAACCCAATGAATGGGTCAAGCTCGGGGTGGCCGATATCAAGGGGCGCGCATTTAATCACGGCATGCTCTACATGGCGAAGACCGGGCGTTTCGTATTTCTCGATGCGCATCGGCTCCTGGGGCTTGACCTCAAGGCGGGACAATGGAAGAAGCTGCCGCTGAAAGGCAAGATCCCGCATAGCCGGGACCTGAACCGCAGAGGCTTCTACTTCCAGTTCGCGGGCATACAGGATTCCGAACGGATCGTCACCTACATCTGCAATCGCACCGTACTCACGGATCTGTCGAGCGGCGAGATAAAGGGGCTGAAAGACTCGCCATCACCGGGCGCCAACCCCGAATGCCTGCTTAAGGAAAGGGAGGTCGGGGGCTACTATGCCGACAACAGCCATCTCGTCTGGGGGTCGCTGTGTCATGATCCCGTCAACAACGAGATTGTTTCGGTAGGCGGCCATAATTCGTCGCTGGCCGGTACGCCAGGTGTCTGGTTCTACTCGTTGGACAAGCAGGCGTGGCGACGCGGTGAATTCGGCGACCCTCAGACCAGGAAGACCCGCGCCGCGATTGACGCACTCGGTGATCGAATCTGGACGCTGGTTTCCATGGCCCGCAATCGCTTTTTTGTGAGCGAAACCCCCGAGGAAACGAAGGCTGACCCCGGTGCGGACGCGGAGAAGCTGGCCGGTGAGATTGAAGCACTGGCCCGCGAAATCAAGAACAAGCGCACGGTCGACCACCTCAATCAAGCCGTGGACATGCTGAAGAAGACCGTGCCCCAGCTCAAGGGCGCCATCGGGGCGGAGACGTTCAAGACGCTGACCTTTGCGCGGCGGCGCTGCTTTGATGCGTCCTGCACGCTGGCCGCAGAACCGCCTGCCCGTGCCAATTCCCAGATGGCCTACGACGCCTCGCAAAAGAAGATCGTACTCTTCGGCGGCGACGGCCTGGACCGCTACTTGAGCGACACCTGGGTGTACGACTGTGCGTCGCGCACGTGGACCCAGCGTTTTCCCGAGACGGCCCCAAGACCGCGTGCGGCGCACGCACTGGTCTACCTGCCGAAGAGCCGGAGGATTCTGCTTCTCGGCGGCTACTACAGCACCAACCGGGCGCTTTCCGATATGTGGGTTTACGACACTGCCGGGAACAAGTGGACCCAGATTCCGCACAAGCGACCGGTTATCGACAAGGGACGCCATCCCTGGAAGGCTGTCATGTGCGCGCCCACTCGGGGCTATCATTCACCCGTGACCTGGCCGGCTGCGGCCAACGAGGATGACGTGGTGGTCATGGTCGATAGCGGGAATACCGGGCCGGGCAAGAGGCAGCAGTTCACCTATGCGTGCAGGATCGACGTCTCTGCCGGGACCGGGGGGGCGAAGTCGGGCGTACCCGGCGCTACGGTTCACTACCGCGATACGCCGTTCTCCTGGGACCGGGTTGCCAAACCGGATCCGGATGCCGTTCGCAAAAAGCTCGACGCGCTGAAACCCAACGTCTGGACACATGTACCCACCCCGCGGGATACCATCCACCGCAGTTGGGGCACGACCGCCTACGATCCGGAACGCCACCAGTTCATTTACTGGGGCGGCGGACATTCGGCATACCTCGGCACATGTGTTAACCACTACAGTTTGCGAAGCGGACTCTGGTCCGGGTCCTACTCGGCGGGCTACATGGCCAATTTCAACAGAGGCTGGCATGGAATCGGGTTGCTTTCATTCCGCAACCGCCCCCAGATCCCGGTTCATGCCTACCAGGCCTACGCGTACGATCCGGTTGCCGACGTGATGGTCGCCTGTCATTTCAAGCATACCTATACCTACGACGTGAGCCGCCGGGAATGGGTTGGTAAGCCCTTCCGGCCACCCTTTGAAGCCAGGACCATGCACATATCGCTCGAGACAACGCCGAAAGGGGTAGTCGCCTGGGCCAGTCGGCCAGCACCGGGTCTTTTTCTCTTTGACTGTGCAAAGCGTACCTGGACGAAACTCCCGGTATCGCGTAGTCCGGGTGGGCTCTTCTGCGACTCGGCGGGCATGTGTTACGATTCCAGGCGCGACTGCCTGTGGTTGGGCAGCAGTGGAGCCTCCATTTCCAAATACGACATGAAGACCGGCAAGCTGACGTGGTTTACCCGCTCGCCCAAGGTGCTCAGGAACCACAAGGGCCGGGGGCCAACAATCCGGGAAATGACTTACATTCCCGATCAGGACCTGGTGCTCTTTCTACCAGTCAAGAGCAAGAACGGTAAGCCGGCCAACTACTGCTTCGATCCCGAGGACGGCAAGTGGTACTGGCTGGAAATGCCCTACATGACGCCGAAAGGCCCAAGGCAGCCGTCCCTCAAATATCACGGCTACCCCTTCGATTCGGCCATGAATTTCGACCCGGAGTACAAGGTCGTCCTGCTCTCGCATCGCATGCGCGGTCTGCGCAGCGGCCGCATCTGGCTGCTCAAACTCGACCGCAAGACGGCGAAGATGGAGGAGATCAAGTGAACGTCTCATCCGCAGAATCTCGGGCGGCTAAACCCGCCGACATCCATGAACTTGTCTCACCTGCCGGGTCCCTTCTGGACCTGTTCCGGAAAGTGGCCGGCAGGGCCCGAAAGCTCCCGGGCGAAATCGTCCGCTGGGCGGCTCTGGGCCTGGGTTCGCTGGCGGCGACCGCCAGCCTGGCGGCCGCGCTGTGTTCCTCGGTGGCACTGGGCGGCGAGACCGCTCCCCCCAGGCCTGCCGCACGCCGCGCCGCAGCCAAGCCCAACATCATCTACATCATGGCCGACGACCTGGGCTACGGTGACGTGGGCTGCTACGGACAGAAGAAGATCCTGACGCCGCGGCTGGACAAAATGGCCGCCGAGGGCGTGCGCTTCACGCAGTTCTACACGCCGGCACCGGTCTGCGCGCCGGCACGCCGCTCGCTGCTCACCGGGATGCACGGCGGGCACTCTACGCGCCGGGCCAATAATCCCATCGCTACGATGAAAGCGGGCGAAGTCACTGTCGCAGAAGTGTTGAAGCAAGCCGGCTATGCCACAGCCATTGTCGGCAAATGGGCGGAGGGCATTGGGAAGAGCAGCGGGGCGCCACGTAAGCAGGGATTCGACTACTGGTGTGGAGTGCCCCAGGAACGCGGACACGGTTACCATCACTGGCGGCTCTGGAAGAACGGCAAAATGACCACGGGGAAAGAGAATCCGGGGCAGTACGAGGCGCACTGCACGAACATGTACACGGACGAGGCCATTGGTTTCATCAAACGCAACAAGAAGAAACCTTTCTTCCTGTACCTGCCCTACCAGGCGCCACACTTCAAGTACGAGGTGCCCAAAGCGGACATGAAGGTCTACGCCGACAAACCGTGGGATAAGAAGCAGAAGGCCTTTGCCGCTCTGGTCACCATGATGGACCGCAATATCGGGCGCATCCTGGACACGCTGAAAGAGCTGGAGTTGGACAAGAACACGGTCGTGATGTTCACCAGCGACAACGGCCCCTCGTTCACCACCAGCTACAAGTTCTGGGGCAGTTGCGGCAGGTTCCAGGGAATCAAGCGCAGCCTTCACGAGGGCGGCATCCGCGTGCCGATGATCGTCCGCTGGCCGGGCACAATCGCGCCGGGCACGACTTGTGAGAGTCCCTTCGCCGGCTATGACTTCCTGGCCACTGCCGCGGACCTGGCCGAAGTCAAGCAGCCGCCGGCAACCGACGGTGTGTCGTTCCTGCCATCGCTTCTGGGCCGTGAGCAGAAGGGACACGATTATCTCTACTGGGAATCGCATGAGCGGAACACACTCGTCGCCGTCCGAATGGGCAAATGGAAACTTATCCGGGACAAGCGCAAGACCAAGTGGGGGCCGTATCTTTTCGACCTGGAGAAGGATCCGGGAGAGAGCAAGAACCTGGCCAAGTCTAACCCGAAGGTGGTCAAGAAGCTGCTGGCCATCATGCGCAAGGAGCACACGCCCAGCGCGGTGAAGAAGTGGCAGTTGCCGGCCGCGTGGCTCAAGGACTGACCAGCCGTGCACAAGAGATGCAGGATTGCCTCCGGCTCGGGCCCCGGAGCCGCTGCCCCCTCCGCCCCGCCCGCCGCCGCCGTGTTCACCATCCACGACAAGCACCACATCTACGACCCCGGGAAGAGCGAGTTGACGGCCATGCCCGATACGCTTCCGGAGTAAGTCCGATGGATGGCCGGCAGCGGCTTCTACGACTAGGAAGAGATGCCGAAAGTGAAGAAGAAAACGAGAGGGCAAAGACAATGAGGAACACATGGATGATTGGATTGGCGGCATCGTTGGTGACCACGATGGCTTTGGCTGGAGAGCAACCGCAGGCGAGCCAGGAACGAAAGGGCCCGCTGGCTGACCGGCCAAGCAAGCCCGGATCGCATATTGCGAGAATTAGGGCGTTGGGGGGCAATCAGTGGCTGAACCTGGGAAAGCCAGCGCCGGACCCCAAGTACGGCCCGGGCCAGGGCCGCTCCTGGAGCCGCAAGATGGCCTTTGCCCCTGACCTGCGTGGCGCGTTCATCTACGGCGAAAACTGGCACGGCGGGGCGACCAAACGAGGCAGCAAGGTATATTACAACGACGACCTCTTCTTCTACGACATCAATGCCCATGCCTGGGTCTGCTGCTACCCCGGAACCCCACTCTCCAATCCGGGCATCAAGCTGGACCCGAAGACCGGGTTCGAGACCGACTCCAAAGGCAACGTGATTCCGGTAGCGATCAGTGTCCATGCCTACTGGTGCCCGGAATACGACATTGCGCGCAAACAGTTCATGGTCATGCCCAGCCCCTCAACGCCTTTCTGGACGAAGCGACTGCCGATCAAGACCCATCGTCCGCATATCAGCACCCGATTCAGCAACACGCCCGGTCGCTTGCCCGGCAGTCCCTATTACTTCGACCCGGTCTTCAGCGGCAAGTGGACGCGCCGCAAAACGGCAGCCGGCGGCAAGTCGCCTCGCTGCAACGTGGACAATGCGCTGTTCTACTCCCGCAAACTGAAGAAGGCCGTCTACATGTACCGCGGCACCTGGCTCTACGACTACGATAAGAACGAGTGGAAGCAGGTCAGTAAAGGTGGAGGCGGTAATGCGGCCTACTGCTACGACAGCAAGCGCGATGCGATATACGTGGTCCGGGGCAAGTCGAAGCGTGGTCCCGGAGGAACCTGGCTGCCCGTACCTGACAGCAACCGCCTCAGGGTTTATGACATCGGCGCCAACAAGTGGAGCAGTCCTAAGACCACGGGCTCGGCCGGTGCGGGAGCTGTTTCGCACACGGCGTTCTTCACCTACGACAGCGCAAACGACGTTGCTGTGCTGCATGTCCAGAAGAGACACTACATTTACGATCCCGAAAAGCAGACCTGGACTATGCTGCCTAACACCTTCCCGAAGACCGCCGGAAAAGTGAACTGGGGGGCCAGTTGCGGTTTCTACGACGAGGAACTGGGCGCCCACTTCTATTTCAACGCCAGCGACGGCCGCCCCGGCAACATGTGGGTCTGGCGCTACAAGAAGGCCGAGTGAATGCGAAGGCGATGGGATCCCGTACGGCAGTCGGCGCAACGACCCGGCGGAAGGAAGACGAACACCAATGAAGAACAAGGATAGACTTGACGCCAACTACCACGTGTTGACCGATTACCGGACGGCGCTGACCCGCGGCAGCAGCGATCTCGACGAGACGTTTGTCCAGGCGACCGCGCGCGACGAGAGCCTGCGCACCAGGCGCCGCTGGTTCACCAGCCTGTGCTGGGATCCCGCCTCGGAACGCCTCTACTGCGGGCAGACCCACCGGACAGGCAATGTCCTGCATGCTTTTGACCCGGAAACTGGCACGTTCGATAACCTCGGTTTCGAGGACGTGGCTGAAGACAACGACATGAAGATCCACCGCGGCCTGTGGCTGGACGCAAGAGAAGGCGCCTTGTACTTCGGCCTGGCGTCGCTGAATCCCATATCCGTGCTGGTCGACGCCCCGGGCGGCCGGATGATGCGCTACGATATCGCCGCCCGCCGGTTCGATACGATCGGCATCCCCCTGCAGGGCAACTACATCCAGGCCACCGTCTACGATCCGGTTCGCAGGATGATGTACGCCTTCATGGAACCGTCCAAGTCCTTTGCGGTCTGGTCGCTCGCGGAGAAGAGACTTGTGCGCGTGAATTGCGTAGACGACATCCTTCACGTGAGCGACGTCGATGATGATGGCGGGGTGTGGGGCACGGCGTCGCACCGGCACGGCTTCTTCCGTTACGACCCGCACGAGAACGCCTACCGGTTCCCCGAAGGATGCGTCCTCCCGACTGCCAGGCAGGCCAGCAACATCCTCTACGGCGGCGCGGGGCCGGTCGACTGCCTGATAAACGGCGGCGACGGGTTCATGTACGTCACGACGGGGCTGGGCGAGCTCTACCGCCTGGACCCCAGGTCCGCCGCGCTCGATTACGTCGGGCGCCCCCTGCCATACCTGCGGGCGCCGGCGTTGCGTGTCGGCGATGACGGGATGCTGTACGGCGTAGGCGGCGATGACGTGATGACCTTCATCTTCCGCTGCGACCGTCAGAGCGGAAGCTTCGAAGTCGTCGGCCGTGTCGCGGCGGCTGACGGCACGGCCTGCTTCCGCCCGCATGACATGGTCCTGGCGGGCGATACCGCCTATGTGGCCGAAACCGACTCTCCCGACCGCAGCGGCTACCTCTGGGAGTGTCGCGGGGTGGCAGGAACCCAGGGAACGAGATGACACGAGTCAGCAAGCCCAAGCCCCGGGACGATCGGGGTTCACGGCGAAAGAGGTTGTCGAATCGGTCGAGGTCTCCGAAGGATGGCCAACCGGATACCATGCGGACGGTTCTTGCCCGGGCATCCGAGTGCAGGAAGGGATAGCGAGTGACAGCCGAATCGATGAACTGCCACCTGGTCATTAACACGCATTGGGACCGAGAATGGCGGTGGTCGTTTCTGGCCACGCGCCGACGCTTGTGCGCCGCGCTGGATCTGTTGCTTGACACCATGGAAGGAAACCCGGCATTCAGATCGTTCCTGGCCGATTCGCAGGCCGCCATGCTGGACGACTACCTGGCGGCGCGTCCCGAAAACACCGAGCGGGTGTGCCGGTTCGTCCGGGAGGGCCGCCTGTGTGTCGGTCCCTGGTATACGCTGCCGGCCCTGTTCATGATCAGCGGCGAATCGATCGTGCGAAACCTGCTGCTGGGTCACCGGATTGCCGGCCGCCTGGGCGGCGTCATGAAGTGTGCCTACAATGTGTTCTCGTGGGGGCAGATTTCCCAGTTGCCGCAGATCTATCGACAGTTCGGAATGGATACGATTTTGTTCTACCGCGGGATTGATCAATCCGGTCTTGACCGGCTGGAATATCACTGGGAGGCGCCGGACGGCAGCCGGATGCTGGGGATCACTTTCGGGGAAGATCACCGTCTGAACTTCTGGGCGAATGTCTACAAACCCTATCGCCGCGGGGATCACGAAGCGATGTATGACAGGTCCGGCCAACGCGGATACCTTTTGCATCACAGTGGCTGCGATACGGCGGCAGTGAACCACAGCGTCATCGACCAGGGAAATGCCGCGTCGCTGGATCATGCCCTGGCAGGAGCGAATCGACTGCTGGCAGAACTGAAACCCAAAGCATCCACATCGCATCTCCTGCTGTTGCAGGGGTTCGATCTGGAAAATCCGGATCCGCTCATTCCCGATCTGGTGGCGGCCCTGAATGAAAGACTGGAAGACGGCCAGATCCGTATCAGTACGATATCGGAGTACGCAGCGAGTGTGCGTGACGGCCTGGAGGCTCAAGGCCGGCTCTCCGCACTGAAGCTATTCAAGGGAGAAATGCTGGCGGTTGAACGCGTGGGGATGGGATTCGGCCCGTTGTTTGCGGGCGTGTACTCGTCACGCATGAACATCAAGACGGCCAATCATCGCAGCCAGGCGGGACTGGAAGTCTGGGCGGAACCGGCGTCGAGCTGGGCCTTGCTGCACGGAACGCCGTACCCACGACAGTTGCTCCAGGACGCCTGGAAACGGCTGTGCCAGAACCAACAGCATGACGGCATCGGCGGTTGTCACGTCGACCGGGTCACTCTGAGCGTCCTGGAGCGATATCGCACTGTTGATGACATAGCGGAAGATGTGACACAGTCGGCGCTGGAATCCATTGTCGGTGAAATCGATTATTCACACCTTTCCGAGGATGAAGTCGGCCTCACCGTCTTCAATCCGTTGAGCGTTCCCTATACGGGGACTCTTGAATGCTATGTTCATGTTCCCCACGAGGTCGCGGGTGCGGGACATTACGGGTACCGGACACCGGGCTCATTGACGGTTTCCGATCATAGGGGTCAGCCGGTCGAAGCCCAGATTCTGGCCTGCGAAGATCAGCAGGTCAGCGCGTTGCTCAAGTTCGGAAACGTCGACAAGTTCAATGCGATCCGATTCACGGTGGCCCTGGGCGTACAGGCTATTCCGCCGATGGGATATCAGTGCTTCAGGGTCCGCTATCGGGCGCAGGACTATCGTTTCGTGGAATCAGTCGTATCCGACGTGAACACGCTGGAAAATGAATATCTGCGCGTGGCAATACAGGGTGACGGTTCCCTGAACCTGCACGACAAGCGCACGGGACAGGACTATACCGGCCTGCATGTCTTCGAGGATGGCGGAGAAGAAGGCGGACCGCTGATGCACGTGCCGCCTGCGGGCGACAAGGTCTACACCACCGTGGGGCTGCCGGCGGATATCGCCCGCATTTGCGAGGGGCCGGTACAGGGGTCCTTCCTGATCGAGCGCAACTGGCAGCTGCCGGACGGTGTGACGTCCGATTTGCGCATTCATATCCCCAATGGCCCCCGGTTCAGCGAACACGGCGCTACCCGTCGGACCTCGCACCATGCACCCTTGCGGATACGAAGCGAAGTGCGATTGCAGGCCGGGGTGCCATTCCTGGAAATCAGGACGTCTGTCGACAACCGGATCCGCGATCATCGCCTGCGGGTGCGATTTCCCACGCATGTCGAGACCGATACTCATCAGGCCGACTCGCCGTTTGACGTTGTGTCGCGTCCGATTGCGGTTCCGGATTCTCGGGACTGGTATGAAGCGGCATTGCACACCTGGCCCACACAGTCGCTGGTGAATCTTTCCGATGGGAAGCAGCGTGGGTTGGCCGTGCTGCATGCCGGTCTCAGCGAGTATGAGGTGACGCAGGATCCATCGCACACCATTGCGATGACATTGCTGCGCTGCTTCGGAACCGCGGGGGGCGGCGCTGACACCTACAGCCCGCAACCGCTGGCGCAGCTCCAGGGCGAGCACGAGTTCAGGTATGCACTGTATCCGCATGGCGGAAGCGCCGATGCGGCGGACTTGCTGCAGCAGGCCAAGCGATTCCACACGCCGTTGAGGGCGGTGCAGTGCACGGCGCACGGCGGCGGGGCCCTGCCGGCAACGGCTCACTCGTTCATCAGTATCGAATCCCCCGACCTGATCGTATCCGCTGTGAAGCAGTGCGAATCCGGAAGCGCACTGATGCTGCGGTGCTACAACCCGCTGCAGAAGCCCATTGAGACGACGATCTCGCTTGACCGGGTCGCCTCGCGCGTGCGATCCATGACGTTGGAAGAAATCGCCGGTGATGAGATCGCGTTGGATGAGAACGGGGGCATCCCCCTGGTGGTTCCAGCCGGGCGAATTGTAACACTTGCGATCGACTGCTGAGCAGCTATAAGTGAATCCATCGGAGCAACCATGATGGATTTGACGCTCCCGGGGGCACACCCCATCCTCCAAACGCGCCAAAGGGGACAGGCGCCTTTCCGGAAAGCCCATGGCTGTGGCCACACAGGAGCGTCACAAGACGCACCGGAGAACAGAATGCAGCTCTCCACTCCGCTTGCGAGCCAACCATAAGTCTGTCGCGCTCGCCGCACTCGTCCCCCGTTACGAAGCGGGAACAACGAGGATGAGGCCTGGAAAGGACCGCCGGATGAACGCCGTTGCGAAGCAGTTGAGCCTCTGTGTCGTCACCCTGTGTCTTCTGAGCATTATCCATCGCGCGGGGGCAGTTGAAACCGGGCAGCATGCCAGAGGCAAGCTGCTTTACGAAGGCTCCATGGGTACCCGCGACACCGTGAAGGGCTGGAAGATGGAGGGGCCCGGCACCGTCGACTTCCGGGACGGGTGGATGCAGATGTTCTCGCCGCAGGAGAAGATGCACCACGTCTACTGGTGCCCGGCCACGTTTCCATCCGCATTCGTTGCCGAGTGGGACGCCCAGAACCTCAAGACAGAGGCGGGGCTGTGCATCGTCTTCTTCGCGGCCAGGGGCGATAACGGCAAGGATATCTTTGACCCGACGCTCCCGGCACGCAACGGCACGTTCAAGCAGTACACCCATGGCCGCATAGTCAGTTATCACATTTCATACTACACGAATGCGGCACACAACCCGGACAGGGGACACACCAACCTCCGCAAGAACAACAAGTTCATACTGCTCCAGAAGGGCAAGGAAGGCATACCGGCCAGGTCGAAGAAGATCCACAAGATCCGCCTGGTCAAGGACGGTCCGCATATCGTCATGTATGTGGACAAGCGGAAGGTCATTGACTGGACGGACGACGGCAAGAGACACGGTCCCGCGCACACGAGCGGCCGGATCGGCTTTCGACAGATGAAGTGGACCCGTTTCCGATACCGCAATTTCAGGGTCTGGGAGCTGCGGTCCGGACGCACGGACAACGCTTCGGGCAAAGGCGCCGGGAAGCCGGCGGCTTCCGGGTCGCCGAGGGCAGTCCCCACCTTCGAGAGCATCGGGATCTACTGGAAGGCGGGGCCCGGTGCGCCGGGCGGGAATTGCGCCGTGCGTTACCGCGCGAAAGGCACTGAGGTCTGGCGGGAGGCGCTGCCGCTGTGGTACGACAAGCGCAACGGAGAGTACCGCGGCAGCATCCTGAACCTGAAACCGGGCACGGACTACGAGATAGGGCTCCGTCCGGTGTGGCACAAGGCGTGGATTCCCATCAGGGCCAAGACGTGGTCTGAGAGTTTCCAGATTGAGAGGACGGTCTATCTCGAGCCGGGCACGCGCTCGGAACCCCTGGTCATCAAGGAGGGCGGCAAGCCCGGCGCCTACGTGCTGTACACGGTGCGCCCCGGCAAGTCGACCACCATCGACGTGGCCAACAAGCACGCCTGCTGCGTGGAGGTCAATGCGCCCCGCGTTATCGTTCGCGGCCTGGCACTCAAGGGCGCCCGGGAGGACGGGATCAAGCTGGGCAAGGTCAAGGACGTCGTGATCGAACGCTGCGACATCAGTGGCTGGGGGCGGAAGGATCCCTGCGGGTTCGGGTTCTGGTTCGACTCGGGCATCAAGGCGGAGTGGTCCGGCCTGAAGCGAATCGTCATCCAGCGCAACCGGATTCACCATCCGCGGTACGATTCGAACAACTGGACCGAAAAGGGTTTTTACGCCAGACAGCCCTATCACCCGTTCGGCCCGCAGGCCATCTCCTGGATGAACAACCGGGGCAACCACGTCATCCGCTACAACGAATTCTACTCCGACGATGCACACCGCTTCACCGATGTAATCGGTTGGGGATCGGACCGCTCGGAAAAGGGGTTCCCCGGTCCCGACAGCGATGTATGCGGAAACCTTGTCACCAGTTGCTGGGACGACGGACTCCAGATCGAGGGGGGCGGCTGCAACGTGCGGGTCTGGGGCAACTACATTGACAAGACCATGGTCGGCATCGCAACGGCCTCCTGCACGGTCGGCCCCCTGTATATCTTCCGCAATGTGTTCGCGCGAAGCCAACTGGCGGACTTTCCCGGCGGAGACACGGATGCACTGGTTCTTCCCGGGCACTTCAAGCCCAGGGGCCTGCCGCCGACGCACAATCGCGGCTACTTCGCCAAGGTCGGCGAAACACCGAAGGTCGGTTCCGGCCGGCAATACTGGCTGCATAACACGATGCTTCAGCCGGCGCCGCCGCCAGGTGGAAAACTCACACTCGGTGCCCAGGGCGGGCTGAACCGGGTGGGCAAGACCATGATGATCACGCAACTCGTCTCACTGAACAATATCTGGCATGTCTGCCACACTCCCGGGAAGGGTCTGGTCGACCGTCTCAGCCTTTTTCCGGGCACGAATTCCCGGACCAACACCTTCGACTACGACCTTTACAACGGCACCATCAAGGAGGCGTACAAGGGCGCGGAGGCAAACGGCATCCGGGCTGTGCCGGTGTACCTGAAAGGTCACGGGGCGGTAGCCGGCTCAAAGGGCCTCTACCAGCTCAAGCCCGGCAGCCCCGGCCACGACGCGGGCAAACGGATTCCCAACGTCAACGACGGCTTTCAGGGAAAGGCGCCGGACATCGGCGCATGTGAGACCGGCGGCGAGCCCATGCAGTTCGGCGTGGACGCCTACCTCAAGAAGAAGTCCTCCGGGGACAGAAGGTGAGACGAGCAGCAAGACAAGCTGCAGTTCACGCGCCGGCACATCGATGCCAGCGCTCCCGAAGTTTTGCTTTGAAGAGGAACATCCAATGAAGGCGCAATTCCTGAGTCGAATGTTCTTATTGGGAGTCATCACCTTTACGGGTTCGCTCTTCCCCGCAGCGACGGCGGCAGAGCCTGCCGCGGTTTCCACTTTCGAGAGCATTGGAATCTACTGGAAAGCGGGGCCCGATGCGCCGGGCGGGAATTGCGCCGTGCGTTACCGCGCGAAGGGCGCTGAGGTCTGGCGGGAGGCGCTGCCGCTGTGGTACGACAAGCGCAACGGAGAGTACCGCGGCAGCATCCTGAACCTGAAACCGGGCACGGACTACGAGATAGGGCTCCGTCCGGTGTGGCACAAGGC
>Ga0272441_10002246_pt1 | contig 39554 bp, 28 predicted proteins | sample SSMProp6N_FD_193582 | JGI IMG/M metagenome (GOLD analysis project Ga0272441, IMG submission 193582) | Marine sediment archaeal communities from Little Sippewissett salt marsh, Falmouth, MA, United States - SSM-Prop-6N | ecosystem: Environmental > Aquatic > Marine > Wetlands > Sediment ... | reverse complement strand
TGTAGAACTGGAACTGCCCGTCAGCAAGTTTTCTCTCTTGTGTTGAGGGGTGGGGAACAGGTGCAAATACTCGTCAAGCGTGTCGGGAGGAAAAGGGTAGCTGAGGTAGAAGTCGACAAGATCGTCGAAGTTGACATCTGCCCCATGCGAGTGCTCCTCACACAACAGACGCTCTACGGCGGCTGCTCTTACACCCGCTTCCTCCGGCCTGTCCATGATATGCCCAGCAAGCACGAAATGCCGAGCCACCAATTCGCCGCGTTCGAAGGTGATTCCCTCGCGCCCAAATACAATTCTCCGGCCCGCATCACACAACTGTTTGACCAGTTCGTCTTCTTCGGGTCTCTCAAGCACCGTGAGCAGCCATTCGGTAAGCCCCTTGTATAAGACCAAACGCATCTTACGCGCGTCTTCTAAGTCTTGGCCCTTGCTGTCCTCAAGCCACCCATCTGCAAACGCGTAGAAGCCACCAAACTGTGCGCGCATCTCAAGGAGAACGCCGGCTTTGTCACCGGCCGCTTTGATAGCGCCGTACATCTGGCGGACCAGCCGTGTGAACAACTCCATCGTGTGGTAATCAAGGTCATCGACTATTCTCTTTGCCTCCTCCCAGACCGATTTGAGCAACACACGCGCCAACTTGACTGTGGGCTGCGTTCGATGTTGCTTCGGATCGCTCAATCTCGTTAGTATCTCATTCAGTGCGACCAGGTATAGTCTCAAGAAGTCGTAACCCCTTCGAACGTACTGCCGATTGATGTCCAGAAGGATAGGATACTCTCTTGTTTCCCTCAGCACCGCCAAGGGCCTGTTTACCGCATCAAGCCAGTAGCGGACTTGAATGGGGTCGGCCTTGTCAACCGCTCTCTTCATTGCTTCATCCAGTGCGCTTTCCTGGCTGTCCCAGAAATCTTCCGTCTCCTCCCCAAAGGGAAACCTGCGAAACCTGACCGCGCGGTTACCCAATGCTTCGACTTCGGACTTCATGGCCTCCGTTTGGCTGCTCTCTGCGCAACTCAGAATCCCCAGTACTGTCTTCTCGCTTTCGTATTCCGGCGGACTCAGGTAGAGCGCTGCGTGATTCTTGTCCAGGTAATCATCCAGTGTTGGCAGGGCGTCGAGATCGTAATCCTTGAATACACCGCGCCTATGCCCACGCACTGACAATGCTATCTTACAGTCCCTACTGGCTTTGCCTGAGGCAAGATCCGACGCGAAATAGTGTCCATAGTATTTTGAAGGCGGATGGATTGCCTTGCAGTGCTGGACACACCACTTCTCCAGGTACTCCTTGTACTTCGTCGTCAACAGCTTGAGATATGCTTCCTTTAGATAAGCGTAGCAGAGCTTTCGGGCAGCATAGTTCGAGACAACCTCTACGGCCTTGCCCGGCAATGAACAACGTATTGTTTCGAGCATGACGAAGGCAAGCATGGCAAGGGAGTATGCAGCGGCCCCCACCGCCAACGCGCAAAAACCAACAGACAGTGGCGCAGGCATCAAGGCAATGAGAGAGCGAGTGACAAGAGCGATCAAGACAGCGACCAATGTCATGCAACAAAATGCCTTCATCCTGCACGAGTCGTTCATATATTCGCCGGCGAATCGCCCGGATTCGCTTATCGAACGGGCAAGGTTCACGAGCGAGACACCAAGGACAAACACAGTAACCGTCGTTCTTAGCAAAGCATCCGCCCAGGGAGCCGCGTTGAACTCCGGATACGTCGCCCCGAAAACGACTCCTGCAACACCACAGATAGCACTGATAACAGCGAAGAGTATAGAATTGGGCCTGAAGAAATCTATCTCGGCAGAGAAGAAACCGTTGGCTGGCTCCCTGCAACACTTTGGTTTCGCGGCGTCTTTGTAATCGCGGACCTGTCGGGACAACTCATCAAGAGCATCCTTGACTTTGGGATCGCCCTTGACAGCCGAGGCAAGCCAGTTTCTTGACCGAGGCAGCATAGCCTTTAGACTCCCACCGGTAGGGACATGAATACGCAAACGCTCAAACAATGTACTCTTCCGCATTATGGCATCCTCTCGGCACATTTGCACAATTGCTCGCCGAAGATCGCTGGGGGTAGTATGGTCGAAGTTGGGCTTCGTGGCAAGAAAAATCCGGGCGGGATTGCGTTGATTTCGTTCGGGGCGTCAGGGGTCATCTTTTTCGGGGTTTTGGTTGATTTCATCGGGGAAGTTGAGGTAGGCGAAGTCTTTGAAGAGTTCGTGGGCTTTTCGGTCGTAGGCTTTGGCGGCTTCGACTTCGTCGTCGAAGGAGCCACTCAATGATGAGTTCGAGATCAAACAACCATAACTTCTAATAAAACGAGCCATTGAATTTGCGGCACAAGACAACGTCTTTCGCGATATGGGAGCTTTCGTGGGAATTATGAGGGATGAAACCGTGACACTTTCGGCTGCGCTGATTCGCATGGAGAGAACATGGTTCGATTGAACCACTGCCAAAGGGAGCGCAACTAAGCACGCGTGGATTCCGCGATCTTCGCCTACCTCGGCCTTTTCTCCTTGTCTTTTCCAACTTTGAGAGCCAAAATCGACAATGTAGTCGCGGCGGATAGCCTTCTTTAGCAGAGGTGACACCTTATGTATATCGCCTATTATGACGAATCCGGAGACGACGGCTACCCCAGGTATTCCTCGCCGCTGTTCGTGCTGTCTGCGTGCTATCTGCATTACATGCATTGGCAGGATTCTTACGAGGCGATCAAGCAATTGCGGGCGAACTTGAAGTCTACGTACGGCTTGCCAGTACGAACAGAGTTGCACTGGCGACACTTTCTTCTGAACAAGCGTCCCTACAGAGAATTTCACATTGCAGATACAGATAGAGTTGAGATCGTGGCGATCTTCTGTGAGCTGCTGGCCCAACTGAACGTGAAACTCATCAATGTGGCTATCGTCAAGCCCCGTGTGGCGAATCAGGTCTATCAAGTGCTGGACAAGGCGTTCACGTACTCCATCCAGCGAATCGAGAATGACCTCCACCCCAGCCAGAATCCGTCAAACAAGTTTATGATCATCACTGACCCGGGCCGAGTGGGCAAAATGCGAAAGACGTCGCGGCGTATCCAGCGGATTAACTTCATTCCGTCAAGGTTCTCGACACGTCCCTACCGTCGAGAGATCAAATCGCTCATCGAAGACCCACTGCCAAAGGAATCGCACGAGTCTTATTTCATTCAGGCCTGCGACCTGATCGGCTACATCGTCTATCTTTACGTCCTGGCAACCACGAAGGCTGGTAGCTACCACAACCGCCTACCTTCGGAAGTAACGCCAGGAACAGTTGTCCGATGGCTGGAGATCCTCAGGCCAAGCCTCAATCTACAGGCCTCGTCTTCCGATCCACACGGTGTTGTGATTCACCCCAAAGAAAATGGCGGCCCCGTTTGAGGTCGCCAAAAGTACACCACCTACGACGCATTCGCGCTTTCAGTGGTTCGATGTCATTGTAACGCGCTATTCCTGGCGTCAAAGCAAAAAGGTCAGAAATTCCTGTACATTTCTTTCTCCGCGTTTGCAAGCCTGAGAATGGCGAGGGAAGGAATCGCACCGGGCAGAAGTCTGCCGCGTAGAACGTGGGCTCGAACAAAACGATTGGTTTTAGGGACTTCATGTTTCGGGGTTGTCGAGGTTTTGGTTGATTTCATCGGGGAAGTTGAGGTAGGCGTATTCGCCGAAGAGTTCGTGGGCTTTTCGGTCGTAGGCTCTGGCGGCTTGGACTTCGTCGTTGAAGGAGCCGAGGTGGATCGTCTTGCCGTTATAGCCGATCGTGGCAATCCATTTTCGGGTCCTCTTGCAGAAATAGACACCTTTAAAGCGTGAGGTGGAGCGGCGGCTGGGCCGGCCGTTGCGTGAGTTTTCCTTCTGCGTACAGATGCGCAGGTTACAGCGGCGGTTGTTCAGGCTGTTGCGGTTGACGTGATCGACGACCGTCCCGTCGGGCGGGTTCATGATGACGCGGTGCATGAGCACCAGCTTGTTTCCCACTCGGCGTCCGGCGTAGAAGCCGCGTTTCTCATCGCCGTTGGCGAGCCACTTGTGCTTGCTGAGACTCTCGTAGTCGGCGGCGTCGACGATGGCGAACTTGCCGCGGGTCAGCGGGATGTAGCGGATCTCGTCGTTGGGCGGTTCCGGCGGGGGCAGACGGAGCACGGGCGGACGTTTCTTGCGGAAGCAGCGGCAGGCGCCATCGGGCTCGACGCACACGAGCCGGCCCGGTGCGCCCGGGGTGTTCGCACAGACCAGCAAGGTCTCGTCGCCGTGGGCCAGGGGGACGGCGTACACACAGTTGTCGCAGCGTCGGGTCTTCAACGCGATCCCTACCCTTCAGGGCTCGCGATTGCCACCTGCGACCCCGCGCGGGACCTCCCGACGCCTCCGATCCTCCCGTCCCCACGACAACGCCGAAAAAAAACGACGTCCTCTGTAATTAGCGAAAAGCTGCACGAATTTTGCGAAAAAAATGAAAAACGCCATCGGCGCGATTCGCGCAAGTCGCGCCCGGAAAAGGAGTAAAAAATTTTTTCGATGTCACCGGGATTGGGTTCTGAAGTGGTGCGTGAATTTGACTATTCCCAGTGCGCACTCGGGAATAGTCATCCTGAGGCCAAGCCGAAGGTCCGGCCACCGAAAGAGACTCGACATGGGCCGCTCATTGGCCCGGCTAGCGGAAATGAGAACGGTGATGCGTTTGCCCAGTGGACGCGTCGGGAGTGTCCGGGCCGGAGACCACGGCGCAACCGCCACTGCGTACGGGCGACGCGAAGTTTACGGCCAGCGCACCGGCGCGTTACGCACGGGCGTCTGTGAAAATATCCTGCCATACGGGTGGCAGCGTCAAGCGGCAGCTTGGCGATGGGGGACTTCTCTGTCACGTGTGGTGCTATGCGAGCCTCAGGCGTTGCGCCATCGCCAAGTCCTTCGGCCTTGACGCTGCCACCCGCAGCAGTGCAGCGTCCAAAACAATGATGCCCGAAAGATTGCACAGACACACGCACGGGCGACGCGAAGAAAATTCTGGAATTCCCGAGGGCGCGACGACAGGCTATGGGCACTGTCCTGGTTCCAGAAGGTCAAGGAGAATACCATGACCGGATGGCTCGCGACACTTCCCGAACCGACGGACCTGCGAACGTTGGCGCCGCGGATCGACCTGCCGCAACTGGAAGAGTTCATGCCCGTCGTTTTTGTCTGCGTGATCTCGATCCTGTGAAGCCTGCTGTGGATGCTGGCGGAATGGAAGTACACCAGCAGCAGGGGCAGACGCATCGCGAACGCCACGCACGCGGTGGAGCATCGGCACGGCCATCGGTAGTGCGGCGCGTTTAGCGCGATCTGCCGCAGGCATCGCGCGAGCCTGCTGTGCTGGGCCGCGTCTCCGGCTCTGCGTGGGAGCGATGAACGATAGCGGCCCGCATCGGCGGGCCGCCCGCACCGTTCACCGCTGAAGCCCGCCGTTTAGGCCACAGCCTTCTTTCGATAGAAAAGGAAGAGAATGATCGCCAGCGCGATCAGCCCAACCAGGCCGTTTTCCCCGAGCGTCTGAAGCAGGTTCGTCAGATTCGCCACGACCCCGCCGAAGAACGCCACCCTCTGGCCAAAAAGGATCTCGACCACGATCCCCAGGGCCACCAGCAACAGAGCAATTTCCGTGATCTCACCAAGCCATTTTTTCAGTTCTTGCAGGTACTGCATGACCGATTCTCCTACAACATATCCCCAACACGTTTGAAAACGGGATATCCCAACGCCTCCTTCTCGGCGAGTGCGGGCGATATTCTTTAGTCTTGATGAGACTATTTCCTGGATATTTACCGTATAGAATGCCCCTTTCCATGAACTTTTTGTAGCCATAGTAGACCGCGAACGGCTTTACCAGTATCGCCAGAGCCGCTTCCGTCGTGCCTCAGAGCGACGCGCGCCGGCCGCAAATTTTTTGAGCAATTCTGCCCCGCATCGCGATTGGGCCGGCGACCGGCCCCGACGGCGCGAAATCACCTGAACGCGTCGGCTTCGCACCACGCCGGCTGGGCGCTTGTTTGACGCACCGATCCGGCATTTCACTGCGGCAAAATAGGCAAGATCTACTTGACTTGGCCCGTTAAAATAGGATATAATAGTTGAATGATTGCGGATATCGCATTGTTTTTTCTTCGGCTACTGCTATCGGCGGCGGTCTTCGGCTTCGTCTGGACGGCCCTGAAGCCGACGACGCGGTCCATGCGGATCGTGCGGGCCGCCGTGTTGGTGCTGTGCCTGCTGGCGGTCCTGGCGGTCATGAGGGTCACGGGCGCCTGACCGGTCCGGCCGCGGCATCTCCGAACCGATTCCCACGAAAAAAGCAACCGCCGGGGTCAGCGTTTCTGCTTCTTTCGCGGCCAGGGCCTGACGTCGTTGCGGCGGGCCCACTTCTCGTAGATCGCGAGCAACTCCTGCTTCTTCTGCGGGAACGTGTCGCTCAGGTCGTTCAACTCCGCCCGGTCCTTCTTCATGTCGTAGAGCTCCCACCGCAGGTCCGGCTTGGCGGCCACGAGCTTCCAATCGCCGATGCGGACGCCGCGGTTGCCCACGTGCTCCCAGAACAGCGGATCCTCGCGCGCGAGCGTTTTGCCCTCGAAGACCGGCCGCAGGCTGATGCCCTGGAGAGGCACAGTCGTTTTGCCCGCACGCGTGGCAGGGTAGCGAGCGCCGCCGAGGTCCAGAAGCGTGGGCATGATGTCGATGATATGCCCGGGCTGGCTGTCGATCCGCCCGCCCTCGATCAGGCGCGGGTAATGTGCGATCATCGGTGTGGCGATGCCGCCTTCGTGGATGAACTGCTTGTGCTTTCGAAACGGAGTGTTGCTGACGTTGGCGCCCATGTAGCCGTAGCACGGGAAGGAATTCGGCCCGCCGGGGGCGCCGGTGAGATGCTTGAATTTCGGCGTCGTGTGGCAGCCGCCGTTGTCGGAAAGAAAGACGATGAGCGTGTCGGCCAGCACGTCCATCGCCTTTAGCTTCTCGACGATCCGGCCGACATTCCGATCCATCCGGTCGATCATGGCCGCGTAGATCGCCATCTCCAGATCGAACTCGTCCCGCATCTCGTCGGTGGCCTGCTCCCAGGCCGGCACGTCCGGATGTCGCGGCGAGAGCTTCACCGACGCGTCGATGATGCCGAGCTCCCGTTGCCTTGCGTAGCGTGCCTCGCGCAGGCGGTCCCAGCCCACCTTGTACTTGCCGCGATACCGGGCGATGTCTTCCGGAAACGCATGCAGCGGCCAATGCGGCGCCGTGTAGGCCAGGTACAAAAAGAACGGGTCGGTGCAACCCTCGTGCCCGTCCAGAAACTCCAGCGCGTGATCGGTGAAGGCGTCGGTCATGTAGAACCCTTCGTTGCGCCGCCACATTTCCTCGGTGGTCGGCGGGACCTCGAAGGGCCGGTCGTCGAGCAGGATGGTCTGCTGCTTCGCAGGGTCGCGATAGTAAACGTTGTTGTAGAAGTTGCTGGCGCCGTTGATCAGACCGAAGTACCTCTCGAAGCCCCGGTCGCGCGGCCAGTGTCCCCGCTCGTCGCCGACGTGCCATTTCCCCGACATGTAGGTGCGGTAGCCCGCCCCTTTCAGAGCCTCGGCGATGGTCACGCAGCGGTCGTTGAGGAACCCCTGGTACGCCGGCGTGCCCTGGTTGCCGACCATCGCTCCGACGCCGGCCTGGTGCTGGTACAAGCCCGTCAGCAGCGAGGCCCGTGTCGGACAGCAGCGGGCCGCGTTGTAGAACTGGGTCATGCGGAGACCGTTGGCGGCCAGCCGGTCCAGGTTCGGCGTGTGGATCTCCGAGCCGAAACAGCCCAGATCCGAATATCCCATGTCATCACACAAAACCAGCAGGACGTTCGGACGCCGGGCCGGCCGCTTCGCCGAAGCCCAGACCTTGCCGAGCGCCGAGCCGGCCAGAGAGACGCTGCCCATCCACTTCAGAAACGTTCGCCGATCTATCGCACAGGTCATAATATCACTTGCCTCCCAATCTGCATGTCGCGTTTCATCGATCGGCCTCCTTTCGATTGGAGTGCCAGGATGCGATTTGCTGACATTCTAAAACGAATATCAGGCCCGGGCAAGCCCAAACGATGGCGTTGCACAGCGGGTCTCTACGCGTGGGTTGAGAACCCACCCTACGAATTCGAGGGGGGGGCGCGGCTGCGGTCATGCACGCGCGGGGGCTTTTGGATTTGACCGGGACGGGAAGTGCCACTACAATCCGGGTCTGCGTTGTCTGCGTCTGCGACGCAGAGAGCCGTGCACAATGCCAACCTTCAGGGAAGAAAACGAGGTGAACGAAGATGAAAGCACAGTGGGCCAAATCGAATCTGTCACGTCGAGATTTTTTAGCGACGACCGCGGCGGCCGTAGCGGCCGGCGGCGTCATGGGAGCCGGTTGCATGGATGAGCTAACGGGCAAGAAGGCGAAGAAGATTCCCGTGGGCTTGCAGCTCTACTCGGTCCGGGCCGACTGCGCCAAGGACCTGCCGGGCACCATCGAGAAGGTCGCGAAGATGGGCTACGAAGGCGTCGAGTTCGCGGGCTACTACGACTACAAGGCGACGGACCTGCGCCAGATGCTCGACGACAACGGCCTGGTCTGCTGCGGCACGCACACCGCGATGGACACGCTCTCGGACGCGAACCTCGCGGCCACCATCGAATTCAACCAGACACTGGGCAACAAGTACCTGATCGTCCCGTGGCTCAAGCCCAACGACAGCGACCCCAAGCGAGCCTGGCGCGCGCACGCGATGCGTTTCAACGAGCTGGCGGTGAAGGTCGCACCGCACGGCATGATCGTCGGATACCACTGTCACGCCCACGATTTCCACGCCATCGAAGGCGGCGTGCCGTGGGAAATCCTCTTCGACAACACCCGGCCCGAAGTCGCCATGCAGCTCGACGTGGGCAACGCCATGAGCGGCGGCGGCGACCCCGTGAAGTACCTCAAGAAATATCCCGGCCGCGCCGTCACCGTGCACCTCAAGGAATACTCCGAGACCAACAAGAACGCGTTGATCGGCGAAGGCGATATGCCCTGGCAGGAGATCTTCACGCTCTGCGAAACCACTGGCGGTACCCGCTGGTACATCATCGAAGAAGAAAAGGACGCCTACCCGCCGCTGAAAGGCGTCGAACTCTCGTTGCAGAACTACAGGAAACTCCGCGCGTAGCCGGGCGCACGACGATACGGATCAGGCCAGAGCCACCGTGGTGTGACTCATGTCGGCCAGATCGAGAATCATCACCCGGGCCGAGCCGGTGACCCAGTCGGTGGCTTCGCCCGGGTTGATGATGAGGGTTTCGCCCACCTCCCGGACGTCGGGTCGATGCGTGTGCCCGTAGATGACCAGGTCGTACATCTGGCTGCGGGCCACCTCGTCGATGGTGTGGTGCGTGTGGGTCATGTAGATCCGCTTTCCCGCTAATTCGCCCTTGTAGCAGTATTCGTGAATCTCGCCCCCGAAATCCTCGACGGTCGATTTCAGAAAGAGCTTCTCCCCCTCGTTGTTGCCGAAGACGGCGATGAGCCGGGCCTCGTGCAGGGCGGCAAAGGCCCGGGCGGTAAACGGCGCGACCATGTCACCGGCGTGCAGAACGTATTGAACGCCGCGCTCGTTGAACACCTCGATCGCCCGCGCCACGTTGCGATGATGATCGTGCGTATCCGAGATAATGCCAATCTGCATCCATATGCTCCCATTGCAGAAATGCCCAGGGCAAGACCGTACCCATCAACGAGCCGGCCCGACGATGCGCACGACTCGGTCGCCCCCATCTTACTGTCGCGACCCGGAAGATGTAAAGGATTGGTCTGCCGATCGCAGGCGGCCCCTGGGTTTCCGGTACGGATGGCGTCGACGGCAACATTGCCTGCGGGCCGACCACAATTGGACCTCAAGACAGATTTGCACGACGGGCCCATCTCTGGTACAATACAAAGCGACTGAGCCGATGGCAAAGCTGATTTGGAGGACTGCGGCTATGCGTAGGCAAAAGGGGTTCACTCTGATCGAGCTTCTGGTGGTGATTGCCATCATCGCCCTGCTAATGTCCATTCTGATGCCGGCGTTGGAGCGCGTCCGGCGGCAGGCGCGGGGCGTGGGCTGCAAATCGAACCTGCACCAGTGGGGCCTGATCTTCGCCATGTACACGCAGGACAACAACGGGTACTTCTACAGCGGCCTGCTGCAAAGTTTCGGCAGGGACGTGGCCCACGGCGACTGGTGGCGCGAGTGCATGCGACCGATGTCCAAGGACAAGAAGATGTGGCTGTGCCCCACGGCCAGGAAGCACCGCTCGAACGCCAACCTGTCGGCCATGGCCCTCGCCCAGAATCCCTTCGAAGCCTGGCGCGTCCCCGAGTCCCACGGGGGAGACGAGGGCAGCTACGCTCCCAACGGCTGGATGTGCAACCCGCCGGGCAATATGGACAGCTTGTGGGGACGCGGGCCCAAGGAGTTCTACTGGCGGACCCACCTCGTACAGGGCGCGTACAACATCCCGGTCTTCACCGAAGGCTGGTGGGTGGACGGCTGGCCCCGGGACACCGACGGACCTCCGGCACAAGGCCACAAGACACCGGAGATAGGCGGTCAGGAGATGCGAACACTCTGCGTCAACCGCCACGGCAGCGCCCAGTACTGCCTCTTCGCCGACTGGTCCACGCGCAAGGTCGCCCTCAAGCAGCTCTGGCAGCTCAAGTGGCACCGCAAGTTCGACACCAGCGGCGCCTGGACCAGAGCCGGCGGCGTGGCCCCCGAAGACTGGCCCAGATGGATGGCCGGCTTCAAAGAATCGTTCTAACAAGAGTTTTGCAAAATGGAGATTAGGCTTATATTCTTCAAGCAAATCGTTGGTGTGATTTCCTTGACGACAGGACTTAAATGCCAATAGCCAAAGCACTTACGTTTTCGCGAGGAAAAATCGACAAGAAGATTTTTCCTCCCTAAAGCAAGCCTAATCTCCATTTTGCAAAAGTTCAGATTCTAACTGAACTTCTGCAAAATAGGGTTCATCCGGTTTTCGGATACTTTTGGAATCGGCAGCAGGCAAAACCGGGGACGCTGTCGGCGCACCCCTGGCATTTTTCGTTTTGCGCCAGTCCCGGCGCGCCGGGATGGCGCTCGGTGTGCTTGCTCCCAAAGCCAGATCTTCGACAGCAGCGGTTCCCGCGTACCTCCGACGGTCGCTCGCGCCAAGGAACAAACCAAGGGTGTTCTTCATGCCATTGGTCCAAAGCGGCAAATGCCGGGGGTGTGGGGGCAAAGCCCCCAGGAAACACCGAAGTACCCAAAAACCGAATGAGGAAAAATCTCCCTTGCGATTTTTCCTCCCGAAAACGTAAGTGCTTTGTCTGCGGCGAGACACGTTGCCGGGCCCGCGCATAAAGAAAGGGCTGCGATGCGTCGTTCGCAGCCCTTCCAACAGGATGGTTCCTGTATTCTTACAGCGTCTTGCGTCTCCGCATCCAGCCAACCAGGCCCATACCCAGACTCCCGAGGAGCAGCGCTCCCGGAGCGGGAACGACCACTCCGCCGCTGCCGGCTACGCAGAAGAGTTCCTCCAGCGTTGCCTGAACGCCCGCGGCGCCGGGATCGTAGATATACGCGCCGCCCGTGGCGCCGTACGTATATCCGCCCACCGTTCCGCCCTCGGCCATGGCTGTGAAAAGTTCCGTCACGAGAGGGCCGGAAGTTGGATAGCTTGGCCACGGTGTACCCTGCCAGGCAAAGAGGAAGACATCTTCGGCGATGCACAGCTGGTTGGCCTGATACGCAACGTCGTAGTCTGCCGCGTCCACGACCCACCCATTTTCCGTGCCCTCATCACCGATGGTCACGACAGCCTTGAAGTACTTCTGGCTCCCGGTCGCCATCAACGGATCCCAATCATAGTAGTTCACCATGTCGATGACGGCGGGACCGTTATCCTCAAGATGGTTCGTAAGCGGCGTTTTGCCTTGCCCGCTCACCCAGATCATCATGTTCTCATTGAAGAGCGTGCCGTACGTGCCATTGATGCCAAAGAACCGGGCCTTAACGTAAATATCGCCCTTCGGGCACTCCATGTTCGCCAGCGCGGCATCGATATTCGCCTGAATATTCGCCATGTCATCATTCATGCTGCCACTCGTATCCATGACAAAGACGATATCCAGGATGCTGTCGGCAGCCGCGGCACTGTCGGCGTCGCCCCCGTACTTGGTCGCGGCGTTCGCTGTCGCAGCGATGACCAAGACAATCAGAATCACCAATAGTTTTCTCATCACTAACCTCCCCGTACTCGTTCAAATACACACATTGGAAACAACGTCAATATACGACCACCATCTTCTCCGCGGCATCACCACCTTTCGCGAGTTGGAAGCGCCCCTCGTTCCCGGATGCAGAGGCGTTCGTCCTTGGAATTTGCCCCCAGTTGCCCAGGGCAGGCATACACCGGCCGCGTGTCCATCCGGACGACGACGCAGCTCCACGTGTATGAATGGTTGCCCATGACCATCTTTCACGATTATCCGAAGATCATTTTTGCGGACGAGACGCCTCTACAGCAGCGTGCTCGTACAGCTTATTTCTCCGCAGGATCAAACAAAAGAGGAGACACCGCCCCCCAGGCAGCCACGATATCCCCATACTCCGACAACAATGATACAACAAATGCCGCGACGTGTCTATACGTAGAAATACGTATTTTTTTACATTTCTCCCTGTTTCAGGACACTTACGTAACGAAATGTCAGAAAATCTTTATATCGCAGCGAGCATCCTGGCGAACCGGCGCAGAAAGAAAGGGCTGCGATGCGTCGTTCGCAGCCCTTCGAACAGGATGGTTCCTGTGTTCTTACAGCGTCCTGCGTCTCCGCATCCAGCCGACCAGGCCCATACCCAGACTCCCAAGAAGCAGCGCTCCCGGAGCGGGAACGGTCGGTCCGGGATCGTTCTGCGTCTCTTCGATCTTGGCGGCGAAGAAGTTGTTGACAAAATTCTCAGTGCCGATGGCGCCGATGTTGAACGCTCGTGCGACCAGACTGGAATCCGACAGAACTTGGCCGACCAGAGATTGGGCGAAGGATGAGCCCGAGTAATTGGTCAGCGTCGTAGCGCGATCCCAATTTAAGAAGTCCCCGTCCGACTGATCCTGGCCGGGATCTCCATATTGATACTGAGTAGGACTGTCGCCCGGGTTCACGATCAGGTTGAGGAACGCCTGATTTTGGATGACCGCGCTGGCAGTGGCGTCAATCTCAGCCTGCCAGGGTTCCCAACTGGTGCTTGCAGTGCCGGCGGACGGCGGGTCCGTGCCCGCTTGGCCGGATTCGCGGTTCGCCACGTAGAATGGCAGATCGGAGTCCTCGTCGGTGACGAGAATCAGATTCTTCCGGGCGTCCGTACGAAAGTCCAGAGCGCCGGATCCTCCACCGGGAAGGTTGCTTCGAAGCAACGTATCAGCGCCGAGGACGATGCGAAGGGCCTCGAGGCCCGCCTCAGGATTCACGTTGTGGTTGTTCTGGAAGTTGGTCACGGCCCCGCTTACGTTGATCTGGCCAAATGCGGTCGTGAGATCGGCCTTGCTGGTGGTCCAGTCCTGAACGAGTTCGGGGGCTCCACCGAATAGCACAAGTGAAAAACGCGCGTCAATCGCTGCCGCATCCAACCCGTTGACGAAGTCGCTCAGCCCATCTTTCACGGCGGTGATTTCGCCCCCCATGGAACCTGTCGCGTCGACAATAAATACAAAGTCCGTCGAAGCGCCTGTCGCGACGCCCGCACCGCAACAGACAAGTGTGCACGCTATTAGCAAATACCGTTTCATCATGCGTCTCCTTCGTTGGTTCATTTTAGTGTCAATATACAACCATCACTCGTCCAGTCTTCGCCCGGCATCACCACCTTTCGTACGTTCGAATTGCCCCACGTTGCCTAATGCGGAGGCGGTTGTGTTTCGTGTATGTCCCGAAGTGCCCGGGGCAGGCATACACACCGCCAGCCCACTAATCTGGACGTCGACGCGGTGCGACCTATTTCAACGGCCCATGGCTATCCTTCACGATTATTACAAGATCATTGCGGCTCAGACGGTACGTGTGCAGAAGTGTGCTGGTTCGATTTGTTTCTTCGGTTCGGTCACGATTTCACCCACCGACCCTTCCCAGTTCTTCGCATGAACTCGCACGGCATAAGGCCCTCCACGCAAGTGTCACTGCTTCCGACACCGGACGGACTGTACAACGCCGTCACATGCAGAGTCATGCCTTGACAAATCTCCTCCGGAGGATCAGACAAAACAGGAGACACCGCCCCCCCAGGCAGCCACGATATCCCCATACTCCGACAACAATGATACAACAAATGCCGCGACGTGTCTATACGTAGAAATACGTATTTTTTTACATTTCTCCCTGTTTCAGGACGCTTACGTAACGAAATGTCAGAAAATCTTTATATCGCAGCGAGCATCCTGGCGAACCGGCGTAGAAAGAAAGGGCTGCGATGCGTCGTTCGCAGCCCTTCGAACAGGATGGTTCCTGTATTCTTACAGCGTCCTGCGTCTCCGCATCCAGCCAACCAGGCCCATACCCAGACTCCCAAGAAGCAGCGCTCCGGGAGCGGGAATGATATCCGAGGGCGGGGCCCCAGTGGCGTTCAGGATGTTGATGTACCAGCCCGTCGCCATAGCGTCGCGCCAGTAGGAGTAGCCGCCCCAAGCTCCGCTGGTTGCTTGGATGCCGACGAGGTAATCGCAGTACTGCGAGTACCAGTCCTTGGGACCCGACAGATACTGCGGTCCCCCATCGAACCCGATGGTGACTGGGGACGCGCTTGACATTCCTGTGCCGACCAGAATGCCATCCGCATTTGTTGTCGTCAGCCCGTAGTACTCGAGGCCCTTGTACACAGCCCACATGGCATAGGGGTGGTTGAAGTTGCCGTACCACGTGCCGCTGGGCCCGGCGTTCCAGATGCCCGCTTGGTTCATGAAGCCCAGCGCATACTGGACGTCCAGGTCGCTAAGCGGCTTGTCCAGCACCGCGAACTCCAGCAGCATGCCGCCCGTCTTGGACATATTGACGTAGTCGTTAGCGTTGGTATAGCCCGAACCACCGGCCATCCAGGATCCGTCCTGGGGGTGCTGGACGTGATTCGTCCAGGCCTCCAGGCCAGCGGTCGTTGCGTCCCCGGTCTGGACCGCTGCCGGCGTTGCAATACCCCACGCCTCGCCGTACAAGTAAGGCAGGGCGCCCCACTGCGCCGTGGAATTGTCCGAACCACCCTGGTTCGGAAAGTACCGCCAGCCGCCGTCGGGATTCTGGCCGTACGTAAACCAATCCACCATCCCCTGCATCACCTGCTTGTAGGATTTTCCGTTGAGTAAGGCGTTAGTTGAGGAGATCGTGGCATTTGGGTTACCCTTGCCGAGCGCGTATATCACCGGGGCAACCAATCCAGTTGTGTACGTAACTCGACTGTGGTCGGAGTTAGCTGCTTCCCAGTAGATTGTGCCGGCGGGCGCACTTCCAACACGTGACGCCTGGTAGTCGCGCGCGTAGCCGTATAGATAATCGACTGCTTTGCCAACGACCGTGCCGTAAGTGCTGCCATCGTAGGGCTTGTAGCCCTCTTCGATAAATGCCAAAGCAGCCGATGCCGTCGTTGCCACATAGCCCGCCGACCCGTTCGCAGGATCGTTCCAACGGCCGTCACCTTGTTGTGTGCTGGCCAGCCACGCCAGTCCGTCATCGATGGCTTGCTGCTTCGCCTCTTCGGTGGCGGCGTTGACCACGGTGGCGACAGCCAGCATGATCATGATTGCTACGCTTACTCTTCTCATCGTTTTGTCCTCCGTAGTTGTCTTGTTTGAGGTAAAAATGTCTTTACGCGATCGCCACTGGTCCGGTCTTGTCCCTGCATCACCTCCCTTCCTTGAAGTCGCCGAGGCCTGCGGGTGTTACGAGGGCCCGCTCGCAGGTTTCGGTTTCACACGCATACACGCCGCGTTTCGGTGCCAGCCGAGAGGCGGCCTGTTCTGTCATGGATACGGGTTTGAAGTTGTTGATTTGCCCTGGCGGCGTAGAAGCAAGCCGTTCAAACGCTGATTGATGCGCCGCGTTGTCTGTTTGCCGTTTCAACATCGTGCCGGTCCATCAAGCGCTGCGCTTGTTTCACACAGCCATGTTGTCATACAGGCACAACAGCGTTGTTTCGTCCGCATCGGCATTCAGCAGCATTGCCTCCTGCCGAGCGATGTCGTGCGCGTGACAGTTCTTTTGCGGAAAGTCAAAACGACGTGACTCTCCCCCCTAACACTCAAGATACCCCCATACTCCAACCGTAGTATAGAGCAAAGGTCGCGACACGTCAATACGTAAAAATACGTATTTTTTGATATCAACCCCTACCCAGGAGCTATTTGAGGCTTAAATGCAAAAAAATCTTTATATTGCAGCGTGACGTCCTGGCGAACCGGCGCAGAAAGAAAGGGCTGCAATGCGTCGTTGGCAGCCCTTCGAATAGAAAGGATGGTGGGACAAGCGCCACGCTACGGTTGCAGGCACAAAGCGAAACATGCCAGGGTCCGCCGAGAACGTCCCCGGCCTTTGTCTGCTGTCGATCTTAGAGTACCCGAAAACCGAATGGGCCGTTTTTTTGCTCTTTCCGGCGGCGGGATCAGCGCAGGAAAAAAGCCGTCCCGGATGAGACGGCTTCGGTTCGCTTTTTTGCCCAACGGTCCTCGGTTTCCGGTTGCGTTTCTCCGTTGGGCCGGCGGTTTGGGCCCCGCGGCGGGCAGACCCGGCGTTGTCAGTAGAGGCCATCCTGCATGTACATCATTTCGTCGTACATCCCGTCCATGCCATCGTAGCCGTCCCTCCCACCTCCACGCCCGCCGCGGCCGCGTAGGCCGCTCTTATTGAAGTCGCGGAACGGCTGCGGCTCCTTGCGCTTCTCCGAGGTGACGTGCTGGTACGTCGTCAGCAAATCCTTGGGCCAGTTCGCACTCTTGACGGGCATGTGCTCGATGGTCAGACCGTCGGTGGTGTACAGCATTTCATGGTAGCCGCGCGGCTGGAGGTTCGGAGGCGTGCCCCAATCGTTGACCTGCACGAGGTCCACGAGCACCCTGCCGGTACGATAATCGATCATCTCCGGCGTGTAGACCTGATCGGTACCCATCGCGCTTCGCGGGTTCGGCATTCCCAGGCCGACGCCCGCGCCCAGACCCATGCCGCGAGCCTGCAACGGATCGGTGATGCGTCCGCCCGTGGCCAGACGCGACGATCTCCTGTCCTTCTCGACCTCGGGCTCCATCTCCTTGCCGATGACTTCCCCGGGTTTCACTTTGAAATCTTCGCTGCGCCAGTACCCCAACGTGTAACGAGCCACCTCGACCACTGCGGTTTTCGTCTGTTCCTGCACGTCCTTGGCGAACAGGTACAGCCTCTTCGGGATACTCTGCGGCTCGGTCACCTCGGAGAAATCGCTCCACAGGATGACTTGATCTTTCTTGTCGGCGTCCTCTTCGGCCAAACGATCGGTCCCGGCCACCGGGTTGAACACACCGATGCGAACGCGATACTGATACGTTTTTCCGGGCTCGACCGAATCATCCAGCGCCCAGAACAACAGCGGCTCGTCCAGCCTGGTCAGGTCCGTGGCGTAGTTCATGAGCTTCTCGGCGAACTCGTAGTAGACCTCGTCGGTCGATGGCTCCCGGCGGCCGTCCTGCCCGTCGGGGTCCATATACATATCGCCGTACATCATCTCGTCGCCGCCTGGTCGTCCCCGTCGGCCGCGCGGATCGGCACCAGGACCCCCGCTGCGATCGTTTCGGCCGCGCGAGCGTCCGCGGTCCCGACTGTACATCGCATCGCCTGCGCCGCCTCCGGACCGATTGGACCGATAGCGCCCGCCGGCGCCGGTGCTCCCCCGGTCGCGCCCGGTCGTACCCATGGCGCTGCGGCGTCGGCCACCGTCCTGCTCCTGCTGCTTCTGCTTTTCCTCCCGTTCCTTGCGCCGCTCCTCCATCTGGACCTTTTTCTGCATGGTCTTGAACTTATCGTAGTAGCTCGGCGGGAACCACTCTTCCTCGGCGGACGCGATCTGATAGGCCTCCGGCTGGAGAAGCTGCATGGTGATGTCTTTGCGATCGAATTGCATCAGCCGGACCTCAACACCGCCGGGCGGCAGGTCTTCCACCCGATCGAGCGACTGGAAAAGCTCTTGATACGGGTCCACCCGCGTGCGCGGGACTTCCTGCCACGAACTCCAGGTCCCCTCGGCCAGGAGCTCCTGCCTCTGCAATTGGACCGCGGCAAAAATGGGGTCCGCCAGACACGGGTCGCGCCACTCGTCCTTGACCACTTCCTCCCCGGCAAAGTGGGCGTGGAACTGGCGGTACAAGGCCACGACGTCGAACTGCGCCTCGATGGTCACCAGATCGATGTCGTTGGGTTCCACCTCAGACTTGTCGTAGGTCGCCTCCGGTGTCACTTCCTGCAAAGGGACCCAGGCCGCGGCCCGAATGTGATTGGCCGCCACGCTCGTAACGCCTCCAACTTGCGGGAGGGTGTACTTGGCGAGAAATTGCGCCCCGCCCCCGCGACTGGGCTGCGGCGGAACCGCGTCCAGGTCGAGGAAGCCCAGCGGCGAATCGAACAGACCGGCGAAACCCCGGGGCAACGGGCGTCCGAGGACATTCACCGGCTCGTTGGGACCGATCGGCCCGGTGAGACGCGGCGTGTAGGGTTTCTCCGCCGCTCCCGGTCCACTGCCGCCGGCAAGCCGCTGCTGAAGCTCGTCCGCTTTCTCCTTGACGTAGTCGTCAATCTGTCCCGGACTGAACGTCTTGTCTCCGACCGACACGACGTTGGGACTGAAGGTCACCCGCGTGAAGAAAAGCCAGACGCAAACCAGGCTCACAATCACGAGAACGATCTTCTCGACGTGGTTTTCACAAAAGCTGCCGATTTTCTTCAAGATGTCGCGCATGGCTTATCCCGTTATTACCCAAGTACACCGTTCTACCGTCTTTTCGTATCTTCCTCTTCGAGCTGATCGTCCTTGACCTGCTGCGGCTTGACGTCCTCGTACGCCGCCTTCTGGAAGGTGTATTCACAGATCAGGTCCAGGTCGACCACCGGATCGTCGCCGTAGCGATAGAGATCGTGCTGGTAGTCCCCCGGCTCGACCGGACTCATACTGCTTTCCAGAACGGTGATCTGGTTGTGCTCGTATTTCTTTCCGGGCTCGTCCCCGTCCCAGCCCCGGAACGTGTGCTCTTTGGCACTGCACAGCTCTTCCATAAACGCCAGAGCGTCCTTGGCCGCGACGATGGCCCGCACATCGAAGTGGATCACCTCCAACTCCTCGTTGGTGTATCGCCCCGTACAGGGGGTGGTCATCCCGTCCTTGGCACTCTTGACGTAGGTCGGGTAGTCCTTGTCGGTGGTGGTTCTTTGGCGGCGGCCGCGCATCGAGCCGCGCGGTCGGCGTCGAACGCTCCGGCCCCCTGTTTTCATGACGAACTCCACACTCATCAGCCGCTTCACCGGGGCATCCAGCACACTGGCGGCCTCGGCATTGATGTTGCCCACGGCGGCCACCACGTCTTCGATCACCCAATAACCCAACTGCCAGTACCAGCAGTCCAGGTAAGCGTCATCGCGCGTTTCGAATACCCAGTCACCCCAGTACGTGTAACCGCCCAGATTCACCGCGCTGACGTACAGCTTGCCCGCCTGCGCTTTCTCCAGGCAGATGGTCTCGACGATCTTGCGGTCGGTGCCGAACATCCCGAAGGACGAGTAACGCCGGCCTCGCTGACCGGATCGCGACGGCCGGGACATGCTCATCGTGGGCCGGCGCGCGGACATATGAGGCGACCGCGGCGCACTCTGCAAAGCAGCCTCGATTTCCGAATCCGTCGGCGGTTCCGCCATGCCCAAACCCGCCAGCAGATTCTCCAGGCCACTGGTGTACCGCCGGCCAAACTGCTCGAAGAGCAACGTCGAACTCTCATTCGTGTCGGGGAATATCTGGTAGCTGAGCAATTCACGCTTGGTGCTCTGCAACATGATCGCTTCGATCTGATTGGCGTCGCGAGCGTAGGCTTCGAAGTACTCATCGAAGGCCTGATCCTGCGCCACGTCGTCGACCTGCCTCATCAGCCCATCGATCCGCTGGGCGGTGCGCGCGCTGTCCTGTTCCACGGTGCTGCGCAGCTTGCCGCTGAGGATGTGCGTGGGAATGAACAGCAACACCCCTGCGATCACGATGAAAATCGGCACCATCAGCGCGAGGTTGTTCTTCAGAAAGCTCAGCTTGCTGAGAATGTTCTTGATATCGATATTCGGTTTGTCCATCGTAGGTTACCTGCCTGTGCCTGCCATGCTCTAATATCGACCGGAAGTCAAACCGGTTGCGCTGCCGGTGTCGCCCCCGTCAGGAGCGTCCTTCCATTCCAGCTTGAAATCCAGAGAAAACCAGTTGTCGTAAATCTCCAGCATAGGCTTGCCCATGCCGTCATACCTGGGTTTGCCGAACTGATCCTTCAAAGCTTTGGCGTTGATGCGTTCCCGCGTCATGGGATCGACGAGAATTTGGGTCCCGGAGGTGATGAATCCATAGGCCATCCCCGCCTGGGCGCCCGGCGACGAACTCTTTCCGTCGCCCTCTTCGCGGAGAATCTCCGTGACACCAACGCCCATGGGAACGTCTTGTTCGAGGTCCACCACTCCCTTCCTCAGCCGGAAATGCGAAGAATCCCGACTGTACAACTGAAACGGGCTGTTCGCATCGACAAACTCGTTCAGGTTCTCCATCCGTGTCATGACACCCCATTTGCTGCGGTCGTCCTTGACATTGGGCGGATCGAGCAGTGCACCAATGTCTTTGTAGGGACTGTAGCCCCAGATGCTTACGATGAAACCGGGGTGTTTGTCCTCTTCAGTGGTCTCGCCGTAGCCCATTTGCCTCAAGTAATCCTCGCCGTAGAGCTGCAGCATGCTGGCCATCATGTCGTCATCTTCGTAGCCGGCGCCCCCTTCGCCGGCGGCCATCTGCATCATGGCGTCCTTGCGCATCATGGCCGTCTCGCCAAACTGGGCGGTCGCCAGGTCGTCCGAGTAGTAGACCGACAGATTCGTAATGAAGAGCTGCTTTCTTTCCGAGCGAGGAATTTCCATGATCGATTGCACGTCTCCGGCCTCGAACGCTTCGTAGAGGGCCCGTTGTTCGGGATTGTTCCGTGCGTTGGGAAAGGCCGAGAGGAGCAGCTCATAGAGACCGGCGACGGTGTCGCGGTATTTGAACTGCTCGAATTGCTTCTTGATGCGCTGCTCGAACTCCAATTCCTGCTGCTCACGCTGCCCGGCAGCCTTAATCTTGCTGTCGGCGCGGTTGACCACGCTGTTGTTCATGCTGCGCGTGCTCTCATTGCGTGCGTAGGCGATGCGATCCAAACCGACCCGTCCCAGGCACATGAGCATGACGGCCAGGAACAGCACGGCCGCCCCCAAAAAGTACTTCGTTTTGCTCGCCCAGGCCATCGACCGGGCGACGCTCTTGGGCAGCAGGTTGCTCTCGATCCGCGCCATGCCCAGACCCTGCAAACCGAGGCCGTAGACGACCCCGAAGTCCGCGACGCTCTCATGGAACTTGGCGCTGGACAGGCCCGGCGCGATCGCCATGCGTTTGAACGCATCCGGCTTCTCCACCGGGATTTGCAGCGTTTGCTGGAGATACTTGAGCAGGCCGCGCAGCTTCGTGCCGCCTCCCATGGCCACGACCCGAGACAGCTTGACGTCCGGGTTCGAGCTGGTGTAGAACCCCAGCGACCGCTGGATTTCCGAGGCCCAGTCGGTGAATACCGGCCTCATGGCCTGGAAAATCTGCCGGGCGTACTTGCTCATCGGAGCCGTACGCTTGAGCTTCTCAGCCTTTTCCAGGTTCAGCTTGAACGTATCGGCGATCGCCTTCGTGAACGCGTTGCCGCCCATCACGATAAAACGCTGCCACACGCCCGAGGCCGTACAGACGACCAGATCGGTCCCGTCGGCGCCAACGTTGACAATCACGGTGGCGCGCTTGTCGGAACGGACCAGGTCCGGCCGGTCGAACAGAAGGTAGTTGTACAACGCCATCGGCGTGATCTGCACGAAGCTCACTTGCAGGTCTTCCCGCTCCAGGTGCTCCAATACCCCGTCCACCACCTCGTTTTTGATCGCAAAGATGCCCACCTTCTTCTCGGGCTCGTCCTCCTCGCTCATGAGCTGGTAGTCCCATTGCACCTCGCTCATGTCGAACGGAATCTGCTGGGCCGCCTCGAATTGCACGATTTCCGGAAGCCGCTTCTGCTCCACCGGCGGCAGAGTCACAAACCGCGCAAAGCTGTTCTGGCTCGGCACCGAAACGATCAGAGGGTCGTAATCCACCTCATTGCGCTGGACGAACTGCCGTAACGCGATGGCGATGAGCTCTTCCTTCTCGGCCGCACTGATACCACCGACCGAGAGAATCTTGCTGTGCGGAATATGATCGAAGCCGATGACCTGAACCACATCTCCGGCCACCATGAGATGGAGGGCCTTGAGGGAATGGTTTCCCAGGTCAATCGCCCAAATCGCATCCGATGCTGCTGCCATGACGAACCTCCCGCCAATCGATCGGCGTAGTATCCACGAGTCTTGTAAACAGCTCTCAATAGCCTTAGATTATACCATATGCTGAAGAGTTTTTCTATATTAACACTGGGCTGTAAAGTTAACCAATACGAAAGCCAGCAAATTCGCGCCCTTCTCACGGCGTTGGGGCTCCGCTTCGTCGATGTCACCGACGCGCCGGATCTGGTGGTCGTCAACACCTGTTGCGTCACACACACCGCCTCGGCCAAGAGCCGCCGGTGCATCCGTAAGGCCCAGAAACACCGTCCCAAGGCCGTGGTCGTCTGCGGGTGCCTGCCGGTCGTCCCGACCGACGAGTTCAAGCCCGACCGAGAGAATATTCATGTTGTCAAGGACCGATCCCAGCTCGCCAACACCCTGAATATCTTGGTCGCTGCTGAATCAACCACCCCAGGTTTACCAAAGCCCGTACAATGCCCAGATGTTGCCATTAGACCAGAAATAAGCCCCAAAGTCAAGTTCAAAAAAGACTTAGCTCCGCCTCAGGAATTGCCTGCACTTACTTCATTTCAAGGCCATACCCGGGCTTTTCTCAAAATCCAGGATGGCTGCGACTCGTTTTGTTCCTATTGTATTATACCGTACACGCGTCCGGAAGTTCGCAGTAAAAGGCCCGATAAGGTGCTGACCGAGGCGGCTGCTCTGGTCGCCTCCGGGCACAAGGAGATCGTTTTAACCGGCGTTCACGTCGGTGCTTACGGTCGCTCTTCGGTGCGCCAGCGCCGGTCGGACGGCCTTCAGGACGAGCTTCTGCCCGATCTGCTCGACAAGGTCGCCTGCATCCCGGAGCTGCCGCGGATCCGGCTCAGCTCTCTCGACCCGGCTGATGTCACCGAACGACTGCTCGACGTATTCGCCGCGCACCGTAACATCATGCCCCATCTGCACTTGTCACTGCAGGCCGGGTCGGACCGCGTGCTCGGGCGCATGTGCCGACCGTATACCGCCGACGATTTCCGCGCCAAGGTGGACCTCATCCACAGTCGTCTCGACCGCCCCGCCATCACGACCGATATTATCGTCGGTTTCCCTTCTGAGACGGACGCCGATTTCCAGCAGACCGTTCGCCTGGCGCGCGAGGTTCAGTTCGCCAAGATGCACGTCTTCACGTTTTCGCCTCGCCAGGGAACCGCCGCGGCCAAGATGCCGGACAAGGTGCAATCCCAGATTGTCAAAGAACGCTCCCAGATCCTCCGGGACATCGACCTGGAGCTGCAGAGCCGGTTTCGCGAACGATTCCTCGGCGAGACCGCCCAGGTCCTCGTCGAGACCACCAACGCCCGCCCGGCCGGCCGGGCCGAACGATACTTCATGGTCTATCTCAACCATGCGGCCCCCGAGCCCGATAACAACGACCTCGTCACAGTCAGGATCGAGCAAAACACTCCCAACGGCGTAATCGCCTCAACGCTCTAACCACATCGGCGCCCGATCCCCAACCGGTCATTCAATAGACGCAACCCCCGCCCCCGTGATTCAAACTCCCCTCTGGGGTTGCCGCAGATGCGTCCCTTTGTATCCGCTGAGACGCTGTGCCGCGTGTTTGCGGGGCTATGGTCCCAGGAGCACATCAATGAACTCGCGGTCGGGCCTGCCGTCGCGAGCGATGATACCGAAGCCGCCAGCCTCATTCCGAGCGCACATCGCCGGACGCCCCCCCCTACCCTAACCTGAAGTACTCCGTCGTGTGATGCACCAGTGAGGTGACGCATTCGGCTCTTGACGGGCTGCCAGCAAGACATCGGACAATGCTTCATTTGAAAGCGAAGCCGTAAGACGAGCTTCGGTTCATGCGGCTTCTCTGCGAGCGCTTGACGGGCCTTTTCCAACGGCTTAAAATGGGGAATGTGGTTTCATTAACTTGGGTTGAGTATGTCGCGTTGCCGGCGCGACAATTGGATGGGGAGTGAGTGGAGTTGCTTATGACGCCGCAGAGCGAACATATTCTTCGTGAAGCATTGGGCCTGCCTCCCATCGATCGTGCGGAATTGGTCGAACAGATTCTGGCGAGCTTTGAGTTTCCGCCCCGCAAGGACATCGACGCGGCATGGGGGAAGGAAGCAGAAGCGCGTATCGAGGCCTATGAGCGTGGAGAGATTGGGTCATCGCCGGCCGGAGATGTTTTCCGGGAGATCGACCGACAGGCACACTCATGAGAAGGGTTGAATTCCTCGATGCCGCCAAGCTGGAATTTGCCGAGGCCGTCGTGTACTACAACCACGAGAGCGAAGGACTTGGATATCGGTTCGCCGCAGAGGTGAGGAAGACGCTCCTGCGAATCCAGCGGCATTCTAAGGCGTGGACACCAATTTCGGAGCGTACGCGACGTTGCAGGACCAGCGGCTTCCCATATGGCGTGATCTATCAGACGCGCGACGACGTGATACTCGTTGTTGCAGTCATGCACCTTCACCGACATCCAGACTCATGGAAATCCAGACTGCCCTCCCAATAGCCTTTCCCCCGCATGGGTGGGCTTTGACCCACGCAATTTCCTACAATTCCTTGTTCCGCGTGGTCTCCCAGTTGGCGTAAGCTTCTGTATAGGCTTCGGAGAGCTTGTCGTTGGGCTCGATGGTTTTTACGGGTGCCAGGCCGGTGAAGGCTTCGTTTGTGCTCTTGTAGATTCCGGTTCCGATGCCGGCGCCTCGGGCGGCGCCCTGGGAGCCGTCGGTGTTGTAGAGTTGGACGGTCGCGCCGGTGAGAGTGGCGAAGGCCTCGGCGAAGAGGGGGCTCAGAAACATGTTGGCGTGTCCGGCCTTGACGGTCTTGAGCTGCGTTCCCATGCCGCGCATGATTTCCAGGCCGTAGTTGAGGGCGAAGACGATGCCTTCCTGGGCGGCGCGGAGGAAGTGGGCCTGCTTGTGGATGTTGAAGTTCCACCCGTGGACCGAAGCCCCGATGTTGCGGTTCTCCAGCGTGCGTTCGGCACCGTTGCCGTAGGGGAGAATCACCAGACCGTCGGACCCGACGGGGACTTGGGCGGCCAGCTCGTTCATCTGCGGATAGTCGAGTCCGGCGCCGCCGACGAAGTTGTGCTTGAGCCAGCTATTGAGGATGCCGGTGCCGTTGAGGCAGAGCAGCACGCCGTAGCGGGGCTTCTCGGGCGCGTGGTTGACGTGGACGAAGATGTTCACGCGCGATTTCGGATCGTAATTCTTCTGGTCGGTGACGCCGTAGACAACGCCCGAGGTGCCGGCGGTGACAGCGATCTCGCCCGGCTCCAGCACGCTCAGCGACAGCGCGTTGTTGGGCTGGTCGCCCGCGCGGTAGCCGATCTTCGTGCCCGGTGCGAGACCCAGCTCGTCGGCCGCTTCCCGCGTCAGCTCGCCCTGAGCGGAGAAGGTCGGTACGCGCTCGGCGACGAGATCGGTCGATACGCCGTAATTGTCGAGGACGAACTCCGCGGGCTCATCGCCCTCGAAATCCCACATGATGCCCTCGGACAGGCCGGAAGGGGTCGTCTTGATCTCGCCCGTCATCTTCATGGCGACGAAATCGCCTGGCAGCATGATCTTGTCGATCTTCGCGTAGAGGTCGGGCTCGTTGTCCTTGACCCACTTGAGTTTCGAGGCGGTGAAGTTACCGGGCAGATTGAACAGTTTTTTGAGGCACTTGTCGGCGCCGATGTCCCCGGCGGCCCGTTCGCCGATCTGCACGGCCCGGCTGTCGCACCAGATGATCGAGGGGCGCAGGACCTGCTGGTTCTTGTCCACCACGACCAGGCCGTGCATCTGGTAGGAGATGCCGATGGCCTTCACGTCGGCGGGGTCGAACTGTGCCTGCGTCTTAATCTTCTGCGTAGCGAGCTTGACGTGCTCCCACCAGGTGGAAGGATGCTGCTCGGCCCAGCCGGCCTGGGCGGCGATGATGTCGAGCTCCTTGTCCGGCGAGGTCGCCGAGGCCACAGCCTGCCCCGTCCCGGCGTCCATCAGCGTAGCCTTGATCGATGAGCTTCCCACGTCATATCCCAGCAGTAGCGCCATTTCTGTGTCCCTTTGTCAGCGAGTCGTTTTCATTCTGTAGGGTGTGCCATGCACACCATGTTCTATCGCGTTTGAATCCTTGAGGTGTGCATGGCACACCCTACCTGTCACTCGTATTCCCACTTGAGGATCCAGGGGTCTTTGGTTCGTTTCTGGAAGGCCTTGAGCTTGGCCTTCATCTCTTCGAGCTTGTTTCGGTGTTTCGGATCGTCGGCTAAGTTGACCACTTCGTGCGGGTCGTTTTCCAGGTCGTACAGCTCGAACTTCGGGCGATGCAGGTAGGCGTCAATGGTGCGCTTGCCATACCGCTTGTTGCCTCGCTGGAGGTTCCCCTGCCAGGTGGCCGATTCCCACAGATCGCTGGCGAACGGATACTCGAGTCCGTGGGCGATGTTCCAGATCAGCTTGAAGCGGCGCTCGCGTACGACGCGCATCGGGTAGTACATCGTGATCTCATGAAACGTATGCGAGGCGTAGGTCGTGTCCCAGCCCTCAGCGCGCCCGCGCTGGAGCACCGGCTTGAACGAGCGTCCGTGGAATTGATAGTCGCGGGGCGTTGCACCGGCAAAGTCCAGAATCGTCGGCGTCAAGTCGGCGTAGTTGACCAGCGCATCGCAGGCGATGCCCTTGTTCTTCTGCCAGGGCGTGCGCACGATGCAGGGCAGGTTCATGCCGGGCTCGTAGAGCGTGGTCTTGGCGCCGGGGAAAGCAATGCCGTTGTCGGAGATATAGATTACGACGGTATTATCGTATTTGCCGGCCCTCTTGAGAAGGCCGATCAGATGCCCAACGCCCTGATCGACGCGCGAGACAGCCTGGTAGTATTGCGCCAACTCAGCACGGCATTCCGGGATGTCGGGCAGGAAGTCGGGCACAACGACGTCCTCGGGCTTGCAGGGCACTTCCTTGATGCCCGGGTACCCCTCCCTGCGGTTGCCGAAGCGGTCGGGCTGGTAGGGCAAGTCCTCGGCCTTGCCTCCGCCGCGATGCGGATCGCTCGTGCAGAAGTACAGGAAGAAAGGCCGCTCGTCGGCGGCGCCGATGAAATCCGTGCAGTTGTCGGCCATCTGCACGGGACTGCGGCTGTTGCCGCGCAGCGCCACGTCGAATTTGTACACCTCTTCCGGCGCGACGTGGTATTTCCCGATTCGTCCGGTCCGGTAACCGCCTTGCGAGAGCAGCACAGGCATACTTTTGACGCGGTCGAAGCTGATGAAGTGGTGGTAGGCGTGCTGGTGCCCGTACTGGCCGTTATAGTGGTTGTACAGGCCGCTCAGAATCACCGACCGGCTCGCGCTGCAACTGGCCGACGTGCAGAAGGCGTTATTGAAACGGACTCCTTCGGCCGCCAAGCGGTCGAGATTGGGCGTCTGGATGACGGGGTTTCCGTAACAGCCGAGATCGCCGCGCCCATGGTCGTCGCTAACGATCAGGACGATGTTCGGCCTTTTTCCTTCGGCGGCTCCGCTGTCGCGCGTCATCAAAGGCCCAAGAGCCAAGGCCGATACGCCCGCCGCACAATTCCTCACGAAATCCCGTCGCGTCATGGATCGATGTGCCATTTCTTATCTCCACTTCATACAGTGCCTGTCTACCGGAGTTGTCGTGTTCATTCCCAGTGCCCGTCGCTTGTCATATGATAATCGTCATCCTGAGCGGGAACGAAGGAGCCGGCCATCGTACGCCTCTTCTGATACCATGCTCACTTCTTTTTCCCGGCCCAGATGCTTCACTTCGTTCAGCATGACAACCTCCTAATGACTTGAGACGGAGCAGTAGTCGCAACCGTTCTCAACCTTTCCTGCGCAGCCGGCGTCCGACCTCGCGGAGCGTTTTCACGTCGTCGGGATGGATCGAGCCGTCGGCTAAGGGTCCGGTGTTCATCAGCAGGTTGCAGTCGTTGGCCCAGGCGGCTTCGAGGCGCTTGATCACCTCGTCGGCGTTGAGATGCTTGCTGTCATCGGCTTTCTTATAGCCCCAGACGTGCGGCTGAAGTGTGTCGCAGATTTCGTTGTGCTTGTCCTTGTTGCTCTCCCATGCCTTTCGGGCCACCTCCTGCTGCTGCGGATCCTTGAGCCGCTGGGCCAGCGAGCGGCCGCTGCGCTCGGGGGCGGCGAAATCCTCCGTTCCGCTGGCGCCCTGTTTGAAGGAGATCAGCGTCTGCGGTTGGAGCGACCGGACCAGATCGTAAGTTTCGTTTATCGGGAACAAATCGGGCCTGTTATAGAAGCCCATGATCGGGTCGAACCAGATGCCCGCGATGGGGCCGTAGCCGGTGAGCAGCTCGCGCATCTGGGCGTGGACGTAATCGATGTAGATGCGAAAGTCCTCGTCCTTCTTCCACTTGTACTGGGGCTGGGGCTCCTTATAGGCGGGCCGGGCGTTCGACCAGCCGGCCTCGCGGGCGTAGAAGTAGGGATGCCACCAGTCGGCAGCGTAAGAATAGTAAAGGAACAGTCCGAGCCCCTTCTTGTGGCACGCCTCGGCCAGGTCGCCGATGATGTCGCGCTGCGCCGGTGCGGCCATGCTGTGGTAGTCGTGCTGTTTCGTCTCAAAGAGGCAGAACCCGTCGTGGTGTCGCGACGTCAGGTTGATGTACTTCATCCCGGCTTCGAGGGCGAGATCGGTGATGAAATCCACGTCGAAGTTCTTTGCGGTGAAGTCTTTTTGGAGCTTGACGTACTCGGCGACGGGGATTCGCTCGCGCAGCATCACCCATTCGCCCCGGCCCAGGAGACTGTACAACCCGTAGTGCATGAACAGGCCGAACCGGGCCTCGCCAAACCAGGCGCGGGCGGCCTGGCGCGGGTCCGTTTGGTAGAGTTCCCGGTGGCCCGCCAGATACGACGGTACGGACGACTTCCCGGCAAACCAGCCTCGGGTGCCGGCGCAGCCCGAGAGGCCCAGGGCCGCCGCACCGCTCGCAGATAGTTTGATGAAGTCACGCCGATTCAGGTTCGATGGCATAAGAGGTTCCTTCCATCAGTTTCCGTGCAATTTCGCGGATCCTATCAGATTCGGCGCAGACACGCAAAGGCGCTCCAACGGATGCGGTTGGGCTTCAGGAGCTCACGTCCCGTTCCCAGGCGGCGAGTTCCTCGCGCAGCGCCGTTGTGATTTCGGGCTTGGCCTGCGCCAGGTCGCGGGCTTCGCCGAGATCGTCGTCGAGGTTGAACAACTGCGTCGCGTTGCCCTGCACGAGCAGCTTCCACGGTCCCTTGCGCACGGCCTTCTGGTTTTTAAAAGCCCAGAAGAGCGTGCGTTGGTCGAGGCGCCCGTTTGCGGTCAGCACGCCCAGCAGGTCTTTGCCATCGAGCTCGAGCCTGGCCGGCAGCTTCGCCTTCGTCAGAGAGGCCATGGTTGGGAACAGATCCATGCCCAGGACGGTCTGGTTGCAGGTGCTGCCCCGCGCGATCCTTCCGGGCCAGTACGCGATGGCCGGGACGCGGTGCCCCCCTTCCCAGAGACTGCCCTTGGCGCCTCGCAGGGGGACGTTCGAACCGCTCTTGTTGGCGCCGTTGTCCGAGCAGAAGAAGACGAACGTCTTGCGTTCGAGGCCGAGCGTTTTGACGGTCTCCAGGACGCGTCCGATGCTCGCGTCCATGATCTCGACCATTTCGCGGTAGGCGCGCTTGATCTCGGACCCTTTGGTCTTTTTGCCGACGCCCCCGCCGGGCAGACGTTCGGGCGGATCGTTGCGACCCTGGTAGGGATAGTGCGGCGCCTCGTGCGGCAGATACAGACAAAACGGCTTGTCCTTGTGCCGCTTGATGAAGTCCAGGGCATGCCGTGTGATCAGGTCCGTGACATATCCTTTCTCAGGTGTCTTCTTGTCCCCCTTCCACCAGTCATCGATACCCGCCTGGTCGATGTGCGTGTGATAGTCCACGTTGCCGCTGACGTAGCCGATGTATTCGTCGAAACCCTGCTTCGTGGGGTTGAACTCGACCCGGTAGCCCACGTGCCACTTGCCGAACAGGCCCGTGACGTAGCCGCGTTGCTTGAGGACTTCGGCGAAGGTGATTTCCTTCTGCGCCATGCCGGTTTCTCGCGCCGGGCCCTTGGCGGTGACGACCGCGTCGATTCCGCAGCGCTGCTGGTACCGACCCGTCAGCAGCGCCGCCCGCGTCGGGCTGCACACCGCTCCGTTGGAGTGGTAGTCCGTAAAGCGCATCCCGCCCTTTGCCAGGGCATCCACGTGCGGCGTCCGGATCCACCCGCCGTAACAACTGATGTCCCCATACCCCAGGTCGTCGGCCATGATCAAAATAATGTTCGGCCGATCGGTCCCCGAGGCATTTGCTTTCAAAGACGATGGGCGGCGCGTCAGGACACCCGTTACCGCGCAGGCGGCGAACTTGATGAAATCACGCCGGTCGCAGCCGCATTTTCTCGATCGTGTCACGTTGTCAACCTCTCACTTTGTCTTCTCGATGATTTCGACGAGGCCGAGGTCGATGTATTGGCCTCCGCCGGTTTGGTGGCAGTGGACGGCGAAGTAGTTCAATCCGGGCCGCAGCGCGGCTTTGGCCTTGGCGTCGAGCGGGACCTGCACGTAGCCGGTGGTGTAGCCGTCGAGCTTGGCGATGAGTTTGCCGTTGAGGTAGACTTCGGCGTCCTCATCGTGGTGGATCGACAGAAAGGGCTCGGCGAACGTCTTGCCGGCTAAGTCGAAGCTGCGTCGCATCCAGATGTCGGAGGTGTCCCATTGGGTCCCGACCACGGCGCCCGGCGTGCTCTCGGTGCCGAAGCCGCCCTTGCCGATGCCCCAGCTCGAGTCGTCGAATGCGGGCTTTTCCCAGCCGGCGGTCGGCTTGGTCGTGGTGTAGCGCCAGACCTGGCCGTCACGGCGAGAGGTCGGCAGGATCGTCTTGATCACGGGCGGCGGCAGGTACAGCTTTTCGTTGGCGGCCCGCACCTTGTCGGCGTCCATCTTGATCATGGCCCGGTCGTAGGTCATCAGGCCGTTGACCTCGATTTCCACGTCGGTGGTCTGCGTGTAGACCGCTGCGGTCAGGCCGCTGCCGATGAGACTGCGCAGGTTGTGAATCAGAGCCAGATACGCGTCGGTGAGGTCCTCCCGCGTGGTGAAGCTGCGATACCCCCAGTTCTTTTCGTTTTGCCACGTGTGGCCTCGCACCGGCAGGCCCAGTCCACCGAACTCGCCGAGCACGGCCGCGCGGTCCTCTTCCACCTCGGGCATGGCGGGACCCGGATAGCTGTGGATGTCGTGCACGTCGCCGACCTCCTTATCCGTCCAGCCGCTGGCGTTATTGACCAGACGCGTCGGATCGAGCTTTTTCGTCAGCTCCACAATCCGGGGCGTGTCGTGCTGGCCCCAGCCCTCGTTGAACGGCACCCACATCACGATGGACGGGTGGTTGCGGAAAGCGTTGATGACGCGCGTCCATTCCAGCTCGAACTGCTCTTTGGCCTCGTCGGTCCGGTTGTTGCCGCTGGCCATGTCCTGCCAGACAAGCAGACCGAGCTTGTCGCACCAGTAGTACCAGCGGGCCGGCTCGACCTTGACGTGCTTGCGGGCCATGTTCATGCCCAGCCGCTTGGTCGCTTCGATGTCGTACCGAAGCGCTTCGTCGGTGGGCGCCGTGTAGAGCCCATCCGGCCACCAACCCTGATCGAGCGGGCCGTACTGGAACAGCGGTTTGCCGTTGAGGAAAAGACGGTTGATCCCGCTTTCGTCCTTCTCCAACGAGATCTTCCGCATGGCGAAATAACAATCTACCGTATCCAAACTCTCGAAATCGACGGTCTTGGCGTGATTCGCCGTTGTCTCTTTGACCTTTTTGGCAAGCATGATTTTGAGGTCGTAGAGATTTGGAGAGTCCGGCGTCCAGAGCTTGGGATCAGTGAGTGGGATTTCCAGTTCTTCACCAATCGCACCATCGGCCATACCCGTGGGACGCGGTCCGAGCTTGGGTTGCCCGGGGACGTGCGCCATGATACGGTACGTGCCGCCGCTCGGTACGCTGCCCTCGATGTGTGCCTTGAGCTTGATCGTTCCCGCATCGATATCCGGCGTTATCTCCAGCGACCGGATGTAGAGCGAATTGACCGGCTCGATCCAGACGGTTTGCCAGATTCCGGTGACCGCTGTGTACATGATTCCGTGGGGCTTGCGCACCTGCTTGCCGCGGGGCTGGTTGCCCCCGTCCGTGGGATCCCAGACCGACAGCACGATTTCCTGCCGGCCGCTCTCTTTGAGCGCATCGGTGATGTCGAACGTGAACGGATCGTACCCGCCGCGATGGCTGCCGACCTCCCGACCGTTGACCCAGACCGTTGCGTCCCAATCGACCGCGCCGAAATGAAGCAGAATGCGTCTTCCCTGCGAGACCCATCGTCTGCCTTTGGGAGTCTCAAACGTCCGTCTGTACCACAGCCGGTTGTCGGGTCCGACCGGCTTCATCACGCCCGAGAGCGCCGATTCGACCGCGAACGGAACGAGGATCTGCCCGTCGAACTGGGCGGGTTTGCCTTCGTTCTTAGGCCGAATGGCGTAGTCCCAGAGCCCGTTGAGATTCAGCCAGTCCCGCCGGACCATCTGGGGTCGGGGGTACTCCGCGTGGGCGTTGTCGGGCGAAACATCCCGGGCCCATTTCGTCAGCAGCGGGCCTTCCGCCGGCTTCCAGGCGGCCTGGACCGAGAGGCAAAGACCCAATACCACGAGCCCCACGACGAGAATCCGGTGAGGCTTTTCGATTTCTGTTCCTTCAGCAATGCTTCCGAGCATCGTACAACCTCCGAAATAGCGTGTTCGGCGCATCATTGCGCCTGTTTTCAAGATCGTTCGCCGCCGGCCCGCAAACACGCGAGAGCCAAACCGGACGCCGGCAGAACCACGCTAAGATTATCCGCCAAAGACCGAGGTTTCAACAGGAAATCGCGCAGCACGCCGAGTGGACCGACGGTAAATCGCACGGTAGTTTCGGTTTTTCTTGACCTGCAGCCCCCAATCCTGGTAGAATTTTCAGTAGATCTGTGAGCGCTTCGTTCCCACGAAGACTCTTTTGTGGCATTCCGTTCGGGTGCAGGGAGGAACAGAACGTGGAGCACGGAACGGGCTTGTTTGGCCGGCGATTCCGTGAGCGGTTTGGTTGCGCGCGGCTCGATCTGACGAGACAACGCCATAATACCGGGTCGAACGAGGACTTACATGCATAGAAAACTCATCCCCTTGCCCTGCGGGGGCTGATTGCCGGCTCAGGGCAGCATTTTCGACCGAAATGCTCGCGTCCGGCTCATGCTGCGCCGACAAAGCCACGACGACTTCAGCGTTTTGCGTGAAAACTGCGAGTGCTTCTCCGTGGTTGGCAGGTAGCCAACAAGCGAGTTTGGCGATTCACTGAGATAGGAGGCCAAATCATGTACAAAAAACTACATTTCTTGAGCATCCTGGTGGTCATGAGTCTGGCTGCCGCGCCGCCGGCAATGCAGGCGCAAGTCGAGAATCTGGTGCTGAATCCGAGTTTTGAAGAAGATGAGCCCATTTTGGACGACCCGGCCTGGGAACAGTGGTGTACCTGGAATCCCGCAGAAGGCGCAGGCAGCAGCGCCACGGTAGTCGATACGGACGCCATTGACGGCGTCAAAAGCCTGCGAATAGACCCGAAAGGAGCGACCAACTGGTATTTCATCGTGCTGTTTACCCCCCTTTCAGTCGACATGAGTAAGGACTATACGGTGAGCTTCTGGGCCAGGGCTCAAGAGCCGCGTCCCCTCACCATGCAGATGAAAGCCTCGGACAACTCCGTCAACGCCTGGGGGGCAACGACCTTTGACTTGACGACCGAGTGGGCGGAGTACACCTACACGTCAAACGTTCTGCACACCACCGTGAAGCTTGAAATACTGTGCGCCGGCTCTGAGGTTCCCCTATGGCTGGATTTTGTTTTTGTCTATGAAGGGGAGTATGTCCCCGGAATGGGACCCGGTGGAATGTCGCCCTCTGCCCATGGACCGGCGCCCAGCGATGGGAGCGTTCTCGACGAGACCTCGGCGGCTCTGGAATGGCAACCCGGCGTTTTCGCGGCTTCGCATAACATGTTCTTCGGCGAGAGCTTCGAGGACGTGGACCAGGGTTTGGCCGAGGCGATTTCCACAACGGAGACGTCGCTGAGCACGGCCGATATCGCCGCGTACGCCGGGGGGCTGACTCCGGGCCAGACCTATTACTGGCGCGTGGACGAGGTCAACGACGTGCATCCGGAGAGCCCGTGGCGCGGAGACATCTGGAACTTCCGGGTTCGGCCTCTAACAACCTGGAATCCCTCTCCCGCCGACGGAATCTCGTACGTCAGGTTGGACGAAGGCTTGAGCTGGGAAACCGGCATGGGCGTCCTGTTCCACACCGTCTACTTCAGCCAGAGCTTCGACGATGTCAATGAGGGCGTTGGCGGCGGTTATATGATCGTTAATGCGGATTACGACCCCGGGCCGCTGGAGATCGGCGCCACGTACTACTGGCGGGTCGATGAGTTCGACGGAGCGGCAACCCACATGGGTGAGATCTGGAGTTTCACTACCGTTCCCGAGATCCAGGTGGGCGATCCCGACCTGATCGGCTGGTGGACGCTGGACGAGGGAGAAGGCACCACGGCGGTGGACTGGTCGGGCCACGGCAACCACGGCGCCGTCGTGGGCAGTCCGCAGTGGACCTACGGAGTGCAGGGCGGCGCCCTGGCGTTGTCCGACGGCACCCGCGTGGAGATGCCGGCGTTGAACGTCGAGACCAACACGGTAACGATGACGGCCTGGGTCAAGCGCCAGGGCAACCAGTCGGACTGGGCGGCGGTTCTGTTCAGCCGCGAAGGCTCGGGCGTCTCGGGCATGGGCTTTGGCCCGAGTAACGAGTTGCGTTACCACTGGATGGACTCGCACTGGGACTTTGCCACGGGGATCGTGCCGCCGGACCGGGAGTGGTTCTTCATGGCCCTGGTGGTGGAGCCAACGCAGGCGACGCTGTATTACAACGGCGCCGAAACGTTCGCACGCAACGAAGCGGCGCACGATCCGGATCCGTTCGACGGGACCCTGATGATCGGTCGAGACGCGCAAGGCGGCCGGGACCTGGCCGGCACGGTGGACGACGTGCGTTTCTACAACAAGGCGCTCAGCGAGTCCGAGCTGCTGGCGGTGATGCGTGGCGATCCGCTGCTGGCGTGGAATCCCAGCCCGGCTCCGGACGAAGTTGTGGACATTCGCGCGATCAATTCGCTGAGTTGGTCGGCGGGTGATACGGCGGCCTCTCACAACGTGTATTTCGGCACCGACGCAGCAGCGGTGGCGGCAGCCGGCACCGACACCGCCGAGCACCAGGGCAACCAGGCCGGGACCGTCTTCTCGGTAGCTGGGCTGGTGGCGTTGGGTGGAGGCGACTACTTCTGGCGGATCGACGAAGTCGCAGCCGATGAGACCGTACAGACCGGCACCGTCTGGAGGTTCACCGCACCGGCGTATCTGCTCGTGGATGATTTCGAGAGCTACACCAACGAGGTGGGCTCCCGTGTCTTCGAGGTCTGGGTCGACGGGCTGGGCTTCACCCAACCGCTGGATACTCCCGGCAACGACACCGGGGCGCTGGTCGGCCACGATATCTGGGCCGCCAATACGCCGTACACCACGATCATGGAGACCGGCATCGTCCATGGCGGCGGGCAGTCGATGCCGCTGTATTACGACAACACGACCGCGCCGTATCGTTCGGAGGCGGATCGGACGTGGCTGGTCGCCGAGAACTGGCAGGTCGAAGGTGTGACGGACCTGACGCTGTACGTTCGGGGCGAGTCGGACAACGACGCGGCGCCGGTGTACGTGGTGATCGAGGACAGCGCCGGCAACGTGGCCGCGGTGCCGCATGAAGATGCGGCCGCGACGACCGCGACCGACTGGATCGAGTGGAACATTCCGCTGGCGGACCTGACGGCCGCCGGTGTGAATGTTGCCTCGGTACGCAAAATGTCGATCGGCGTGGGCAGTCGCACCGCCCCGACTCCGGGCGGCACCGGCTTGGTCTACATAGACGACGTCCGAGTCACTGCAACGACTGCCGGCCAGTAGCCACGCGAGTGCTTATGGCGTGATCTATACAACGGGTGTGCATGAATGCGGGGCCTCTGCCCACGGGCAGCGGTCCCGCTTTTCTATTGTCGCGAGATTCAAACCGATAACGACGCGGTTCCCGGCGAAACCGCCAGGGCGGACGCCGGGGCCGGGTATGCCACCGCAGGGAAGTGTGTGTGAAAACATTCTGACATGCGGGTGGCAGCGTCAAGCGGCAGCTTGGCGATGGGGCAGTTGTCTGTTGCGTGTGACGCTATACGAGCCCTGAGCGTTGAGCCATCGCCAAGTCCTTCGGCCTTGACGCTGCCACCCGGCGCTGTCCAGGGTCCAAAACAATGATGCCCGAAAGATTGCACGGACACGCAGGGACGCACTCTCTGAAAGCCCTTTGACATCCGGACGCGACGCCGCTATATTGCCAGAGGGTTGCATCATCCGAGTGATCGTTCGGCGGGGGTGAGAATCATGGAAACCGACTTCACAGAGCCGTTTCGACGGCCACGGCCACGCCGGAGACGGCAGCCCGGTGAATTCATACAAAAACGCAGAATCAGTTAAGGAGAGAATGCCTATGAATGCCCATAAAGACCCTTTCGGACAAACATCTGATGGGCAAGAGGTCTTCATTTATACCCTGGCGAATGTGAAAGGGCTCCGAGCCCGCATCACGAACTTCGGAGCCACGCTGGTTTCGTTGGAGGTTCCCGACCGGGATGGAAATCTCACCGACGTCGTGCTGGGTTTCGACGACCTTGAGGGCTATGCCAAGCAGGACGCCTACATGGGAGCCACGGTGGGACGCTACGGCAACCGTATCGGAAATGCCAAATTCACTCTCGACGGCGTCGAGTACAAATTGACGGCCAATCACGGCGTCCACCATTTGCACGGCGGCCAGAAGGGATTCGACAAGGTCTTGTGGAATACCCAGGAGGTCGTGGCGGCCGAAGATGACGCCTGGGTCAAGATGACCTACCTCAGCAAGGACGGCGAAGAGGGCTATCCCGGCAATCTCCAATGCACCGTTACCTATACGTTGACCAACGCCGACGAGCTGCGGATCAGCTACGAAGCCGAGACAGACAAGACGACCGTGGTCAATCTGACAAATCACAGCTATTGGAACCTGGCCGGACAGGACGGCGGGAGCATTCTGAGCCATGAGTTGATGCTCAACGCCGAGAAGTTCACCCTGATCGACACGGATTTGATCCCCACCGGCATTATCGCCAGCATTCAGGATATGCCCCTCGATTTCACCAAGCCCAAGAAGATCGGGGCCCGCATGCACCAGACCGGCTCCGGCTACGACCACAACTTCGTCCTCAGCGGACCCGCCGGAGCCATGAAGCCCTGCGCCCGCGTGCGGGAGCCAGGCAGCGGAAGAGTGATGGAGATCTCCACCACCGAACCGGGCGTCCAGTTTTACACGGCGAACTACCTCGACGGTTCTATCGTGGGCAAGAAGGCCCAGGCATACGAGAAGCATGCCGGTTTTTGCCTGGAAACCCAGCATTTCCCGGACTCGCCAAACAAAGCCGATTTCCCGTCTACGCTCCTCGAGCCCGGCGCCAAGTATAGCAGTACGACGGTGCATCAATTCTCGACGCAATAGCGATCGGGCCGGCGCCGGCTTTTCAGGACGGATGCGCATCGACAGAAAGGTCCGGTAAGTATTTTTGGGCGCCCGCCGGTTGTTCTTGCTGCCGCGGGTGCCCCAAGTCCTTGCAAAACAGTACGTTACGACATGTTCGAGAATTTTTTATCTCACGACGTTAATTTGCCGATTTTATTTGACACCGGGGCACGGTTGTGCTACCATTTGAGTAAAGACAGGTAGGTTTGAAGAAGGCCATTATACGTAATTAAGACTGTCATCATATTTTCGATTCACCTTTCATACCTGAATCTGCCTGGCTTGAAGAAGTGGGTTGGGTAACATTACGAACAGCGGAACGTTCGTACCCACAGCCGAAACTCCGATAAGAATGGGTTTTTGGGAAAATCAAGCAGGCCGTTTTTCTCTACGACGAAGGTTCACAGTCATGAGATTCGCACAATGTGTGTTTGCCCTTGGTGGGCAAACGGATTCATCTGTTAAATTGGCCAAAGTGGCGTAAATAGAAGAACGGTCGGTCTGCGAATCTCAAGAGAAGTGAAAGGAGAACACCATGAAGAGGAAAGGTTTCACCCTGGTTGAGTTGTTGGTCGTGATTGCGATCATCGCTCTGTTGATGGGCATCCTGATGCCCGCCCTGTCGCGTGTGCGACAATTAGCGTTCCGGATGACCTGCGGAACGAACCTCTCGGGTATCGGCAAGGCGATGCTGATCTACTCGAACGACTACGAGGACGAGCTTCCTCGCGCCGGCGGCCGCAGCACCGAATGGGGTGCGGTAAACAACTGGCTGGCGGATGACCGCTACCAGGCCTTCGGCGTCAACCCGTCCGACAACAGCGGTGGCAACGCCAGCATCAGCTCGTGCTTCTACCTGCTGGTCAAGTACGCCGAGGTCACGCCCAAGTCGTTCATCTGCAAGGGCGACGCCGGCACCACGGAGTTCAAGCTCTCCGAGTACAGCGCTCAGGTCCCGACCGACTTCGAGCTGATCCAGGCCTGGGATTTCGGACCGTCCGGTACCGCGACGGAGCACTGCAGCTACTCGTATCACATGCCGTTCGGCATATACGCCTTGACGGTATCGAGCGAGCCCGGCTTCGCCGTGGCCTCCGAGAGGAACCCCTGGCTCAAAAGCC
>Ga0272441_10002245_pt1 | contig 39560 bp, 33 predicted proteins | sample SSMProp6N_FD_193582 | JGI IMG/M metagenome (GOLD analysis project Ga0272441, IMG submission 193582) | Marine sediment archaeal communities from Little Sippewissett salt marsh, Falmouth, MA, United States - SSM-Prop-6N | ecosystem: Environmental > Aquatic > Marine > Wetlands > Sediment ... | reverse complement strand
GGGCTGTATAATCGGTGACTTTGAAAAAATCTGTCTGTCCGAAAAAGGCTGCGAAGGAAGATTCGTGCTGGTACTGTCCGGCGTCCAGCGTTATGCTGCCGGAGGGAAACCAGGAGAGCTTCAGCTACTTTATATCGATGTACGATTCATCGGTGCTTTTCATCGGGAACCACAGTTTCGGCTGGAAGTAGAGCTCCATATTTTCGCCATAGGCGTACACCTCGGGTTCCCAGAGAAAGGCGGATTCCCAGCTTGTATCCTCAAGATTATCCATCTCGGAAAAGGTGGAAAACGAGAGTTGAAAGTTCTGTATGATTTCATTTTCCGCCTGTATCATGGATACCGGTATCAGAATCAGCAGCAGAACAAGGATCTTCTTCATACACTGCATCCTTTTTTCAAACGCACCTTTACCAGTATTGGTGGAATGATAAACAGGGTAAGGAGAGTTGATATGATAAAAGAGACAATCATCAGGGCACTTGTTTGAATGAGAAAGAGGTACGAAGAGAACAGGAGCACTGACGAACCGGCAGCGATAATCACGGTGGTTCGTATAATTACCGATCCCACTTCGTGAAAGACCGAATGAAGTGCCCGATCGGAGGCGGAGAAACGGGACTGATGATTCAGAAAAAACTGGACCAGCACTACCGCGTCGTCTACACAAACACCGATGAGCATGCATATCGAAACCGAAGCCGTGACTGAGAAGCGAAATCCAAAGTAACCCATCATCCCCAGGTAAAACAGGGAAGAGAGGAAGGAAGGCAGAATCGCGATGAAGGCGGCATACCAGGTTCTGAAGACGAAATAGAGAAAGAGAAGTACCGTCGGAAAAAAGAACAGTAAGGAGAAGATCATCCCCCTGAAAATGGCATGATGCGATTCCACCTCTCTCAGAGATTCGGAGAGGAGGATCACCTGCTGTTCCGGAAAATATTGCTGAAAAAGTGAGTTGATGTCCCTTTCAACCTCCGAGATGGCAAGGTATGACTTCCAGCTCTGCCTCCCCGCGGGTTTTCCTGCATCGATAAGGATGCGGATTCTGACTGCCGAATAGTCGGGAGTGATCAATGATTCCGGACTGATTCCGGTTCCGGCGGAGTGGAGCATTTCAAGGGCTTCTCCGATCTGAATCTCATCTTTCGGTTCCATGCTCTGCTCCGTACCCTCTATCCGACCGTTCATCCAGTCGATAAAACTGGTGATGGAGCTGACTCCGGAACAGTAAGGCAAGGCTTCGATTTCCCTTTCCAGGGCCTTCAATGACCGGTAGCGGGTTTCGGAAACAAATCCGTACTCCTCCTCAAAATCGAGAAGAACGGTGAACTGGTTTGTCGCGCCGTTTAACTCCCGGTATTCCCGCATGTAGTTCTGCAAAGTATTTTCCCTCAATGTTCTCTTCAGCACGAAGTATTCATGTTCATAGAGGAGCACCCCGAATATCCCGATACAGACCAGGAGGATCAGTCCCGTCCGGACGGCTTTGCCCGGAACGGGGAGGAGGGTGTCCCTGTTCTGGACCGAAACTCTTTTAAGATAGACGGGAATGAGGGGAGGCAGGGCGAACCATGCAATGACGAGAGAGATTGTTACTCCGGCTGTCATAAGAACACCCAGATACCGCATCTCATCAACCGAGGAAAAAAGCATGGTTACGAAGCCGATCGCTGTGGTCATGCCGGCTGCCGTGACTACCGGAAATACGGAACGCAGGCTTTTTTTGAGAGGTTCCCGGGCCCTTCTCGTTGTGTAATATACAATATGCAGGGTATAGGTAGTCGAAAGAACGAGGGTAAGGATCGGAACGGGAATAAGAAAGGTTGAAAATCTGATGTGGAGAAGTGGAAAGAAGGCCATCACATATACAGCTGGTACAATGGTAATGAGGGAGAACAGAAGACCGTACCTCAGGGACCGGAAAAATAAGCTTTCAATCAATATAATGATACATATCGCAATGATTCCAAGCACCGAAAGATCGTTCAAACCCATGCGGACTATCAGTTCCTCAAAGACATGGTCTCCAAACAGGATGACCTTTCTGCTGGTGTATGCTGCAGTCAAGTTATGCAGTTCGGAGTACGCCTTCCTGTTCCAGTTTTCTTCGGAATAGAAGAGGTACAGGAAAGTTCCGGTTTTTTTCCTGGGGAGAAAGAAGGATGAAAAGATTTCATCTTCTCTAAGGGTCTGGTCCAATTCAAATGAGGACTCTGAGTCTTCCTTATAGATCAATTCAGAGGCAAGGTTTGCTTCATCAAGCATGAGTTTCTGCAGGTCCGCAGCGGACAGCAGTCTATCAACGAGTGCGGTATCTTCAAGCTGGCCGGAAAAAGACTTCAGTTCCCTGTAGTAGTCCGGGGTCGATTCATTGGGCAGACGCTCGAAAAAGATTTTCAGATAGGATGTCTCGGGAAACATACGAAGATCCTTCAGATATTTGTTCTGATAATCACTGTTTTTTAAGGAAGGAAAAAAGTGTCCCGAAGTCTCGATATTTCGCACGGATACCAGGGATGCAAGGAAAAGTAAAAACATGAGGGTATACAAACTGATTTTCTTGACCAACATTGTCCTCCGTGTTAACGGTAGTGTATACTAAGTTTTACGGGAGATAAATAGATATGCGTAAACCATCGATTTTTCATCTATCTGCAGCCATCTTGATGTTGCTGATGATTGGATTTCCCCTTGCCGCACTCGAGGCTCCCTCGGTGCTGGAACGGTCTCATCTTTTCGGAGATCCGCGTTTTCTGGAAATGCAGGTTGACATGAACATAAATACATCTTCCGGTGAAAAATCCCGGCAGGTTGAAATACGCATCAGCAACTCAGGAGATATGTATCAGGTGCATATGCAGATTACCAGCCCTTCCTTCTTACGGAAGATGAAATATCTGCAGCATAAACCCAGATCCGGTACTCCGTCCCAGTGGGTCGCGACCAGCCGGGGTACAAAAAAAATTACCTCCTCGGGAAATGACGAACGAATTTTCGATTCGGATTTCACTGCCGCCGACTTCGCTTCCCTATCTTCCGATTCTTACAGGATCGAGGCCTTTTCGTCTGCCGAACGGGATTCGGTGACCTGTTATCGTCTTGAGCTCTCACCGGTGGATGAGGAGGAATGGACGAAAAAGGTCCTGTATGTCGATCAACAGTCTTTTCTCATACGGGAAGTGGAATATTTCCGGGATCAGGACCTGGTCAAACGATATCGGGTCATCTCGACCAGCAGAATCGAGGAGAAGCTCTTTCCTGTAGAGAGCATCATGGAGGACTACCGGAACGGGACCTCGACACAGCTTGAAATCTCGGATATAAGGATGCCGGATTCCATCCCCGACCGGATATTTCATTACCGGAATTTGTAATATGGAAAGGAACTATTTTCTGCAATGCCCATCGAATTTCTCAAGCCGGGTATCTTCTTTCAGAATACGGTAAAACTATCAGGTATTATCAGGGATTTTAATCTCCTTCGGGAAGAATATGGGCTGCTGCAGGATTGAAGTCGATCCCCAGTTTCTCCCCGTCTTTATAAAATCCCTCCTCCACGGGATTGTAGGTGACCGCCAATACAGGAGCGGCTATATCATCAGCCTGGATCTCATATTCTACAGTGGGTCCCAGATAGACTGATCTCTGTATCTTCCCGGTAATGAAGGATTCGCTGGCATCGGAACTGCGGAGTATGAGGGATTCTGGTCTGATCACGACTTTGATGGAATCCCCCTTCGAGAATTCGCCCTGCCAACTGGGAATAGTTTTCCGATGTCCGAAGGAGTCGATCGTGATACCGCCGGGATTTACTTCAAGCACTTTAGCGGGAATGAAGTTCACCCTTCCAATGAAATCCGCGACGAAATTGTTGGACGGCCGGGAGTAAATTTCGAAGGGAGTGCCGATCTGCATCACTTCACCTTCGTTCATTACCATAATCCGGTCGGATACAGTCATCGCTTCATCCTGATCATGGGTTACATAGATACTCGTTATTCCGAAGGTCTGCTGTATCCTTCGGATCTCGATCCGCATCTGGTCCCGTAGCTTCGCATCCAGGTTGGACAGAGGTTCATCAAAAAGAAGAACTTTAGGTTTATTTATAATCGCTCTGGCGAGAGCAACACGCTGCTGCTGGCCCCCTGAAAGCTGATCAGGTCTTCGGCTGTAAAGATTGGAAAGGTTCATTACAGACATTATTTCTTCAACCTGCTGTTTGATTTCTTTCGCTTTGACCCCCTTCAGCTCCAGGCCGAATCCAATGTTCTGAGCTACCGAGAGATGGGGGAAAATGGCATAACTCTGAAACACCATGGAGGTGTCCCGTTTGTTCGGGGGGATATCGTTCACCTTCTGGTCTGCAATCCACACCTCTCCTGTCGTCGGATTTTCGAAACCCGAGATGATTCTCAGAGTGGTTGTCTTCCCGCATCCGGAAGGCCCGAGGAAGGTAACCATCTCTCCGTCATGGATCTCGAGGTTGACGCCTTTCACCGCGGTAAACTCTCTGGATATGTTCTCGGGGTCTTTGAAGACTTTGGAAATATTTTTTAACGTTACACTCATGGTTTCCTCACTATATTTTCAACATGGTACCGCCCATCTTACCGTATCGGAAAGTGATTAGAGAGCGGATAATTAGAATCGCGAACAGAATAATCAATACCAGGACAAGACTGAATGACGCTGCGGCTCCGAGACGTCCGGAATTGACCTGCGACATGATCTGCACCGTCATCAGGTTCCAGTTGGAAGAGACGAGAAAGATTGCCGCACTGATGGCCGTCATCGCCCGTACAAAAGAGTATATGAGTCCGGAAAAGAAAGCGGGAATCATGAGCGGAAGGGTGATTTTACGGAAGGTCTTTTTAGAGTCCGCCCCCAGATCAACAGCCGCTTCTTCGATGCAGGGGTCCACCTGTCGAAGCACGGCGATACCCGACTGAATCCCGACGGGGATATATCGAAAAATGAAATTCAACAGGAGAATCGCCAGGGTACCGGTCAGTAAGAGGGGATACTGATTGAAGGCAAGGATATACCCTATACCGACAACGGTGCCCGGTACGGCGAAACTTAACAGGGAGGAGATCTCCATGAAATTCTTTCCGGGAAACTTCTTCCTTACAACCAGGAAGGCAATAACCATACCGAGAAGTCCTGAGATAGGAGTTGCTATACCGGCAATTACTATCGTGTCCTTGACTGCTTCGAAACCTACTCCGAAAACGTATAAGAAGTGTCTGAGAGTCAGTGTATTGTCACTGCCCCAGATATTGACAAAGGCACCCCAGATGATAGTGGCATAAATCATAATTATGATCAGAGCAAAGAACAGAACGGTTCCGAAGAGAATCCATTTTACCACAGGACTCACCAGCTTGATGGTGGATATCGTCGGCTTGCCGGTGATGGTGACATATTGCTTTTTTGCAACCCAGTATTTCTGAAGGAAAAAGGCGGTTATCGACGGAATAAGCAGGATAAAGGCAAGCGCCGCCCCTTTCGGCAGGTTGTACATCCCGGTGATCTCCAGGTATGCCTGAACCGAGAGGATCGGAAAGCGGCTTCCCGCCAGTATCAGGGGGTTGCCGAAATCAGCCAGGGTTTCGATGAAGAGGACAAGCATTGCGCTCGCCAGTCCGGGTACCGCCAGGGGTAATGTCACTCTGCGGAAGACCTTGAATCTGGAGCCGCCGAGATCCATTGCAGCATCCTCGAGGGTAGGGCTGATCGATTCGAGTACTCCCTTCAGGGTGATATAAGCCACCGGGAAGAAAGTCACGATCTGCGCGAAGAGCAAACCGCGGATACCGTAGATCTTGAAATTATTCAATCCCAGCAGGGTAGAAGTAATAAAGCCGTTATTTCCGAATAACATAATAATTGCCAGAGCTCCGATGAAAGGGGGAGAAATTATGGGAACGATGGCTATGAGATTGAAAAACTTTTTAAAGGGTATATCCGTTCGGGTGATGGTGAAGGCAAAAATAAACCCGATAAGCGAGCCGAAGGTCGCGGTAAGGACTCCCATCATGAGACTGTTGAAAAAAGCCCGTCGCAGGTGCCAGGAGGAGATGACCTTGCCCATTATTTCCAGGGTAAATGCACCTTCAGGAAATACGCTTACGATTATCACTTTAGCCAGCGGATACAGAATAAATACTATCAGCGAAACTAGAATGATAATGATAAGACTGAATAGCAGCGGGTCCCGGGTCAGCATTCTGAGCTGTTGGATCTTTTCTTTCATGTTTTTTTCCATTTAAGATCGGGGTACTTCGAAAGAAGTACCCCGATTGCTGTCTGCAGAATGAAAGAGCCGCGAATAAACGCGTATCTTCCAGAATTTATTTCGCTGGAAGTACTTCGTCCACCCAGCGTTCGACCAGACGCTCTTTATTTGTCCCTGCCCATTCGATATCAATGGAAACTGTTTTCAGAGACGCGAACTCCGGCATGCCTTCGGCGAGGCTGGCTTCCGGATTCACGGGATAGAAGAAGGTGTTCGCTTCCGAGAGCACATCCTGTCCGTCCTTGGATACCAGCCAGTCCAGCAGAATTTTAGCTGCTTCCATGTTCTGAGCTCCCTCGAGGATCGATACAGCGGGAGCTTCAAACCCGACTCCCTCTTTCGGGAATACGACTTTCAAAGGATATCCCTCGGTTATAAACTGGAAAAACGCCGGGGTAAACTGAATGCCGATAGCGCACTGGCCGACCGCCACCGCCTTGGAAGGGCCGGTGCCTGACGAGGTGTAGGTTTGAATGTTGGGATTCAGGTCCGCCATGTATTCGAAAGCGGCGTCTTCGCCCCGCATGGTGACCAGACTGGCTACGATGTTGTAGGCGGTACCGGATGCCTGGGGAGTAGGCGCCTGAATGAGACCCTCGTACTCGGGTTTCGTAAGATCATCCCATGAGGTGGGCATGGAAGCGCCGGCTTTCTCCAGTGCTTCGGTATTTACACCGAAGGCCATAGGATTCATATAGAAGCTGCGCCAGTAACCGTCGGGATCCTTGAACTGGTCTCCGAGTTTGTCGTAGGCTTCGGATTTATATGCCACCGTCAGGCCCTCTTCTTTGGCCATAATGTGGTTTTCACTGGGGGCACCGAGCCAGACATCCGCCTGGGGATTGCTGGACTCCGCCTGAATCCGCGAATATGCGGGGCCGGAGGAGAGATGCACGAAGGCGGCTTTGATACCGGTGTCTTCGGTAAAGGCATCGAGGATCTTTTTAGCATTCGCTTCATCAACACTGGCATAGACCACAACTTCTTCCGGTCCGGATTCTTCCGCTTCCTGAGCGCCGCCGGCCCATACTACTGATGGAATGGCTAGGGTCAGCGCGAGGACCAACAGGATAAGACTTGTTTTTTTATACATAAATGAAGGCCTCCTTTATAAGTTTTCGTATATATACAGCAAAATTCGTTCCATCCCTTCTTTTTCCGGAAAATAGCGGGTTTTTCGTAAAATTTGTGCAGAAAAGTGTGCAACAAGTTGTGCAATAGCATCAGATTTGCACACCGGAATCAGATGCGCTCGTACTCTTCGGGCTGAATTCCAAAACGATCGATTTTGTAGTAGAGAGTTCGACGAGATATTCCCAGGGCTTTGCAGGTTTCACTCTTGTTTCCTTCATTGCGGCGGAGGGTATCCACAATTTCGGTCCTTTCATCCTTCGGTGATTTCCTGCGGGAGCCGGAAAACTCCGGTTCACGTTTCAGATGTCGTTCATCGAGCCGTTCCGGTCTGTTTATGATGAGTATTCTCTCGATGATATTTTCAAGCTCCCGGATATTCCCTGGCCATTCATGCTCCATAAGAAAGGAGAGAAAGGAGGGGTCCATTTCCGGTACCCTCAATCCCTCTCTCTCACAGATATCGCCCACGAAATATTCCACCAGTTCCGGAATGTCTTCTTTGTGTTCTCTCAGGGGAGGAATGGATAAAGGAATCACATTGAGGCGGTAATAGAGATCCTGTCTGAATTCATTTCGTTTTACCATTTCTTCCAAGCGACGGTTTGTAGCCGCTATCACCCTGACGTCGCTTCGGTGCAGCTCGTTTCCTCCAAGACGTGTAAATACTTTCTCCTGGAGTACTCTTAAAAGCTTCGCCTGGGTCGGCGGAGCCAGTTCGGAAACTTCATCGAGGAACAAAGTCCCTCCATCAGCATTTTCGAAAATACCGCTTTTAGTCCTCACAGCATCGGTGAAGGCGCCTTTCTCATGTCCGAACAGCTCCGATTCCAGCAGATTCTCGTGAAAAGCCGAGCAGTTCACCGCAATAAAGGGTTTGTCCTTCCTCCTGCTTCCCCGATGTATCGCCCGGGCGGCGAGCTCCTTCCCAGTGCCGCTTTCTCCCTGAATCAATATAGTCGAGCTGGTGCCGGCCACGGTCTTGATGCGGGTATAGATATCCGTCATAACCGAACTCGAACCAATAAGGACTTTGCGTTCGGAGAGGCTCTGTTGATTTCTGTTTTCATGCTTTTTCAGAAGAAGTCCAATCCTGTCATTGAGACTGTTATAATCGATGGGTTTGGTCATGTAATCCACCGCGCCTTCCTTCATCAGTGAAACCGCATCCTCAATGGTTCCATACGCGGTGATGAAGATGAAAGGAACAGAAAAGCCTCGCGCCTTCAGGAGATAGAAAAACTCTTTACCATCCATTTCCTGCATTCGAATGTCTGAAATAACCACATCCGGTTTGTGAAGTACCACATGCTTCAGTGCGGCGGAAGCCAGCTGAAAGGCATCCACCCGGTAACCTTTTTGTTCGAGGATCACCTTCAGGACTTTGAGAATGTTCTCCTTATCATCGACTATGACTATGTTCTTCATCTTCCTCCGCCTCTTCCAGGGGCAGCAGAATCGTGACTCTGGTGCCTTCACCGGGAACGGATTCTATCCCGATAGTTCCTTTATGCTGTTCGATAATCTTTCTGCTGATCGAAAGTCCGATTCCCGATCCGTTCGCCTTGGTCGTATAATACGGGTCGAAGGCTTTCTGTATTCCCTTCGGATCTATCCCCGCACCGGTATCTTCTATTGCGATCTTCACGCTTTTATCATACCTGTCGCTTGATATTTCAATGCGCTTCTCGGCCGTACCGGCAGTCTCATCCAGGGCTTCTATACTGTTGATGAGTACATTGATGCATACCCGTTTCAGCTGTCCCGCATCTGCAAGACACTCCGGCAGATTATCAGATAGATGTGAGCGGCACAGGATCTTCTTTTTTGTATAAAGGGGTCGCAGCAGAAGCAGAGTATCCCGAATTATCGTATTGATATCTACCATGCCCCGGTTGATCGGCTGAACTTTCGCGAATTCGAGAAAGGTCTCAAGGTAATCGTTTAAGTTTTTGATTTCCTCCTTGATGATAGTAAGATATTCATCTCGTTCAGTTCTTTCACCGATATCGTAACCGAGAATTTCAACCGATCCTGAGATAGCTTCAAGCGGGTTCCGGATCTCATGGGCAAAATCGGCTGCTATTTTCCCCATGGTTGCCATTCTGGTCTTGGAAATGATTTCCTCCTGAGCCTGGTTCAGTGTTTCCTTCATCTGTTCGATCGAACCGGCAACCCTTTTTATTTCAACCGAAGTGGTCCTGGGAAGCTGTATAGGCTCGATCAGGGATTCCGGCGTGATATCCGTTACTTTTCTGGCCAGATGGTCCAGGGGTTTCACGAGCTGGATTTCGAAAAATATCCCGAACAAAAATGCCGCTATCACTTCGAACAGAAAAAAGGCTAAAAAGATCAATGCATTTTGCCTGATTTTATTGTTCAGGGAGTCTAGAGTGAAGGATATTTCCACCATACCTCTCAGTTCGGACAGAATGAAAACGGGTGATCGTACGAGCATACTGTCATTTCTGAACCGCACTTCAGTGTCTTCTACCAGTTTACCGGAATAGGTCCAGCCCTCAAGATGTGCCCGTGTGTCCGCCAATACCATATAGCGTTCATTCACAACACTGATATGTTCGATGTCTGTTTTTGATTTGATGGATTCAATCTGGCTTACCAGACGGCTGAACTGGTAATTCACAATGGATTCTTTACTGATTTCCGCCAGATTTTCCGCGAGGATTCTTCCCTTGTCTTCCATTTCTCTATGAAAAATACTTCTCTCATGATTGATGAAAAAGGAACCCTGGAGGAAGAGAAGCAGAAAAAGGCCGGTGAAAAACAGCGTTACCTTACCTTGAAAGCGCATCAATCTCCCCGATCACATCCAGATAGTCCGGTGGTATGTGTACCAGGTCATTTCCTGCCGGCACGAAGCCGGTAAAACCGACCTCTTCAAGAATTTCCAGGCCCGCCGGTTCCGAGTTCATCCCGACAATCTCACTGATGAATCTGTTCACCCTCTCAGTTTTATGGTCCCTGTACGCGACAAGAGCCCATTGTGGTATCGGCTTCGAAATCCCGACACTCCGTACTTCGCTGCGGTATTCTTCCATTTCAGGAGACTCCAGAACATCGGAAGTGACAGCTCCGGCCTCTACGACCCCGAAGGCTACTCCTTTCAGTATGCTCATATAGGTTTCTGAAAATACCACCTGTCTGAAAACTTCAGAGGCTTCTATGCCCGCGTTCATACACAGAAGCAGGGGAATATAATAGCCTCCCAGTGATTCCTGCGGTACGGTGAGGGCAAGATATTCTCCCGTAAGTTCATTCATTTTCCTGAAAACCGAGTCTTTGTTTACAACGATATGGCTTGTAAAATGAGTATCCCCTCCTACTGACAATCTCGCCCCTGAAATAAAATCCCCCTCTGAAATGAGACGGTGTTCCCACAGGGCATTCATAAATCCTATATCGTAAAACCTGTCCCTCAGACCTTCGATAAGTTTCTTATGATCCTTCACAATCAGTAAATCAATTTCGAAGCTGCATTCCTCTTCAAGATATTCTACGATCGGTGTCCATTGTTCCAATTTCGAGAGACCTGACTGCATCGCCGGCACCGCCAGTTGAAGGGGTACTGCCGACAGCAGCTTGGGAGTAAATTGAATAAGAAGAAACAGAATAATACCTATTCGTAATCTTCTAATTATCATTCCACATCTGCCTTTCCACTTCTGCACAGAGGGCGTGATATACCGGCAGCTGAAGCTCCTGAATTGCCGGAGTTGATTCCGCCTGCACATCTATGAGTACGGAGCAATACTCTGCCAGCGTACATTGACGGCGGCCTGTCAGACCGATCACCTCCATGTCCATGTACCGCGCAAGTGCGGCCGCGTTCACAATATTTTCCGAGCAGCCGGAAGTGCTGATCACCAGCAGTACATCATTTTGTCTGCCATATGCAACCACTTGCTGCGCGAATATGTAATCTCCGTCGGCATCGTTACTGAAAGCGGTCAGAAAGGCAGTATGGGCGGATAGGTTTATCGCGGGGAGCGCCCCCTGGAGTTTTACTGCGAGTTTTGAGGCACGGTCATTTTCTGCCGACATGAGGCGCTGATGAAGATCCTTCCGCAGGTTGCGTTCAAGCATAAAGTTTTTCATCAGTTCCGACACGATATGATCGGCGTCAGCCGCGCTTCCGCCGTTTCCGCATACGAGGAGTTTCCCTCCGTTTCTGAAGGAGTTCGTCATTAAATCAACGGCGTTGTGCAAAGGAATTTCAATATTCATCTCTTTGAAGATCGGGTACTTTTTCAGCAGCATATCAAGTTCTATATATTCTTTTTTCATGGTAGTTGAGAATTATAGTCCCCAGACGAAAATTTAACAATGCTTTCCATTAAATCAGGTCAAGCGCACGAATGCGGCCGTGGACACCAGTACCTGCCTGAACTATTCCGGACTGAAGGAATGCTTGAACAGCCTCGACGCTTTCTCTATTATAGAGGCATGAAAAATATTCAATATCATAGTACCAGGAGCGGAAAAGATCCGGTCTCCTTCGCGGAGGCGGTCGTGCGCGGGATCGCCCCGGACGGGGGTCTGTATGTCCCGACTTCATTCCCATCGATCGATATAAGGGATCCCCGGCTGAGGGATTATTCCTATCAGCAGCTGGCCGAAAATATTCTTACCTTATTCATACCGGATTTCTCAGCTGAGGAGATTGCCGGCTGCGTGAACGGAGCGTATGATGACAAGTTCCGTGATCCTCTCATCGCGCCGCTGCACAGCTGCGGAAACGCCCATTTTATCGAGCTCTATCACGGCAAGACCCTGGCCTTCAAGGATATTGCCCTCTCGATACTGCCGCATTTTCTTACTACGGCGGCACGGAAACTGGACATCGATGATACGATCGTCATACTTACAGCCACCAGCGGAGATACCGGTAAGGCTGCATTGGAGGGCTTCGCCGATGTGGCGGGGGTGAAAATCGTTGTATTTTATCCCACCGACGGGGTGAGCGAGGTTCAGAAACGCCAGATGACCACCCAGGAAGGGGCCAATACCCACGTGTTCGGTATTGCCGGGAACTTCGATGATGCCCAGACCGGGGTGAAGGCGATCTTCGGCGACACCGGGCTTCGGGATCTGATAGCCGGAAGGGGCTACCGTTTCTCGTCGGCCAATTCAATCAACCCCGGAAGGCTGCTGCCCCAGATTGTTTACTATGTAAACGGATATCTCGAACTCCTTCGCCGGGGCGAAATAGAGGAGGGGGATCCGATCAATATCGTCGTCCCCACCGGCAACTTCGGAAACATACTTGCCGCCTGGTATGCTGAGAGGATCGGTCTCCCTGTGAAGAAATTCATCTGTGCTTCGAACCGGAACAAGGTGCTGACCGACTTCATCCGCACGGGGAAATACGATATCAACAGAACCTTCGCTGCCACTATAAGCCCCTCCATGGACATCCTTATTTCCAGTAATCTCGAACGCTTCCTCTACGAATTGTCAGGCAGAAATCCTGACCGGGTGATTTCACTTATGAAGGGGCTGAAAGATCGGGGGATCTACGAAATCGATGATGAGATGAAAGCAGGTATGCACAGTTTTTACGGCGGTTTCGCCGACGACAGGGAAACGGTGGATACCATCGGTGATCTGTATCGTCAGTACGGCTACGTTGCTGATACCCATACGGCCGTGGGCTACCGGGTTTACGAGCAGTACAGAAACGAACAACAGGACAGCACACCGACCTTGATCGCTTCCACCGCGAGCCCCTTCAAATTCGGCCGCAGCGTCGCCGGGGGACTGGGGCTTCCGACAGACGGAAAGAGCGATTTTGAATTGATCGACCAGCTGGCCGATCACTGCGGCATTGAAGTGCCCGGGCCGATCAGAGGAATCGCCGGGCGCCCGATAAAGCACCCCGGAACCTGCGGAAAAAACGAACTGAAAAGCGTGGTGGAGGAATTACTGAAATGAAATATATTACAATACTGGTTGACGGGATGGCCGATTATCCGATCGATGAACTTGGAGGGAAGACCCCCCTCGAAGCGGCCGATATCCCGGTTGTGAACAGCCTGGCGCGAAAGGGTGAGGTCGGGATGGTCCGGACCGTTCCAGAAGGGATGCCTCCGGGGTCGGATGTGGCGAACCTTTCCCTCATGGGCTACGAACCTGAGGTCTATCATACAGGCAGGTCCCCCCTCGAAGCGGCGAGTATGGGAGTTGAACTTTCTGACACCGATATAGCCTTCCGCTGCAATCTGGTGACCCTGGAGGGCGATGGTCCCTTCGAGACCAGAACCATGCTTGATCATTCATCCGGGGAGATAACGAACGAAGAATCCCATGAACTTATCAATATGATTGAAAAGGAGCTCGGCGGAAACGGACTCAAGTTCTACCCCGGCGTCAGCTACCGCCATCTGCTTGTCTGGAAGGACGGGCCCTGGGGCTACGAACTGACACCTCCTCATGATATTCTCGGTCGTGGGATAGCCGATTATCTGCCTGCCGGACCTCAGGGTCCCTTTTTCCTGGATTTGACGAAACGGTCGACGGAGCTGCTGAAGGAGCATCCGGTGAACAGAAACCGGCGGGAGCGGGGGCTGAATCCCGCGAATTCAATCTGGATATGGGGGGAAGGAAAGCGGCCTCAGCTTACCCTTTTCAGCGAGCGCTACGGCCTCAAAGGAGCCGTCATTTCGGCGGTGGACCTCATAAACGGAATCGGCGTACTCGCGGGTTTGAGACCGATACATGTCGAGGGAGCAACGGGAAACATTCATACCAATTTTGATGGGAAAGCCGCCGCGGCGATAGAGGCTTTGAAGGGCGGGGATGATTACGTCTATCTCCATCTTGAAGCCCCGGATGAATGCGGACACCAGGGAGCATTGCAGGATAAGGTCCGCTCCATCGAGCTGATAGACAGCAAGGTAATCGCGCCGATTCACAAAGCCCTCGCCGGGTCGGGAGAGGATTACCGTATCCTGGTTCTTCCTGACCACCCGACACCCATCGCGATCCGGACCCATGTCGGGGAGCCGGTACCTTACGTGCTCTTTGACAGCCGTTCATCCGATACTGAAGCGGACCAGCAGTTCAGCGAAGTTTCCGGGAAATCGACGGGCCGATTTTTCTCTACCGGGCCCGAGCTGATACGCTACTATCTCTCCTGAATCTGCGTGCGAGAAGATAATAAATGGGTCGTCTCATGATGGGACGGCCTTTTTTTCTGCGGATATCCGCTGGGGACCTGCTTGCTTTTCGGGGCCTGACAGGCTAGGATAGGCAAAATATTTCGAGCAGATGAAGGAGAAATACCGTGGATATTGCTGTAACCGGAATCGGGGTTTATTCTTCCATAGGAAAAAACAGAAAAGAGTTCTGGGAGGCCCTTATAGGAGGGGTTTCCGGGGCAGGTCTCATCAGCAGCTTCGACACGGAGGGCTACAAGAGCCGGATAGGAGCGGAAATAAAGGACTTTCATCCTGAGGAGTTTCTGTCCAGAAAGCGGATCCGCAGAATGTCGAGATTTTCTCAGATTGCCTCATGTGCCGCCCTGCAGGCGGTCTGGGACGCAGGGCTGGAGGTTCAGGACTACGATCCTCTCCGGATCGGCACCGTTATCGGTACGGCGGCGGGTGATTACCTGAATCTTGAAGAGCAGCATAGAATTCTCCTGGAAAAAGGTCCGGGCTTCGGAAATCCCCTGGCAGTGCCGATGATCATTCCCAATATGTCTTCGGCGAATATCGGTATCGATCTGAAAATATCCGGACCGAATCTCGGTGTGGCGACCGCCTGTTCCTCCGGGGCCCATGCTATAGCGATGGCGGCTCTCGTTCTCAAAAGCGGAGGAGCGGACATCATGCTTGCCGGGGGAGCGGAAGCGGCGATTACTCCAATAACCGTAAACGCCTACGGCTGCATGGGGGTCCTTTCTTCCCGCAATGATGAACCCTCCGCAGCTTCGCGGCCCTTCGATGCCGACCGGGACGGCTTTCTGATCGGAGAAGGATCGGCGGTGCTTGTCCTGGAACGGGCCGAACATGCCCGGGCCCGGGGGGCGGAAATATTCGCCTATTTCGCCGGGGCAGGGATGACAGCCGATGCTTTCAGTATTGCAATCCCGGAGCCGGACGGAAAAAGCGCCGCCGGGGCCATGGAAATGGCTATGAAGGAATCCGGCCTGAACAGGGAGGATGTCGGTTATATCAATGCCCATGGTACTTCGACGAAGGCCAACGACAGGATAGAAACCATCGCTATCAAACGGGCCTTCGGTGAGTCCGCCGGTCGGATACCCGTAAGTTCCTGCAAATCGATGATCGGTCACACTCTCGGGGCCGCTGGAGCGGTCGAGGCAGCTGCTACCGTTCTTGCCTTGAAGGAGGGGGTGCTTCCGCCGACCATCAACTACGAAAATCCGGACCCCGAATGCGACCTCGATTACATACCGAACACGGCAAGGGAAAAGCGGGTGACGGCAGCTCTCTCAAACGCTTTCGGGTTCGGCGGACAGAACTGCGTGCTGGCTTTCAGCACGAAACAATGAGGTCAGTCAGGGAACCGGATAGCCCGCCGATGAAAGCGCGGAAAGGGTGATCTTCGTGTTGATATGACGACCGGATTTCCCAGGGTCCTTCAGCTCAGGGTTCTTGCTTCCCTGTCTCTTACCCCTTACCATTTAAAGGGGCGGCATATGAAAAAATCCGATGTCGTTATCCTCGCAGGGGATAAAAAAGCCAGCGTGCTGGTACGAAACGATAATAAAGCCTTCCTCGAAATCAATAGAATACCCTCTATCGTATATGTCCTGCGGGCATTTCTCGGATCAGAATGTACAAAGGACATTATTGTCGTAGGTCCCGCAGACAGGCTGAAAGGAGTACTGAGAGAGTTCGATCTGCTGAAAAGAGGCAGAATCCGTATCATCGAGCAGAAAGAGAGCCTGATAGCCAATGGAAAAGCGGGATTTATCGCTTCCTTGGATGGACTGCCTGATGATTCCGACTTTGATTCGATCGACAGGCGGAAGTACGGGGATGTTGTCGTGGTCTTCGCGTCCTGCGATATCCCTCTTATCACGCCTCAGGAGATCGATGAGTTTATTTTAAAAGCGGATATGGACGCTTTTGATTATTATATCGGGCTGTGCGGCGATGAGGTGCTGGAGCACTACTATCCCGATGCTGAGAATCCCGGCATCAGAATGGCTTATTTCACCCTCAGGGAAGGAAACTACCGGGTGAATAATCTGCAGATCGCAAAACCTCTCAAAATCGAACGGCTGAAATATATTGAACAAATGTACGAAATCCGTTATCAGCGGCGGCTCGGAAACCTCCTGAAACTGCTCCTGAGGATAGTATGCAGCGGAAGGGCCGTTCTGAAAACCATGTATTACGCGGTGAAACTTCGGCTGGCGCTCTACTTCTTCGACCGGCGGCGCATGGCTGTATACCGGAGAATAAAGGAATCCATCCGAATTGATAAAATATGCGTCAGCATCGGTCGGATTCTCGGGACCCGAATTTCATATAGAACGACTCACTACGGAGGGGCTGCCCTCGATATAGACCATCCGGAAGACAGGGATACCGTCGAAAAGATGTTCGATCGGTGGATCGCCTATCAAAACGACCTGAAAATAAAAGACGGCTAACGGTCCTGAACCCGGGATTTTTGTCAAGAAAAGGGGCTGCCCGGATGAACTGATCTCATAAAGCTGGACAACCCCCGGTATATATAGATTTTTCCTGTCCCGGGCCTTATTCTTCGAAGGCTTCGAAATAGCTGTCGATTCCGAGAACAAGCCTCCGGGCTTTCCACTGAGGCAGGGTAAAGCTGTAGGGATTCGTGCTCACTCTGACAGGATAGCTGCCTCCTTCATCTGGCGGCCAGAGGGAGACAATAACCGGATCACCGCTTATCAGGTGGACGGTGAGCTCCAGCCAGGGGGAGCCTGATGGAGAGTCCTCGGGGAAATCCGCCGCTCTGAGGTCGGCGAGTTCGGTGAAGAAATCACGGAACCGGCCGGGATCTATCTCCTCGTCCTCAGCCGCACCGGCATACCGTGCCTTCCATTCCGTTTCCGGGCTCTCTCCCTCGTTTTCATCATTTTCCCCGGTCGCTTCGGTACTCAGGGAGGAATCATTTCGAGAGATGCGCAGATCAGCTCCTCCGGTTTTCTGTATCACTACCCGGCTGATTTCATCCTGAGAAAGGGATTCCACCTGTTTTTCACGGAACTCGAAGGGGTCCAGTGAAAACTGATCACTGACCGACTGGGGAAGCAGCACCACCTCCCGGCGGTCATCGATCAGGGCATAGACTGATCCTCCCAAGGAAGCCTTGTCTCCCAGTTTCAGCTCGAGGACTTTCCTGCCCCCGGAAAAAAACTGCATGGTCCGTACATCAGCTTCCTCGAGACCGTATTTCCCGTATCCTTCTCTGCTGCTGATTATCTCTTTCGTTCCTGTATTGTTTACGGCAGTTACGAGATCGGAAATCAGAATCCTGTCCGCCGGATAATTTTCCGGCCCAACCGTCCAGCCTTCGAAGTTTTCTCCAGACTTATCGGAAGGAGCCTGCAGTTCGAGGGTTTCGCCGTCGCGGCTGAGGATGATGGAATCGAGGGTATCGGGTAGAGACGATATCTCGAGGGTGTTTTTCCCTCCTCCGGCGGTTTCCTGAAAAATGAAAATAATTACAAGGAGCGCCGCTATTGAAGAGTATATGATGGTTCTTTTCATGACTGTGCCTCCTGGCTGTTTTCGAAGTATGTTTTGATACGGAGGGACCGGCGCCGCCGGCGAAACCAGACCATAAGGCCGGCGAATAAGACCAGAAGCGGGAGCAGAATAGTATTTCCCCACCGGGCCATCAGACGGTAGGAAGGAAAGGGGATCTGAACGCGCGGTACATCCAGTCCCTTGTTCCTCAGTTCGGCGAATCCCGGTGATCCGTTGATATAATCAATAATGTTGAGCAGCATGGTCCCGTTGGGTGTTCTCGCCTGGGGATCAAGCAGCTGGGAGCTGGTCAGGGCGGAGGTGCCGATCAATACGATCCGGGAATCTTCGATGGCTGATTCACGGAAACGGGTGCCGGAAAAAGAAGCATCCCCGCCGGCTTCTTCGGAGGTCCCGCCTGGGGTACCGGTGAAATCAGCGAGGGCCTGATCTGTTTCGGGCCGTGCCGGCGGGTCCAGGGCAACCGGGCTGGTGAAGGTGCTCCGGAATCTGCCTTCGAGGAGCACCCCTAAATCGAGCTGTTCCGCATCTTCGGGATTCGGGACACCCTGCATATAGGGGCTTATTGAAGCAGGATCGGGGACGGTCCATCCTTCCGGGGAGCTGCTGAGAAGGACTGTGTATTCGGTATTGTTCTCATCTGTTGATTCTCCGGTTTCCGTGAAGGCGGGTCTGATTTCCCCGGCATTCAGAAGAATAATGTTTTCCAAACCGGAAGTCACTACGATGTCCCGGTTCAGGCTGTCGCCATGGAGGATCGGAACCTGATAGAGCTTCTGCTCACGGTTCTGCTGGCGTGAAACGAAACTCTCATTATCGAGAACAATATTTTCGGTGAGTTCAGCCCCCCAGGCTTCGAGGAGCTCCTCGAGACCGGTGGTGTTTTTCTCCCAGGAAGGCTGAGCGCCGGCCATCATCTGCTGCTGAGTGGGGATGTTCTGGATGTGGCGATCGAGAAGGACGAAGAGTCCTCCGCCGTTCATCACGTATTGGTCGATACGATAGAGGGCTTCCTGACTGTATTGCCCTCGGGGCCCGTTGATAATGAGAGTATCAATATCATCGGGAACAGATTCGCTTGAAAGATCCACGGGAACCACTTCGAAGCGTTCATCAAGGAGCATGGAGAAGACTGCCGCTCCCGTCTGGGAGTCCTGGAGGTCCATTTCTCCGTTCCCGATGGAGTAGGCGATCCGGGGATTGGCGGAAACCAGGGAACGGAGGCCCTGTCGCACAGATTCCTCTATACTTTCTGGCCGTTCGAGGGAATATCCGCCGAAGAGCCCGGACAGAATGGAGAGGGGGATCCGCTCTCTCCGCTCCCCATGGGTGAGGACAATTTCCAGGAGACCCTGATTCCTGGCGCCGCTGCCGCTGCGCCAGGTAAGAGGTTCGATGCCGTATTGCCGGCTCAGTCTCTCAATTTCCTCATCGGTTTCGGGCTGCAGATATTCGAAATCGATCCGTCCGTAGTTATCCTCGTTCATCCGTTGATGGATATCCCGCAGGGTGTTTTCAAGTTCCGTTAATCCTTCGATATTAATTTCCGAGAGGGCGGGCGAGGCAATTACCCTCATGACAACCTTGTCGCCGATACCGGAAAGGGCGTCAGCCTGTATGACCGCCGATCGCATGGCGGTGGTAAGCCGGTATTCCAAGCCGGAGGTAGAATTCAGCTGGTCAACGGTTTCCACGACATTACCGTAAAGAACCACCGAACCCATATAAACCGCCCGGGACTGGAATTCGTCGGAACGGACCTCCTGGATCTCAACCTGACGCAGCCCGTAGCGCGAGGCTTCGGCCTTCCCCTCCGGGGTGCTCGGATCGATAATTTCATAGGTGAAATACCTATTTTCGGCACCTTCATATTCCCTGAGCAGGTCGACCAGGTACCGGCGGATTCCATTGTAGGGGGCCGGGAGTTCGTCGGTGTAGAAAACCTTGATTCGCAGGGGGTCTTCCAGGAGCGCCAGGGTTTCTCTGCTGACCTGAGAGAGACTGTAAGCGTTGTTTTCGGTGAGGTCGATTTTGAAAAAACTGTTGCTGCTCACCAGGTTCACCATGATGAGAATGATCAGGCCGAGGATGAAATGTATCTTCATATGCAGATGATTCTTTTTCATTGAGCCCCTCCAAAACGATTTAAATTGAGACGGTAGAGGGAGAACATCAGGAATCCCGCGGTCATGCTCAGAAAGTAAACGATGGAACGGGAATCCACGATGCCCTGAGAAAAGTTAGCAAAGTGGTATCCGATGCTCAGATATTCCAACAGGGGAACCAGGGGTGCCGGGAATAGAACCAGAAAAGAGTTCAGCAGCGCGAAAAGGAGACAAAGCACAAGGCCGGCAATAAGGGCGGTTGTTTCGTTGCGGCTCACACTGGAGGCGAAAATTCCGATAGCGGAATAGACGGCGCTCAGGAGGACTGCTCCCACATAGCCTCCGGCAACCGGTCCCGGATCGAGGGAACCCATGGAGGAGACGGTAAAAACGAAAAAGAGGGTAGGAAGAAGCAGAAAAAGTCCGGTTACCCACACGGCGAAAAATTTCGCCAGTACAATTTCAATATTTCTCACCGGGAGGGTGGTCAGGATCTCCCAGGTACCTCTTCGCCTCTCCTCGGCAATCAGCCGCATCGAAAGAGCGGGAATGAGGATCGCCAGCAGCAGGGGCAGGGTATTGAAAAACTGCCGCAGTTCCACCCGGTCGAAGAGAAAAAAGACGGAGAAAAAAAGCGAGGCGGTTACGCCGAGGAATATTGCTCCTGCTATGTACGCAACAGGAGTCTGGAAATAGGAGGAGAGCTCCTTTCTGAAAAGAGCCCATCCGGCCCTGAATCTGTCGCTTGCTTTCGGATTCATGATCTGCCCCCCTTCTCTCCTGTTTCGGATTCCGTATCGCCGGAGATCATACTGGTTGCCATGGCCTGTTCGACGTCGCCGGAGGGATTCCCCTGGTCGAAAGCATCCTCCCCGCCGGCAGCGGTCAGTTCATGAAAAATATCCTCCATCGACGTTTTCTCCCGTACCATCTCATAAATGATGAACCCACCCTTCCCTGAGGCGATACGGAAAATCTCCGGCCGCAGATCGTCATCGGGGTCGGAGAGAACCGTGACATGCAATAAGCCGCTGTCCTTCCCTTCATCTTCCCGGCTGTCTTCTCTCTGTACGATGGAGTGAAAGCCCTTGAGAGGTTTCAACATCTTCCGGAGTTCCGAAAGGCCGATACCGGCGGCGGCAAGGTGAATCCGCCGGGAACTGGGCGAGAAGGCACTGATCGATCCATCGTAGCGTATGCTTCCCTTATGGATCAGAATTACCCGGCTGCAGAGGGCTTCGACCTCCTGCATAATATGGGTTGAGAGAATAACCGTCTTCGTTTCCGCGATTTTCCGGATCAGATTCCGGACCTCGATGATCTGGTTGGGATCAAGGCCGCTGGTCGGTTCGTCAAGCACCAGAAGCTCCGGGTCATGAAGCAGGGTATGGGCCAGACCGACCCTCTGTCTGAAACCCTTAGAAAGCTCCCGGATGGGTTTATGGGCATGGGTTTCGAGCCCTACTTCCCGGATTACCTCCGGAACCCTCCCCGGGGCATCGAGACCGTGGAGTTCCGCCTCATACATGAGATAATCCCAGGCCATCATGTCGCCGTAGACCGGCGCGGATTCCGGCAGGTATCCAATTCGGGCTTTGAGCTCCACTGAGTCGGGGGTAAACCGTTTTCCGGCAATGAGTACTGTCCCGCGGTCCGGTTCCATATATCCGGTCATGATGCGCATGGCCGTGGTCTTTCCCGCTCCGTTGGGACCCAACAATCCGACGATCCCCCCGGGGGGGATGGTGAAGGAGACATCCTTCAATGCCGTCAGATCTCCGTAGTTCTTTCCAACTGTCTGAAATTCTACCATGGAAACCTCGTCTTTGATTTAATGGTAATTTTTTCCCGATTTTCGGGTTACTTTGCTGATATATAAAAATTACAAAGATGAACGGCTTATGACAAGTATTCCTCTTCAATTTCCCGGGCCGAAGGTGATCGGAGGGGTGAAAATTCGAAAAGTCCGCTTTCATTTTCTCCGTCTCTGGGATATTCTAAAGCAATCCATTTTCATCGGAGTAAGACATGCCACTGGGATTTGATAATGAAAAGTATATCGAGGAGCAGGCGAAGGCGATCCTCGATAGAATCGATTTCTTCAACAACAAACTGTATCTGGAATTCGGCGGGAAACTCATGTTCGACTATCATGCCGCCCGGGTGCTGCCGGGATTCGATCCGAATGTGAAGATACGGCTCCTCGAGCGTCTGAAGGACAAGGCCGAAATCATCGTCTGTATTTATGCCGGTGATATAGAAAAAGGCAAGGTCCGGGCGGACTTCGGAATTACCTACGATGACGATACCATGAAGCTCATAGACGATCTCCGGGACCGGGGGCTTTCTGTGTGCGGGGTTGTCATCACCAGATTTACCGGCCAGCCGGCAGCCCTCCGTTTCAAAGCCCGGCTTGAGCGGAGGAATGTGAAGGTGTTCACCCATAAACCCACCATCGGTTATCCTGCCGATACCGATCTCATTGTCAGTGATGCAGGATACGGGGCGAATGAATATATTGAAACCACCCGGCCTTTGGTGGTTGTTACCGGACCGGGCCCCGGGAGCGGGAAACTTGCTACCTCGCTTTCCCAGCTGTACCATGATTACCGCCGGGGTGTGGAATCGGGTTACGCTAAATTCGAGACCTTTCCGATCTGGAATATTCCCCTGAAGCATCAGGTGAACATCGCCTACGAGGCGGCCACCGCCGACCTGAAGGACTATAACCAGGTGGATTTCTTTCATCTGGAGGCCTACGATAAAAGAGCGGTGAATTACAACCGTGACATCGAAGCCTTTCCGCTGCTCCGGAGGATACTCAAGAAAATCACCGGAGCCGAGTCGATCTACAAGTCGCCGACGGATATGGGAGTCAACAGGGCCGGTTTCGGCATTGTGGATGATACGGCAGTGCGCCGGGCCGCGGAAGAGGAGATTATCCGCCGGTTTTTCAGATATTCCTGCGAATACGCCATGGGCCTTGTGGAGCAGGACACGGTTGACCGTATCCGGCTCATCATGGAGGAGGCGGGTCTCGAACCGGAGAACCGGGAGGTAGTTCTTCCGGCCAGGAAAGCTGCCGAACGGGCTGAGAGCAGGGGCAGGGGACACAACGGCATTTTCTGCGGTGCCGCCCTGAAACTTCCGTCGGGCAGAGTTGTGACCGGAAGCAACGCACCGATTCTCCATTCCGCTTCGAGTCTCATTCTCAACAGCATCAAAGAACTGGCAGGTATCGAGGACTCAGTGCACCTGCTGTCTCCCGAGGTTATCGAATCGATCAGAGGTCTCAAACGGGATATCCTGAACAAAAAGTTCATCAGCCTGGATCTGGAGGAAACCCTCATCGCTCTGAGCATCAGCGCGACCAGTGATGAATCGGCCGAGCGGGCCATGAAACAGCTCAAAAATCTCGAGGGATGCGAGGTCCATCTGACTCATATTCCCACTCCGGGTGATGAAGCGGGGCTCAAGCGGCTGGGAATCAACGCCACCAGCGATCCCCAGTTCGCCTCGAGTAATCTCTTTATTGGTTCTTGATCTATTGTTTTTGAATATTCAGCCGCGAAGGCCTGAGGCGGTTGAGTATTCTATCGGGAACAAGACTGAGGCGGCGGAGATTCTTATCGGCTTTCTGAAGTTCAGCGATTCTGTCCCGGGGCAGTTTCCGGTTCCCGTAATATTCAAGTTCGAGACTCTGAATGATGAGGCTTGTGCAAGCATCGCTGCCGGGGAAGCGAAGGCTTATCCTTTTGCCGAACTCGGCTGCCGTTTCGTCCTTTCGTATACGGACCCCCGACCTCCGCGCCCAGATGGTGAGTCGTTTGAAATAAAAAGCGCCTTCGCCTTCCGGCCTGCCCGTCCGAACGGAACGGGGTTGGAGGAGAATCTGCATTCTCTTCCGGAGAAAGGCCGCGAGACGGCCTGGAAATTTTTTCATAAGAATCAGCAGGTGCCGCAGAAATTCGGAAAGGGTGGGCAGGGATACATCGGCAGAGTTTCGGGCCCCGAGGGCTTTGAAGAGTCTCCATATTCCATAGCCGAGAAGAGTTGAGAGCAGCAGAAAGAGTAAAAACATCATTCCGTACAGCAGAATGTAGGCAAATAACTCGGCCGCGGGACCCGGTTCAGGCGGCGGCGCCAGGGCTGTCCCGGATTCCGTCGATGGGGCCCCTCCGCCGGCGGCTGAACTGCGGAAACCCAGTCCGAACAGGATCCTCAGCAGACCGATGATCCACGGCCCGGCCGGCTCCGCCGCGGCTCCTAAACTCTTATACATTCCCAGAGCGGTCCTGGACAAAAGCGGCCACAGCAGTCTCAGAGTCAAAGCTGAGATGATGAAAGCCGCGGTGAAAAGGAAAAGGGTGTTCAGCATGGACCGGCGGCCGGTGAAACTGTTTCCGTCTGTCCGGTTCCGGGCGGCGAAGAGGGCCCACATGCTGAAGAGCAGGTATGAAACGGCCAAAGGTGTATCGTAGGGATTGTCGATCCTGATTCCCAACTGAAGAATGTAGATATACAGAAAGAGGAGTATTCCAATATCAAAACGGTTGAGGGTTCTTCGATGGGAAGGCTCCTTTTTGCCGATGCCTGCTCCCCTGAACCAGAAAAGGACCGTCCAGAGGATGATGCTGGACAATGCAAACCACTCATTCAGTCCCTGAAGCCTGCTGAAGGTCCCGAGCCATTGCCGAATACCCTCGGCATGTTGAAAGGAAAGTCCGGGATAGGCGTTCAGGACAAGGGCGGCACCTCCCGCGCAGCCGATGAGATGGAGCAGAACCCTGGTTATCAACCGGGATGATATCCGCTGCAGCAGCCGGGAGAGAACAATCGCCGCGAACAGGATGATACTTGAGGGTAAAAGAGGCAGAGGGTCCAGCGGCGACAGAAGATAAAAAACTGAGGCTGCGAGGTAAAGTTTGACGATTTCCATGGCGGCGGTAGGGATGATAACCGGCCAGTCGGCTGCTCTATTCGGCATGAACAACCTCCCGGGCGATCAGGGCGGGAAATCCTTCATAGTAAAAAATGCGGGCCTGATGCTGCACCGTTTCGCCTGTATTCTCCTCCCCCTCTGCCGGGGGACGGGAAAAAATGAACAGCAGCCGGCTCCTCCGGGGAGCGCCTGAGACGGCAAGGCGGTACGATGCCGGTCCGGCTTCGTATCCGCAGTATAATATCCCCAGATCCGTGCTGTCCGTACCGGGAATAAGATCCGGAACCTTCCTTCCGGTCTTACTATCGATCCGGGCAAGCATTTCAAGGATGGTTCCGAGCTGTTCCGGGCCCCGCCCCATCGGCAGTTGATGATGATCGCTGCCGATGAGCCCGGCATTGGTGATGAATCCGAAGGATGCACCGGTTTCCATCAGGGTATGAGCGAGGGTAGCGGCGGTGGTAATCAGGTGCTCCAGGGCTTCCTGACGATCCTGAACCGCCTGATCCTCCGCATTCTCATCAGGGGTTTTTATGAAGCCTGCAGTGTCCAGGACGAGCAGTACTTTGCGGTGTGACGTCGGTTCATACAGTTTTTCCTGCAGTTTTGCGAGCCGTGCGCTGGCCTTCCAGTGAATGTTTCTGGCCGGCCGGTTGCCCGAATAATCTCTGGTGCCGGCATACCAGGCCGGGTCTTCGACAGGTCCTTTGGATGAGTGGATCCCGAAAAATTCCTGAAATGGAATATGAAGGGGCATCAGTTTCCCGAGGCGGGGGAAAATGATTATCTCACCTGGCAGGGTCGGGACCAGGGGGCGCTGGTGCAGACCAAGCATATCCCCGGCTGTCGTCATTCCCTGTCCCAGTCCGGCAACGCCTCTCCCCGCAGCCTTCAGCTGCCATTGCCTGGTTTTTATATCAAAAGGGAACAGGTTTGTTTCTCCTGTAAGTGTATGGTTCCCTCCGGCACTGAGAAGTTTTGAAAGGTTCAATTGAATTCGAACCCAGAGGGGAAGCAGTTTCCGGTTATCGAGGATCAGCGAGAGCTGCATGCTTTCTCCGGGAAACAGGCGGTCATGATCGGTGGAAACAAGGATGGAAAGACTCTTCGAGGCCAGACGCGTCCAGAATCCGGTGGCGAGGATGAGCAGGAGAACTCCTCCGCTCACAGCCGCCAATCCATTGACTCTGAAGGCAAGACTCAGAAAAAAAACAATCGAAAGTACGATCCTGGATATAAGGAAGGAGAAAATACTGCGGGGCTCCTGCAGCATTTCCTGCATCTTTTCCTGCGGTATTTCATGCATTGAAAGCCCTTATACGGGAATCGGAACGGATACGGTCCGCATGACCTCTTCGAGTACCATCCCGGCGGAGGCCCCCCGGATCCGTTCTTCATGGTTCAGTATGATGCGGTGTTCCAGAACCGGCCCGGCCAGCTCTTTTATATCATCCGGAACAACGAAATCCCTGGAACGAAGGCCTGCAAGAGCCTGGGCGGCACGCATGATGCTCAGGGTCCCCCGGGGGCTTACCCCGAAACGCACTTTGGGATGAGCTCTGGTTGACGCTACAATGTCGGCTATATATTCTCTGACCGCCGCCGAGACGGTGATCTCCCCCCTCAGGCTCTGAAGTTCCGTAATTCTTTCAGGTGTGATCACGGCCTTTAGCTGTTCAAGGGGGTCCTTCTTCTGAAAACGTTCAAGGATGGAAATTTCTTCCTGTCGGCTGGGGTATCCGATGTCAATTCTCATGAGAAAGCGGTCCAGCTGTGCTTCCGGGAGGGGAAAAGTCCCGTCCATTTCAATCGGGTTTTGTGTGGCTATGACAAAGAAGGGTTTCGGAAGAGGAATAGTTTTCCCGTCCACGGTGACCTGAAACTCACCCATGCTTTCCAGCAATCCCGCCTGGGTTCTGGGAATAGTCCTGTTGATTTCGTCCGCCAGCAGTACGTTGCAGATAACCGGTCCCGGCTGGAACACGAACTCTCCGGTTTTCTGATCATACACGGAAAAACCGGTCACATCCGCGGGCAGAAGGTCCGGGGTAAACTGGATCCTGCGAAAGGTTCCTCCCATTCCTCTCGCGAGAGTCTTTGCCATCAGGGTTTTCCCGAGACCGGGCACGTCCTCCAGAAGTACATGTCCCCCTGCCAGAAGCGCAACGGTCATGAGTTCCATCACGCCGCTTTTCCCGACTATTACCTCCCCGCCGTTTTTTACCAATGCCGCGCATTCATCAAGTCCCATGTCCGCTCCTGTTTTCATCTATCTGTGAAAAGTATCCGGGTATTCCCGGCAATATGCAATCCCTGCAGGAGGTATACTCGAAGACAAAATCATCCGGGGAGTCTGTATTTTCTGTATTTCAATACCGGAGTAAACAATACTATCAGAATTCCGGTCCATATCAGACTGAAGCTCAACAGGTAAACTGCTGTGAAGGTCTCATGAAAAATAAAGATTCCGATCAGGAGGCTCAGGGACGGGGCGTAATACTGGATAAAGCCGAGATTTGAGAAGTCGATACTCCGGACACCGATCGCGAAGAGAAGCAGGGGGAAGGCCGTGAATCCGCCTGTCGATATCAGCAGCAGGATGTGTTTTGGACTAGTAGTGATAAAAAAAGGTATGCCCCGGCTGTGCTGATACAGCAGAAAAGAGAGGGCGAAGGGGAACAGACATAAAATTTCCGCTGTGATACCTACCAGAGGCCCGAGGGGCGTTGTTTTCTTCAACACGGCGTAGGAGGTAAAGGAGACCACCAGCAGAAGGGCGATCAGAGGCAGTCTTCCGATATGAAGAGTGAGGACCGTCGCCCCTGCTGCCGCCAGGAGAAGGGCGACTATTTTGTAGGGGCGAAAGGGTTCCTTCAATACGAATACGCCCAGCAGAATAATGAGAAGGGGGGTGATGTAATGGCCGAGGCTGGCCTCTACGACCTGCTTCGTCGCGGCCGCGTAGATGTTCAGCAGCCAGTTGGACCCGATCGCGAGGGAGCAGAACAGGATGATCAGGGTATACCTGAAGGATTGGACGATCTGTTTCAACTGACTCCTGCGGCCGGTGAAAATGACGACGGGAACGAGCAGAGGGGCGGACCATATGATACGGTGGGCAAGGATGTGCGATAGAGGGATTCCTGAGAATAATTGCCAGTACAGGGGCTGAATTCCCCAGACTGTGTATACGAAAAAGATGAAGAAGAGGGCACTTCTCCTGTGAGCGTATCCGCCTGCAGTCGTCAATCCTGGTTTTCTCCTCTTGCCGGTAGCCGTCATGGAGCGGGAAGTCCGGTGTATATAGGATATATCATCAAGGTCCGCCGAAGCACAAGACTCTCCCGACATCATGCGGAAGAAAAGGATTTTCAGGGTCTTTTTTTTCATGGTTTCCCACTTATAAAGCTTGACGTATGACTATCCGGGGATTATTACTAAAGTATAGCCGAAAAGCTTTTTTGGCATCCTTCCTGCCGTTCCTTTCTTTCAATTACAGCAGCTCCGCTTGCGGTGGAAAGAGTGGTTCTTCCTATCACTTTTTTTTCACAAGGAGGCCTGTATGAAGACAAAAGTTTTGAGGATTATCGGAATCTCGGTTCTGCTGGTTGTAGGGTATTTCCTGATAGGCTGCAGCAACGCCATGCTCCCTTCAGCCGAGGAGGAGGAAATCTATCCGTCCCCTACGGAAAAAACGATTATCTATCCGGCCGAGGTTTATTACGAGACGGGTACCCTGGGTGCGGGGGCCCAGTATGAGCTCTGGCTGCCCCGGTGGTGGAACCTCACCGGACGCAATCTGATTCTTTTCGTTCACGGCTACGTCAGTCCGAATGCCGAAGTCGAGCTGCCGGATGATATCGACCAGGAAACCCTGGACCTGCTTCTCTCACAAGGCTTCGCAGTCGCCCAGTCAAGCTTTTCCGAAACCGGCTGGGCTGTACAGGATGGTGCCTACCGCACAGTTCAGCTCTTGAGATACATCAAACTCAAGCACGGTTTTACGAGAAATGTGTATCTCGTCGGCGCCTCGGAAGGAGGCATCATCGCCCTCCGGCTGACCGAGTACAAGCCCTGGCTTTTTCGGGGAACTATCTCCCTCTGCAGTCTCGTAGGGGGTTCTGATCTCGAAATGGCATACCTGGCCCATACGAGGATTCTGTTCGACTACTTTTTCCGGGAGCAGCTTTCCCAGCTGGCGTTTCTATATCCGGCAGCCTCGAAACTGAACGAATCCCTCGGTGCCGGAGTACTGGATGCGATCCCGACGCCCGACTTGAAGTATCTGGAGCCGGAAGAGTTCGCGGCTTTTATGACACCGGTTTTTACGGCCCTGCTGATGAATGACCCGAGGGCGGTCCAGGCCATGGCCTCGGTTACTGTCGACGGGATGCCCCTGTATCCCTGGAACCCGGGCATGGATCCGAATGTTGTTGTTCAGGAATTCGGGGCCATGCTTGCTATTACTCTCTGGTACAATATTTACGGAACCCAGGATCTGCTTGAAAGGACCGGCGGGAAATGCATAGTGGACAACCTGACCTCGCACTATGAGATTACCGATCCTGCTCTGAACCTGCTGTATCCGGATCTGGATGCATCGGTAGAGCGGCTGGAGGGTGAAAGGCCGGCTGACATTTACCTGTGGAGGTGGTATGAACCAAAGGGCGTTTTCAGAATACCCCTCGTTACCCTTCATACGACCCGTGATCCGGCGGTACCCTTTTTCCATGAATATGTACTGCAGGAAAAAGCCGCTCGAAGAGGATATTCGGATATGCTTGCCCAGTTTCAGCTGGAGGGTTTCGGTCACTGTGATCTCCTCGTAGCGGAGGGGGGAGGATTCGTACCGGCCGAACCGGGCTTCAAGGATGCCTTGCCGCGGGTGCTCGAATACCTGGTCACCTGGACAGGGGATACCGGCATCAAACCGGATCCCGCGCCTTTCGGGCTTACGCCACTGGGGCCCTGATACAGGCCGGGGACCCGAAAAAAAGATACCAAGGGACTCGTCAAAAAAAGGAAACATGAGGAGCACAAATTTTCCATTGAAAAAAAAGGTCAAATTTTTTGACATCCCTAATACTCTGATTCCGGAATTCTGAGTCTTCGAACACGGCTGTATGAAGGATCGGCTGCTCTTTTCCACCAAGTTAAATGAGTATTTCAGGGGGAAGTTGTCCCTTCCGGATGTGCACACCTGAAAAGAAGCATGGGCATTTTACCTTCGAAGTTCTGCGGTATGGATCTCATGATCAGCCCGAAAGGCGGCTCGAAAATAGACCTCCTTCAACGTAATCCTTCAAAACAGGGGCAACTGCCGCCCTGTGACTGTCTAACCTCTTTTCAGTATTTTTCCCCTTCATTTATTAGACTATGCGAAGGGAATCCCCTAAGATTAAGGTATGAAAAAGCTGATATTTGCAGCCCTGATCCTGCTCATGTTCGTTCCGACGATACTACTAGCCGATGAGTCAGCTTTCAGCATGGATGAGTTCATCATCGAACACAAACTGCACCGTTATACCGGATATGCGGCTATCGCTGCAGCCAGCGCGGCTGCGCTCACGGGCTTCCTTGAGCTTGAAGATGTGCACCCGGTTACAGCCTATTCCGCCTTCGGCCTGATGACTCTCAATACCGCCCTGGGCGTCATCGCCTATCACCGGTATCTTGATGAATACTGGCCCCATATCCTGCTCAACTCTGCGGCTGTGGTCGGATTCGGGCTGAACGCCTTCGTGCTGGAACAGGGGAGCGATGCTCATATCGCGACCGGCGCCGCCTCGCTTGCGTCCATGTACGCAGCGGTGGGGTTCATTATCGTCATCAACTGGTAGGCAGCCTTAAAAACTCCTCACCCTTATTGCACCGGGCATAGTATCCTGTCGCTACCAGCGGGCAGGCATGGCCGCCTTTCCCGGCGATCAGTATCCCGTTTATCACGAAGATTCCGTTGGTATCGGAGATGGTGAGATTGCTTTCACTCCAATTAAATTGTCCAGGATCCATGCTATCGGCAATAAAAAAAGAGAACCGGCCTGTTGACCGCTTCTCTCTTTTTCAACGCGTCCAGCACGACTCGAACGTGCGACCTACGGCTTAGAAGGCCGTTGCTCTATCCAGCTGAGCTATGGACGCAAAATACATATATATACGGTCCATATGGCACACCGCCAGGTGAAACCGAACCGTTGGTGCGCTGCAGGCACCTCGGGATGGCCGGACTCGAACCGGCGGTCTCCTGCTCCCAAAGCAGGCGCCTTAGCCACTAGGCTACATCCCGAAAACTTGAACAAGTATAGTGATTTCAAACCTCGTGGTCAAGACAAATCATCAGACGACAGCTCCTGCGCGCGCGGCCGGGGAGGTATACGTCCGGAGGCCTGAAGCTATCGATCAGTACCGCTGTTTTCAGATTCGATAATGATGTTTTCCCAGCTCTGATGGTTGATTTTTTCATCAAGGACATGCTTTTCGATGTAGCCGGTAAGATTCTGCAGCCGGTGAGCTATATCGGGAGTAATAACATGTTCGATCCGGCAGGCGGTCTCCTGGGACTGCTCGGTCGGGACGCAGAGAACTTTCTGAAGGAATCCCGCCACGGCGAAATGTCTCTTTATGATCGATTCGGCTACCTGCTTTCCTTTTTCAGTCAGCATGATATACGAGTTTTTCTCATAGTTCACCATGCCCCGTTCCTTGAGGGTCTTCAAAGCTGATGTTACGGAAGGCATCTGAACTCCCAGTGCTTCGGCGATATCCTTCACCCGGGCCACCCGGCGGGAGGATTCCAGAGTGAGTATTGTCTCGAGATAATCTTCCATACTCGGTGATAATATGGACTTGTTTTTCATAGTCTTAAAACTATATCCCACTTTTATGATTTTGTCACTGACCTGTACAGACCGACTGCTGAGCTGTCAGGGAGTCCTCCGGAAGAGGCGGGCTGTTATGAGCTTCAGCAAAATCCGCAGGGTATTAACCTTCAGTATTATTGACATATGGAGTTCCTGTCTTATAATCAGTAGGAAAAGGAGCATGCAGGTGCAGATTTCAGAAAGTATACAACGGAAATTAGATGCCCTCACCGAAGAGTTCAACCAGCAGCTGCCGCACCGGCTTGACCAGATCCAAAAAGCTGTTTTACTTGCCCGGGAATCCTCCGATATAGAAAACATGAAGAACTTTCGATTTATGGTGCACAAATTAGCCGGTTCAGCCGCAACTTTCGGTCAGGGAAGCCTTTCAGTCAAAGCCCGGGAGTTCGAGGCATATCTCGACAACTTTATAGAAAACACCCTTCTGCCCCGGGAAAATGAGTGGGCAAAAATCCAGTGGTATACGGATTACCTCCGGGGGGATATTGAAGAGGTTGCCGAAGTGGAGGAGCTGCAGGAGGTCGATGATGCCACGGGCCTGATCGACAACTTCCAATCCTATAGTGCTGAGAGTTTCGAAAATACCCTCTATTTTTACGGGATAGATTCCGAGGCTGATAAGGATATAAAGGAGGAGCTTCGGAGTTTCGGCTACACCGTGGAGACGGTGATCACCCGGAGCAAGCTGGATGAGATGCTGGATGCCGAGCAGTCCCAGATTCTTTTTATTCACACCGCGCAATTCTTCCGCGACCCTCTGCTGGAGGAAACCCTCTCAAACCTAAAGCGCCGAAATTCGGAAGCCTTTCATCTTATTTTTCTGGCCGATGAGGACAATTTCGATCTGCGGCTCAAAACGGTACGGGCCGGCGGGGATGCCTTTTTCGTTCTTCCTGCCGATATCGGTCGTCTGACGGACCAGGTGGAAAGTGTTTTGACGCGAGCTTCGAGCTGCCCCTATCATGTCATGATCGTGGATGATGATCAGGAGCAGGTAGCCTACTATGCCCTCGTTCTGCAGCAGGCCGGAATGATCACCTCGGTGGCGACGAATCCGAAACAGGTCCTCAGCATTCTGGTTGAGTCGAAACCGGATTTGATTCTCATGGATATCTATATGAAGGGCTGCAACGGTATGGAGTTGACACAGCTGCTGCGGCAGCATGAGGCATACACCACTATCCCGGTTGTTTTTCTCACCTTCGATTCATCGAGTGAGCGGCGTCTGCAGGCAATCGGTCAGGGAGGTGATGATTATCTCACCAAGCCGATCAAGGCCGACAATTTAATTTCCGTGGTTCGGATGAGAGCGGAAAGGTACCGTGAACTGCGGTATCATATGGAACATGATTCCCTGACGGGTCTGCTGAATCATTCGAATCTCAAGGAGCAGCTGAAACGGGAGGTCATCCGTTGTGAACGGACCGGCACACCTCTCAGTTTCGCGATGATAGACGCCGATCACTTCAAGGATGTCAACGACACCTACGGCCACCTGACGGGTGACAGGGTTCTGAAATCCCTGGCGCGGCTGCTGCAGGACCGTTTGCGCCGGACTGATATCATCGGCAGGTACGGCGGTGAAGAGTTCGGAATTATCCTGCTCAATACCGGCGCCGAAAAGGCTGTAAGTATCATGAATGAAATCAGAGAGACCTTTGCCTGCGTTTCTCACACTGCGGGAAAGCAGGTGTTCCATGTGACCTTCTCCTGCGGGGTATCGTCTTTTCCCGAATGTATGGATGCCGGTGAGCTGGGAAACGCCGCTGATGAAGCCCTGTACGCGGCCAAGGAAGCGGGAAGAAACCAGGTTGTCAATCTCAGCGATCAGTGCGGCTGAAGAAACGATACTTTCAGAATCTGTACTCAGCTGAGTGACTTTTTAAAAGGAAACTGCCAAACCATATTCCACTGAATACCCTCCCACCAGCTGTCCCGTGAAAAATCAGCGGCCACCGAATAGAGAACGATACGGCTCGACTTCCATCGAAAGGGAAGCTGTAGCTCAGCCCGGATGAACCGGTCTGCAGCGGGGAAGTTCTGCCCCTCCATATGTGCAAGGAACAATCCCGGGCTGAGGGGAAAAGCCGGGTGCTCGATCTTCTCTGAAAGGGCGGTTTCTTCAGCGGATATATGTTTCAAAGCCTTCTTTATTGCCGTTGTCTCGGCGGTATCCTCAAGCCCGAGAAACAGGTATTCTGCGGAAAGTACAGGCTCTGTGAGGGAAAAAGACGGAGTTTTCACAGGGCTTTGCTCCGGAGGGCTGAGCAGGGATATAATTTTGTCTTTTTGCCGTATTTGGTATAGAATGCAGAGGGGCATCATGGGCTCTAAGGCCAGAGCGGAGATCAATCCGAACTTCTGATATAGTTTGTGACGGAGGTCTTGCAGTTGAAACCGTACCTGCTGGTTGGGTACGAGGGCCAGAAGATAAAATTCAGGAACCATTGTTTGAAAAAGATGCCACAATTAATTACATTGGTCAAATAGAAGAGGTGAATACATGATACGAAAGGTTGAAAGGCTGTCTAAAGATATAGTGGATCGGTTCCGGTCGGTTGAAAGCGTCGAAGCGATTACCCTCCACGAATCAGCCGAAAGCGATGTTAATGATCCCTATTTTTTCCTCAGTCTCGACATCTATTACAAAGGGGCCCTTCCCGACGCTTCACAGCGGCAGAGTTTTTTCGAGGATGCCGGCGGTTTTGAAACCTCGTCCTATTCCCAGAAAGACCGGTTTTTCATGGAGGATATCCCCGTACGGATCGAGTACAAGCACATAAGCCGTATCGATCATCTTCTGCAGAATGTGGAGGACAATCTCTGGGCTTTTCGGCATACCGGCACCTATATGTTTTACCGGCTCCAGGCCGGCAAGGTGCTGTTTGCAGCCAACGGGTGGCTGGAGGATGTCCGCAGGCGGCTGGAAAAACTCCCCGATTCGTTCTGGCTGGCCCTGAGAGAGTCCTTTTTCTCGGCAGCCGAGCATTATCTTACGGATCTGAAATCGGCGGTAGCCCGGAAGGACGACCTGTTCTACCTCATCTCGCTGTCCGGTTTCATCAAGAGTTTCTGCAGTATGCTGTTCACGATCAACCGGCGCTTTGAGCCCTCGGGACGAAAACTTTTCCAGCAGACCCTGGATTTGCCGGTCCTTCCCGAAAATTTCCGGGGCAGGTTTCACAGTATCCTCCGGGAGGACCCCGAATATCCGCCCGAACGCAAACAGGAAATCGCCGGCCTGATGACCCGCAGTGTCATCAATCTGAGATGACAGCGAAAAAGGGGAGCACCGGGTGATCAAACGGACGATCAATACAATTACAGGGGTTTTCCTCTTTGTCACTGTCCTGTTGACTTTCACCGGCTGTGAGCGGGGGGTCGAATCCCTGTCTCTAGAAGTGTACCGGAAGACCCAGGAAACAGCCGCTTTTCAGCAAACGGCTTCCATTCCCCTCCGGGAACGTCCTGGTGTTCCGGTTGAGGAGGAGGGAAGGTTTCTATCCAGCGATGGTGTTTACGCGACCCCGCGGTATGAAATCGCATATAAAAAAGCGGAACCCCGCGAAAATCCTGATTCCGGGAGTGAAGAATATACTGCCGGCAGCGGGGGGGGATCGGATTTTTTGAGGATCATGTACAGAAGTACCCTGCCTGTGCGGCTTGAGCTTTATGATGATGAGGGAAACACCCGGACGGTACAGCTGCCCGGTGCGGCGGATTCACCGGCCGGGAAAGAGGCGGGAGAACAGAAGGGGAAACAGGTCGAGGCGAGAATACCCCTTTATGAAAAACGGATCGAAGCCTTCCGGTTTTCTGCTGCTCCTGCTCATGATCTTTCCGATGGAAGCAGAAAGGATTCTTCCGACGATGTTCCGGCGCCTGAGTTTTACCTGGATTCCATATACCTTATCTCCGGAAACGCCGGCGGAGATTTCGGTATTTCCTTCTTTTCCCCTGATTCAGAACCGACTATACCCCGGCCCCGGTTTTCACAGACCGCGTACGCCCTGGAGTATTCATACATCCCGGGATTGATTCCCGCGGGGATGGACGAAAAGGTCCAGAATGTAGTGCTGTCCCTGACAGACGGGACCCGGAAATTACCCTATCGTCTATTCGTACGATCAGGAAAGCACACGGTCTATTTTTATTCCCGGGATATTCCCTTCGAGCCTCAGGATATCTATCTTGATGAGTCCCTCCCGGGCTTCAGGATCGAAAAAATCACCGCCCAGCCGGTTTCTCTCATGGTGCAAAAGGTCCCGGAACCTATTCCTGCTGATATGGGAACCCTCCTCAGATATGATAAGGATGCCTGGCGGAGAAGCGATTATGAACTTTTTTCCTGGAACCTCTTTCCGGACATCCTCGTTTTTGACTTCAGGGACTATCAGCTCCAATCGGCTTTTCTTAAACGCCTCTCCTTCTTTGTGGAAAAAAAGGGGAGTACCGGCCGGCTGCTGCCCAACAGCGTTATCGGTTCTCTTCACGGCTGGAATGCCCATGATTACCGGGCGAAGGACCTGGCCCGTTTTTTCAGGACGGCTGAGGAAGAGGATTTCCAGTTAAATGAAGAAGAATACCTGCTGAGGGATATTCTCCTCGAGCAGGGAATTATTCAGAGAAAGGACGGCAGTCTCATTTCCGGCCGGGGAGGGATCCTTTCGATATCCCGTCAGAGCAGTGACCGTCTTCGTTACCTGTTCATCACTCACGAAGGGTATCACGGCCTCTATTTCGCCTCCGCCGAATATCGGGAAGAGGTGAACACCATCTGGAACGATTTGTCGGAGGATGAAAAGGAGTTCTGGAGGATCTTTCTCGACTGGAAACTGTACGAAGTGAAGGATACGGATCTGGTGATAAATGAATTTCAGGCATATCTGATGCAGCAGCATCTGTCCTATGTGGACATTTATTTCAAGGACTACACGATTCCCCGTTTCGTCCGCCGTTATCCCGAATACAGCGATAAAGCAGAATACTTTCTGCAGAGGTATCCGAATCACTTCATCGACTCGGCGGGACAAATCCAGGCGGCCGCGGAGGATCTGGCGGGGATTTCAGCAGGTGATCTGGTATGTATCCGGGAATCCGCCGTTACAATGCTGAAAAGTGAAGACCAAAGGTATTAACACTTTACACATTTTGCTTTATTTGATATCTTTGCAATACTTTTGACGAATTGCGTAATAAACTGTAAGGTAGGAACAAAATATGGCGCGTAGATGTGAAATATGCGGAAAAGGGACAGTTGCTGGGCACAGTGTACCCCGGAAAGGTCAGCCCAAGAAGCAGGGCGGCGCCGGACAACATATTGGTGTGAAATCAAAACGTGTTTTCCGCCCCAATATTGTTAAAGTAAAGGCCCTCGTGGGAACACAGAAAAAGACAATCAATGTTTGCACACGCTGCCTGCGGAGCGGCAAGGTGGTAAAAGCCTGACCCAGGAGAACCTCTGTTAGAGAGCCCTCAAGGGGGCTCTTTTTTTTGAGCACTTAGTAAAAAAAATACGCCAGCATATGACCGGACGGATAGAAGGAGAAAATTATGAAGAAATGGACTGTACATTCTTTCGAGGGTGATTCCTGCTGTACCGCCGGCGGTATGTCTCATATCCTTCAGGTTTTCAGGAACAATACCAACGGTCCTCTGTGTGCTGTTATTTCCCCCAAACGCGATGTTCCCCCCGCGCTCCTGTCCCTGGTGGATCAGGCTATAGTAAACGATGAAACCCTGTGGGGACGTATGGAGCAGCTCAGCCACGATTTTACCCGCATGATCGAAGAGATTGTTCCCAATGGGCATAGAAAAGAGATTGAATCGGTTATCAGGGAAGATTTTGTCAATATAGAGGATATATTGAGGGCGGTATGGCTCGTGAGAGATTCCTCGCCCCGGACGAGAGAATACATAAGCGGTTTGGGAGCGGTCTGGATAGCCCGGATGTTCAATGTCAGGCTGAGGGCCGAAGGATACACCTGCCATTGGATGGATACCCGGGATATCATCCATGTAAAACATTCCCAGTACGGACCGGAGGTTCAGTGGGAGGTGACTGAGCGGGAGTTCAGAAGCAGGCTCGGAGAATGCGCCGAAGCGGATTTCCTTGTCGTAACCGGAGGACTGGCCCGGACGAAGGAAGGGGCGGCGACCTCTCTCGGAAAAGACGGTGCGGAGCTCACAGCCACCATCATGGCCAATCTTCTCGATGCCGGGGAAGTGACGCTATGGAAAAAGTCCAAAGGGGTCATGAGCGCGGACCCGGAGATGGTCCCCGGAAGTGAAGTCATCCCCGAGCTCACCTATCAGGAATCCACCGAACTGGCCTATTTCGGCGCGGAAATACTGCATCCTCCGGCCATGACCCCGGCGATCATGAAGGGTATCCCCCTCAGAATAAGAAATATCCATGATTGTGATTCCCCGGGGACCCGTATTGTACCGAAGATCGAAATGCCTTCACCGAAGCCGGTAAAGGGTTTTTCCATCATCGGTGACGTGAGTCTGCTCAATATAGAAGGAGCCGGAATGATAGGGGTGCCGGGGGTTTCATCCCGGCTTTTCTCCGCCCTCCGGTCAAGAAGTATATCCGTGATCCTGATAAGCCAGGCTTCCAGTGAGCATTCCATCTGCTGTGCCGTGCCGGCCCACCAGGCACAGAGCGCCCGGGACACCGCACGGGATGCCTTCAGTGCAGAGCTTGCCGCCTTTCGAATCAATTCCATCGAAATTGAAGACGGATGCGCCATTCTGGCCGCCGTGGGCGATCAGATGTCAGGAACCCCTGGGATTTCGGCGAAGTTCTTCGGTGCCCTCGGGAGTGCCGGAGTGAATGTGAGGGCCATAGCCCAGGGATCTTCCGAGCGGAATATCAGTGCGGTTATCAGTGAGAAGGATTCCGCCAGAGCCCTGCGGGCGGTACACGCGGGCTTTTATCTTTCCAATCAGACCTTGAGCATCGGCATTATCGGCCCCGGTCTGATCGGCAGTACCCTGCTCGATCAGATTGCCGGAGAATCGGAACGCCTCAACCGGAAATTCAACATCGACCTGAGAGTCCGGGCCATTACGGATTCAAAAAAAATGACCCTGGCGAAGACGGGTATCGATATCGTGGATTGGAAGAAGGCGCTGACCGAGAAGTCGGAAGCCACGAACATGGAAGCCTTCATCGATCATGTGGCCGCCGAATATTTTCCCCATGCCGTCGTGATTGACTGCACAAGTTCAGCGAAAATCCCCCAGTACTATGCCGACTGGCTCCACCGGGGTATACATATCATCACGCCCAATAAAAAAGCCGGGACAGCGCCGATTGAAGAATACCGAAGAATAAAGGGGGAGGCGCGGACCAGGCAGCGATACTTCCTCTATGAGACTACCGTCGGAGCGGGACTTCCGATCATCGGTACCTTAAGGGACCTGATTCAGACGGGAGACAAGATCCACCGCATAGAA